>OFMJ01001038.1_pt1 | contig 23142 bp, 21 predicted proteins | sample 1541801 | NCBI WGS metagenome assembly OFMJ01 (sample SAMN04209234, study PRJEB22552) | human gut metagenome | biome: gut; material: feces | host: Homo sapiens | place: USA: Oklahoma
CATGCACGGTTTGATGAGGGGAAAGAGGGCAGAAGCCCTCTAACCTACTCTACATGGGAAATTCCTTCCTTTAAGAGAAAAATGTAAGAAGAATCTCATTGACAAGTTTGCCGTCTGCTTTTCCTTTTACTTTTGGCATGAGAACTTTCATGATCTTCCCTTTGTCTTTTGCCGTAGGTGTTTCAATCTCAAGTTCAGCAAGTGTAGAGGTAATCACATCCTTAATTTCGTTTTCATCCATCATTTTTGGTGCATACTGTTCTAAAACTGCAAGGCGCTTTTGGCATTCTTCAATGATATCCGTACGGTCTGCAGGTGTCAGTTCAAGCGTTTCTTTTGTTTGCTTGATTTCTTTCATGATGACCTGAACTTCTTCTTCCTCTGTGAGATCGGCACGTTTGTCAATTGCCTTATTTTTCAGAGAAGCTAAAAGGGCAGATAATGTTTCTTTTGTCTCTTTGTCTTTTGCTTTCATGGCAGCTACCATGGCGCTTCTTACTTCGTCTATTTTGCTCATCACTTAAATCCTCCATTCATAATCTATTTTTTTATTATACAACATTATTGAAAAAATACAAAGATGAATCATAAAAAAATACTTGACAAAATGTGAAAGTTAGTATAAACTAACGCATAAATGTGCTGTGAATACGCAGAGAATCATTTTGCATGAATACAGCACATTTTATTTTGAAAAGAGGTTAGAATATACTAACTAAAGGAGGTTTTTATGAGAGAAAGGATGTCGACGATCATCTTGGCAAGCGTGCTGGTTATTTTGTCAGCAGTATCTTTGTTTGTGGGTGTGATCGATGTGACTTTGGCAGAACTGCTTGGTGGAAATGTGGAGAAGTTAGAAATTTTTGTGATTTCCCGTCTGCCGCGGCTTCTTGCGATTATTTGTACCGGAGTGGGAATGAGCACGGCAGGACTTATTATGCAGCAGCTTTGCATGAATAAATTCGTTTCTCCGACTACGGGAGCAACGATTTCTTCCGCACAATTCGGAATTCTTCTGGCACTTTTATTTATGCCCCAATCTACACTGTGGGGAAGAGCAATCTTTGCATTTTCCACAGCGATTCTAGGAACATGGATCTTTGTATGGTTTATACAGAGGATTCAGTTTAAAGAGGCGGTAATGGTGCCTCTTGTGGGAATTATGTTTGGAAACGTGGTGTCCGGGATTACGAATTATCTTGCCTACAAATATGAAATGACCCAGGCCCTTTCTTCATGGCTGGTTGGACATTTTTCCATGGTGCTGAAAGGACGGTATGAGATTGTGTATCTTGTAGTACCGTTGGTAATTCTGGCATTCGTGTTTGCGAATCATTTTAACATTGTTGGAATGGGAAGAGATTTTTCGAAAAATCTAGGTGTGCCGTATAATCTGGTTTTATTCCTGGGATTGACCATTGCGGCAATGATCACGGCGGCGGTGGTAGTCGTAGTTGGTTCGATTTCTTATATTGGATTGATCGTCCCGAACATAGTTGCGATGTTTAAAGGAGATAAAATCCGGGGGACATTGGTAGATACGGCTTTATTTGGAGCGAATTTTGTTCTGGTCTGTGATTTGATCGGGCGTGTGGTAATTGCGCCGTATGAATTACCGATAGAGTTAATCGTAGGAATTATCGGGAGCCTGTTATTTATTCTGCTGCTTCTTTATCGTCTGAAGCATGGAAGAAAAGCGATTCGCTTTGCGAAAAGAAGGACAGATCAGGCTTACAGGATGGAAGGAGGGACAAGTCTGTGAATCGAGCGGCATATCGTACAAACCGAAACAAACTTGTGATCATGGCAATCCTGACGGTTGTTGCCTGTGTGCTTTACATGCTGGTGAATGTGAAAATCGGGAATGAGAAATTATTCTGGTATGCAATGAAGATCCGAACCCCGAAGCTGATCGTAATGCTGATCACAGCATTTGCCATAGGAGGTGCATCTATAGTATTCCAGTCGATCATCAATAACACAATCGTGACGCCGTGTCTTCTTGGAATGAATTCCTTATATACAGTCATTCATACGGCGGTTGTATTTTTTGCGGGATCCGGAAGCATTCTGGCAGTGAATCCGAATGCTGCATTTGCAGTGGATCTGATACTGATGGGAGGAACTGCCACAGTGATTTACAGCTATCTGTTCCGCAAAACAAATCACAATGTACTTTATGTTCTTCTGATCGGAACAGTATTAACGTCATTTTTTGGAAGTATCCAATCCGCGCTGACCAGGGTGATGGATCCCAACGAATACGACAGTCTTTTAGCTACGCTGGTGGCAAGTTTTAGCAATATCAATTCTGCCATTATTGTGTTTGCGGTAATTGTTATGGCAGTTGTTGTCTTTTGCCTGAGAAAAGAACTGGCATTGCTTGATGTACTTACTCTGGGAAAAGAGCAGGCTATCAATCTGGGAGTGGATTATGACCATTGTATCAGAAGGCTGCTTCTTGGCGTGACTTTGTTCATTGCGGTGGCGACAGCGATGGTGGGACCTATTTCGTTTCTGGGATTGATCATCGCAAATCTGTCCAGACAGCTTCTTCGAACCTATCGGCATAGCCAGTTGATCTTAGGTTCAGCTTTGTTCGGCATGGTCATACTGGTAGCAGGTCAGCTTCTTGTAGAACAGATTTATTCCTATACGGTTCCTGTGAGTGTATTTATTACGGTATTCGGTGGAATTTATTTTCTGTATTTGTTGTTAAAAGAAAGAAAGGGGAATTAGGGAATGCTTGTAAAAGAATTGACAAAAACATATGACGGGAAAAGGGTGGTGAACGAGGTGAGTTTTTCCCTTCCAAAAGGGAAAGTGACATCTTTAATCGGACCCAACGGAGCAGGAAAATCTACGGTTATGGGAGTGATTTCCAGGCTGATCGCAAGAGACAGCGGAATTGTGGAATTTGAAGGGGAAGATATCGGGAAGTGGAAGAGCAAAGAATTGTCAAAACGTCTTGCGATTCTTACCCAAAGCAATAACATTCAAATGAAACTAACAGTGGAAGAACTGGTGGCATTTGGACGATTTCCATATTCCGGAGGACGTCTTACGGAAGAAGATCGGGAGATGATTGATAGGGCCATTGCTTATATGGAGCTGGATGAGTTTCGGGACAGGTTTATTGATGAGCTGTCCGGAGGACAAAGACAGCGCGCGTATATCGCCATGGTGATCGCCCAGGATACGGAGTATATTCTGCTTGATGAACCAACGAATAATCTGGATATTTATCATGCCACGAATTTGATGAAAACCGTGCGAAAACTTTGCGATGAACTGGGGAAAACCGTGGTCCTGGTATTGCATGAGATCAACTATGCGGCATTTTATTCCGATTATATCTGTGCATTTGCAAATGGAAAGATTGCAAGATTCGGAACGGTGGAGGAGGTGATGACGAAAGAAGCGATGACCGAAATTTATAAAGTAGATTTTGAAATCATGAAGATTGCGGGGAAACCGTTATCTATTTACTATTAATTTTTGATACAAGGAGAAAAATAATATGAAAAGAATGACAACTTTTGTGCTGGCTCTTGCGATGGCAGTCAGTCTTACAGCATGTGGAAACAATAACGCGGGAACATCTTCCAAAGAAAATACATCAAAAGAAGAGACGAAAAAACCGGAAACGGTTACAATCAAAAGTCTGAATGCGAATGCGGAAGAAACGGATCTGGAGGTGCCTTATGATGCACAGAAAATTGCGGTGATGGATATGGCGGCTCTGGACATTTTAGATAGCCTTGGCCTTGGAGACCGTGTGGTAGGGACTTCGGATACATCCCTTCCGTACCTTCAGGATTATGTAACAAACGAAAAGATTGAGAATCTTGGAACGATTAAGGAAGCAGATATGGAAGCGGTGATGGCATGTGAGCCGGATGTGATCTTCATAGGAGGACGTCTTGCGGGATCCTACGACGCACTAAGTGAAATCGCACCTGTTGTTTATCTTTCTACAGATTCAGAGATTGGATTGGTAAAAAGTGTGGAGAAAAATGCAACCACCATTGCATCGATGTTCGGAAAGGAAGAAAAGGTGGCAGATCTGATGAACGGATTTGATGCAAGAATCGAGAAGCTGGCTGCATTTTCAGAAGGGAAAACGGCAATTATAGGAATGTGTACAAGCGGTGGGTTTAACGTACTTGGAAATGACGGCCGCTGTGCATTGATCGGAACAGAAGTGGGATTTGAGAATATCGGAGTCGATGCAAATATTGATACTTCCACACATGGAAACGAAGTGTCGTTTGAGTTTGTTGTGGAAAAGAATCCGGATTATATTTTCGTAATGGACCGTGATGCGGCAATTGGCAGAGACGGTGCGCAGTTGGCGCAAGATATTATGGAAAATGAACTGATCAAAGGTACTGATGCTTATAAAAACGGTCATCTCGTGTATTTAGAGCACCCGGCAGTATGGTATACAGCAGAAGGCGGCGTGAAAGCGTTAGATCTGATGTTGCAGGATTTGGAAAATACGTTGCTAAAATAGCAGATTAGATTTGCTGAACAAAATGCATAAATTTCCTCCATCTACAGATACTATTTCCAGAAATGGAAAGTACAGTAAATGGAGGAAATTTTTATATGAAAGCAACAGGAATTGTAAGAAGAATAGATGAACTTGGGAGAATTGTCATTCCAAAAGAGATAAGAAGGACATTACGGATCCGGGAGGGAGATTCTTTGGAAATCTTCACGGACCGGGAAGGGGAAATTATTTTGAAAAAGTATTCTCCGTTGGGAGAACTGTCAACGTTTTCCGCAGACTATGCAGAAAGTCTTGCCGCGTCTACCGGCGACATTGTGTGCATTACCGATAAAGAAAAAGTCATTGCAGCGGCGGGAAACGGAAAGAAGAATCTATTGGAAAAAACAATCAGCAGCCAGGTGCAGTCTGCGATGGAAGCACGAGAGGAGATTCTTGCATCGGCAGAGGAAAAGCGGTATCGAAGAGTCATCGCAGAACAGGATGAAGAGTATCTGTTTCAGGCAGTATGTCCGATTCTCTGTGAAGGGGATGTGGTTGGTTCGGTCATTCTTCTCACGAAAGATCCGAAGAAAAAATTCGGAGAGACAGAGAAGATGCTTGCCCGAACGGCAGCGGGATTTCTTGGACGTCAAATGGAACAGTAACCGGAAGAGAAACGGAAGTGAAAGGAATAAAACTCCCCGGACAATCATAGATTGTGTTAGATAAAAGGATAGGGAGGAGTTTTGATATGGAAAAGGGAGCCGGGAAAAACTCAAAGCCGATATGGATGCTGAAAGCCCTTTTGGCAGCGTATATTGTGACGGGAGTATTCCTTCTCATTCTTGCACTTTTGTTGTATAAACTGGATTTGGATGAGCAGAAGGTGACCATGGGAATTATTGCAATTTATGTAGTCTCCACGTTTGCAGGCGGATGGATCATGGGGAAACTGGTGGGAGAAAAAAGGTTCTTTTGGGGATTATTGCTTGGAATTATTTACTTTGCGCTTCTTCTGCTTGTTTCTGTTGCCGTGAATCACAATTTAAGCAGCAACGGGACGAACATAGTAACGACAATGATCCTTTGCGCGGGAGGGGGAATGATCGGGGGAATGGTTTCATGAAAAAAATACTTTTAAAACTTATAGTTCTATGTTATAATGATCTAAGTTAATGTAGAACAAGGAGGAATCGGTATGAAACACATTAAAACATTAAATACACAGACATTGAACAATACAATGAAAAAAGGCGGATGTGGAGAATGCCAGACATCTTGCCAGTCAGCATGCAAGACATCATGCACAGTTGGAAACCAGACTTGCGAACAGAAGAGATAGTGGAAACCATATAATTATAAAGACGAGCAGCGACAGCGTCGCTGCTTTTTCCACGTTAGGAAAGGAGATTTGTTTTGATTCATCAGTATAAGAATAATGGATATAATATTGTCCTTGACGTGAACAGCGGTTCCGTACATGTGGTGGACGATATGTGCTATGACATCATTGAGCAGCTTGATCAGTTTGAAATTGAAGAACATGCAGAGCGGTTAGAGGATGCATCTGTATTGGAAAGTGTGAAATCAGCGCTGAAAGAAAACTATCCGGAAGCGGAGATAGAAGAGGCATTGGAGGATATCAAAGAGCTTGCAAAAGCAGGACAGCTTTTTACAAAAGATATCTACGAGCAGTATATCGGAGATGTGAAAAAGAGAAAGACGGTTGTGAAAGCGCTTTGTCTTCATATTGCGCATGATTGTAACCTTGCCTGCAAATATTGTTTCGCAGAAGAAGGGGAATATCACGGAAGAAGAGCGCTTATGTCCTATGAAGTCGGTAAGAAAGCGCTGGATTTCCTGATTGCAAATTCCGGCAACCGAAGAAATCTGGAAGTAGACTTCTTCGGCGGAGAACCGCTTATGAACTGGCAGGTTGTGAAAGACCTGGTTGCGTACGGAAGAGAGCAGGAGAAGATTCACAACAAGAATTTCCGCTTTACAGTGACAACGAATGGTGTGCTTTTGAATGATGAGATTCAGGAGTTTATCAATAAAGAAATGGATAATGTTGTGTTGAGCCTTGACGGAAGAAAAGAAGTCAATGACCACATGCGTCCGTTCAGAAACGGAAAAGGAAGTTATGATCTGATCGTACCGAAGTTCCAGAAACTTGCCGAGAGCCGTGACCAGCAGAAGTATTACATAAGAGGTACTTTCACAAGAGAGAATTTGGATTTTTCCAAAGACGTACTTCATTTTGCAGATCTTGGATTTGAGCAGATTTCCATCGAACCGGTTGTGGGAGAGGACAGTGATTTCTACTCCATCAAAGAAGAAGATCTTCCAAAGATTTTTGAAGAATATGACCTTCTTGCCAAGGAACTGGTTCAGAGGGAGAGAGAGGGAAAAGGTGTAAACTTCTTCCACTTTATGATTGATCTTGATGGAGGACCTTGTATCTCCAAACGTCTGTCAGGATGTGGTTCTGGAACAGAATATTTGGCAGTTACTCCTTGGGGGGATTTATATCCTTGCCATCAGTTTGTCGGCAATGAAGACTTCCTTATGGGAAATGTGGACGAAGGGATTACAACTCCTGAAATTGCAGATGAGTTCAGAGGATGCAGCGTATATTCAAAAGAAAAGTGCAAAAATTGTTTTGCCAAGTTCTACTGCAGTGGTGGATGTATGGCAAATGCACATAAATTCCATGGCTCTATCCACAATACATATGATGTCGGATGCGAGATGGAAAGAAAACGTATTGAATGCGCAATCATGATGAAAGCTGCACTGGCAGAGTAAGGAGTGAAGAAATGAAAAAGAGCAGAGGAATAATCAGTCTGATTCTTGTGGTTGTTTTGACAGGAATTTTGGCATTCACGACAGTTGTCGGCCTTGGGAGCAAGCATACAGGAGCGGCCAAAAACATTAAGCTCGGTCTGGATCTTGCCGGTGGTGTGAGTATTACTTATCAGGCAAAAGGTGATACCCCGTCTGACAGTGAGATGAAAGATACTGTCTATAAGCTGCAAAAGCGTGTGGAACAGTATAGTACAGAAGCTGGTGTATATCAGGAGGGGGATGACCGGATTACCATTGAAATCCCAGGAGTGACAGATGCCAATGAAGTGTTGGAGGAACTTGGAAAACCAGGATCCTTGGAGTTCCAGGATGAAGAAGGCAATGTGGTATTGGAAGGAACGGATGTGAAGACTGCTACAGCCAAGATCATTGAGCAGCAGACAGGATCCAAGCAGAACGTTGTGGAGCTGAATCTGACGGACGAAGGTAAGAAGAAATTTGCAGAGGCAACGAAAGCAAACATTGGAAAAGCGATCAACATTGTGTACGACGGGGAAGTGATCAGTAATCCGCAGGTGAATGAAGAAATTACAGGCGGACAGGCTGTGATCAGCGGAAGCTTTACATATGAAGAGGTAGAAGAACTTGCTTCCACCATCCGCATCGGAGGATTGAAAGTGGAACTGGAAGAATTGAACTCCAGTGTGGTAGGTGCACAACTTGGAGAAGAAGCAATCAACACAAGTTTACTTGCCGGTGCACTGGGACTTGCGGTGATCTTTGTATTCATGTGTATTGTATACAGACTTCCGGGATTTGCATCCAGTATTGCTCTTTGCATTTACACAGGAATTGTACTTGTAGCATTGAATGCGTTTAACATTACGTTAACTCTTCCGGGTATTGCGGGTATTATTCTGGGTATCGGTATGGCAGTAGATGCCAACGTCATCATTTTTGCCAGAGTGAAAGAAGAACTTGCGGTAGGAAGAAATGTAAGAACAGCTTTGAAGACCGGATTCCACAAGGCATTATCTGCAATTCTGGATGGAAATGTGACAACGCTTATTGCAGCTTTTGTTCTTGGAATTATGGGAACCGGTAGTGTGAAGGGATTTGCCCAGACTTTGGCGCTTGGTATTGTTGTTTCCATGTTCACAGCGCTTGTTGTGACAAGAGTGATTATTTTCTCCCTCTATGCAGTGGGATGTAAGAATGAGAAATTGTATGGTGTGCAGAAGGAAAGAAAGACGATCAATTTCCTGCAAAAAAGGAAAATATTCTTCGGAATTGCAATTGCCGTGATCGTAAGTGGCTTCGTTGCAATGGGAATCCGCACAGCACAAGGAAACGGTGCATTGAACTATAGTCTTGAGTTTATGGGCGGAACATCTACAAATGTCACATTTAATAAAGATTATTCGATCAAAGAAATTGACTCTCAGATTGTTCCGGTTATTGAAGAGGTAACAGGAGATCACAATGTGCAAATGCAGAAGATCAAAGGAACCAATCAGGTCGTGATTAAGACGCAGACGCTGGATCTGGCAAAACGTGAGGCGATGAATAAAGCTCTTGTAGAGAAGTTCGGAGTGAATGAGTCAAAGATCACATACAATAATATCAGTTCTACGGTAAGTACGGAAATGAGAAGGGATGCAGTCATTGCTGTATTGATTGCAACAGCATGTATGCTGGTTTACATTTGGTTCAGGTTCAAGGATTTCCGTTTTGCGAGCAGCGCCATTATCGCGTTATTGCATGACGTATTGGTTGTACTTGCTTTCTATGCGATTGCAAGAGTTTCTGTAGGAAATACGTTTATTGCGTGTATGCTGACGATTGTAGGGTATTCCATCAATGCAACCATTGTTATTTTTGATAGAATTCGTGAAGAGAACAAAATCAAATCGAGAAAAGATACATTGGAAGAAGTTGTAAATAGAAGTATTACACAGACACTTACAAGAAGTATCTATACATCATTTACGACGTTTGTTATGGTGGCATTGCTCTTTGTCATGGGAGTAAGTTCTGTGAAAGAATTTGCGGCGCCTTTAATGGTTGGCGTGGCAGCGGGTGCATTCTCCTCTGTATGTATTACAGGAGCACTTTGGTATGTTATGAAAACAAAGGTGGCAGCAACAACATCATAGTGATAGAATATAAAAAAGCGGGAGATTTCAAATCTTCCGCTATTGTTAAATACAGAGTTTTTACAAAGGAGAACAAGATGGAAAAATGGTTTTTAACCAGAAAAGGGGCAGATTTCCAGGAAATCAGCCGCAAATTTCACATTAGTCCGATTCTTGCGAGACTCATAAGGAATCGGGATATTGTAGGAGATGAGGCAATTGATCTGTATCTGAATGGAACCATTGCAGAACTTTATGATGGAATCCTGATGAAAGATATGGATGTTGCCGTTTCTATTTTGCAGGAGAAGATACGGGAAGGGAAAGACATACGGATCATAGGGGACTATGATATTGACGGGATCAATGCCACATATATTCTAATGGAAGGACTTCGGGAAATCGGAGGGAATGTAAGCATTGATATTCCAGATCGAATGAAAGATGGATATGGATTGAATAGAAATCTGATCGATCGTGCGTTTGATGATGGAGTGGATACCATCGTTACGTGCGATAACGGGATTGCGGCCAAGGAAGAGATTGCTTATGCGAAACGTCTGGGAATGACGGTGATTGTAACGGACCACCATGAAGTGCCTTATGAAGAAACGGAAGAAGGAATGCACTATCTGCTTCCTTTGGCGGATGCGGTAGTGGATCCGAAACGAGAGGATTGTGAATATCCGTTCCCAAACTTATGCGGAGCAGCAGTTGCGTATAAACTTGTTGAGACGCTTTTCAATGTGGAAGGGAAAGATGTGGAAGATATCGACTATCTGATGGAAAACGTGGCCATTGCAACTGTGGGAGATGTTATGGATCTTGTAGGCGAGAACCGGATTTTCGTAAAGCAGGGACTTGAGATGTTAAAACGTACACAGAACTTGGGATTAAAAGCATTGATAGAGTGTACCGGAATCCAGGTAGACCGTCTTTCGGCATATCATATTGGGTTTGTTCTTGGGCCGTGTCTCAATGCCAGTGGAAGACTGGATACGGCAAAGCGGGCCATAGAACTTCTGTGTGCAAAAACGAAGCGAGAGGCAGATCTTCTTGCAGGGGATTTGAAGGCATTGAATGACAGCCGGAAGGACATGACAGCCCAGGCAGTGGAGGAAGCGGTAGAACTTGTGGAGAATACAGACATCGGAAAAGACAGGGTACTTGTGATCTATCTTCCGAAATGTCACGAAAGTCTGGCTGGAATTGTGGCAGGGCGTATCCGGGAAAAGTATTATAAGCCGGTGTTTGTATTGACAGAGGCAGAAGAAGGAGTCAAAGGTTCCGGACGATCTATTGAAGCGTACCATATGTATGAAGAGATGAATAAATGCAAGGATCTTTTTACAAAATTCGGAGGACATAAGCTTGCGGCCGGACTATCTCTCCTGTCGGAAAATGTCGAAAAGTTCCGCAGGCAGATCAATGAAAACTGCAGGCTGACTAAGGAGGATCTTTGTGAGAAAGTATCGATTGATATGCAGCTCCCGCTGGCCTATGTAAATGAAATGCTCGTAGAGGAATTGGAATGTTTAGAACCTTTCGGAAAAGGGAATCCTAAGCCTGTATTTGCAGAACGAAACGTCGAAATACATCAGTCAAAAGTTCTCGGGAAAAATCGCAATGTATTGAAACTGCTTGTGAGCGACGCTCAGGGAACGAAGATGGAAGCGCTGTATTTTGGAAATGTGGAGCAATGTTTGGATACAATATCCGAAAAGAACGGAAGAATCCATGTGACATATTATCCGGATATCAATGAATATATGGGGCGAAGAACTCCACAGATCATCATACAAAACTATCAGTAAAACTTGCAGATTCGTTGAAAAAGCGTGGGGAAAGTGCTATAATATATGTCATATTTTGTAGAAAATGGAGGGCTGTTATGAAGCCAATAGAAGAATATGTAAGAAGTATTCCGGATTTTCCGGAAGAAGGAATTATATTTAGAGATGTAACAAGTATACTGGAAGATGCGGAAGGGCTGCATCTGGCAGTGGATTTAATACAGGAGAAGATTGGAGAGACGGAGTTTGATGTAGTAGTCGGTCCCGAATCAAGAGGATTTATTTTTGGCGTGCCGGTTGCATATAATCTTCATAAGGCTTTTGTGCCGGTGAGAAAGAAAGGAAAGTTGCCTTGTGAAACCATAACCATGAAATATGATCTGGAATATGGAAGTGCAGAGATTGAGATGCATAAAGGATCTATTCGCCCGGGACAGAAAGTTGTGATCGTAGATGACCTTATGGCAACAGGAGGAACAATGGAAGCGATCGTGAAACTGATCGAACAGATGGGCGGTAAGGTTGTGAAGATTGTATGTTTGATGGAACTTGCGGGATTGAAAGGAAGAGAAAAACTGGAAGCCTATGATATGGAGTCCGTAATTGTTTACCCGGGAAATTAGTATCAGAAGAGGGAGGTGCCGATATGTCAGATAGCATTGTACAAAATCCATATGAGAATTTAAAAATTGTGGACGGTCATGCGGTCAAAGATCCTGAGGACTACCAGGATCCGGATAAGTTATACGAAGCTCTTGTGAATCGGATCCGGAAATATCATCCGTCAGAGGACTTATCTTTGATTGAGAAAGCTTACACAATTGCCAAGGATGCGCATGAGGGACAGTTCCGTAAGTCGGGAGAGCCCTATATCATTCATCCGCTCTGGGTTGGGATTATTTTGGCGGAGCTTGAGATGGACAAAGAGACCATTGCAGCCGGAATTCTCCATGATGTAGTGGAGGATACGATTATGTCATCCGAAGAAATTGCAGCGATATTCGGTACGGAAGTAGCACTTCTCGTAGATGGAGTTACGAAGATCGGGCAGCTCTCTTATTCGAAAGACAAGGATAAGCTGGAGATGCAGGCAGAGACACTGCGTAAAATGTTTCTTGCCATGTCTAAGGATATCCGTGTCATTCTGATCAAACTGGCAGACCGCCTGCACAATATGCGTACGGCACAATTCTGGCCGCCGAAGAAGCAGAAGGAAAAGGCACAGGAGACAATGGATATCTATGCGCCGATTGCGCAGAGACTTGGTATATCTAAGATTAAGACGGAACTGGATGATCTTGCTTTGAAATATTCGCAGCCGGAAGTATTCTATGACCTGATCAACCAGTTGAACGCGAGAAAGACAGAGCGAAATGAATTCGTGCAGCAGATTGTTGAAGAAGTGTCAAAGCATATGAAAAATGGCGGGATTGAAGCGGTAGTATACGGACGCGTCAAACACTTTTTTAGTATCTATAAGAAGATGGTGAACCAGGATAAAACGGTAGATCAGGTTTATGACCTGTTTGCAATTCGTATTATTGTGAAAACAGTGAAAGACTGCTATGCTGCTCTTGGTGTGATCCATGAGATGTACACCCCGATTCCGGGACGATTTAAAGATTATATTGCCATGCCGAAGCCAAATATGTATCAATCGTTACATACGACATTGATGGGGCCTTCGGGACAGCCGTTTGAGATCCAGATCCGTACGGAAGAGATGCATAAGACGGCAGAATACGGTATTGCTGCCCATTGGAAATATAAGGAGTCAGGCGGAAGTGCAAAGAATGTACAGACGAGGGCAGAGGAGAAACTGACATGGCTGCGTCAGATTCTGGAATGGCAGCAGGATTCGGATAACCGTGAGTTTATGTCGCTGTTAAAAGGGGACTTGGATTTATTTGCGGAAGATGTATATTGCTTTACGCCGAACGGAGATGTGAAAAATCTGCCGAATGGTTCTACGCCGGTGGATTTTGCCTATGCGATTCACAGTGCGGTTGGAAACAAAATGGTTGGAGCCCGGGTGAATAACAAACTGGTTCCGATTGATTACAAGATTCAGAATGGTGACAGAATCGAGATACTCACATCGCAGAATTCCAAAGGGCCAAGTCGTGACTGGCTGAATATTGTAAAGAGCACACAGGCAAGGAACAAGATCAATCAATGGTTCAAAAAAGAATTCAAGGAAGAAAATATCATCCGTGGAAAAGAGATGTTATCGGCATACTGTAAGGCAAAAGGTCTTGTGTTAAGCGATATCTTAAAGCCGAAATACCAGCAGATCGTTCAGAGAAAATACGGATTTAAAGACTGGGAAGCAGTGCTTGCGGCACTTGGACACGGAGGTTTGAAAGAAGGACAGATTGCAAATCGTCTGCAGGAGGAATATAGTAAGGATCATAAAGAAGCGATTACAGACGAGACGATTCTGGAAAGGGTGTCCGAAGCTTCCAAAAATACAGTACATGTGACAAAATCCAAGAGCGGAATCGTTGTAAAAGGAATTGACGATATGGCAGTCCGCTTCTCCAGATGCTGTAATCCGGTTCCGGGAGATGAGATTGTGGGATTTGTGACACGAGGAAGAGGAATGTCAATCCACAGAACGGATTGCGTCAATATCATCCATCTGTCGGAATCAGAGAGAGCACGTCTTATTTCAGCGGAATGGGAACAGTCAGATGACAAGAACAATGGACTTTATATGTCTGAGATCAAGATGTATGCTCATGACAGACAGGGAATGCTTATGGAGATATCTAAAATATTTACAGAGAATAAGATCGATGTGAAGAATATGAATGTCCGTACAAGCAAAAAAGGAACTGCCACTGTGGAGATGGGCTTTATTGTTCACAGCCGTGAGGAGTTGACGAAGATCATAGAGAAGATGTATCAGATTGAGGGAGTCATTGATATTGAACGTGCGGTAGGTTAGGAGAAGCAGATGAAAGTAGAAATATTTGTTACAGGAATTATCAGTACAAACTGTTATGTGGTTTCCAATGAGGAGACAAAGGAGGCTGTGATTGTGGATCCGGCCGCTTATCCGAAGAAATTGAAAAGTTATCTTCAGGAAAATGAACTGCAAGTCAAAGCCATTCTTTTGACACATGGACATTTCGACCATATTATGGGAATAGATGGGGTTCTGGAAGACTACCAGGTGCCGGTTTATGTGCATGAAGATGAGGCGGAATTGATTACAGATCCTATTTTAAATGAGTCTAACACATATACAAATGGATATACGTATGATAAAGCAGAGTATATAAGAGAGGGTCAGATTCTGAAGCTGATCGGATATGAATTTCAGGTGATTCATACTCCGGGGCATACGAGCGGAGGAGTTTCTTATTATGTGGCCAGCGAGAATGTGTTGTTTAGTGGGGATACATTGTTCCATGGATCTGTCGGACGGACCGACTTCAAAACGAGCAGTATGTCCGCTCTTATACATTCCATTCGTGAGAAGTTATTCCTTCTTCCAGATGAAACGGTTGTTTATCCGGGGCATATGGGAGCAACTACAATCGGAACGGAAAAGAAAATCAATCCGTATGTATAAAAGAGACAAGAAAGGGACGCGGCTTTTGGCAGCGTCCCTGAATTAATAAAGCAGAAGTTTTGTAAAGCAGAGGAAAAAGAATGATTGATATTTATTTACGGGAAGAATTTTATGCGTATGATGCGTTTCACATTACGAAAGCTTTTTTCCCGGAAGAGGAGATAAAACAGCACATAGGGGAAGAAAGAGAGAAGCTTCTTGTGATAGAAAAAGAAGGTGCGCCGTTGGTTGAACTGGATGAGGCAGAATTGGAAAGTCTTTCAGACAGTGTATTAAAAAAACAAAAAAAGAGTTTTGTAAACAAAAAGATTTACAAAGAATTGTGTAAGTATACAGGAAAAGAACTTGCATGGGGAATTCTTACCGGAGTGCGTCCAACGAAGCTCGCTATGAAAAAAGTAGAGGAAGGCTGTACGGATGCGGAGGCAGAAAATTGGTTCCGGGAGAATTATATGGTGACGAAGAAGAAAGCAGCTCTTAGTGTGGAAATTGCGAAACGTGAGAAAGCATTGTTAGAGCGGCTGGATTATAAGAACGGATATAGCCTGTATGTTGGAATTCCGTTTTGTCCGACTATCTGTTCCTATTGCTCCTTTTCTTCGTATCCGTTACACGAGTGGAAAGAAAAAGTAGATGCGTATCTGGATGCGCTTTGCAAAGAGATTACTTTCGTGGGGAAGGTGTCAAAGGACAAAAAATTGAATACGGTTTACATTGGCGGAGGAACGCCGACCACATTAGAACCGGAGCAGTTGGATCGCCTTCTTACACATATGGAGTCCACCTTCAGTTATGAGGATCTGCAGGAGTTTACGGTGGAAGCGGGAAGACCGGACAGCATTACAAGAGAAAAACTGGAAGTGCTGCGTAAGCATCACATTTCCCGGATTTCGGTCAATCCTCAGACGATGCAGCAGAAGACATTGGATGTCATTGGAAGAAAGCATACGGTGCAGGATGTGGTTGATATTTTCTATATGGCAAGGGAACTTGGATTTGATAATATCAATATGGACCTGATCGCCGGACTTACGGGAGAGCATTTGTCCGATATGAGGCATACGCTGCAGCAGATCAGAGAACTTTCGCCGGACAGCCTGACTGTGCATTCCCTTGCGATCAAGCGTGCGGCAAGACTTGGACGGACAGAAGGGTACAGGGAACAGATCAGTGAGGCGGAAGAGCTTTCGCAGATGATCGAACTTGCGGCAGAGTATGCAAAGGAAATGGATTTGTTTCCTTATTACTTATATCGGCAGAAAAATATTGCAGGGAATTTTGAAAATGTTGGCTATGCAAAGGTTGACAAAGCAGGAATATACAATATACTTATTATGGAGGAGAAACAATCGATTGTTGCGGTGGGAGCAGGCGCTTCTACAAAGATTGTACTTCCAAAAGGGAAAGAAATACCGGATCAGAAAACCGGAGATTTGAAGAATATTGTACGTGTAGAAAATGTGAAAGATGTCAAAGAGTATATCGCACGTATTGATGAAATGATAGAACGAAAAGGAGAATGGTTATGGCGTTAAAGAAGAAGCCGGTTACAGGGATGAATGATATGATGCCACGGGAGATGGAAATCCGTGATTATGTGATTCACCTGATCAAAGAGACATATAAGACATTTGGTTTCTCATCGATGGAGACACCTTGTGTAGAACATATCGAGAATCTTTGCAGTAAGCAGGGCGGAGATAATGAGAAATTGATCTTTAAGATTATGAAGCGCGGGGAAAAGCTGAAAATCGACACGGCAAAAGAAGAGAACGATCTTGTGGACGGAGGACTTCGGTACGACCTCACGGTGCCGCTTGCAAGATATTACGCGAATTATGCCAATGAACTTCCGGCGCCTTTTAAAGCCCTTCAGATTGGAAACGTGTGGAGAGCAGACCGCCCGCAGCGAGGACGTTTCCGCCAGTTTATGCAGTGTGATATCGATATCCTTGGAGAACCAGGCAATCTGGCAGAGATTGAGCTTATTTTAGCGACAACGGCCATGCTTGGAAAGTTACACTTTACAAATTTTACAGTATGCATTAATGACAGAAATATTTTAAAAGCCATGGCTGTTTTCTGTGGGTTTAAAGAAGAAGATTATGATGAAGTTTTTATTATTTTAGATAAGATGGATAAGATCGGAGCGGAAGGTGTTGCCGGTGAGCTTCAGGAGATGGGATATGCGAAAGAAAATGTGGATGCATACTTACATCTTTTTGATGAGATCAGTCCGGATGTGGAAGGAATCCGTTTCTTAAAAGAAAAGTTGGGAGACTTCTTGCCGACAGAAACATCGGACGGAATGGAGACGATTATTTCCAGTGTAGAAGCTGTAAAGGAAGCAGAATTTAAGATTGCATTCGATCCGACACTTGTAAGAGGTCAGTCTTACTATACGGGAACGATTTTTGAAATCCGTATGGATGAGTTCGGGGGTTCTGTTGCCGGAGGCGGACGTTACGATAAAATGATCGGGAAATTTACGGGACAGGATACACCAGCCTGCGGTTTTTCTATCGGATTTGAAAGAATTGTGATGCTTCTATTGGAAAACGGATATGAAGTACCATCAAATAACTTGAAGAAAGCGTATCTGATCGAGAAGAAAATGCCGAAAGAAGGAACATTGAAAGTACTCCAGATGGCAAAGGCGGATCGAGAAGCCGGATATCAGGTAATGATCGTAAATATGAAGAAAAATAAAAAATTCCAAAAGGAACAACTTCAGGAAAACGGATACAAAGAAATTGTAGAATGTTATGCCGATTCCATTGGAAATATGTAAAGGAGAGAGAAAATCATGGCAGAATCAATGCAGGGATTAAAAAGAACACATCGTTGTGCCGAGCTTACTGCAGCCAATGTAGGTGAGACAGTTACCATTATGGGTTGGGTACAGAAAAACAGAAATAAAGGAGGTCTTGTTTTCGTTGACGTAAGAGACCGTTCCGGAATCATTCAGGTTGTATTCGAGGAAGGAAGCTGTGATGCGGCGCTTATCGAGAAGGCTGCAAAGCTTCGTTCGGAATTTGTAGTAGCTGTTGTTGGAAAAGTGGAGAAACGTTCCGGTGCAGTAAATGAAAACCTTGCTACCGGTGAGATTGAAATTGCTCCGACAGAACTTCGCGTACTGTCAGAGTCTGAGACACCACCATTCCCAATTGAGGAAAACAGTAAGACAAAAGAAGAAGTACGTCTGAAAAACCGGGTCCTTGACCTTAGAAGACCGGATTTGCAGAGAAACTTAATCATGCGAAGCAAAGCAGCAACACTGACACGTCAGTTCCTTGCTGAAGAAGGATTCCTTGAGATTGAGACACCGATGCTGATTAAGAGTACGCCGGAAGGGGCAAGGGATTACCTTGTACCAAGCCGTGTACACCCGGGAAACTTTTATGCACTGCCACAGTCACCGCAGATTTTCAAACAGTTATTGATGTGTGCGGGATATGATCGCTATTTCCAGATTGTAAAATGTTTCCGTGACGAAGACTTACGTGCAGACCGTCAGCCAGAGTTTACACAGATCGATATGGAGCTTTCGTTCGTAGATGTGGATGATGTCATTGATGTAAACGAAAGATTGCTTGCAAAATTATTCAAAGAGATTTTAAATGTGGAAGTTCCTCTTCCGATTCAGAGAATGACATGGCAGGAGGCGATGGACAGATTCGGTTCCGACAAACCGGACATTCGTTTCGGTATGGAACTTCAGGATGTGTCTGAAGTGGTAAAAGACTGTGACTTCGTCGTGTTCAAAGGCGCGCTTGAAAATGGGGGAAGTGTTCGTGGTATCAATGCGAAAGGTCAGGGAGCAATGCCACGTAAGAAGATTGACAAATTAGTTGATTTTGCAAAGACATATGGAGCAAAGGGACTTGCTTATGTTGCAATTCAGGAAGACGGAAGTGTGAAATCTTCCTTTGCAAAATTCATGACAGATGAGCAGATGGCGGCGCTTATCAAAGCAATGGATGGAGAAAATGGAGACTTGTTATTATTTGCAGCAGACAAGAATAAAGTAGTATGGGATGTTCTTGGAGCTCTTCGTCTCGAGATTGCCAGACAGTTAGACTTACTGGATAAAGGGGAATATAAGTTCTTATGGGTAACGGAATTTCCATTATTAGAGTGGAATGAAGAAGCCGGAAGATATACGGCAATGCATCATCCATTCACAATGCCGATGGAAGAAGACTTGGATTTGATTGATACAGAACCAGGAAAGGTACGTGCAAAAGCATATGATATCGTGCTTAACGGAACAGAGCTTGGTGGAGGAAGTGTACGAATTTTCAATAACGAGATTCAGAACAAGATGTTTGAAGTGCTTGGATTTACAAAAGAGCAGGCAGAAGAACAGTTTGGTTTCCTTCTGAATGCATTCAAATATGGAGTTCCACCACACGCAGGGCTCGCATATGGTCTTGACCGCCTTATTATGTTGATGGCAAAACAGGATAGTATCCGTGATGTGATCGCATTCCCGAAAGTAAAAGATGCATCTGACTTGATGACAGAAGCGCCGGCAGGGGTTGACCCAAAACAGCTGGAAGAGTTAGGACTTGCAATCGTAGCAGAAGAAACAGAAGAATAGAATGATAAGTATTGGGGTTGTCTAAGGACAACCCTTTTAAATTACCTATTGACAAAGTAGGCAAAACGCATTATACTTTTACCAACCAAAAAGGTAGGTAAAAAGAGAGGAAAGGAAATGATGCTTATGTCTAACTACAAATTTGAAACTTTACAACTCCATGTGGGTCAGGAACAGCCGGATCCGGCAACAGATGCCCGTGCAGTTCCGATCTATGCAACTACATCTTATGTGTTTCACGATTCCGCTCATGCAGCAGCACGTTTCGGGCTTTCGGATGCAGGTAACATTTACGGAAGATTAACCAATTCTACCCAGGATGTTTTAGAAAAACGCGTTGCGGCTCTGGAGGGAGGCGTAGCAGCATTGGCATTGGCATCCGGCGCGGCAGCGATTGCGTATGTATTAGAAGCGCTTGGGCAAAATGGGGGACATTTTGTATCACAGAAAAGTATTTATGGGGGAAGTTACAATCTTTTGGCGCACACACTTCCGAATTTTGGCATTACAGCTTCTTTTGTGAATATTCATGATCTTGCGGAAGTGGAAGCGGCGATCCAGGAGAATACAAGAGCAATCTATATAGAAACGCTTGGAAATCCAAACAGTGATATTCCGGATATGGATGCGCTGGCCAAACTGGCCCATAAATATGGAATCCCGTTAGTTGTAGATAATACATTCGGCACGCCGTATTTGATTCGGCCGATTGAGCATGGAGCAGATATTGTAGTGCATTCTGCTACAAAATTTTTAGGTGGACATGGAACAACTCTAGGAGGGGTGATTGTAGATTCCGGTAAGTTTGATTGGACTGCTTCAGGAAAATATCCGGCAATTGCGGAACCAAACCCGAGTTATCATGGAATTTCTTTTGTGGAGGCAGCGAAAGAAGCAGCATTTGTTACCTATATCCGGGCAATTCTTCTGAGAGATACAGGGGCTGCAATTTCTCCGTTTGCAGCATTTCTGTTATTACAGGGAATTGAAACGTTATCCCTTCGTTTGGAACGGCATGCGGAAAATACAAAGAAAGTTGTGGAATTTTTGAGCGCGCATCCGCAGGTGGAGAAAGTCAATCATCCGTCCCTTTTGGAACATCCGGATCACGATTTGTATGAGAAGTATTTTCCGAATGGAGGAGCGTCTATTTTTACATTTGAAATCAAAGGTGGAGAAAAGGAAGCGCATCAATTCATTGATCATTTGCAGATCTTTTCACTTCTTGCAAATGTAGCGGATGTGAAGAGTCTTGTCATTCATCCGGCAACGACAACACATAGCCAGCTTACCGAAACGGAACTGAAAGAGCAGGGAATCAAACCAAATACAGTACGGCTTTCCATAGGAACAGAGCATATAGATGATATCCTTGCTGATTTACAAAAGGGATTTGAAGCGTTGAAATAAAGAAAAGGTGGGAAGATTCATGGCGCATATTTATACATCTTCCGATCAGTTGATTGGAAATACTCCTTTGCTGGAGCTTACACATGTGGAAAAGGAATTGGGGTTGAAAGCAACAATTCTTGCGAAACTGGAATATTTAAATCCGGCAGGTTCTGTAAAGGATCGCGTTGCCAGAGAAATGATCGATGATGCCGAAGCAGCCGGACATCTGAAACCGGGTTCCGTAATTATAGAACCTACATCCGGAAATACGGGAATCGGTCTTGCGGCAGTAGCGGCAGCAAGAGGATACCGCGTGGTGATCGTAATGCCCGATACAATGTCTGTAGAACGGAGACAATTAATGAAAGCGTACGGCGCAGAACTTGTATTGAGCGAAGGTGCAAAAGGGATGAAAGGAGCAATTGCCAAGGCAGAAGAGCTGGCGGCGGATATTCCGAATAGTTTTATTCCGGGACAGTTTGTGAATCCTGCCAATCCAAAAGCACATCGAATGACAACAGGGCCCGAAATCTACAGAGATACCGACGGGAATGTGGATATCTTTGTTGCAGGTGTGGGAACAGGTGGAACAATCACGGGTGTAGGAGAATATTTGAAAGAAAGGAAACCGTCCGTAAAAGTAGTGGTTGTGGAGCCGGAAGACTCGGCAGTTCTTTCCGGGAAAGCTTCCGGTCCGCATAAAATCCAAGGCATCGGTGCAGGGTTTATACCGGAGATTTTGAACACGGAAATCTATGATGAAATTATTCCGGTGTCTGCAGAAGACGCATTTTCCGCAGGAAGAATGGCTGGAAAGAAGGAAGGAGTACTAGTGGGAATCTCCTCCGGAGCTGCTTTGTGGGCTGCTGTAGAACTTGCGAAGCGTCCGGAAAATGAAGGGAAAACGATTGTGGTACTCTTACCGGATACAGGAGACAGATATCTGTCTACACCACTATTTGAGGAATAGGAGAATCATATGCTGATATCAACGAGAGGGAGATATGCACTCAGAGTTCTGATAGATCTTGCGGAACATGGGGAGACAGGATATATTCCAATGAAAAAAGTGGCAGAACGACAAGGGATTTCTTTGAAATATCTGGAACAAATTCTTCCGTCACTTTCCAAGAATGGTTTCGTGGACGGAGTACACGGAAAGGGAGGAGGGTATCGGCTTGCGAAAGATCCGAAAGATTGTAAAGTCGGAGAAATCCTTCGATTAACAGAAGGTAATCTGGCTCCGGTAGCATGTTTGACTTGTGAGGCAAAACAATGCGAACGCATGGGAGAGTGCAGGACGTATCCTATGTGGACGGAATTTCAACAGTTGGTTAACGAGTATTTCGATGGAATTACCATTGCAGATCTTATGAAGAAAGAGTAGATAGCAAGAAAAAGGAGGGCATCAGTCGTCAGATTTTGAGACGGATGCCCTCCAAAATTGTAAAGTCTGTAAGGAGAATCCGGCAAATTTAAGGAAACGCTGATGAAATCAGCAGCCCCCCCTAATATCCCAGTTCTTCTCCGATCAGAATTACTTTGATCCTTTCGTTGTGTCTGGAATATCTTGTGATAACGATCTGGGCACAAATACAATCTGGGCTTATACAGTTCATGCAATGTCCGGTTACAGAGCAAGGAGAGTGCATGTTGAGTCTCGTTACATTTGCAGGAGTTGCAAAATTACGCACGCGGGAGATTCCGGTTTCTACATCTGTAACAACTTTGTTCATGCCCACAAGAAGGATGACGTGTTCCGGTCCGTGCATCAGGCATGCGACACGGTTGCCGTTACCATCAATATTAATGAGTTCACCATCGATGGTAATAGCATTGGAACTCATAAAGAAATAGTCAGAAGCGATGGAATCGCGAAAAACCTGTTTCTTTTCTTCCGGTGTTGTTGCAAGGTTTCGGTCAATCAGATGCAGAGTGGAATCTTTCAGTGAATCATACATACCGGTTTCTTCAAAGGTCATGGAACCACCGAAACTTACGGAGGAACCATCCGGGATCATATTCATAGCAAGGTTTACAGCATCAGCACTGGTTTCGCAGTAATACCCTTCCATATTACGTTTGTTCAGGTTCTTGATGATTGTGTCAGCGAGTTTTTTGTAGGTTTCTTTTTTGGGATTCATATGTGTACCTCCTGAATAAATAGAATTGTAATCATGTTTTCCATTATATTTATTATACTATAGCATTTTCTTAAAAAAAACTATTGACAAATAGGAATGTGATAAGTATAATAACTATTGTTGTGACGAACAAACAAAATATGCACGAGTGGCTCAGTGGTGGAGTATCGCCTTGCCAAGGCGAGGGTCGCG
>OFMJ01001039.1_pt1 | contig 23132 bp, 19 predicted proteins | sample 1541801 | NCBI WGS metagenome assembly OFMJ01 (sample SAMN04209234, study PRJEB22552) | human gut metagenome | biome: gut; material: feces | host: Homo sapiens | place: USA: Oklahoma
GGAAGTGCAGTAATGTATGGAGCTGACTGTTACTAATCGGTCGAGGGCTTGACCTAATAGCTTAGAAAGCGGCGAGGGAAGACAGGAGCTTAAGGAATGTTTACATTCCGTGAAGCGGAAGTCAGACCGAAGGCATTTGCGAAGCAAAGGACACGAAATAAGCGGAGCTTATGAGTGACGGTTGCTAAGCGGACTAAGCTGAACGGCAGTTGGAAGGTTTCGTTTTATATATGTGGTTTTGAAGGTATATATCATTTCATATAGGGGATTAGTTCAATGGTAGAGCACCGGTCTCCAAAACCGTCGATGGGGGTTCGAATCCCTCATCCCCTGTTTTAAAAGTCCAGTAAATGCTGGACTTTTTTGCATTTGGAATTTCAAGGTAATCAAAAAAGTAATCAGCATATACACTCACATATATGCATATATAGAAATGAATGATAGAAGAAAGGATTGCACGTCTTTAGGTGATTTATCTAATGTTGAAGAAAAAAATAAAGATATTTTCTAGTGATTTTGAGTGGAGCATATATAACTAGAGAATATCTTTATTTTTTTATAATAAAATTGATGTTTTATTTATTTGGAAAAATATTTTTTATATTACTAATATCTGAGATATAATTCATATCAACATTGTAAAATTTTGCTAATATAATTAGAGAGTCAACGGGTATACGAGTTTTGCCAAGCTCATAATCAGCATAAGTCCGTTGTCCTACATGTAATAATTGAGCTATTTGAGATTGAGTATAATCGTTATCTTCCCTCAAAGCTCTAATTCTATTTTGCCATCCCATGATTTATGCCACCTTAAATAAATAATATTATTATTGTATGATAAAGTAATATTTTCTATTGACATTTAGAGTTATAAACTCTAAAATATAAATATCAAAAAATGTAGGAGGGAAAAAGTTGAAAAAAAAAGTAATATTGATGGGTTGTACTGCTATTACTATTTTATTTTCTATAGTAGGTTGTGGTAATGATGCGAAAGAAGAACAGGGTGAGCGTTTGAAAAATGCTTACGAAAAAGAATTAAATGGCGAACCTATGTCAGAAGAAGAGTATAATACATTAAAGTCATTTCATGAATGGGAAGATAAACAAACAGAAAAAACTTATGATGAATGGAAATGATTTTTCGAAAAACTAGCTGAGAAAACAGCTAGTTTTTTATTTATTAAAAATATTAAAAAAGTAGTTGACAATCTCTTATATTAGTGTTATTCTTAATACAAGAAATATATTTCATAATGTTCTGATGTTGAATGTACTAATTCTAGTATATTATTCCCCTAATTTGAAATGATGTATAAATAGCTATCGAGTGTAATTTTGTTTCTTTTTGGAAGCATAATTAGAAGTATAGTATAAAATATTTTCTAAGTATTTTAGTGGATAGTTACTTTAGAAAGTTAATTCAAGAAAGTAAACATTCATATTAAGTTTTGGTATTACCTGAAAGTAAAGAATAGTTCTTTTGAAGCTTCAGGCAGGTTAAAGTAATGTGTATGATTGTACGTTCATCATACTTAACATTCTATCTAAGTGCACTAAAAAGTTAAGAAATGAAAGGAGAAATCAAATTAATAAATTCAAATGAAGAATATAAAAAAACACTAGAAAGCGTAAAAAAAATTTTACAGGATAATCTGTCTATAATTTATCATTTATCATCAAAAAAATATCCTTATATAGTAAAAGCTATTGAATTTGTAAAAAAGGATTTGTATGATATATTAAATTATTTTAAAAAGATTAATCCAATTATTTATAAACAGAAATATGTGTGGTATATTGATACATTTCATCTTACTTATCGGATACGAAAAAAAACTACACGATGTACGAGTAATAAACATTTTAATTACCTATGCAGCACTGGTTTACTACGAAAAGTAAAACAAACAAAAGATGATATGTTGAAAATAAATCAGCAATTTTTGGAAAGTACAGGGCAAACACACCCAATGAATGTATTTACAGTCTATCGATATACAGAAAAACAGTTACAAATTATAAATGAAAGATGTAGATTACTCCTTACATGTAATGTAACTGTTGGTAACATATCTGCGGATAGGTTGCGAGTTGTAGGATTGACAAACATAGCAACCGAGGTCTATTTTTCTAATCAAAAAAAATCCCATTTAAAAAAAGAAGAGCAATTAAATATGTTATTTTTTAATATTGATAAAAGTATAGGACAATATGGATACACAAGGAAAGACTACATTTATGAGATAATGCCAAGAGCAAGAGTTGATAATTTATTTAAAATTTTTAAAGAAAAAATTTTAGAAAAATATAGCTACAAACCACCTTCTCAGGAGGAAAAAGAAAAATTTCATCTTGCAAATGGAAAATGGATTATAAGAATAAGAGAAAGGAATTTATGTAATGAGAAAACAAAAGAAGAAGAATTATATTAAATACAAAAAAATATTTGAAAGCTGGAATAAAAATAGGAGTATACTAAGAGATGCTAAATGCAATTATACATATATTCCAGATGAGGATGAGGAATTTCGGCAGTGTTATGTTCCAGTGACAGAAAAAAATTCAATATCATTTTATAAAGTTAGGCATGCTTTACCTAGATATTGGTATATCTCTGACAAAGGAACAATGATTACCACATATAGAGGAAAAGTAGAATTATATATAGGGCAACCTACAAGTGATGGTAGGTTGCAAGCAAGATTCACATATAATGGAGAGTACGCTTTACAGAGGGAAGCTATTGTAGCTATAGTTTTTGAAGAAAAAATTAGGATAGATTCAGAAGTTAGAAAACTTATTATTGATAATGGAATAAAAGCGTTTAGAAAAAAAGGGAATACAGATAAGCAAAGAGTAGAACTACATCATGTAAATGGACATTTAAAACCTCCTCAAGAATTAATTCAAAACGAAGAAGAAATATTGAAATTGATGTCTGAAAATTGTAAATTTAATGCTATTACATTTATTCGAGCGGATTATCACAAAATTTTAACGAGTACCAGTGCTGAAATGCACAAAAGATTATTAACAGGACAATTAATTCCCAAGGATATAGTAAAAAGCTCTATATCAGAAAATGTTACGATACGGGAATTAAATGATAATCCTCAGGGGGGAAGGTTATATCAGGCATCCTCTCTTTTAATGAGTGAAAGAGGACTCCAAGATTATTGTGCGATACTAAAAGAGGTATATGCTTTAGGGTATGTTTTATTTTAAGTATCAAATTTATAGTAGGATTAGTAAGTATTAAAAAATAAGCATTGTTAATATGAAAATTTATATTAACAATGCAATTATAAAGATAGGGGAGTGTTAAAACTTGAATATACGAGATTATGAAGTAGATATAGTATGGCTGAGGAGCTGATGTACTTAATCGTATTATTTTTTCACGACATGACCACAATCATTACATACCATATCGACCTTATTGGTCATAAAACCTGTAATAAAACTCCATTTCCTACGGACAGGTGAAAATGAGGTCGAACCGCATCTAGGACAGATAAGTTGATGCGATTGAGATTGAGCGGCTTCTTCATTGCGTTTTTTCTCCCAATTATCCATTTGAAGCTGCGTTTGAAATTCTATATCTTCTCTCCTATCCCACGCTTCTTTATTGTAGTAAGGATTGTCTGGACAAAGAACATAGCGTTTACGAAGCATTTCTTCCCATTCTCGTTCTTGTTCTTTATTCATTTCTGTATATATTTTACATGTGTAATTAGTTAAAATAAGCTTATCCCGTTCCAACTCACAACTGCTGCATTCTCCTTTGAGTGCCAGAACAATATAACCGCATTTAGGACATATATGGATTGGTCTATCGTCTTCTAACATGTGCTTTCCTCCCTCTATTTATATTATAGATTATTATACTCCCAAAGCAAGTATAAATCAATCATTCGTTGTTAGGTAATCGCTATCTTAATTTTATTGAGAAAAACAAAAGCGGAAAACATAATTCAGCAAGCAAAGCTGACATTGATTTCTATAATAAAGTTATAAAAGATTTCAATTTCAAAAAAAATACACGGGGAAAGAATTTTGATGTTAAAAAATGGGCAGATGATTTTGGCGGACTAAGCTCTGACGTTGTAGATTTCTTATCTAATGTTCAAGATGGAGATGATATTCTTGAAGGGCTTGCCAATACTATGGGTAAGACAACAAAAGCTATATCATCTTCTGGAGAAGAAATTCAATTAACAGGAAATAAATTTAAAGACTTCTTTACTAAAACAAAATCTTCCTTTGGTACATTTGGTAAGGTTGTCGGCAACGGCTTAAAAGGAATTGGAAAGAGCCTGCTTGGTACAGGACTCAATATGCTTATAAATGGTGCTATTGGCGCAGTTATAGAAGGTGCCATCAATGCTTGGCAAAGATATTCAAATGTTCAAGAAAATGCCATTGCTAAATCAAACGAAGCGGTTTCCAAATTGCAAACGAACCAAAACAAAATCAAGAGTGCAGAAGAGGCTTTAAGCCATATTAAAGAAAATACAGTTATTGACTCTTCTGGAAATGAGATTACACGTTTCGAACAATTAAGTCAAGGAGTAAATAGCTTAAAAGAGATGAATAACTGGGTTGATGCAGGGATTGAGCAAACAAAATTTATTTTAAGAGGTTTGATAAAATGATAAAAAAATATATAGAAATAAAGAAAATTGAAACATTAACAAGAGGTAAGTAATGTCTCTCATGGGGGATATAGAAGTCTTGCAGCTCGCAGCAGAGAATGGTATTATTGATATAGAGACGTGCAAGGCAAAGGTAGCCACCATGCAAAATGAAAAGTTACTTAAGGAACATCATTATAATATTTGGCAAGGGGGAGATGGATACTGGAGGACTTACTTGCCAGATAATGAGAAAAAGAGTAAAAGGAGGTTGATAAAGCGTCAGAGTAAAAAAGACCTTGAAAAAATTATTATAGGATATTATAAAGAAAAGTTAGATAATCCAACATTTAAGGAAATTTTTGATTATTGGATAAAAGAAAAGATAGAATATAAGGAAATATGTCAGGGAACTGCTACAAAATATGTGAATGATTATAAGAGATTTTGTTCTGGTAAGGCTATTGAAAAGGTTAAATTTAAAAATATAACAGAAGCAGAATTAAGAAATTATATAAAAAAAACAATAGCTGATATGAATTTAACTGCAAAAGCATACGCTGGATTACGATTAATTCTTAAAGGTATGTTAAAATATGCAAAATGGAATGGATTTACCAATATTAGTGCAGAATATTTTTTCAAAGATATTAACATAGGAAAAAATACTTTTAAAAAGAAAATTAAGAATAAAGAAATGGAAGTATTTACAAATGAAGAAGCCCAGAAAATAGCGGAATATGTTCATGAGAATGAAAGTATCAGGAATTTAGGTGTACTGCTTGCGTTTCAAACGGGAGTTCGGGTTGGTGAACTTGCTTCTTTAAAGTATAGAGATATTAATTTTGAGAGAAAAGAACTCCATATCCAAAGGACAGAAATTACATATAAAAATCCTGAAACAGGAAAAAGCGTAAATGAGGTTAGAGAATATCCTAAAAATGAAAACGCTGATAGGTATATAATTTTAGTAGATAGTGCAATAGAAACTTTACGCACAATTATTAAAATTAATGGGTTTAAAGAATATCTCTTTGAAGAAAATGGCAAGAGAATTAGAGAAAATGCATTTAATAGAAAATTGGCAAGAATTTGTAAGGTTTTAAACATGCCTCAACGCTCAATGCACAAGATAAGAAAAACGTATGGAACTTGTTTGTTGGATAATTATGTAGATGAAAGCCTTGTAAAAGAACAAATGGGACATTCAGATATAAGAACTACCAAAGAACACTATTATTTTTGTAACAGGGATAATGAGGAACGAAGAAAACAAATTTCTCGAGCTATTTCAGTTTAAGGTGATTACTTTTTATAAAAAAAGTAATCAAAAGTAATCAATTATATTAATAACTAATAAAGTGAAAAATACAGTAAAATGCGGACTAAAGGCATAACAATAGGAGATAGGATTTGGGGTTCGAATCCCTCATCCCCTGTTTTAAAACTCCAGTATTTGCTGGAGTTTTTTCTTTCTCAATTATTATGTTTATGAATAAATTAAATATTGTAAGATAAATAACGTGGAGGACTTGGAAATAACAGGTTCTCTTTTTTATCTCAAAGAATTTATAGCATAATAAATAAGAGAAGAAAGGAATTCTATGGAAAAATTATTAATAGATGTAAGTGAACATAACGGAAAGATTGATTGGGAAACAGTTAAAAATTATATAGACGGGGCAATTATTCGCTGTGGATATGGAATGGATGAAACCAATCAGGATGATAAGCAATGGAAACGGAATGTGGCAGAATGTGAGCGATTGGGAATTCCCTTTGGCGTATACCTTTATTCTTATGCGACAAGCAAAGAAAAGGCAAAGAGTGAGGCTCAGCATGTATTAAGATTGATAAATGGGCATACGCTTTCTTACCCTGTTTATTTCGATATGGAAGAACCGGGGACAGAAAATGTATCTGTTGAGAATGCGAAGATTTTTGGGGATATTATTGAAAAAGCGGGATATTGGTGCGGTATTTATTGCAGCAAAGACTGGTATAAGACGGTTGTAAAGGGGCAACTCAAGCGATTTACTCTTTGGATAGCAGAATACGGAAGCAACAATGGGCAAATGCAGGACAATTACAAGCCTAATTTGGGAGAAGATATTTGGCAGTATTCTTCTGTGGGAAAGATGCAGGGGATTTCAGAGACTGTGGACTTAAATGTCTGTTATAGAAATTTTCCGTTGGAAATAAACAGAATGAAGGAGCAATGGATAAAAGATGAAAAAGGATGGTGGTATCGCCATGGTGACGGAACGTATACTAAAAATAATTGGGAATATATAAACAAAAAATGGTATTATTTCGACAAGAATGGATATATGGTTACAGGTTGGAAAAAGGTAGAAGAATACTGGTATTATATGGATATTTCCGGCGCTATGCAGACAGGATGGATATATGTAGGAGAAAATTGGTTTTATTTGAATGGTTCAGGACAGATGTATGAGAATACATGGTATAAAGAAGAAGAGCAGTGGTATTATTTGAAAGCAGGTGGCTATATGGCACGTAATGAATTGCTGAAAATCGGAAATGAAAAATTTGCTTTTTTGGATAGTGGGCGTATGGTAAGAACAAATGCCAGAGGTGCGCTAGTTTAAAGTAAAAAGACAGTCACAGGGAACGGTTTGAAATATATTTCCTGTGACTGCTTTTTCATGGAAATGAAATTCTTATACAACTTTTACAAATTTATAATAAAAATATTTTGCCTTGGGCTGTTTCCGGAGAAAAGCTTTTCGAGATTTACGGTAGGCGAAACGCAGTGTGCGAATTTCCTGTTTTGCAGGCTTTTTATTTCCAAAATAGATTTCTTCTGCCTCATTGCATAATTTTTCAAAGAAATTTTGTTTTTCATCAGGAAGCTGTTTTATAAACTTTTGTTTCCAGTCATAAGCTGCTAAATCTTTTTCAGGAATTTTAAATTCTGTTTGCCATAGCTTTAAAAGATTTTGATAAAGCAGAAAATAACCTTTTGTGCGATTATGGACAAAGTATCCTATTCTTTTTCTGTATAACATTTGGTAGCGTAAAATAAATAGCAGTAGGATAATACAAAGTCCCGGTAAAAATTTGAAAATAAACAAATAATTATTTTTTTCAGGTTTCGTTGGTTTTTGTGTTTTGGTTTCAGAAGTTCTTTCGGTAGTTTTTACAGTTTCTGAATTTGTATTTTTTTCCTGGGAGTTAGGTTTTACAGTTTCCGAATTTTCCGAAGACGGTGGAACTTCTGTATTCGGAATGTTGTTTTCCGGCGTAGTTGCAGAAACATTTGTGTTTTCATTAACAGAGCTGGGAGGGGTGACCTCCACCGGAACCCATATACCATTTCCAATATAAATTTCTGTCCACGCATGGGCAGAAGTATCTTTCACACTACAAGTAAAGGTTGTACTATTCTTCTTGGTAAAGTCTCCAGGTTGTACTACATAACCGGTGACATATCTGGCCGGAATTCCATACATCCGAAATAATAAAGTACCTGCGGTAGCAAAATGTACGCAAAATCCTCGGTGCTGTTCATACAAAAATTCGTATAAAAAGTTGCTGTCTGAAGATACCGGTGCAAGAGAAAGGCTGTATGATGCCTTAGACTTTAGAAAATTTTGTATTTCTTTTGTTGCCTCTTGGATAGTATCAAAATCAGGATTATCAGTTATATCCATATAAATCGGAAGTCCTGAAAGGTCTGTTTTTAATTGGGAGAAAATTTCTGAATTATCGTTTAAATATTTTTGTCGTACATAATTCCCATAATTTTTATTCAAAGATTGGTATTTCTTTGGTACACCACTTTCGGAAGTAAAAAGCGAGGATGCTGATGTAAGAGAAAGCGGATAATAGGACAACTTATGAGGCATAGAAAATTTACTTTCTATTGCATAGGTATCATCAAAAACAGTATTTTTTGATAACTTCACACCGTAAGGAAAATAGGTAAATTTCTGTGTGAATTTAGGTACCACAGAAAGGTCTGTAATTTTATCAGGTGCGTTTTCTTTTCCCATTGTGTAAGGCAGAGAAAAGAAGTTTTGGAGTTCATCATCTGAAAGTCGGTTCTTTTTATAAAAGCTCTCCCATGAGTCTGAAGCTGGTGCTCTCCATACAGCATCATCATAATTCTGTCCGACAAATCCTCGCAAATACAAGGGAGAAGAAGGCTTGTCCTTACAGGTAATTTCAAACATAGTCTGTTTGCTGTATACAGGTGCTCGGTTACTTAAAGCCAGCTGTTTATTAGAACTCTCCTGTTCAAAAGAAAAAAACGGTTTTGAACAGGAACTTTTTGTATTTTGAGATTGTGGTAAAAAAGTTTTACTAAAATTGTCAGTGAACTCGTTGACTGTCTTGTGAACCGCATGGTTGTATTTAAAAACTTCAGGAGCAAAGTGCGGAACAAGAAATCGGATACACATAAAATAAAGTCCCAAGGCAAGAACAAGAGCTATGGGTTTTGTCGAGAACCAGAAAAGGCAGGCACCGATTATACATCCTATGGATAAATAGGATGGGGAAACACCCAAGAAAAAATTCAAAAAAACAGGAAGGCTTAATAATACAAAAAACAGAAAAGATTTTTTATATTGTAGCAACAGCGAAAGCAGGAGTAAAAAAAGATAAGTGACTGCAAGAAAAAGAAAATTCAAATCTATTTTTTTTACTGCTGTTGCAGAGGCATTTAAATATTCCTCCTGAAAAAGTATCTGAAGCCTGTGCAAAAAGGAATTTCCCTGTGTAAAAAAGCGTTTTCTGTATAAATAAAGAGTAAAGACATAAGGAAGTACAGTAACAAGAAAACGGACAGGAAGTTTTTTGATTTTTTGTAAAATCGTTAAAAAGAAGGAAAATAATCCAAGTATTAGTACAATTTTGTAATCCAAAACAGCAGAAGAAATCATGAGTAAAAGACTGGAATAAAGACCCAAAGCAAAAGCAAAAAGGGTAAAAAAGGAATAAAAAGAAGAAGGTGCACCGACCGCGTGTTTTTCTTTTGGTATCATTATGGAAATAGAAGGCTTATCTTTCTTTTTCATGAGCATCTCCTTTATAAAATAAGTGTGTTGTTTTTCAAAGCTTCTGAAGTGTTGCCGGAACAATCCAAAAGAAGCTGTTGATTTTGATAAATCTGTAAATCTGTATTTAAAAGAAACGCTGTAAAATAAGTATCACAAGGATAGGTGTGGGAATACAGAGAATACAGGTTTTCTTTTGAAGCTGTAAGGGTTTCATACAGTAATTGATGCAAAAAAGAAAGGTAATCTTCCTCATTTTGAATAGGGATACGAAGAAGGGCATGTTCTTTTTCGTTGTACCATACAACAAAATGATTGCAGCCATAATACAGGAAAGAGTAAGAAAGAGAGGCCGCATATTGCAAAAAAGTACTGTATTGCGAAGGAGAGGCCTTTTTATCGGACTTTCCTTTCTCTAAGAAAAGAAGTACAGGGAAGCCTTTTGGTCTGCCTGTTTCTTTTACTAATAACTGGTCTGTACGTGCACTGAGTTTCCAGTGAATTTGTCTTAGCTTGTCGCCCGGAAGAAATTCCCGTATATCGCTTGTGTGGTAAGAGCCTGTACCGGAAATAATTTCCTCAAATCCATCACATTCTGCTGAAAAAAATCGTATTCCTTCGCTTAGCTGTATAGGAATTACAAAAGGAGAAGGATAAAAAAGAATATCAGCCTTTGCTTTACATGCCACGGGCAAGCTCAGCAGATGTGTAAAACTGTATATTCGGACCTTATTCGCCTGTAAATGAAATTTTCCATAGTAATCATTGGAAATAGTGCCTGATAAAACACTGGTTTTTTTCGCATTTAGGGAAAAATAGTAGTCAGGCAGGGAAATCTTATTTTGAAAAGCATCTGTAAAATGCCATTTCAGCCGAAGATAAGGCATGGGAAAAATTCCGGTATTTTGTGCCTGTAAATGAAATTCTAAAAGCTTGTTTGCTTCGTTGTCGTTAATAATAATGTCAGGCAATTCTATTTTTAAATGTCTGCGGCTATACAGTAAAATCATAAGCTCCAGTATCCAGTCTATAAAAAGAAAGAGAAACAGAGCACAGGCAGCTGTACTTTGATATAAAATTGCAAGATAAAGACATAGAAGAAGCAGTAAAAAAGTTATGAGATTAAAAACCATAAAACATCCTTTCTTGTAGATTTTAATGTCTGCTTCGCACAGACGGAGAAGGAGTGGCAGCTAAAATTTCCTTTAAAATAGAGTAGGCAGACACTTTGCTTATGCGGGCTTTTGAGCTGATAAGAATACGGTGTGTACAAACATCACAGAAAACGCTGTGCACATCCTCCGGACGTACATAATGAAATCCATGTAAAAAGGCTCTTGCCTGAGCCATTCGTGTCAGAGCCAGAGTACCTCTTGGGCTTACACCCAGTTCAATTAAGTGATGATTTCGTGTGGCATGAATAAGAGCCACGATATATTCATAGATAATATCGTGAATAAAAATATTTTGACATTCTTTTTGTAACTGTATCAGTTGTCTGGCATTTAAAACAGGCTGTACGGCCTCAATGGTATTTTCTGCCAATCTGCCTTTTAAAATAGAAATTTCTTCGTTTTGTTCCGGATAACCGATTTGCAGACAAATGCTGAAGCGGTCCATCTGAGATTGGGGAAGAAGCTGAGTTCCGGCAGAGCCGGCAGGGTTTTGTGTAGCCATTACAATAAATGGTTTGGGAACAGGATGTGTAGCTCCGTCAACGCTGACCTGCCCCTCTTCCATAACCTCTAAAAGGGCAGACTGTGTTTTGGGAGAGGTACGGTTGATTTCGTCTCCCAAAAATAAGTTGCACATGACTGCTCCGGGCTGATAATAAAATTCATTTGTTTCCTTTCGATACATGGTAAAGCCTGTTAAATCAGCAGGAAGAACATCCGGTGTAAAGGTTAAACGGTTTTCTTTTAAATTTAGCGCTTTTGCAAAAGCAAGAGCCATGGTAGTTTTTCCTACACCGGGAACATCTTCAAGCAAAATATGCCCGTTGCTTAAAATTGCCATCATGATTTTTTCAATACATTTATCTTTTCCGATTACGGCTTTTTGCACTTCCTGAATGACTTTATATGCAAGAGTAGTATTGGTGTCCATAAAAAATCCTCCCGTATAAAATATATTAAATTATACCATAATCATGTGAAATAGTCAGTTTATTTATAAATAAAATAAGAGAAGCAGATGTATATCCGGGGGATGGGGTTACAGAGCAGGGAAAAATGGAAAAAAATAAGGATAGAAAGAGTTCTGTAAAAAGCAGGAAAACACAACCCCTACTCCGGCTTGTGGACGATAATGGATATCTATATAATTGAAAACAACATGAAAAGAAAGATGAGGAAAGAAAAAGATGAAAGAAAATCAAGTAAAAAAATTAGTGATGGCAGCGATGTGCGTAGCTCTTGGAATTATTCTTCCAATGGCTTTTCATACTATTCAAAATGCAGGCAGTATTTTTCTGCCCATGCACATTCCGGTGTTAATTTGCGGGCTTTTGTGTGGATGGCAATATGGGTTGATTTGTGGATTTTTAACACCTGTTTTGTCAAGTCTTTTTACAGGAATGCCACCGGCAGCAATTTTACCGGCAATGGCCTGTGAGCTGGCAGTTTACGGAGTGTTAACAGGTATCTGTATTAAATTTATTCACACAGGAAAACAGCTTATAAATATTTATATTTCTTTGACTGTTGCAATGGTAGCAGGAAGAATTGTCAGTGGAATTTTAAAAGCGCTTATTTTTAATGTGGGACAGTATAGCTTTAAGATTTTTATAACATCTAGTTTTGTAACCTGCCTTCCGGGAATTATTATTCAGTTTATTTTTGTTCCGGTTCTTGTTTTTGCATTGCAAAAGTCGGGTGTGATAGGTAGAGAAAGGATATAATTTTTATGGATGTAAAGACTTATTTTGATAAAATGGCAGATACTTGGGATGAAGATATTCTTCCCATAGATGAAGTCAGAAGGTGTATTGTATTTTTAAGCGGTGTAAAAGAGCATACTCGCGTTTTGGATGTGGCTTGTGGTACAGGCGCTATGTTTGTTGCTTTACAGGAAAAAAATCCGGAACATATAACTGCAATTGATGTATCGGAAAAGATGGCAGAAATTGCAAAAAACAAGGTAAAGGATAATCCTTTATTTGATGTAAGATGCGGTGATTTTTTTGAAATAGAAGATGAAAAGTATGATTGTATTATGATTTACAATGCGTATCCTCATTTTACAGACAAAGAAAAACTGGCTGCAAAGGTATCACAGCTATTAACACCAGATGGGAGATTTGTTGTAGCACACGGAGCAGGGAAAGAAGTTATTAATTTGCATCATTCCAATGTGCCGAAAGAGATTACTTCACAGTTGTTGTCTGCACAGGAAGAATGTGAATATTGGAAAAAGTGTTTTAATATGGATATTTTGATTGATACACAAAAGTTTTATATGCTTTCAGGTACTATTGCACTTTAAATTGATAAAATTTATTGACAAATAAAAAAAACAGTTATATGATAAATATAATTTTTAGAAAGAAAAGGAATTGTGACAATGAGGCAGAAAGAAATGAATATAAATAAAAAGTATTATTTTTCTTACCCAGGCTATTTTTATGGTGTGGGTGCTTTCTGCTGTAATAAACATTTAGAGTTGCAATCATTTTAGTAAGTGATGAAGCGCCGGTGTTTGCATACAGCAGACATCGGCTTTTTATTTCGGAGGAGGAAAAGACTATGATTTTAGTATTAAAAAAAGGAGCAGATGAAAATAAGGTGGAAAGCTTGAAACAGCAGCTGAAGGATATGGGCTTAGGACTCCATTTATCAGACGGAGCAAATGCTTCTTTAATCGGATTGATTGGAGATACAACAGAAGTTGACGCAGAATGGTTAGGCGCTTTGGATGTTGTAGAGTCTGTAAAGAGAATTAAAGAACCATACAAAAAAGCAAATAAAGATATGCACCCAAATGATACTGTCATTGATGTGGCAGGAAGAAAAATCGGAGGCGGACATTTTCAGGTAATTGCAGGACCATGTTCTATTGAAAGCAGAGAGCAGATGACAGAAGTTGCCGAGGATGTAAAAATGGCGGGAGCAGGATTATTAAGAGGCGGTGCATTTAAGCCAAGAACGTCCCCATATTCTTTTCAGGGACTTGAAAACGAAGGGCTGCAAATGCTTTTGGAAGCAAAGAAAGCAACAGGGCTTCCTATTGTAACCGAGATTATGAGTGCAGAACATCTTCCGTTATTTGAAGACGTAGACGTTATTCAGGTAGGAACAAGAAATATGCAGAATTTTCAGCTGTTAAAAGAGCTGGGAAAAGTAGATAAACCGATTTTGTTAAAAAGAGGTATGGCGAATACACTAGAAGAACTTTTGATGAGTGCAGAATATATTATGGCAGGAGGAAACGAAAAGGTCATTCTCTGTGAGAGAGGTATTCGTACATTTGAAACTTCCATGAGAAATACCTTAGATATTTCAGCCATCCCTATGCTGAAATCAAAGACACACCTTCCTGTAATTGTAGATCCAAGCCATGCAGCAGGTATTCGTTTTATGGTAGAGCCCCTTACTATGGCAGCCATTGCAGCAGGAGCAGACGGTGTGATGATTGAGGTGCATAATAATCCGGAAAAAGCACTTTGCGACGGAAAACAGTCTTTGACACCGGAGAGCTTCGCAGAACTGATGAAAAAAGTCAGAAAGACAACAGAATTTTTCCAAAAAGAGATGTAATGCAGGAGGATTGAGAATGAAAGCACTGGTATTGGCAGAAAAGCCTTCTGTTGCCAGAGATATTGCAAGAGTTTTAAAATGTAGTAAAAAGCAAAACGGAGCGCTGGAGGGAGAAAAATATATTGTTACATGGGCTCTGGGACATTTAGTAACTTTAGCAGATCCGGAGGAATACGATAAGAAATATAAAGAGTGGAATTTAGAATATCTTCCTATGCTGCCTAAGAAAATGGATTTAGTTGTTATCAAGCAGACTGCAAAGCAGTATCAGGCAGTGAAAACTCAGTTATATCGAAAAGATGTAAATGAAATTATTATTGCAACAGATGCAGGGCGTGAGGGAGAGCTGGTTGCCAGATGGATTTTAGAAAAAGCCGGATGTAAAAAGCCTGTGAAGCGTCTTTGGATTTCATCTGTTACGGATAAGGCAATTAAAGAAGGATTTGCACATTTAAGACCGGGAAAGGATTATGAAAATCTCTATGCGGCAGCTGTATCAAGAGCAGAAGCCGATTGGCTGGTAGGCATCAATGCCACTAGAGCGCTGACCTGTAAGTATAATGCGCAGCTTTCCTGCGGACGTGTACAGACACCTACTTTAGCCATGATAGCCAAAAGAGAAGAGGAAATCAGGAAGTTTCAGCCGGAAGAATTTTACGGAATTACTTTAAAAGCAGGAAATATGCGTTGGAAATGGCAGGATAAAAAAAGCGGCAGTACACGTTCTTTTCATAAAGAGAGAATGGAAAGTATAAAAAATGCAGTCAACAGTGATTTATTAAAAGTTATTTCTGTGGAGAAAAAGAGTAAGAAAATACCTGCTCCCGGACTTTACGATTTAACAGAATTGCAAAGAGATGCCAATAAAAAATTTGGATTTTCTGCAAAAGAGACGCTGAATATTATGCAGAGACTTTATGAGAACCATAAGGTGCTTACCTATCCCAGAACAGACTCCAGATATATCGGAACAGACATTGTTCCTACAATTAAGGAGAGATTAAAGGCATGTGCAGTAGGGCCGTATAAAAAAATAGCAGGAATGCTTTCTATGAAACCTGTAAAAGGAAATGCTTCTTTTGTGGATAATAAGAAGGTCAGTGACCATCATGCAATTATTCCTACGGAACAGTTTGTACAATTAGACCATATGAGCAATGAGGAGCGCAAAATTTATGATTTAGTGGTACGAAGATTTTTCAGTGTATTATATCCTTCATTTGAGTATGAGCAGACTACCATGAAAGCAGAAGCAGCAGGAGAAGTGTTTACAGCACAGGGAAAAATTGTAAAAAATATGGGTTGGAAAGAAGCTTACGAAGGAACGTGGTCAGACGAGGATGAAGAAGAATTTCAAAAGCTTTCGGAGAGAAAAGAAGGAGAAACACTGAAAATAGAGCAGGCAGAACTGACTGTGGGAAAAACAAAGCCACCAGCGGCTTTTACAGAGGCTACTTTGCTTTCTGCTATGGAAAACCCTGTAAAGTACATGGAAACGCAGGATAAGAAAGCCGCAAAAACACTGGGTGAAACAGGTGGACTGGGAACAGTTGCCACAAGAGCAGATATTATAGAGAAGCTTTTCCACACATTTCTGATGGAAAAGAAAGGAAATGAAATTCATATTACCTCAAAAGCAAGGCAGCTTTTGGAATTAGTTCCTGAAGATTTAAAAAAGCCGGAGCTTACGGCAGATTGGGAAATGAAGCTGTCTAAAATTGCAGAAGGAAAATTAGATAAGACGGTATTTTTAAAAGAAATTTCTGCATATACAAAAGATATTACGGCAGAAATCAAAGGGGCAAAGGGCACGTTCCGCCATGATAATCTGACGAATACCAAATGTCCGGTATGTGGAAAACGTATGCTGGCTGTGAATGGGAAAAACAGTAAGATGCTGGTTTGTCAGGACAGAGAATGTGGACACAGAGAGACTATTTCCAGACTGACAAATGCCAGATGTCCAAATTGTCACAGAAAGATGGAGATGTATGTAAAAGGAAAGGAAGATACCTTTATCTGTGCCACTTGCGGATATAAGGAAAAACTGTCCAGCTTTAAGCAGCGCAGGGAAAAGGAGGGTGTAGGAGTCAGCAAAAAGGACGTACAGAGGTACTTAAATAAACAGAAAAAAGAAGCACAAGAGCCAATCAATAATGCTTTTGCCGATGCCTTTGCAAAATTAAATTTAAAATAAAGAAATGATGAACGATCGTATGAAATATGCGGTCGTTTTTTTATTTCATAGGAAATTGCGTCCTATGAAATGAAAGTATCACTTTGTGAACCGCTCGTGCGCGGAGATTGTGCTGCTGCCCGATTTTTTTATAAGAAAATTTATAAAAATTTTTCTTGTCATTGCATATTTTATGTGCTAATATGATACCACACTAAAGTGAGGCGGAAAGGGGAATGTGATATGTCAGGATTTAATATGAAAGTTACACCGGAAATTGAACAGCTTACCAAGCTTTGTAAAGAAAACAGCACCATAGATACAGATTTATATCAAAAATATGATGTAAAGAGGGGTTTAAGAGATTTAAACGGAAAAGGTGTGCTGGCGGGGCTGACTCAAATTTCCAACATTGTGCAGAAAAAGGTAGTAGATGGCAAAGAAGTTCCCTGTGATGGTGAATTATATTATAGAGGAATTAACATTGTAGATTTGACAAATGGATTTTTAAAGGAGCAGAGATTTGGCTTTGAGGAAGCTGCTTATTTATTGCTTTTTGGAAAACTGCCAAATAAAGAGCAGTGGAAGGAATTCAGTGAAATTCTGGCAAATCAGAGAGACCTGCCTACAAATTTTGTAAGAGACGTTATTATGAAAGCACCCAGTCAGGATATGATGAATACACTTTCAAGAAGTGTATTGACTTTATATTCTTATGATGAAAATCCGGAAGACATTTCTTTACCAAATGTATTACGTCAATGTATCAATTTAATCAGCGTTTTCCCAATGCTGTCTGTATACGGATATCAGGCACATGAACATTACAATAGAGACGGAAGTCTTTACATACATAACCCAAGAAAAGATTTGTCTACAGCGGAAAATATTCTTTTGATGCTGCGTGCAGACAAGCAGTATACGCCATTGGAAGCACAGATTTTAGATTTGGCGCTGGTGCTTCACATGGAGCATGGAGGCGGTAATAACTCTACGTTTACAACGCACGTGGTATCTTCTTCGGGAACAGATACTTACTCTACCATAGCGGCGGCGTTAGGTTCTTTAAAAGGACCAAAGCATGGAGGCGCCAACATTAAGGTAGTCAGTATGTTTCAGGATATGAAAGAGAATTTAAAGGACTGGACAGATGAGGAAGAGATAGAGAATTATCTGACAAAACTTCTGCATAAAGAAGCTTTTGATAAGAGAGGCTTGATTTATGGAATGGGGCATGCCGTATACTCTATTTCAGATCCGAGGGCGCAGATTTTCAAAAGATTTGTGGAAAAGCTGGCAAAAGAAAAGGGAAGAAGTGCAGATTATGACCTTTATGTAAGGGTAGAACGTTTAGCGCCGCAGATAATTGCCAGAGAGAGAAGGATTTACAAAGGGGTCAGTGCAAATGTAGACTTTTACAGTGGCTTTGTGTACAGTATGTTAGGGCTTCCGATTGAGCTTTATACACCGATGTTTGCCATTGCACGTATTGTAGGCTGGAGCGCACATAGAATGGAGGAACTGATTAACACCGATAAAATTATTCGTCCGGCATATAAAAATATACTGGAAACACAAAAATATTCGCCTTTGGAGGAACGGGTTTGACAAAATATAGCTTCACCTGTTACTATTGAAGAAACAGGAAGAAGGGACAAAGAAGATGTTTAGAAAATTTTTTCCGGACGTATATATGGAGTCAACCTATAAAATTGATTTTCAAAAGCTTTATGAGAAGGGATACAGGGGTGTTATCTTTGACATAGACAATACATTAGTGCCTCACGGCGAGCCGGCAGATAAAAGAGCCATTGCATTATTTGAAAATTTAAAAAAAATCGGTTTTCAGTGCTGTCTTTTATCCAATAACCAGTATGAAAGAGTCAACTCTTTTAATGAACAAGTACAGGTACAGTTTATTGAAAATGCGCATAAGCCTTCCAGAAAGAATTATCAAAAGGCAATGGAGCTTATGGGAACGTCTATAAAAGATACGGTTTTTGTAGGAGATCAGCTTTTTACCGATGTTTATGGTGCGAAGAGAACCGGAATTTATAATATTTTAGTAAAACCAATTCATCCGAAGGAAGAAATTCAGATTGTTTTCAAGCGCAAACTGGAGAAAATTGTACTTTATTTTTATGAGAAAGAGCAAAAGAAAAAAGAAAGATAAAAAATGGTTGAAAATTGTGCGGATGTATTATAGAATGAAGTATAGTGGAAAAGCCCAATGGCTTTCCCAATGGACGAAATAAGGAGGAATATCATTATGATATCAGCAGGAGATTTTAAAAACGGTCTCACACTGGAAATTGATGGTAATGTAGTACAGATTATGGAATTCCAGCACGTTAAACCGGGTAAGGGTGCTGCATTCGTTAGAACAAAATTAAAAAATGTTATCAGTGGCGGAATTATTGAAAAAACATTCAGACCAACTGAAAAATTCCCACAGGCACGTATTGAGCGTGTGGATATGCAGTATTTATACAATGATGGTGATCTGTATAATTTCATGAACAATGAAACTTATGACCAGATTGCAATCGCTCAGGATACAGTTGGAGACGCTTTAAAATTTGTAAAAGAAAACGAAACAGTAAAAATATGTTCTTACAACGGAAGTGTATTTGCTATTGAGCCACCATTATTTGTAGAACTGGAAATCACAGAAACAGAACCTGGATTTGCAGGAAACACAGCACAGGGTGCTACAAAACCGGCAGTTGTTGAAACAGGTGCTACTGTATACGTTCCTTTATTTGTAAATCAGGGAGACGTTATTAAAATTGATACAAGAACAGGTGAATATCTGTCCAGAGTATAAGACACATAAAGTATATCGAAGCAGTTTGACTGTTTCGATATACTTCGATAAAAAAGTTAAATTCTAAAATTCTATTTCAAGATTAAAATTCAATTCACATTCGTGAGTTTATTCCAAAATCAATATCATTTAAAAGGATATTATGCGGTATGGGGAAATTCTGTCTTTTTTTGCATTCTCTGTGCTGCTTAGTATAAAAATAATTAAGAAAAGGAGAATGTATATGGAGTATGAAGCATTCAAAGAAACACTTATGGACTTTTTAAGGGAAAAGACAGGAGGTGAAAAAAGTATTTCCCTGCATCGAGTGGAGAAAAATAATGGAATTGAACTGGATGCACTGGTAGTTCGTGGGAAAAGAGACAAGATAGCGCCTATGATTTATCTAAAACCCTTTTACGTAGATTTTCAGGGCGGGCTTTCTATGGAAGAAATTGCAGTGCAGATTTTACAGTTGTCAGTAACTGAGAAACAGGAGGAATTTTCTTTGACAGAATTTGAAGATTACAGAAAGGCAAGGACAAAAGTATATTACAAGCTGGTAAATTATGATATGAATAAACGAAAGCTTCAATACATGCCCCATATAAAATATTTGGATTTGGCAGTCGTCTTTTATTATCGGCTGGAGGGCGGAAAGCTAAATGGGGCATCCATTATTATTCACGACTGCAATCTTCATGCGTGGGGAATTGAAAAGGAGCAGTTGGTAAAGGATGCGCTTTTAAATACCAGCAGAAAATTGCCTTATACCATTCAGGGAATGGAAGCTTTAATTGCCGAGTTAAGCGGAAGCCAGCCGAGGATAACAGGTGAGGAGCTTATGTATATTTTGACCAATGAAGAAAAATATTATGGAGCGGCAGTAATCTTATACCCTCATGTTTTAAACCACATCGCAAAAGTTCTAAAGAAAAATTTCTATATACTTCCCAGCAGTGTTCACGAATGTATCTTAGTCCCAGATCAGGGGCAGTATTCCCGCATCGAATTAAAGAGAATGGTAAAAGAAGTAAACGACAGTCAGGTAGAGGACGAGGAAATTCTGTCTTATGAAATCTATTATTATGACTGCAAAAAGGAAGCACTGATGATGTAGCAAGGAAAAGAAAGGAGATGCTGCATGAAGGATAAGAAAAAATGGAGGAAAAAGGTGCTGGCTTTTGCTCTGGCAATGCTGACTTTTACCGGCATTTTTTTCGAAAACAGCGTTATGACGCAAGCAGAAAATAAAGAGGAAAAAACAGAAAATTACATCAAAGTATATTATTTGCTTTATGACGGACAGGAAGAAAACGTTTTTTCCAATTTTATGGTGAAATCTCCCTGTAAAATTTTGGAGGATGGCACAATTCGTTCTGTAATCAATTCTAATCCGGAGGTTTATGACTACAATGCAAATGGAATTACTTTGGATGTAGACATCAATCGTGGAAAGCATTGGTATGGACAAGTTCCGATTACAGAGGAGTGCATTTATAACGAAAAAGAGGGATATATAGATATTCCCGGCAAATATTTAGGAAAGGATTTGACAGTCACGGTGTGGCAGTCCAGAGACTCTGCTTTTTATACAAATCTTGTGCCGGATGAATTAAAGCCTCAGAAGGATAGAAGGGGAAATATCAGCTTTTATACATTTCAGGATAATTTTCCCAGCGGTACAATACCTGTTTTATTTGAGCCAAAAGGCTGCAATATTGTTACACTTCACGGAGATATCAATACAGTGAAGGTAGGGGATATTTGGAATTGTAATGCGGACACATGGTATATTGCAGATAAATATAATGCAGACTCTTATATATGGGAGGATGTAGCAGGCTGCAAGGAATATGACAAAGGCTTTTCACAGGGCCAGATTGTCAGTATTAAAGATTGTGAAAATCCCATGTTTAATAATATAGGCGGCGCAGGACCGGAAGGGAAGAACTGGATGTTTATGGGATGCTTATCCAGTGTAAATAATACTTTTCAGGGAGTACCTGTGATTACAAAAATGTATATTGAATGTATTGCTAAAGAAGGAAACACTGCTACGTTCTTTGTACATGCTGCCTGTAAAGGTCCAAAAGGACAAAAGGCGCAGACCATTGGTGGATTTTTTAAAGCTAGCTTTTCTCCTCCGTGGATAGAGGTTTATAAAAAGCCTACAACAGATAAAACAACATGGATAGACGGTGACAAATTTCAAAATGGTTATGAGTGGGCACAGTGGGCAATAAGTGATAATCCGGCGTATGACTTGTCCGGAGCAAAATATACCTTATGGAGCTATGAAACAGGAGAATATTTTCATGAATGTATTATAACGGATGCCAATGGCTATGGCTGGTGTTATGTCCCTTATACAGGAAAATTCATGATAAAGGAAGTATATAATCCCAAAGGCTATATTTTAGATGACCAATGGCATGATATTACAATTACCGAGAACAATGCAACTTTTTATCACGATGAGAATGTCAAATATGCACAGCTTCGCTTACATAAGTCTTCAGAAACTGCCACAGATAAGTCTTTGGCAGGAGCAAAATACGGAGTTTGGAACTGGAGAAGTACGGTAGGGAATGGAAAACCGGATTATATTATTACAACGGACGAGAACGGATACGGAGAGGTCAATGATATTCCTCTGTGGTATTACTACATACAGGAAATAGAAGCGCCGGAGGGCTTTGGATTAGATAAAACTATATATGAAGCAAATTGCACAGATGCGGGAACTTATCCAAACGTAGGAGTGGATTTGTATTCACAGGAGCCTTTGGATTTTGGAAAAATTACTTTAAAAAAGCAGTCTGCAAATCCGGATTGCACAGAGGATAATCCTGTCTATTCCTTAAAAGGTGCAGAGTATTCTATTTACAGCAATCCGGAGTGTACCAATTATGTGGACAAGATGATAACGGATGAAAGCGGATATGCAGAAAAAGACGGATTACAGCTTGGGACTTATTATGTGAAGGAAAGCAAAGCGCCACAAGGATATCATTTGGATGAAACCGTCTATAAAGTAAGCCTTCCCACAAGCTCAGGAGAGCTGGAATATCAGGTTACATCAACAGAAATGCCCCAACTGGAGCAAATTAAAATGTTACTGGAAAAAATAGATAAGGATACGGGAGAGCCAATTCCCACAGGACAGGGGAGCTTAAAAGGTGCAGAATTTGTGTTTAAATTTTATAAAGGAGAGTATCCGAAGGACACAAATCCGGAAACATTGGGAAAGACAGTAGATAAAACATGGATATTTGCTACCAACGAAAAAGGAGTAATAGAGTTTGATGAAAGCTTTCTAATTCGTGGAGACAGCTTTTATATAGATGATAAGGGAGAGCCGGCGCTTCCTGTGGGGACTTTAGTAATAACAGAAAAGAAAGCGCCGGAAGGATATCATATTAATCCAATAACGATTATCAAAAATATAAGACCGGAAGGTTTCGAAGACAGTGAGGCTTATGTGACTCCGGAAATTGCGGAAGACAGTATCAGTGTGAAAATTATAAAGGTACAGGATGGGACAAATGTCCACATTCCCGGTACGGTGTTCCGTCATACCATGCCAAATGGAACAACAAAGGATTATGCCACAGATAGCAAAGGAGAAGTTCAGCTGCAAGGGCTAAGAATAGGAAAACATCAGATAGTGGAGCTGTCTCCGGCAGAGGGATATTTGCCGAATACCAGCGTGTTTGAATTTGAAGTTAC
>OFMJ01001045.1_pt1 | contig 23054 bp, 28 predicted proteins | sample 1541801 | NCBI WGS metagenome assembly OFMJ01 (sample SAMN04209234, study PRJEB22552) | human gut metagenome | biome: gut; material: feces | host: Homo sapiens | place: USA: Oklahoma
CAGCTAAAAGCAAAAAACTATGACAGAGATAAAGAACAAAACGGGAGGTCGCCCGGTAAAAAGCCGGATAGACAAGCAGAACCGGGTAGTCAGCACGAAACTGACCGAGTTACAGTTCTACGCAATCAGGAAGCGAGCCGGGGAAGCCGGGCTGCGTGTCAGCGAGTACGTCCGGCAGGCTGTCGTTTCGGCAGAGGTAACGCCCCGGCTGAACAGGCAGGATGCGGACACTATCCGCAAGCTGGCGGGCGAAGCCAACAACATCAACCAGCTGGCGCACCGGGCGAATGCCGGAGGGTTCGCACTGGTTGCGGTGGAACTTGTGAAACTCAAAAACAGGATTGTCGAAATCATAAACCAACTGTCGGATGATTGGAAAAATAAGAAAGGGAAGCGGATTTAAAGGCTGCGTGAACTATGTACTCGGCAAGGAACAGGCAACCTTGCTTCATGCGGAGGGAGTGTTAGCCGAAAGCAACCGGGACATCATACGCAGTTTCATACTGCAAACCGGGATGAATCCCGACCTGAAAAAGCCTGTCGGACATATTGCGCTAAGCTATTCCCCAGTGGACGCACCCAAGCTGACAGACAGGAAAATGGTACAGCTTGCGCAGGTGTACATGCGTGAAATGAAAATCACCGATACGCAGTACATCATCGTGCGCCACCAAGACCGGGAACATCCGCACGTGCATATCGTGTTCAACCGTATAGACAACAACGGCAAGACCATTTCGGACAGGAACGACATGTACCGCAACGAGCAGGTATGCAAGAAGCTGAAAGCCAAACACGGGCTTTATTTCGCTAAAGGCAAGGAGCATGTAAAGCAGCACCGTTTGAGAGAACCGGACAAATCCAAATACGAGATTTACAATGCCGTAAAGGATGAAATCGGGAAATCAAGGAACTGGCAGCAGTTACAAACCCGGCTGGCAGAAAAGGGTATCGGGATTCATTTCAAGTACAGGGGACAGACTGGCGAGGTGCAGGGCATATCCTTTTCCAAAGGTGAATACACGTTCAAGGGTTCGGAGATAGACCGCAATTTCAGTTTCTCCAAATTGAACAAATGTTTCGGGGATGCGGGGCTGAACACTACCGAAAGCAACCGACAGACGGTTTCCGCACCTGTTCAGGAGCCAGCGCAGACACCGGGCAAAGCCGACAGTCCGCTGTTGGCAGGCTTGGGCGGTCTGTTCTCCGCCTCGTCCTCTCCGACTGATGAAACGCCCGACAATCCCGGTGAAAGAAAAAAGAAGAAAAAGAAACGACACTTAAAATTATAGGAATATGGAAGATAACTTAATTTTGGAGGGGCTTCTCTCCATGGTTACGGAACTAAAAGAATGGCAGGAGAAGCAGGTAACGCCTGCCAGCCGGAAGGAAACGATTAATAGGCTGGACGTTATCGAACAGCACATTTCGGAAATGCACGGTAAATCCGGCATTACTGAAAACATGGTGCAGGAGATTCTAAACCAAATCGGTAGTATCGGAAAAGGGCAGTCCGAGAACCTAAAACAAGACCTTGAAGATATAAAGGGGCTTATCGTGACCTCGCACCGATATTTCAAGGAGCGGTTAAAGGTGTTGTTCCCGGCTGGTGATACACCAGCCGGAGAAATAACGCCCGTTTCATGGTACGGCAAACTGACATACCGGGTAACTCCCTATTTGAAACCCAAGTTCTTTCTTCTTTCAGCAGGGATAATCATTTGCCTTGTGTCGCTTGCATTGAATGTGCGATTTATACAAAGAATGCAGCGGTTACAGGACAATGATATAAAATACCGCTATATCCTGATGAAAGGAAAGGCAGACGGCAACAGCCTTGATTTGCTGGAAACGAAGTTCAGCCGGGAACGGGACAACGCTTTCATCCGAAGCCTGACCGATTCGGTGAAAGGCTTTGAATACCGCAGCAGGAAGCAGGCGGAAGCGTTGGAACGGGCAAGGCTGTTAAACGAACAAGCCGAGCAGCTAAGGGAGAAAGCCGACAAATTAGGCAAGCCATAAAACAAAAGCGAAGCCGGAGCAGAACCGCCCCGGCTTTTTAATTCACTTCTTTTTCTTCGTGCAGTGTTCTTTCTCGAACTGGCGTAGCGTGGTGACGCTGAACCGTTCCTTGATGAACTCCCGGACATCGGAAGCCTTGTAGTACACTTTTCCGCTGATTGTGAAGTACGGCAGCGCACCGATAGCCCGGTAGCGTTGCAGGGTCTTGATGCTTACTTTGAACAGCAGGCACAAGTCCTGATTATCCAGCAGGTTGTCATCTTCGGGCAGCACCCTGTCGGCATTGCGCAGTCCCCGTACATCCTTGCAGAGTTCTTCCAGTTTGGCGTACAGCTTCTGCATCCATACGCTGAAATCGTCATTGTCTATATACATGATTGCTTCATTTTTCTGATTATACATTATGGTCTGTCAATCGATTGATGAAGCAAAGTTCAGAAAACAAGCGCAAAGAAATTATAGGGAAACTAATGGAATCCCCTATAAATAAATCATAAGTAACTGATTATCTATATCCTTTCTTGTCATGTTCCTTTTTGATAAGTTCCGCCAGTCCATTAAGAAACTCTGTCAGCTTGCCCGGCTTGCGTTTTATCACGTCCTCATGTTTTTGGTAACAGTCGCCTATCCTGATGTTGAACAGCCATTCAAAGGCTTTCGCCAAGTCCACCAAGTAGGCGGGCTTGCCGTTCTGATACACGATGTCTTTGGAGAGGAACAGACCGCTTACTATTTCCATGATGTTGATAAGGGTCGTCTTGTCGGCGAGATAGAGAGGGGAAAGTGTTTGTTTGCCAATCTGTTGTTTGAATTGTTCCGGGTATTTGATACGCCATTCGATAAGGCGAATTTCGGTGTTCAAAAGTCCTATCGCTTCATCAATCAGATGCAGATAGGGCATTTTTTTCTTGCTCAAATCGTACACGATACGATTTAAGACGGTGCAAACCAAAGGAAAAATAACGCAGTGATACGCTATAATCCTGTTCGTTGATACTAAAATTGGCTACATGCGTAGCCAATTCCTCAATAGCTTCTGTAAACTCCGATGCAGAAACTTTACGTTGTGAGTATTCCGATAATAAACGGAAAAATCTCTGTTGTAACATACTTTCCATACTATAAATAATTTATAAAACTAATATCCGTATGTTGGAATCAACAATTTTGCTTCTTATGTATATTTGTCAAACTTAAAATACTATCCCTTCAGATTGGGATAACCTATGCAGAAAACATTATTGTAGTGAACATATCATTCAATTCTGCCGTGCATTTCGATTTGAAATAATCTATACCAAATCTTCGTGCTTCCCACAGAAGGATAGGATATAGGTACAAAGTATAAAAATAGTAATTGCGATAGACATTGTGCACAACGTTATTTCTTTTTCATCTTTTCTCTATTTTAAATCATTTCTATGTTTTTTTTGAGATTATTCACTTAATCCAAAAAGTTCCATTGAGCGTTCCTTCGCTGAACTGCAAAGTAAATGTACCATTGCAGTTGGTGCAGTAGATTTGTCCTTCGGTCTTGTCGTAGGAAGTGATTTGGAAAGTGCCCCTGTCTATCGCTTCGCCATTCACTGTGGCGTATGACACTTTGTTGTCCTTGCAATACTGGCGGTAATCCCTATCGGACATAGTGGTATCTGTATCTGCTATTTCTATCTTTTCTATCGTTTGCGGCTGGTGGAAAAATTCTTCCGGCGTATCCACAAACAGATTGATTCTTACAATATAGGCGATTTTGCCCCCTCTCTCTGTACTTAGATACGTTTCAAACGTAGCTTCATATTGGCTATATTCCAAAAAAGGCGTGGGCATCACCGGGCCAAACATAGATTCAAAAGGTTGTTGGTCAATGTACTCCTGCCCGTTCAGCTCGGCCGTACATTTGGATTTGAGGTAGTTGATGCCGTCATGCTTTTCGCAGGAGGTGAGGCTGAGGAGGGTGCAGGCGATGATTACCGCAAGCAGGGTGTGCAGGGTAAATTTCTTTTTCATCTTATCTCTTTTAAATGATTGGCAATAATTATATATTTCTTTCCATAGGGATACTAACAATACCTTTATTAAGCTCTTTTTTACCCACTTTTTTGAAACCTAAAGATGCATAAAAAGTTTCTGCATAGGTTGAAGAATTAACTGTTATATAAGAAAAATTACAATTGCTCATCATATAGTCAAATAACGATTTTCCTATTCCTTGCCGATGATAGTGTGACAAGACAAAGAAAAGGGATATATGTTGCCTTTCCCGATGTACACCGATTATTCCTATTAATAAATGATTGTCAAAAGCGCCATATATGTCAAGCGTATTCATCAACGATGTGTCATACACGAAACTTTTAAAGGTTTCAATACCTTCTTGGGTGAAATCATTCCTGCCACATTCCATACATACTTGATAGGACAAATCAGCAGCATTATTATATTCTTCTTGTGTTAATTTACGTATCATATCAATGTTATTAAATCATGAATGCAAAATACGGAAGAATAAAGAAAAAAGGTCTTGACAATTGTCAAGCCCCCAGTATAATGGATGTTAAAAGATTGGCTATTTCTCCAGTTTGCGGCGTATGCGACTAACTGTTTCAGGAGTAACCCCTAAGAAAGAAGCTATACTTTTCAAGGGTACAGTATCTTTAAGGTCAGGACAACGTTTCATTAGTCTTTGATATCGTATTTCAGGTGTACAATACGAATCGAGCAATCGTTCATACACCATTTCATATAGATTTTCAGCTACATATCTTCCTAATCGTTGAGTTTCCATATTCGTTTCCCAACATTCTATAATATCATGGCGTGATATTTCATAAACAGAACAGTCTGTTAATGCTTGAATGCTCACTGCTGACAAACAACTTTTCATAAAAGAAGAATAGTCACATACAAATTCATCGGTAAAAGCATATCCTACAATGTGCTCTTCTCCTTCTTCGTCAATATGCGTATATTGAAATGTGCCATGTTTCACCCAACCGGCAAAACGTTCTATCTCATTTTGTCGGATAAAGAAATCTTTCTTATGGTAAGTACGCAATATCCCTTTTCTCGCAAATAAATCTTTTACATGGGAATAGTCTAAATTATTGAGATATGTATTAAAATCATTCATTATCGTAAGCTATTTGTTCAGTTTGTGGCGGATGCGACTGATTGTTTCAGGTGTGACTTGTAAGAAAGAAGCCACTTCTTTCAACGTAATGTGCTCTTGAATGTCGGGGCATCTGTTCAATAAATCAAGATAAAGTTCTTCCGTAGTTTTACAGTACATATCCAATAATCTATGATACATCAACAAGTATGATTGTTCGACAAGCGTACATTTTATTTGCATGGTTTCGGCATTTGTCGTAAAAAATTCCTCTGCCGTTGAATACGGTAGATAGTAAATCTTTGAATCGCAAACAGCCTCAATAGTGACTAATGACGGTCGGTCGGGATTTATGAATGTGCATAAACTCCCTGCAAATTCATTTGAAAAAGTATATCCTACTATATGTATATTTCCTCTTTCATCCACATGGGTATATCTCAATAAGCCGTTTTCAATATAAGCCCCCCGGCGGTTCATTTTACCCTGAACAGAGAACTGTTCTCCCTTTTTGAGTTCCATGTAAGTACCATGTTCCAAGATGAAATGTTTTAATAATTCCAATTGGGAATGCTTGCCGTATTGTGCATTGAAGTTCTCCATGTGCTTGATATTTTCAGGGGGTGATATGTTTACTGTTCTCATGTTTTAATCAAAGCTACAACTTTATTGCGGTTTTACCAAGACATTATCGGTTTTTAAAGGAATATAACTATTTTGTAGCAGAGTATTGAAACAGTAGAAACATAAGGCAAATAAAAGAATTTCTCTCGTTTCTATATCGTTACCCATTATTCTACACACTTCTTATAAACATCTGTTATTCAATAGGTAATATTCTTATTTTCGTTTTACGAAAAGATAATGTAGCATTTGAAAATATACTAAAGGCTAAAAAAACTTCTTGGAGATATTGATAATTCCAAATAAATATCTACCTTTGCACGCAGAAATCGAACCTAAGACACAAACTTGTGTTAAACGGTGCAAAGTTGTGAAAACCTTATTCAAGGGATTAACATCGTAATAAAGATATAACTTACTGAAAGATAGTGCTATAACAGCCCGTTTTCGGGTGCTGGTGGCACCACTGAAAATCAAAGGGTTACTCATATGAGTAACCCTTCTTTATTTTTACCTCTCTGCGATATAAACTCCACTAATAATGGCTAAAGCGCCAATACCAGAAGCTATCGTAATAGTTTCTGATAGAAAAATCGCAGAAGTTATCAAGGTGACCAGAGGGACAATGTAAATATAATTGGCTGTTTTTGATGCTCCGAGGGCTCTGACTGCCGTATTCCACATGATATAACAAAGCATTGAGGCGATGACACCCAGAAATAATATATTTAAATATACGACTGGCAGTTTCAATAACTCTAGTTTGATATTTAAAGGGTAGATCACAAAATAGAAGAAAAGAGAAAGTATCCCATAAAAAAATACTTTTCGTGTAATAAACAAGGTGGGATAAGAACGACTCAAACGCTTTAGGATAAGGCAGTAAAAAGCCCACATCGTAGCGGCAACTAAAGTGAGAAAATCACCAAGTGGATTTACTTTTAAAAGAACACTGCCGTTGAAAACAACTAATCCGACTCCAAATAAGGCAACTAAAGATCCATATAACAGTCCTTTCCTAAGAGATTCTTTATAAAATAGGTGAGACAATACCGTTGTAATGATCGGTGCTGTACAAATCAATAATGAAACGTTGGAAGCCAATGTGATGCCCAGTGCCGTATTCTCCGCTATGAAGTATAGGGAACCACCACATAATCCAGACAAGAACAATAAGAATTCATCTTTTACGCAATTAGCCCACAACCGTCGATGCGCTATAGTCAAAATACAAAAATACGCAAGCACGAAACGGTATAACAATATCTCAACCGGTGATAATCCTGTATTAATCAGTATTTTTGTGGAGACAAACGTTGTTCCCCATATAATGACTGTCAATATGGCGATACTATGATACAGAAGATCTTTACTTTTAAACATAATTGTGTTAGAATTAGATTTTTATTTGCTGCAAAGTTATTTAAAGAAGATTGTTTTCCTATACGTCAAGCTTAAATACGATAATTTTCCTATTTTTGTCCTGTTTTGCATTCTATAATTCTAATTCGGGGATATTAAATCAAATAAAACAGGAAAAAAAACTATGGCACTACTTGATGAGACAGATATTGAAATTCTTCATTCTTTGCAAAAGGACGCGAAGATCAATACAAAAGAGCTTTCTGAGAAACTTCATATCTCCAAGACTCCTATTTACGAACGAATCAAACGTTTAGAAAACGAAGGATATATAAAAGGATATGTGGCATTGGTCGACAATAAAAAAATAGGATTACCCTTGATCATTTTCTGTAATGTATCTTTAGCTGTACACGATGATGAGCATATCGAACGCTTCAAAGAAGAAATACGGAATATCGATGAAATAATGGAATGTTACTCGACGGGAGGTATTTATGATTTCTTTGTCAAAGTGGTTCTTAAGGATTTAGATGCCTATAATCAATTTGTGTTCGAGAAATTAACCAAGGTTCATGGCATCGTGAAGATGCAAAGCTCTTTTGTGCTTAATGAAATCAAGCATACTACAGTTTTGAATATACCCAAAAATAGTTGATTGAAGCTTAATGTCGCAGTATTATATAAAATGTCTCTTTTTTACTATAGAATTGATTAGGGGTTATTTACCTTTGCCCCGATAAATTAAATTCTATAAGATGCAGTCATTTAAAATAATAAAGCCTATTCATATATTAACTCCTTATGTGAGATATTATTGGATACTGGAAGATGGCGCGGATGTTTCTGTATCTGAACGGACTTTACCAACGGGCTGCATACAATTAGTATTTCATAGGGGTAAAAGGCTTTTATTAGTAGGAAAAAAAGAATCGCAGCCTCAAGCGTTCATCTGTGGGCAATGCCTCAACTTTTCAGATGTGATGTCAGCCGGAAAGATTGAAATGATCACGGTTGTTTTTCAGCCGTACGCGGCAAGAGCCATCCTTCAACTTCCCCTTAAGTTCTTTTATGGAGAACTTATAGCGGTGGATGCTATAGCAGATTTGGAATTATCAATATTATCCAGAAAAGTGATAGAGGCTGATGATCATGAAACTTGCATCCGCTTGATCGAGCAGTTTTTGATTCACCGTCTTTATAGGTTTGAAGGCTATGAATATAACTTAAAGCGAATATCCGCAGTCCTCCATCAAATAAATGAACAAGCGAAAACTAATATTTCTGAGTTATCTGAAACCGCATGCCTAAGCTCTAAACAGTTCAACCGCATTTTCTTAGATTATGTAGGAGCTACGCCCAAAGAGTTTCTTCGTATCTTTAGGATGCAACGAGCTTTATTTAAGGTACAACAGAATCCATCCATTTCATTCGCTCAATTAGCTTATGAATGTGGGTTTTCAGATCAGTCACATATGATAAAAGAGTTTAAACTGTTTTCCGGCTATACACCCACGGAGTATCTTTCCTTATGCGCTCCTTATTCTGATTATTTCTCGGAGTGATCAAGATGTCCTTTTTCTTCTATCCTATAGATACGATACGCTCTACTTTTGTGATGTCTTCGCGAGGACATTAACAGTAACTATAAAAAGAAAACAAAATGAACAATTTAATTGCTTTTTTCGAGATTCCAACTGTAGACTTTTATCGAGCGATCAATTTCTATGAAACTATTTTGGGGTTAAAACTATCGGTTTCCGAATGTGAGACAGAGAAGATGGCCTGTTTTATCGAGCAAGGAGAAGCGGTTGGGGCTTTGTTCTACGCTCCTAGTTATCAACCTTCGCCGGATGGTATCTTAATCCATTTTAATAGCCAAGATATCGAGGACACTTTATCTAAAGTATTGGATAAAGGGGGTAAAATTATTATACCCAAGACAAAGATTGAAGCGGAAAATAAAGGATACTTCGCCGTTTTAGAAGATAGCGAAGGAAATCATGTCGGTATCTACGAAAAATAAGTATCTTCGGCCAAGATATCCCTACAATATATAATATGAAAGAAAATAAGTATGATGATGAACGCTTTTTCGGTCAATACAGTCAGATGTCTCGCTCTGTACAAGGGCTGAGAGGAGCAGGAGAATGGCATGAGCTAAAGAAGATGTTGCCTGATTTTAACGGAAAGCGTGTATTGGATTTAGGGTGTGGTTTTGGCTGGCATTGTCGATATGCCATAGAGCGAGGGGCGACCTTCGCTTTAGGCATTGACCTTTCCGGGAAAATGTTGGACAAGGCACGGGAGATAAATCCCTCCCCGTCGATCGAATATAAAAGAATAGCAATCGAGGATTTTGATTTTGCTCCAAATTCTTTTGACATCGTGATCAGCTCCTTGACATTCCATTATCTCGAGTCGTTCGATACGGTTTGTACAGAGGTATATAAATGTTTAACGCAAGAGGGTGTCTTTGTCTTCTCTGTGGAACATCCCGTTTTTACTGCTTATGGCAATCAAGATTGGATTTACGATTCGGAAGGGAAACCTGCGCATTGGCCGGTGGATCATTATTTTCAAGAGGGAATCCGGCATGCTCGTTTTTTGGGAGAGGATGTAACCAAATATCATAAGACACTTACGACTTACGTGAACGGATTGATCAAGGCGGGTTTCTGTATCACCCATCTGGTGGAGCCTCAACCGGACGAATCGATGCTGGATACGGTTCCCGGGATGCGAGACGAACTTCGCCGTCCGATGATGTTGCTTATCGCCGCTCGAAAGAATTAAAAAAAAGCGTATCTTTGTGGCTGAAAAGATGTCTTTTCCGTGTGCTTGCTAAACCACGTATTAAAAACAAGAAAGATATGAAACAACAAGATGCCGCTTTGGTATGCTTCTCGGGTGGACAAGATTCCACGACTTGCCTTTTCTGGGCGAAGAAGCATTTTTCACGTGTAGAGGCCGTATGCTTCACATACGGACAGAAACATTCCTTGGAAATAGAGGTCGCTCGAAAGATCGCTGCGGATGCGGACGTACCTTTTCAGTTATTGGACGTATCGCTTATCAGCCAGTTAGATCCCAATTGCTCGCTTACGAATGCGAGCATAGAGATGGATCAAGAGAAGCCGGAGGATAGCTATCCGAATACGTTTGTGCCCGGCCGTAATATGGTATTCCTTACTTTCGCCGCTATCTTAGCCCGTGGTAAGGGGATTTATCATTTGGTAACGGGTGTCTCCGAGGCTGATTATAGTGGTTATCCGGATTGCCGGGATACGTTCGTGCGTTCTCTTAACGTAACATTAAATCTGGCGATGGATGAGCAATTCGTAATTCATACCCCGCTTATGGACCGGGATAAGAGCGAAGTCTGGGAATTGTCGGACGAGCTGGGCGTCTTTGATCTAGTACGTACGCAGACGCTGACTTGCTATAACGGTGTTATGGCTGAGGGATGTGGGCATTGCCCCGCTTGCAAACTTCGCAAGGACGGATTGGAGAAATACCTGAAAAGGAAAGAAGAGAATCAAAAGTAAATTTAAAGAAATGGACGAGAGAAAACAAGAAGGAGAGTTGCACTTATTAGGTGGCTCTACCGTATATAAACAGGATTACGCTCCGGAGGTATTGGAGGCATTTACGAACAAGCATCAAGGAAATGATTATTGGGTACGGTTTAATTGCCCGGAATTCACCAGTCTCTGCCCGATTACCGGACAACCGGATTTCGCTACGATTCATATCGATTATATCCCCGACGTGAAAATGGTAGAGAGCAAGAGCTTGAAGCTTTACTTATTCAGCTTCCGCAACCATGGGGCGTTTCATGAGGATTGCGTGAATATTATCATGAAGGACTTGATAAAATTAATGGATCCGAAATATATCGAAGTTACTGGTATATTCACACCGAGAGGCGGTATAAGTATTTATCCGTATTGCAATTACGGTCGTCCGAACACCAAGTTTGAGCAGTTGGCCGAGAAAAGATTATTTGATCATAATCAATAAGATTTCTGACAAATCGTTATCTGTTTCGGCAAAAAACGGTATATTTGCAGCAAGAAATGTTAACTAACTAATAAATCATTTTAGACCATGAACAAAAGATTGCTTACAGTTGCGGCTTTCGCTTTAGCGGGTTGCGTCACTATTGTCGCTCAAGACAAGAAAAAAGAGTTCAAGATGCCTACAGGTTATGCGGGTATCACGCATGAGATGTCCGAGTTTTACGAACCTGTTCCGCCGGTAGTCACTCCGGGTACAGATTTAAAAGGTGGAGGTTTCACGGCTCCTTCCGACGCTATCGTTTTGTTTGACGGCAAGGATCTTTCCGCTTGGGAGAGCGTAAAGGGCGGTGCCGCCGAATGGGATGTGCATGATGGTGTATTTACCGTAAACAAGAAGAAAGGTGATATCCAGACCAAACAGAAATTCAACGATTTCCAGATGCACATTGAGTGGCAGGTCCCGACGAATATCACTGGAGAGAGCCAGTCGAGAGGTAACAGCGGTATTTTCCTGCAAGGGATGTATGAGGTTCAAGTGTTAGACTGCTACAATAACCCGACTTACGTGAACGGCCAGACGGGTAGTATCTACAAACAATCCATTCCTTTGGCCAACGCCATGCGTAAACCGGGCGAATGGAACGTATACGATATCATTTATACCGCCCCCACTTTCAAGGAAGATGGTTCTTATCGTACGCATCCAACCGTAACGGTTATCCAGAACGGCGTGGTTTTGCAGAACCATACGACGATATTGGGTACGACAGAGTGGATCGGTTTCCCGCAAGTGAAGAAACATGGCGCAGGCCCTATCATCCTGCAGAGCCATGGCGATCCTAGCGAGCCGATCAGCTTCCGTAATATCTGGATTCGTGAGCTATAGGAGAAACGTGTTGATTGTAATAAGAAGGGATGGACTTGATATTAAGTTCATCCCTTTTTCGTTAAATAACAGGCTGGTTTTATATGAGAGAAACATTTTTTTCTATAGCACGAAATTTTAGTTTTCCTTAGATGAAACAAAAGTTTTCCAATGGAGAAACTCTAGTTTCCTGCTGAAAAAACTTTAGTTTTTCGATAATGAAATTAACAAAAACTGTAATTGGCTGATTAATAGTAATTATACTATTATCTCTTCTCCGGCATATATTTCCAAAAACGAGCCGGCATATGTTGGCGATGAAGCCGCAGGTTTAAACGCTCCTTGATAGCGATAGACTTAAAATACTCTTTCCACATACTTTGAAAAAGTTTCTCATCCTTATCCATGATATCCTCACTGAGCAATCCGGTCAATAAGTGTGAATCTTTCTCTTCGAAACGGACTTCTATCGTATCGTTAAGATCATAATAATATCCATACTCTCTTTTTAAGTCGTAAATGAGCCATTGCTGATCAGCGAAACGGTCTTGCGCATAAGGTAATACCAAAGGTAATACGTTATATATAGGTGCGATGGCAGCAAAGTAAGTTCCATCCGCCGCTTTTTGGAAACGAAAGAATTGCATCACTCGCAAGCGTTCGTTGTTTACTTTCTTCCAGATCTTGGCCGTTTCCAATATGTCCGGGTCACCAAGATTGAACTCAATCGTGGCTGGAGCATCGATCGCTTTGCGGATATATCTGAATAACAACAGGTCTACTTCCGGTAATTCCGACAACCAAGTTACCGTCAGCCCGGAAAGAGAAGACTTGGAGATTTTCTTCTCAAGCCCTTTCCATACCCGTTCTGCTTTCCGGTCGTCCGTATAAATCCGGATCGCCTCGTCATAGAACAATGGAAATGGCTCGCCCTCGGTTACTAACAAATCCGGAAAAGTTCGACGGGAATAGGCATCGAATACAGCGGTAAGCAATCCCTCAAAAGTCTTGTCGTAAACAAATATAATCATTATCAATCCTTCTTATAAAACAGGCGTTAATCTATAAAAGGCAGTATAAGCTGCCGATCGTCTACTTTCTTTCCGCTCTTTCTCGTCAATAGTTGCCGGACGGTTTCAGGGCTGACCTCATTCACGGTCTGCGTCGGGAGTTCCCGGCAAGTAATAAAATAGCTAGCCTTTTTCATGACCACTCCTATTTTCTTCAACTGCTCTGAACCGAGATTAGCGTAACGCCGGGAAACGATTATGATCTTTGCCGATTTCACGCCAATTCCCGGAACCCGAAGAAGCATCTCGTAATCCGCTTTATTGATATCTACCGGGAAGACCTCCGGATACCGCAGGGCCCAAGCCAACTTCGGGTCCACGTCTAGATCCAGATCCGGATATGCGTCATTGACAATCTCATCTACCTTGAATTGATAAAAACGCAATAACCAATCCGCTTGATATAAACGATTCTCACGGACCAGCGGAGGCGTGGTAAGTGCCGGAAGACGGTTATCATACGCATTTACCGGAATGAATCCCGAATAGTAAACACGCTTCATCGTAGGTCTCTGATATAAGGCCGATGATAGACGAAGTATATCCTTGTCGGTATCCGCCGTAGCGCCAACGATCATCTGCGTGCTTTGCCCGGCGGGAGCGAATCGTGGGGCATACCGGAAACGCTTGCGTTCCTCGGCGCTTTGTAATACACCTTGTTGGATATAACGCATAGGGGCAAATACGCTTTTAAAATCCTTTTCCGGAGCTAGAGTCCGCAAGCTCGCCTCATTCGGGATCTCTATATTCACGCTTAAACGATCGGCGTAAAGCCCAGCCTCATTTACCAATTCTTGGCTGGCTCCGGGGATACTCTTCATATGTATGTATCCATTGAAGTGATGTACGAGGCGCAAATCCTTGATGGCTCTCACCAACCGTTCCATCGTGTAATCCGGGTTTCGGACCACGCCGGAGCTTAAAAACAATCCTTCAATGTAATTACGCCGGTAAAACTCAATCGTAAGATTCACCAACTCGGTAACGGAAAGCGTAGCTCTCGGTAAATCATTACTTCGCCGGTTGATGCAGTAGGCGCAATCATACATACAATAATTCGTCAGCATGATCTTTAAAAGCGAGATACACCGTCCGTCCTCAGCGAAACTATGGCAAATACCCCATCCCGCGGCACTTCCTATAGCCCCGCTCTTATGCGAACGGGAGGTTCCGCTGGAAGCGCAGGATACGTCATATTTTGCCGACTCGGCCAAGATTTTCAATTTCTCGAGCACTTTCTCGTCCATAATTTCACCGATATGTTTCGTACAAAGATAATGATCTCACAGAAATCAATAGTACGTTTTAAAGAGATTTAAATGTGATAAAAACCTTATATTTGTATCGTGAAAATTTTGGAAGTGCCTTACTTCGTTGAAATCGCCAGTTTTAACAGCACACAAGGCACAAGCCCTCGCTATATCTGCGGGTTGCTTGTCTACGTGTGCATAGGTCTCTGGCGATACCTTACGAAGTGTGGGCGACAACCCGCTTTTTTTCTAAGCATAAAAGGGCATGAAAGTATCTAAACAAAATATTAAGAACTTGTTATCTTCTGTTTCTTCAGACGGCAGAGGGGCATTTGAGCGCTTTTATAATTTGTATTACGATCAGGTATTCCGTTTTGCGTATTATTGCCTTGGAGAGAAAGAGGCTTGCAAGGAGGTCGTGTCCGACGTGTTCTTTTCTATTTGGAAATCAAAAGCACGCTTAAAAGAGATAGACAATATAGATACTTACTTGTATATAACGGTACGCAACGAAGCGCTTCGTCATATTTCAAGAAGCAATAGTGTCAATAAAATCCAGATGGATCAGTTATATTCATTTGAACCAGAGGAAGAAGCTACTCCTGAGGGTATGTTGGAATCGCAAGAAATGCGGGAACTTTTTAATCTGGCAATTGATGAGCTTCCCGAAAAATGTCGCCTAATATTCTTGATGATCCGTGAGGAAGGATTAAGTACCAAGGGGGTCGCTAAAATCCTATCCATCCAAGAGAGTACGGTCCGAGTGCAAATGAAGATTGCGGTGGAGAAGTTAATAAAACGGTTGAAATCGGATTTTCCTGATATTTCGTTTGTTTTCATATTAATATCCATTTTCCAATAAAATCAAATTAGCCAATGAAGTATATATTTCAAGGCACTTGAAGTATATATCCTATAGCACTTAAAGTATATATTCTACACAGAAGGGAGTAATACTAGGTGAAAATGACTTTCTACACGACAATTATTTGGATGTTTTATGTATCTAGGACATATTTCAAACATTTTAAAAAAAACGTCTTTCTCTTTAAACGAATTTCACCGATCCTTACTCCTTATTATAAGAAAGACGAAATATGGAGACAAGAAAAGAGATCATAAAGCAAATGGGTGACGAAATGAGGGAAGATATCTTCCTAGAGGTCAACAACCGTATCGAACGCAGCTTGCGCAGAAGGTTTTGGTTGAGAATATCTGCGGTCGCCGCCTCCGTCACGCTTTTGTTCAGCATCTCCAATTATATCTCTTTCCATGAAGGTTACAAGAAACTGAACAGCCAAATGATAGAGATGGTGAATCCGATGGGAATGCGATCCTCCGTAGTCCTGTCTGACGGCACGAAAGTGATCCTCAATGCCGGTACAACATTGAGTTATCCGGCAGCTTTCGTCTCCGGGCAGAGGGAGGTAAAGGTGAACGGTGAGGCATTCTTCGAGGTATCGCACGACAAGGAGCATCCCTTTATCGTTAGCGCTGAAAATGTTAAGGTGAAAGTATTAGGAACAAAGTTTAATGTGAAGGCCTATGATGACGATGATAATATAGAGGTGACTTTAGCGGAAGGGAAAGTCGGTGTCGGACTTGACACTAAAAATCTCATCCAGATAATGCCGGGACAGCAAATAAAATATATGAAAGCCTCACATCGCTTTATCAAGAGAGAGGTGAGATTGCAAAGTTATACGGCATGGGTTTGTGGTAAATTCTATTTCACCAATTATCCACTAGAGAAAATCGCTAAGCAACTGGAAAGGAGTTTTAACGTGAGAATCCAGATACTCGGAGATGACTTGAGAAAGGCTGCTTTCACCGGTGATTTCGTACGAGGAGAGAACATAGACCAAATCCTTCGGGTCATGACCGCTAATCGACCTATAAGGTATGAGATAGAAGGGGATCAAATCACGATCTCGAAAAAATAAACTAAATGAGTTATAAACGTTAAATCGATATGCCTATGAAATAGAAAAAAGAGGGAATAGAGAAAAACAAAACGGAAAATGCTACCAACATCTTCCGTTTCTAAAGACTCAAGTCTTAATTATCGCAACACAATTAAAAACTTTAAATCATTGCAAAAGTATGAAATTTATTTCACACACAAGGCATTATATGCCTAATGTTAACCTAAAAAAAACATATAACATCATGAGACTATCTGTTGTACTATGTATGCTCAGCTTATTTTGCGCATCCGCGAAAACGGGTTACTCTCAAGTAGCGGAAATATCATTGAATCTGCACAATGTTACTATCTCGGAGGCGCTTGAAGAGATCAAGCACCAAAGTGAATACTCTTTTTGGTATAAGAATGATGAGATTAATCTTAATGAGAAGATCTCTGTGAAGGCTAATAAGCAAAGTATCAACCAAGTATTGCATGGCATTCTTGGTAAACAAGGTTTGTCTTATACAATCGATGATAAACATATCATAATCTACAAGAAAAATGAACAGCCTCGGATGGTCCAACAAGATGGTAAAATTACAGGTATCATTACCGATCAAGCGAATGTACCCATCATTGGTGCAAATGTTATCGTAAAAGGTTCCTCTATAGGTAGCATATCCGATATGAATGGGCATTTCAGTTTAGATGCGTCGGAAAAGGATATACTTCTGATATCTTATATCGGTTACATGACTAAAGAAGTAAAAATAGGCAAGCAACGTTCCCTTAAAATCCAACTGACTGAGGATACCCAAAATATTGATGAGGTTGTTGTCATTGGCTATGGTTCTGTGAAGAAGAGTGATTTAACGGGTGCTGTATCTTCTGTTAAAACAGCTGAATTACAGCAAACGCCCATGACTTCTATCGATCAAGGTTTAGTCGGTCGAGCCTCTGGTGTGCAAGTAATCCAAACCTCTGGTATGCCGGGAGCCGTAGCCTCTATTCGGGTACGTGGCAGTAGTTCTTTGCAAGGTGGAAACGAGCCTCTATATGTTATCGATGGTTTCCCTGTTTATAGTGGTAGTGGTTTCGGTAATACGGGTGGTAAGACACAGATGAGTGGTTTGTCTACAGTGAATCCATCAGATATTGAGTCTATAGAGATCTTGAAAGATGCCGCCGCCACGGCGATCTATGGAGCACGTGCGGCGAATGGTGTCGTATTGATCACAACAAAAAGCGGTAAAAAGGGACGGGATATTATCTCTTTTGAGGCAAGTTTTGGAATATCAAACGTATCCAAAAAGATAGATGTCATGAATGCGCAAGATTATGCGAAATTAGTGAATGAGGCTTATGCAAATGATGGATTGAAACCCTATTATGATGCTACGGCTTTATCTGAGATCGCAAAGATCGGTAATGGGACGGATTGGCAAGACGAGATTTTCCGTGGAGGAAGTACGCAAACATATCAATTAAGTTTTTCGGGTGGTGACGAGAAGACACAATATGCGATATCAGGCAATTATTTGAATCAAAAGGGAATTATTGAAAATTCGGACTTTAAACGTTACTCGATCCGTCTAAATTTAGATCGCAAAATATTTAAGAACTTCAATGTCGGAACCCATATGACAGCAAGCCATACGATTAATAATGCGGTAGCTACTGATACGGGAGGAGAAGATGGCGTTGTTTCCGGTGCGATTAAGATGAATCCGATACAGCCTGTTTTTGAGGATGAATTGACTGGCGCATATACGCAGGTCAATGTGCCGGGTACGTTGTACCGCAATCCTGTGGCGACAGCTAAAGAGCAAAAATTCAACAATGCTACATCTCGCCTGTTAGGTGATATCTACGCTCAATGGGAGATTATTCCGGATCTACGCTTAAAGGTATCTCTGGGTACGGATATCATGTATCATAAAACAAATAGATATACCCCCTCCAATATCTATCAGTCAGGAGGTGTGGCATCTGCTTATGTAGGTGTAAATAAAAGCATAAATTGGTTGAATGAAAACACATTGACATGGAATAAGACATTTGCGGAAGATCATGATTTGAGTTTGTTGGGTGGCTTCACAATGCAAAGAAACAATAGGGAATATGTCATGGCTTCCTCTTCTAATTTCGTGAATGATGTGATGCAATGGAATAATTTAGGAGCCGGTTCCGTTTACAATAAACCGGAATCAAATGCTACACAATGGAGCTTGATGTCTTATTTGGCACGTGTGAACTATACATTGAAACATAAGTATCTATTTTCTCTAAATGCTCGTGTTGATGGCTCTTCCCGTTTTGGCGCGAATAATAAATATGGATTCTTCCCTTCCGCATCCGCAGGATGGCGTATATCCGAAGAAGCTTTTATGGAATCAGTAAAAGAAACGATTTCAAACTTGAAGTTAAGAGCCAGTTATGGTTTTACGGGAAATACGGAGATCGGAGTTTATGAGTCTCTTGCCACACTAGGTACAAGCAATTGGATTCTGGGTAATCAATTGGTATCTGGATTTTTCCCGAATAAGATACCTAATCCCGATTTGAAATGGGAGCGTACTGGACAGTTTGATGTCGGTTTGGATCTTGGATTATTCAATAATCGGTTACGTGTAACTATGGATTACTACAAGAAGAAAACAACCGACCTTTTATATAATGTAGCGATTCCTTATACCTCTGGTTATGATACCATGCTGAAAAATATCGGAAGCTTAGAGAATCATGGTTATGAGTTATCAATAGAAAGCGATAATTTGACAGGTCCTTTTAGCTGGACAACAGCGTTTAATATTTCTTTCAATAGAAATAAAGTGCTTGAGTTAGGAGGAGAAGAGTATAAAGAGATGGCAGAAGGTGACGGACACTTAAAAACAGGATCTGTGCGTCGCTTAATTGTTGGTGAGCCTGTCGGTGTTTTCTATGGATATCGTTTTGATGGCATTTTCCAAAATGAGGAAGAGTGCAAACAACAAACTTCCTCGGCTGCGCCCATAGGAGTGGGTTTACGGAGATATAAGGATTTGAATGGAGATGGTAAAGTTGATGCTGTTAATGACCGGGAAATATTAGGAAATGCGAATCCGAAGTTTTTTGGAGGTTTAACGAATACTTTTGCTTATAAGGGATTTGAACTGAATGTATTCTTGCAATATTCGGTTGGAAACAAGATCCTTAATTATAATGCGATGGAACTGGAGACTCCTACCGGTGGACAAAATGCTTATGCGGACATGGTAAATCGTTGGACACCAGAAAATCCCAGCAATATTTATCCAAAGGCAACAACAAATAGAAATGTGTTGGTAAGCGACCGATTTATAGAAGATGGATCCTATCTGAAACTAAAAACCTTGTCTCTTTCTTATAGCTTCCCGAAAGTAAATATCAAACATATCCAAGGGCTACGTATATATGTGACCGGACAGAATTTGTTGACATGGACGAAGTATAGAGGATATGATCCGGAAGTTAGTTATCGTGGTGCTTCAACGCTTGAAAGTGGAGAGGATTTCGGAGGTTATCCCCAATCTCGTACGTTTATGCTCGGTGTAAAGTTAGATATTAAGTAACTCTTAAATTGTATAGTCATGAAAAAAATCATAATATGCAGCTGCATATCAATAATCGCATTATTCAATACACAATGCTCATTTTTAGATGAAAAGCCTATAGATAGGTTGGTTGTAGATAATTTTTACACAAGCCAGAAAGATGCACAAGCGGCGGTTGATGCGACTTATCAACAGCTTAATAGCATTTATAGCCGTGCTATGTATATGCTATGTGATCTGACATGTGACGGAATGAAGAATGGTCTAGGAATGCCAAATGCCTTTTTGCAAAATTTAGAATTTCTGCGTCATACACCCGAGAATACATTTATCAGGGATATGTGGAAAAATAATTATATGGGGGTTATGAAAGCAAATGCCGCGATTAATAATATTCCATCCATTACAATGAATCCTGATTTGCAAAAAAGATTTATCGCAGAGGCTAAATTCTTGCGCGCCCTTTATTATTTTAACTTGGTTCGCTTTTTTGGGGATGTTCCATTAATAACTCAATTGGAAAATATTGATGACGCAATGGGACCAAGAGTCTCGAAAGAGCAGATCTATGGGCAAATCATATCAGACCTGACAGAAGCAGAGAATAGTCTCCCATTTCCTTCTGAATATAAGATTACGGATGCTGGACGAGCAACCAAAGGTGCCGCAAAAATCTTATTGGGAAAAGTCTATTTGACAAAAGGCGATTTTGCTAAGTCGAAGGAAAAACTAGCGGAAGTAGTAGAGCAGGAAGGTGCTTATGGATATGGTCTGCAAACGAATTATGGGGATAATTGGAACTTGGATACTGAAGTAGGGAAAGAAGCTGTGCTTTATATAGAATATAAACCAGACCCATTTCCTCACAATGATGAGATGAGCTTGACAGGCCCGAAATATTCTATACCTGAAACTGTTGGTGTAACAGGTTCGAATGAAGCTGATATTCCAACAATGGAGTTAAATGATGCTTTTAAAGAAAATGACAAGCGGAAAGCTGTGAATTTAAGGACTCATTATACGAATCCTACAAATGGAAAAGAATTAATATCAAGCATTCCTTTGTTTGGCAAGTATTGGCAAGAGGGTATAACTGCCATTAAATTCTGTGAAATCAATATGCATATCATTCGTTATTCAGATGCCTTGCTTATGTATGCTGAAGCATTGAATGAAATCGGAGAGTCCCCAAAGGCCCACCAAATTCTTAACCGCGTTCGGGAACGTGCGTTTGGAGATTCCTCTGGGAATTATTCGGGCTTGTCCAAAGATGCATTCAGGGAAGCAATACTGAATGAGCGTTTTTTGGAATTTCCGATAGAAGGGCATCGTTGGTTTGACTTAGTTCGTACAGGTACATTTATAAAACGGATGAAAGAACATAGTGCATACGAAGCGAAAGTTGCCGAAAAAAATAAGACGGATATCGCTAGTAACATAAAAGATCACATGACTCTAATGCCTATTCCTCAACGAGAATTAGATTTGAATCCTGAGTTAACTCAAAATCCGGGTTGGGACTAATTATGAATTCGGAGCTGTATATTTTACAGCTCCAAAATAATTCTTTTCTATGGATGCAAGATTTAATAACACGCTGTTGGCATTGACTATCGCAAGTCAATGTCTAGCAGGACAGCCTGAAAATCAGAAAGCGGAAAATACTTCTTCTGGTATAAAGCCTTTAAATGTCGTTTTCATTCTTTCGGATGACCATCGGTATGATTATATGGGATTCATGGGAACTATCCCTTGGCTGGAAACACCCAGTATGGATCGGATGGCAAAAGAGGGAGCGCATATTAAAAATGCGTTTGTCACGACTTCTCTCTCCTCACCCAGCCGGGCTTCTATATTGACAGGTATGTATTCGCATAGTCATAAGGTTGTTGATAATACCGCCCCTCTTCCCGAAGGGTTGATCTTTTTTCCTCAATACCTGCAAGAGAACGGATATAAAACAGCTTTCTTTGGGAAATGGCACATGGGAAATGACTCGGGTGCTCCCCAGCCAGGATTCGACCATTGGGAGGGATTTAAAGGACAAGGAGAATATTATAACCCCCGTATTAATACAAATGGAGAATGGATTCAGTATAAAGACAGTACCTATGTTACGGATTTGTTGACTGAGCATGCGATCCTGTTTATGAAGAATCAGAAACAAGCGGATAAACCATTTTTCGTTTATTTATCTCATAAGGGCGTACATGATAATTTCTCTGCGGCAAAACGACATAAAGATTGTTATAAAAACAAGGAGTTAGTATTACCTCAGACAATCAATACCCCTTATTATGGTGTTAAAGATTTACCGACTATTCATGAGGAAACCGGAAAAGCTGCTTCAGGAAAAGATTATTATGGAGAGAAAATGTCTCCTAATTGGGTTAAAAATCAAAGAGAAAGCTGGCATGGGGTAGATTATTCTTATCATGGTCGTCCTTGGGATGTTCAAGTCCGCAAATATTGCGAGACCCTGCGTTCCGTGGACGAAAGTATTGGCTCTGTCCTAGATTATTTAAAAGAGGCAGGATTGGATGATAACACGTTGGTGATTTATATGGGTGATAATGGCTTCGCATGGGGAGAACATGGATTGATTGACAAGAGACAATTTTATGAGGAGTCTGTCCGGGTTCCTATGCTAGTTCGTTGTCCCGGCTTATTTGAAGGTGGTAAGGTTATAGAAAACATGGTGCAAAATGTTGATGTGGCTCCTACAATAATGGCATGTGCTGGTTTGGATAAGGCTAAGCAAATGGTAGGGTATTCTTTTTTGCCATTGCTTAGAGGAGAGCTGGTGGATTGGCGAGATCATATTTTCTATGAATATTATTGGGAATATGAATTTCCGCAGACACCTACGATGCATGGTATTCGTACCGACCGATACAAGTACATACGTTATCATGGGGTTTGGGACACGAATGAATTCTATGATTTACATAATGATCCGTATGAAACAACTAATTTAATTGCAGAGCCTGAATATAAAGAGGTTATCAAGCAATTGAATGGTCGCATTTATGATTGGTTGGAATCTACGGATGGAATGAATATTCCTTTGAAACGAACTGTGAGACCTCATACGGATCATAGGAATCAAGGGAATTATTAATCTGTGAATGTATGATTCAAGGCTTGTCAAGTGAATAACTTACGGTTTGTCAAGCCGCAAGCTTGCGGCTACCCCCAGCCGTTAGCTTACGAGTTTGGAAGTGATAAGTTATTCACTTGGGAAGCCTT
>OFMJ01001049.1_pt1 | contig 22965 bp, 19 predicted proteins | sample 1541801 | NCBI WGS metagenome assembly OFMJ01 (sample SAMN04209234, study PRJEB22552) | human gut metagenome | biome: gut; material: feces | host: Homo sapiens | place: USA: Oklahoma
AAACGCTTGGGCTTTTGCTGCTGCATATGGTGGCTGTCTCGGGGTTGATTGTGGTACAGGGTGACTTTGGTTCTGCGTTGATCTTCCTTTTTATTGGTATTTGCATGCTGATCGTCGCGGGACTTTCCTGGAAGGTGATTTTGGGCGGAGTCATCTCGTTGCCGGTGGTTGGCTTCCTTGTATGGAATTTTATTTTTAGCGATCTCCATCGCCGGCGTGTAATCATTGCGTTTAATCCGGCTCTGGACCCTTCCGGAGATGGTTATCAGCAGATGCGCGGCAGGATCGCTCTCGGTTCCGGGCAGCTGTTTGGGCGCGGCTTGTTTGCGGACAACCTCACTAGTGTGCCGGAAATGCGAAATGACTTTATCTTTTCTTACATTGGTCAGACGCTTGGTTTTGTAGGGTGTATCGTTACAGTGGCGCTCCTAATCGCGATCTGTGTGCGCATTCTGTATGTGTCCCGCTTGTCGCAGGACGCTTTGGGTGAGTATATCTGCGTCGGCGTGTTTGCTGTTGTGTTTTTCCAGTCAGCCATCAACATTGCCATGGTGCTTTGTGTGGCTCCGGTCATCGGTATTACACTGCCGTTTTTCAGCTCGGGCGGTTCCTCCATGCTGACCATGTTTATGACGATTGGGCTGGTGCTCAGTGTTTATCACAAAAATCGCAGGATTGGAATGTTTGATTAAATTTTGCCAACTCGATCAGAGGTTAAGGAGTGTAGTATGAGAGTTATTACAGGTTCCGCCCGCGGGCGGAAATTGAAAACGCTGGAAGGAAACGATGTTCGCCCAACGACTGATCGGGTCAAAGAGGCGATTTTCAGTGTGATTCAGTTTGATGTGCAGGGCGCCAGAGTGCTTGACCTGTTTGCGGGTTCCGGCCAGATGGGGATCGAGGCGCTCAGCCGGGGGGCGAAGCTCGCTGTTTTTGTTGACAGCAGCAAGCAGTCTCTCGAAGTGGTGCGGGATAATTTGAAAACGACTGGCCTTTCTTCCGCTTCCCGGGTGGTAACAATGGATTATCAAAGCTATCTTTCCGGCTGCAAGGAACAGTTTGATATCGCTTTCCTCGACCCGCCTTACGGAAAAGGAATTCTGCAGCAGGCGCTTCCTCTTCTTGTTCCTAAAATGGCGGCCGGCGGCATTGTTTTATGCGAGCACCCCAGAGGAGAGGATATGCCGCAAAAGGTAGTTGATTTTATCCTCAAAAAACAGTATAATTACGGTAAAATCACGGTTTCCGCTTATCGGGCCGGTTCCGGAGATGAAAGGCAGGCGGAAGAATAATCATGCGCATCGCAGTTTGTCCGGGTAGTTTTGACCCGGTGACAAAAGGACATCTGGATATTATTACACGTGCTTCAAAATTGTTTGACCGCGTGGTCGTGCTGGTGAGCACCAACCGCAGTAAAACGCCTGTGTTTTCTTTGGAGGAACGGATTCGGTTTATCCGTTCGGCTACGGCAGAGCTTGTGCTCCAGAATGTTGAGGTTGACGGTTTTGACGGCCTTCTGGCGGATTATATCGCTCGCAGCGGCGCCTGCGCCATTGTAAAAGGCCTTCGTGCGATGACGGATTTTGATTACGAATTTCAGATGGCGCTGATGAATAAAAAGATGGTTGATCAGGCGGAAACGGTTTTTTTAACCACCAACGCAGAACATCTTTATCTTAGTTCCAGCCTTGTCAAACAGATTGCCTATTTTGGCGGGGATATTTCTGATTTTGTACCTGCGTGCATTCATGATGAAGTCAAACAGCGTTTATACAGGAAGGAAGAGAAAGAATGAACATTAGTGAAATTCTGGATACGATCGATGATATGCTGGACAAATCCTGGGGGTTGCCTCTCTCGGGCGGGAAGTGTGTCGTGGATGTAGAGCGTCTGCGTGACCTCATCGGTGATGTGCGCCTCAATCTCCCGGTAGAGATCAAACAGGCCAAAATGATCGTCGCTGACCGCAAACAGATCGTGGAGGATGCGAAACACGAGGCAGAGATCATTATTCAAAAAGCGGAAGAGCGTGCGAAATCAATCGTTGATCACGATGAGCTCGTTAAAAAGGCACAGGTACGTGCCAATGAGATCAATACGCAGGCACAGGTACAGTCCCGTGAGCTCAAACGTGCAACTAATGATTTTGTTGATAAAAGCCTTCAGGAGATCGAAAGCGTTCTTGCCCGCAATATGCAGGATATCAAGTCTGCGCGTATTGCGCTTCGCAAACCCAAACAGTAAGATATAATATGTCAGCTATTAAAAAGCTTCGTGAGTTCACGGAGCTTTTTGTGTTAGTGGAAGGGATAATCTGCTTTGATGAGCGCAGTGCTTGGGTATCGTCTGCTTAGTGTGGACTGTTTTAAAGGAACCGGGATATTATTTGAATGTATTGAAAAAATTATAATGTGTTTTTAACTAAAATCAGAGATTTTATCAGGCTGCCGGATGAATCCGGCGGCTTTTTTTATTTAGATTCGTCCCTTCATTTATAAAGGTTTTATTTTGGTTGATTTGATAGAGTGGCAAGGCAAAAATCGCACAAATGTTCGCATAATTACCAAAAATTAACGGGCGTTTCTGCACGAAAAAACCAAAAAAGTATTTGCATTTATCTTCCGTATCATATATAATTAGTTTAAAAGTGGTGAATTGTGGTTAAAAGTGGTTTAAAAAACCTGGAAACGGAGGTGTGGGGATGCTGATTGGTGAATATTCACACAATATCGATGCCAAAGGGCGTCTTAATTTCCCCGCAAAGCTTCGTGAGGATTTGGGTGAACGCTTTATCGTAACCAAGGGATTGGACGACTGCCTGTTCGTTTATTCGCTGGAAGAATGGGGTAACCTTGAACGGAAGATCAAGGAACTGCCTATGTCCAAAGCCCGCACCATTCAGCGTTACCTGTTTTCAGGCGCTTGTGAAGTAGAGCCGGACAAGCAGGGACGTATTCTTATCCCGGCAAATTTGCGTGAGTTTGCTGATTTGAAAAAAGATATTATGGTGATCGGCGCGTCAAACCGCGCTGAGATTTGGAATAAGAGCAGGTGGGAAGCTTCCTGTGATGATTTGAATTCCGACGCGATCGCTCAGGCGATGGATGAACTCGGGTTCTAAGGAGGAACGGCAATGGAATTCAAGCATTACTCGGTCCTTCTGTCTGAATCCATAAAATCGCTTGCGATTCGACCGGACGGCGTTTATGTGGATGGTACGGCCGGCGGAGCGGGACATTCCAGCGAGATTGCCAAGCGTTTGACGACCGGAAAGTTATTTGCGTTTGATCAGGACCCGGATGCGGTTCAGGTGGCTTCACAGCGATTGAGCGAGTACCCTTGTGCTGAAGTGGTCCCATCCAATTTCCGCAATATGAAGGAAGAGCTTGCGGCGCGTGGTGTGTTCGGCGTGGATGGTGTTCTGCTGGACCTTGGCGTTTCCTCTTTTCAGCTGGATACTGCTTCCAGAGGGTTTTCCTACCGTTATGATGCGCCGCTGGATATGCGTATGAGCAAAACCGGGCCCAGTGCGGCTGATCTGGTGAATACCTGTCCGGAAGAGGAGCTGACACGTATCTTCCGGGAATATGGAGAAGAAAAATTTGCTTACAGCATTGCAAAACATATTGTGAAAAAAAGGGCTGAAAAGCCGGTCGAGACAACCTTTGAGCTTGCGGAAATTATCAAGGCGTCCATGCCTGCCAAGGCAAAACGCGAGAAAAACCCGTGTAAGCGCACCTTTCAAGCGCTCCGTATTGCGGTGAACAGTGAGTTGGACAGTCTTTCTGAAGGCTTGGATGAAGCTTTTTCGCTTTTGAATCCGGGCGGCCGGTTTGTTATCATCAGTTTTCATTCTTTGGAAGATCGTATGGTCAAACAGAGATTTGCCGCATGGTGCAAAGGATGCACCTGCCCGCCGGAATTCCCGGTTTGTGTCTGCGGGAAAAAGCCGCAGGCAAAATTGGTTGAAAAAAAACCGGTCCTGCCTTCTGCGCAGGAGCTGGAGGAAAACCCCAGAAGCCAAAGCGCAAAGCTGAGGGTAATTGAAAAACTATAAAGGCAATATGATTTCCGCCCCGGCGGTTTGATTACAGGAAAGGACGTGGCCAGTTTGGCAAGAAACAATTTAGCATACGATTTATCCAGGTTTGAATCCGGGGCATCACAGGCCAAAGAACAGGTACAGGCACGTCCTGAAATAAAAAAGGTTGCCAAAACCAAACCGGCGGCGCATATCAGTACGGTAAAAGCGGTCGCGTGTATGCTTCTTGTAGTAGCGGTCGCATCCGCGCTGCTTTATACCAGAGTGCAGCTGACGGAAAGCATTCAGGCTGTTGCAGATGCTACGGAAACTTACGCGGAATTAGAAGCGGAAGGAACCCGCATGAATTTGGAACTCGAAAGCAAAGTTTCTCTGAAAAACGCGGAAGAGTATGCAACGCAAACACTCGGTATGACAAAGATGGATGGAAAAAGCGTGGAATATCTTCGCCTTACACAAGATGATAAAATTGAAGTCCCGAACGAAGGCGGAACGGATTTCTGGAGCTCTGTGAAGAACTTTTTTGCAAATCTGTTGTCATAGTGTCGGGTGTGTCATGATATAATACATTGAAGCGTCTAAACGGGTTAGGATGTGAATCTTAACCCCTTTTCGCTATAAACGAGTAGTCCCGGGAGGTAGTTTGATGGCGGCAAAAGGACCAACAAGAAAAATGCGGCGGCGCATTTTTATGATCGTTGTTCCAGTGGTAGCACTTGTATTTGTTGTATTACTGGCGCGTGTTTTTGTGATTTCGGTGGTTGACGGTGATTATTATCAGAAGGAAGCGTCGTCTCAGCAGTTGAGCGATATTACAGTCAATCCAAAGCGCGGCACAATCTACGACCGGAATATGACGATTCTTGCCCAAAGCGCGCAAGTTTGGACGGTTATCATCTCGCCTTTGGATATTGAAGAAGATGACCGCGAGTTGATTGCTCAGGGCCTTTCCGACATTTTGGGACTGGATTATGACACCGTATATCAGAAGACGCTCAAGGAAAACTATTATGAAATCATTGAGAAAAAAATAGAAGAGGATAAGCGGGATGAGATTCGGGAATTTGTTTCGGAAAACGATGTTTCCTGTATTTATCTCGTTGAAGACAGCAAACGTTATTATCCGTACAATGATTTCGCGGCTTCGGTCATTGGGTTTACCGGGTCGGATAATCAGGGCCTTTACGGGATTGAAGCGTATTATGATGAATATCTCAAAGGGGAACCCGGCCGCATTGTAGTGGCGAAGAATGCTGTTGGAACGGAAATGCCGTTCCAGTATGAAAAATATTATGAACCGGAAGACGGTTACAATCTGGTGCTGACGATTGATGAGGTCATCCAGCATTTTCTGGAAAGTGCGTTGGAGGAAGCCATTTCTGTTCATAAAGTAGAAAACCGTGCTGCGGGCATCGTCATGGATGTGAACACCGGTGAGATTCTTGCAATGGCCACCAAGCCTGATTTTGATCTGAATGAACCGTTCGAGATTGCGGATGCAGCAACAGCAACGGAAATTGCGGGATTGACGGGTGACGCAAAAGATCAGGCGATTTCAGACGCCCGTGAACTTCAATGGAAAAACAAAGCCATCACGGAGTTGTATGAGCCGGGTTCGGTATTTAAAGTTGTGACCGGTTCCGCGGCGCTTGAGGAAAAAACGGTTTCACTTGATACCACCTTTAACTGTACCGGTTCCATGACTATTCCCGGTTATGAAAAACCAATCCATTGCTGGCGCCTTTCCGGTCATGGCACACAAAATTTTGTTCAGGCGATGACCAACTCCTGCAACCCGGCGTTTGTTGCCATCGGAAGTTCGCTTGGCGCAAATAAGTTCTGCGATTATGTGCAGGCGTTTGGGTTTATGGAAAAAACAGGGATTGATCTGCCGGGCGAGGCAAGCAGTATTGTTTATCAGGCAGAGGATATGGGCCCGGTTGAGCTTGCCAGCTGCTCGTTCGGCCAGTCAAACAAAATTACCCCGCTTCAGATGATTACTGCGACCGCCGCAGTGGTAAACGGCGGTTATGTGGTGCAGCCTCATGTGGTCAAACAGGTTCTTGACCAGAATAATAATGTTGTTGAAACCATTGATACAACGGTAAAACGTCAGGCGATTTCCAATGAAACTTCTGCGATCATGAGAGATGTGCTGGAACAGGTTGTTGAATCAAATGGCGGAAGCAACGCATATATCCGCGGTTACCGCATTGGCGGAAAATCCGGTACAGCGCAGAAACTCGACTCGGATGATACCACATCTTATATTTCTTCGTTTGTTGGGTTTGCCCCTGCTGATGATCCGCAGATCGCGGTTCTTATTATCGTTGACACCCCGCGTGACGGACAGATTTACGGCAGTGCGGTCGCTGCGCCGGCAGTATCTGAAGTGCTCAAACAGACCTTGCCGTATATTGGCGTTGAAGCGCAGTACACAGACAGCGAACTTGCTGAACTGGAAATCTCTGTTCCGAATGTGATCGGTTCTGACGCACAAACAGCGGCGAGCAAACTGGCTGCGGAAGGTCTCTCTTATAAGAAGGTCGGAAACGGTGAAACAGTGCTCAAACAGGTGCCTGCGCGCGGCAGTAGTGTATCGCGGGGAAGCACGGTCATACTGTATACAGAGGATGTCGAAGAACAAACAGCGACCGTTCCGAACCTGATTGGTATGACGGCCACACAGGCAAATACGGCACTTACTAATCTTGGACTCAATATCAAATTTGACGGAGGTACCCAACAGAGCGGAGCGGTTGTTTCTACCCAGAGCATTGGGGAGGGAACAGTTGTTTCTAAAGGTACGGTTATTTCGGTCACCTGTATGAAAAATGATGAAACCGGCTGATCGGCAGAAAAAGGAAAAACAAATTCCGAAAGGATGTTGTTTATGAAATTATCGTTGTTGCTTGATGAAATTGCACAAACCGCTTTGCCGGACTGCGACGTTACCGACGTCTGCTCCGATACCAGAAAGATTCAGAAAGGCAGTCTTTTTGTCTGCATAAAAGGAGCAAATTTCGATGGACATGAGCATGCGGCGCAGGCTCTGGAACAGGGAGCGTGCGCAGTTGTGTGTGACCATCCGCTCGGCACCGGGAAAGAGATCGTTGTTCCTAACACCCGCCTTGCATATGCGAAATTATGCGCCGCTTTCTGCGGAAATCCAGAACGAAACATGCGGTTCGTGGGTGTAACGGGTACCAACGGAAAAACAACAACCACCAATCTTATTAAAAGCATTTTGACCCGCGCGGGGCATAAAGTCGGTCTTGTGGGCACCATACAAAATGAGATCGGAGACGAGGTGGTTACCGCCCACCGCACAACGCCGGATGCGTATGAGCTTTATCATCTTTTCCGCCGGATGGCGGACGCCGGCTGTGACACAGTGGTCATGGAGGTATCCTCTCACGCGCTGGATCAGTACCGTTTGGGAGAACTGCCGTTTGATGTAGGCGTTTTTACCAATCTGACACAGGATCATCTGGATTACCATAAAACTATGGAAGCCTACTTCCAGGCAAAATGCATGCTTTTTTCCATGACGAAAACCGCTTTGGTAAATGTGGATGACCCGTATGGAAAGCGTTTGACCGGTATTGTTCCGTGTGAAGTCGTTGAATTTTCCGCTGAAGAGGAAACCGCGGCGTTTTTTGCAAAAGAAATTCGCTGTTCGGCAAGCAGCGTTCATTATCTCCTCTGCTACGATGGAAAAGAGGTTTCAGTAGATTTTGGCATGCCGGGGCATTTTTCTGTTTATAATTCCATGACAGCTGTTGCTGTGTGCGTTTTAATGGGAGTTCCATTTGAGCAGGCGGTTCATCTGCTGGTAAACAGTACGGGTGTGAAGGGGCGCAGTGAAGTGATCCCGACAGGGCGTGATTTCACCGTTATCTGTGATTACGCGCATACGCCGGACGGCCTTGACAACGTTCTTCCTGCACTGAAGGAAAACGCCAAGGGGCGGCTTGTCACCCTGTTCGGCTGCGGCGGTGACCGCGACCGCACCAAGCGTCCGCTCATGGGCGAATCGGCCGCGCGTAACTCGGATTTTGTAATTGTCACGTCGGATAATCCGCGCACGGAAGATCCGGAAGCGATCATTCAGGAAATTTTGCCGGGTGTACAGAAATATGAAACACCGTACCTTGTGATACCGGACCGGCGTGAAGCGATCTTTTACGCCATCCAGCATGCGCAGAAGGATGATTTGATCGTTCTGGCTGGGAAGGGCCATGAGGATTATCAGGTCATTGGTACAAAGGAAATCCATTTTGATGAGCGCGAAGTTGTCGCCGAAGCGCTCGCCGCTTTGTCATAAACAGGAGGATGGCTTTGGAAACACTTTCTCTTTGTGAAATTGCGTCCGCGCTGGGACTGACCGGCATTCCGGACGGGAAGGTTACAAATATTTCCATTGACAATCGTGAGGTTGTTCCCGGCACGCTTTTCTTTGCCATCAAAGGGGAGCGGTTTGACGGGCATGACTTTGTACCGCAGGCGTTTGCGTCCGGTGCAGTTGCCGCGGTTGTGCATAAGGTTCCTCAGGGGCTTTGGAAGGATTCTCCTCCGCTTCTGCTGGTTGAGGATACCCGCAGGGCATTTTTGGAGTTGGGCGGCTGGTACCGTAAACGGTTTGAATCACTGTTTGTTGTTTCGGTGACCGGGAGCGTTGGTAAAACTTCAACCAAAGAGATGATTGATACCGTGCTTCGGTCTGAATTTCGAACACTGAAAACAGAAGGAAACCTCAATAATGAAATCGGCCTTCCCAAAACCCTTTTCCGTTTGGATCAGTCTGTTCAGGCGGCAGTCATTGAAATGGGAATGTCCGGTTTTGGAGAGATTTCCCGCCTTTCCCGCGCCGCTTGCGGGGATGTGGGGGTCATTACCAATATTGGGATTTCGCACATAGAAAAGCTAGGCAGCCGTGAAAATATTCTGAAAGCCAAACTGGAGTTGCTGGATGGCTTAAAGCCTTCCGCGCCGCTCGTTCTGAATGGGGATGATGACCTGCTTTCGGGCGTGTCGTTCCCGGATAGGAACATCATATTTTACGGGATTGAAAATCCACATGCGGCGATCCGTGCAGAAGAGATCGTGGTTGACGGCCTGCAAACGAGATTTAATTTGTGTTATGAAGGCGCGCGTTTTCCCGCCGCGGTTCCGGCAGTGGGGCGGCATCACGTTATGAATGCCATGGCTGCGTTTGCGGTGGGGATCCTAAACGGCATGAAGCCGGAAAGAATCATCGAGGCGTTTGCTCGGTATCAGCCGAGCGGAATGCGACAAAAACTGGTTGATTTTCAAGGTATCATGGTGGTTGAAGACTGTTACAATGCAAGCCCGGATTCTATGGATGCATCGCTTGGTGTGCTGGAACAGCTTGCCGTGAGCGGAAAGCGTGTGGCTGTTCTGGGCGATATGCTGGAGCTCGGTGAATTTTCAGAGCAGGCGCACAGAAAAGTTGGTGCGCTTGCGGCAAAACATAAAGCCGATGCAGTGCTTTGTTTTGGAGACGCTTCCCGTTGGATTATGGATGAAGCAAAAAAACAGGGTGTTCCGGTTTGCATGCGGTTTGAAACGAAACAGGATGTTGCGGATTGGCTGAGACGGAATGTGTCTTCCGGTGACGCTGTGTTATTCAAAGCAAGCCGTGGAATGAAATTTGAAGAAATTATTTCCGGCTTTTATGGGAAAGAATAAAGGATAGGGGCGAGACAAAAAATGGTTGGAGTAACAAGTGTTATCACAGCGGTCATTGCGTTTGGAGTATCAGCAGCCCTTGGTATTGGACTGATACCGTTTTTGAGAAAGATTAAATACGGGCAGACAATCAATGACGTTGGCCCCACATGGCATGCAAAAAAGCAGGGAACGCCTACAATGGGCGGCTTTATGATGATTGCCGGTGTTTTGGCAGCGGCGCTGGTGGGGTATCTGATCCTGTATCTGGGCGGCGAACAAGGAGCTACGGCGATTGAAGCAGGCCGTTTTTTTGCCGGAATCGTCATGGCGCTCGCATTTGGTTTTGTTGGATTTATTGACGATTACATCAAGGTTGTCAAAAAGAGAAATCTTGGACTCAAAGCGCGGCAAAAATTGGTCATGCAGTTTTTGATCGCGGCCGCATACATTGCCACTCTGTATCTTTGCGGGGATACATCAACGGTTGTGGTTTTCCCTCTGCTGGGTCAGATGGATTTTGGTTTCTTCTATTATCCGTTGATTGTGATCGGAATCGTAGGTTTTGTCAATGCGGTGAATCTGACCGATGGAATTGACGGCCTTGCCTCTTCGGTTACTTTTGTAGTCGCCATTGTGTATATGGTTATTTCTTCGGTTTACCGCTTTGATAATATGTCTGTTCTTTCCACCGCTCTGGCAGGCGCTTGCCTGGGCTTCCTTGTCTGGAATTTCTATCCGGCAAAATGCTTTATGGGCGACTTAGGCTCGATGTTTTTGGGCGGCATGGTCATCGCGCTCGGTATGGGCGTTGGATTGCCGGTTTTGCTTATCCCAATCGGGATTGTTTACATTTGTGAAGAACTTTCGGTTGTCATTCAGGTCACAAGTTTTAAATTGACCGGAAAACGGGTGTTTAAAATGAGCCCGATCCATCATCATTTTGAGATGTGCGGCTGGAGTGAAGTGAAAATTGTTCTTGTCTTTTCGCTGGTTACGCTTGTGTTTGGTGGGCTGGCGGTGTTTCTTGCGTTGCAGATCTGATTTATAATTTTGTTTTTGGAGGGGAATGCCGGTGGCAACAAAACAAAAACGGGCAACGGCAAAACGTTTGCCGCATATGGACGCAACATTCCTCATCATCATTCTTGTGCTTCTCACATTCGGCCTTATCATGCTGTTTTCAGCAAGCTACGCTTATGCCTATTACCAGTACGGTGACAGTCTGTATTTTATCAAACGTCAGGCGATATTTGCGGTCATGGGCATTGCTGGCATGCTGTTTGTTTCCTGTGTCAATTATCACGTTCTTTTGAAGTTTGTTCCATGGTTCTTTGGCGGCGGCTTGCTGCTTCTTGTGATTGTACTGTTCATGCCGGAACAAAAAGGGGCACGAAGGTGGATTGACCTGAAGATCATCACCTTTCAGCCGTCTGAGATCATGAAATTCGCGCTGGTTTTGCTCTTTGCCTATCTTATCATGAAAAACTATGATAAAATGGGCACATTCCGGTACGGCGTGCTTCCTTTTATGATACCGCTTGGCATCGTATGCGTTCTCATGATTTTGGAGCCGCATCTTTCCGGTACAATTCTTATCGTTTCCATTGCATTGGTTATGATGTTTGTCGGTGGTGTAAAATATCGCTACTATGTCGCGCTTTTGATCATTGCCGCGCTAGGTGTGCTCTTAGTTATTCTATACGGCGGTATCGGATACGTGGAAGCAAGGCTGGCCAGCTGGCTGGATCCGTTTTCGGATCCGCAAGGCGATACCTACCAGACGGTACAGTCTCTCTTGGCAATTGGTTCGGGTGGATTTACCGGGCTGGGCCTTGGAAACTCAAGGCAGAAATACCTGTATCTGCCGGAACCGCAGAATGACTTTATTTTTTCCATTGTCTGTGAAGAACTCGGCTTTATCGGCGCGGTTGTGCTGGTAACCCTTTTTGCGTTGTTCGTGGTACGCGGTTTCATCATTGCTTCCCGTGCGCCGGATAAGTTTGGTTCCATGCTTGCGGTCGGTTTGACTGCTCAAATCGGCATACAAGTAATTGTCAACATCGCGGTTGTCACCAATACTGTTCCAAACACTGGTATCAGTCTGCCGTTTTTCAGTTACGGCGGTACAGCGCTGTTAATGCAGTTGTTGCAAATGGGAGTGGTGTTGAATATATCAAGGCATTCAGCCATTATGAAGCAGTAAATGAAGGTGTGAGAATATGAGAGTTTTGTTAGCAGGGGGCGGAACAGCCGGACATATCAACCCGGCTCTTGCCATTGCGGCGTGTATTAAACGGCATGAGCCGGATGCCGAGATTCTTTTCGCCGGTACGCCGGATGGAATGGAAGCCAGGCTTGTGAAAAACGCCGGCTATGATTTTACGCCCATTCAGGTCAAAGGGTTTTGGCGTGGCTTTTCCCCGGAGGATATTCGGCATAATGTGAAAACGGTCTGCTATATGCTGACCTCTCCTCATACGGCCAAAAAGATCATCAACGACTTTAAGCCGGATATTGTGATTGGCACGGGAGGATATGTCAGCGGTCCGATCGTCTTTACTGCTCAGAAAATGGGAATCAAAACACTCATTCATGAGCAGAACGCGTTTCCCGGAGTTACCACAAAGGCGCTTGCCAAAAAAGCGGATGTTGTCTGCCTTGCGGTGCAGGAAGCCAGAAAATTGTTGAAGATTCGCGGGAAGGTATATGTAACCGGAAACCCGGTGCGGGAAAGCATCATTTATAAATCAAAGGCGGAAGCCCGCAAAGAGCTTGGTATGGATGATAAGGTCTGTATTTTGTCTTTTGGCGGAAGTCTTGGTGCAATCACCATCAACCGCATTGCCGCGGATCTGATGGAATGGCACCAGAATACAGACGCGATCAATCACATTCATGGTTACGGTCAGCTTGGTGCGGAAGTGTTTCCGAAAATGCTCAAGGACCGCGGCGTGAATCTTGAAGGCAAAAAGCGTATTGATGTGCGCCGGTATATTGACAACATGGACACCTGCCTTGCGGCGGCTGACTTGGTTATCTGCCGTTCCGGCGCGATTACTTTGAGTGAATTGGAAGTGGCCGGGAAAGCGTCCATCCTCATTCCGTGTCCCACGGTCAGTGAAAACCATCAGTACCACAATGCGCTTGTTTTGCAGAATCATCATGCGGCAATCGTCATTGAAGAAAAGAATTACAACAAGGAAGAGTTTGTAGCGGTGGTCAAAGACCTGTGCATGAACCCGGAAAAACTGCAGGAACTTTCCAGAAACGCTTCGGCTCTTGCTGTTTTGGATACGGCGGATCAAATCTACCGCGCTGTGCGCGAGCTTGTTCCCCAAAACGATTAAAATCACCAAATACGCCTCTCTGGCATAGAATAATCCGTAAGGCCCCGCAGGCATTACGGATTTATCTGCATCATCAGGGAGGGTGTTTGAATGGAAAAACTATATATATCTGGCGGGGTGCCGTTGGTCGGAGAACTCCCGGTGCAGGGAGCCAAGAACAGCGCATTGCCTTTGTTTGCGGCGGCGCTTCTGGTAAAAGGCAAAACGGTATTACATAATTGCCCGGATTTGACAGATGTGGACGCCGCGTGTAAGATATTAAATTATCTGGGGTGCCGTATTTCCCGCACCGGAAATTCGGTGGAAGTGGATGCTTCCAGTGTTTCCCGCTCCGATGTTCCGGATGATTTGATGCGTGAAATGCGCTCCTCGGTGGTTTTTCTGGGAGCCATTGCAGCCCGCACACACAGTGCGCAGGTGTCTTTTCCAGGCGGCTGTGAACTGGGCCCCAGACCGATTGATTTGCATTTAGCCGGTTTGAGGCAGCTCGGGCTGAAAATCAATGAAGAATATGGCCTGTTGGACTGCCGGCTGGAAAGCAGACGGTTTGTCGGCTGTGATATTTCTTTTTCGTTCCCCAGTGTGGGCGCGACCGAGAATATCATGATTGCAGCTGCTACCGCTCTTGGACGAACGGTTATCACCAACGCGGCGCAGGAACCAGAGATCGTTGCGTTGGCGGAATTTTTAAACCTTTGCGGTGCGAAGATTTACGGCGCTGGTAAAAACACCATCGTGATCGATGGCGTGCCGGAACTTCACGGTGTGGAGTACCGTGTTATTCCGGACCGTATTGTGGCGGTGACCTACCTGTGCGCCGCCGCTGTAACAGGTGGGGAACTTTTGCTTACCGATGTTTTGCCGGAGCATTTCAGCTGTATTCTTCCTGTGTTGGATCAGGCAGGATGTAAGTTGCGTGCTGATCAGCATTCGGTTTACTTAAAAGCGCCGCTTCGGCTAAAAGCGTTTAAGACGATTCGCACGATGCCTTATCCGGGTTTCCCGACCGATGCGCAGGCTCCGGTTATGACAGTTGCTGCGCTTGCTTCCGGTACGACAATGTTTGTGGAAAACGTTTTCGAAAATCGTTACAAACATGTGGGTGAATTGACACGGATGGGCGCCAAGATTAAAGTGGAAGGCAAAGTTGCCGTTGTAGAAGGCGTTCGGGCATTGTATGGTGCAAATGTGGAAGCCACTGATTTGCGGGGCGGCGCTTCTCTGGTCGTTGCGGGGCTCGCGGCGTCCGGAATAACCGCTGTCTCCAAAGTATTCCATATCGATCGTGGATATGAGCGGATCGAAAAAACACTTGCGCGTCTCGGCGCAAGGATTCATAGAGAGAGTTAAAAGCAAAGGATGTTTTTGGATGAATGAAGTCAAGCGCGCCCGGCAACAGCTGGATGAGCGCAATGGCCTTGCCAAACCGCCGCGGAAAAAGAAACCGCGGCCCGATAAACCGAAAAAAGGTACAGCGAAAAACACTGTGCCGCCGCGTGCTGGGAGCACGGCAAAAGAGAGCGGAAAACCGAAACCTGGAAACGCTTCTGCAGGTATGCGGCAGCGTACACAGGCCTCTGGACCGGCACGGGTTCCGGAATCCGCAAGGACTTCAACCCGTCAGCAGTCCTCTGCGGGCAGGCGTTCATCAACCCAAACTCAACCTCAAATGCGCCGTCAGACAAAACCCGCTAGTCAGCCTCTGAACGAGAGGGAACGTCTTCAGCGTTCGGTGACTGCGGGGCATCGGCGCCGGCGGAAAAAAAGATATACGTTGTACTATATTATATTGTTTTTGTTTGTAGTTATTGCGGGCATTGTTCTTTCTTTGACCGTGTTTTTTAACATTGACACCATCATAGTGGAAGGAAGCGGGCGTTATAGCGCGGATGAGATTATCGCGGCTTCGGGTCTGCATACCGGCGATAATCTCTTTCGAATTAACACAGGCCGAGCAGAGGAACAGATTGTCGATGCGCTGGTGTTTGTAGACCATGTGCAGATTTCTCGTTCTTTTCCGAACTCCATTGTTATTACGGTGACAGATGCCCAGCCTGTCATGAGTTTTTCAAACGGCGGTTTGTACAGTACAGTGAGTGAAGCCGGAAGGATTTTGGAAACTGGCCTTGCCCAACCGGCTGAAAATACGTTTGTGGTAAATGGAGTGGAGATACCGGAAAACACAGTTGGAACATTTCTTTCCGCGGGCAGCGGCGAGGGAATGGATATTCTCAATGAAATCAACGCCGCAGCGGAAAATATAGGGCTTGATAACATTACCCGGGTGGATATTAACAGCGTGGTTGACATTCGTGTTTTTTTGGATAATCGTTTTCGGGTGGACCTGGGTAATATCAGCGATTTGGAATATAAACTCACATTTGCTAAAGAACTGGCAGAAACTCGTCTGGGTGAGAGCGAAACAGGTATTATTGATGTGCAGAAAACCGGTACAGCATATTTTCGCCCTGCCAGCAGCCTTGAGGATGAATCAGTGTCTTCCGATTCACAGACCCAAGGCGGGGAGCAAGCTGCGTCTTCTGAAGAGCAATCCCCAAGCAGCGAGGAAACATCATCTAGTGTGGAAGAGAGCACAACTGAGTCTCAAACGGTTGATTCTGCTGCGTAGATTGCGGTGTGAATCTGTAAAAAGGGAATAAAATTGAAGTTTTTGGCAAAACAGGTAAAATTTTCCGTTATGCACAAAACCGCATTGGTTTTTTCGGTCAAAAGTCAAGAAAATACTTGAAAACAGCCTTTGTTTTATGATATGATTATAAGCATAGAGTTTATAAGGGCTTATTGGCATTGCTTCAAATAGAATGAAGTCTGAACAGGCTTTAGCAGGACGCATCAAATCGCAATGGAGGAACGGTAAAGTGAATTTTGTGCTGGACAATGAAATGGAAAAAGCGGTTAATATTAAAGTTGTCGGCGTTGGCGGCGGCGGCGGAAATGCAGTAAACCGCATGATTACTTCCGGTATGGAAAGCGTTGAGTTTATTACCATTAATACAGATAAACAGGTTCTTTTTCACTCCAAGGCTGCAACCAAGATTCCGATCGGTGAAAAATTAACCAAAGGCCGTGGCGCCGGCGGTGATCCGGAGCGTGGGCAAAGAGCTGCGGAAGAAAGCCGCGAAGAGATCGCTGCTGCTTTGAAAGGCACCCAGATGGTGTTTATCACCGCGGGTATGGGTGGTGGTACCGGTACCGGTGCCGCACCAATCGTTGCGGAAGTAGCGCGCGAATTGGGCATTCTGACCATTGGTATTGTTACGAAACCATTTCTGTTTGAAGGTCCCCGCAGAATGGCTCAGGCAGAAGCGGGTATTGCCGCGCTCGGCCGGCAGGTAGACTCTCTTGTGGTCATTCCGAATGAGCGTTTGAAACTGATTCCGGACACAAAGATTACGCTTGCAAACGCGTTTCTTGCTGCTGATGATGTCCTTCGTCAGGGCGTACAGAGTATTTCAGACTTGATTAACATTCCTGGCCTTGTCAACCTTGACTTTGCAGATGTTACCAGCGTAATGAAAGACGCTGGTTATGCGCATATGGGTGTTGGACGTGCTCAGGGCAAAGATAAGGCGGAAGCTGCTGCTACAATGGCGATTTCCAGCCCGCTGCTCGAAACTTCCATTAACGGTGCGCGCGGTGTTATTATTAACATTACTGCTTCCAGTGATATTGGATTGGATGAAGTTGATCTTGCATCTTCCATGATCTCCAAGGCGGCTCATCCGGAAGCGAATATCATCTGGGGTGCTGCGTTTGATGACAGCTATGAGGATGAAATGAAGATCACTGTCATTGCGACCGGTTTTGATGATGGACAGCGCCCGGATTCGTCTGATGCTCCTGCTGCATCCGTTTCTCCTTCAGCTTCCTCTGCTTCAACTGCTTCTAATGGCGTTGGGGATGACGATTTTGATGAGATCATGAAAATGTTCAATAAACGCTAAGTGACCAATTGCGGCTTTGTAAAAAATGTAAAACCCACCATGAAGAATGGTGGGTTTTTTGTTGCTTTCCGGTCTGTTATTGCGATGTTATTTGTGGTATAATATAAAAAGATATGGCTTATATAGCTTGATAAATGGAGGTGGCATTGTGAATCCTGACCCGTACAGTCGAATATGTGTTGATAATATGGCCGGGATTTGCGTGTTAACAGGCTTTCCCCGGTGAAAAGGGGAGAAGTTTATGATCCGTATTTACAAAACTGAAAATGGAAAAGTCGTACGTGTTCAGTTCCCGTGTGAGGGTTGTTGGATTTCGGTTGTCAGTCCAACAGAAGACGAAATTCGCTATTTGGTCGAAACGGTGGAACTGGATTCGGATTTTGTGCGCGCTGCGCTGGATGATGAGGAGTCCTCTCGTATTGAAAACGAAGAGGATCAGACTCTGGTGATTATGGATGCACCGCTTGCCGAAAAAGAAGCGGATAAAGACACCATTCTTTACACCACAATGCCGATTGGTTTTATCTTGACCAAAAAACTGGTCGTTTCGGTCTGCCTGAAAGAAAATCCTGTCATTACCGAGTTTGAAAATGGCCTGATTAAAAATGTGCAGACCCACCTAAAGACTCGCTTTTTGCTGATGATGCTTTTGCGGGTCGCAACCAAATATCTGCAATACTTAAAGCAGATTGACAAGCTTTCCAATATGATCGAACGTCAGCTGCACCGTTCTCTGCGGAATAAAGAGCTTATCCAGTTGCTTGGGCTGGAAAAATCCCTTGTTTATTTTTCCACTTCCCTTAAATCAGACGAGATCACGCTGGAAAAAATCCTGCGCGGTCGTGTGATTAAAATGTATGAGGAAGATCAGGACCTTCTGGAAGACGTTATCATTGAGGTCAAACAGGCCATTGAAATGTCTAACATTTATTCCAGCATCCTGTCCGGAACGATGGACGCGTTCGCTTCAGTAATTTCCAATAACCTAAATATTGTCATGAAGGTGCTTACTTCCATCACCATCCTCATGGCGATTCCGACTATGGTAGCAAGCTTTTATGGCATGAACGTTGACGGTATTCCGCTCACCCATTTCTGGTTTCCTGTGGTGCTGTCTTTGGTGGCGACGGGAATTGTTGGAATTATTCTGGTTAAGAAAAATATGTTCAGCTCAAAATGAGAAAAACACCGCCTGCTTTAAACCGGGCGGTGTTTTTGTAATAAGTGCAGGCTTTTAAGCGGCAATGTTTTATTAGAAACTGTATTGCCAAAATCAGCGCGTGTTTTTTGTGTAGATTGCCTTTGATTCTCCCATTGATTTTCATATCGCTTTGGTGTTTAATGAAAGAGGCAAATTCCTTTTACAAACTACCAAACGGAGGATATCAACCATGAAACGTTCTAAAATAAACCAAGTCATTGAAGACGGTATGAGGTTCATCGAAAGCCAGCACTTTCATCTCCCGGATTTTGCCTACTGGAAACCGGAGGATTTTAAGGGGAAACGGGAAGAGTATGACGAGGTTTTCACCAATATGCTTGGCTGGGACGTGACCGATTTTGGTTACGATGATTTTGACAACGTCGGTTTGCTTATCTTTACCCTTCGCAACGGAAGTGTGCTGCACTCTGACGTATATCCGAAACCCTATTGTGAAAAACTGCTGATTGTGGAAGACGGGCAGAAACTCGCTCCCCATTATCACTATAAAAAGATGGAAGACATCATCAACCGCGGCGGTGGTAACGCGATCATTACCCTGTGGGAAAAGAATGATCATGACGGTTACTCCGACAAGGCTGTTACTGTTACGATGGACGGACGAAAAATCACCGTTCCGGCAGGCGGTTCCGTGACGATGAAACCGGGGCAGAGCATTACCCTCATGCCGGGGCAGTATCATGAAATTGCCTGTGAACCCGGTTCGGGCAAGCTGTTGCTGGGCGAGGTTTCCACGGTTAACGATGATAACATTGACAATCATTTCATTGAACCGTCCGACCGCATTCCGGAAATTGAAGAGGACTGCGCACCCACTTATCTGATCTTTAAAGATTATCCGGATTATGTTGACTAACGGATATTATAGAGCGCCTTTCTGTTGAGGGAAGGCGCTTTTTATTTCGGTGGGTATTCGTGTTTCAAATATTGAATCTTGTTTGTTATAATGAAATTGTTTGTGGGAAACAGGTGTGTTACAATAAAATCATCATATTTGCATTGTTTATGGGAGAATAGTTGTGATTTTTCAATACGGAAGCAAAGAAACCGATTACCTGACGAAAAAAGATAAAAAACTGGGTGAGGTCATCCGCCTTGCCGGTCATCTGGAACGTGAAGTTGACCCTGATTTGTTTTCTGCTGTTGTTCATCAGATCATCGGCCAGCAGATCTCTGCCAAAGCGTTGGAGACTGTTTGGAGGCGGATAACCGAAACACTGGGAACGGTGGACGCGCAGACGGTTTTGTCGGTGGGAGAAAACGGCTTGCAGAAATTCGGGTTGTCCTTTCGGAAAGCGCGCTATATTACTGAATTTGCGCAGAAGGTGTCGGATGGATCGTTTGATCTGGATGCTGTGTGGGGAATGACTGACGAGCAGGCCATCCGTGCGCTGACGTCATTAAAAGGCATTGGTGTGTGGACGGCCGAAATGATTCTTTTGTTCTGTATGCAGCGGCCGGATATCCTCAGCTTTGACGACCTGGCGATTCGGCGGGGGATTTGCATGATCTATCATCATCGTACCATTGACCGTGAACGATTTGAGCGGTACCGCCGGCGATTCAGTCCTTATGGCAGTGTCGCGAGTTTTTATATTTGGGCCGTGGCGAATGGCCTTGTCGAAGGGTTGGAAGTGAATCCTTCATCAAAATAAAACGGTTGCGATAAGTCAGAACTCTTACAAGTTATACAAACGAAAAGCGGCAGGAAGTTCCTGCCGCTTTTTTTCATTTATATTTATTTTTGAGGGCGAATGCTGATCTCGCCGGAGTTAAGCGTATGGATGACACCATCCCTGTCTTTTACGATCAAACGCGCTTCCCGGTCAATGTCAATGGGCGTCGCCGGGTAACTTCCTGATGGCGAAATCACGTTGTATTCTTTCCCGAATACGCACAAAAGGCTGCGGTATTCGTCCAGAATTGCGTCACGGTTACCGGAAAGATAGGTTTCGTAAATCTCTTCGAAGTGATTTAAAACCGACGCGATCAGCCGGTTACGGTCGCAGGGGGCTTCCGAAAATTCATTGAGCGCTCCGACAATGTCCCGCAGTTCCGTTGGGATGTTTTCATCCCGGTTGATGTTGATGCCGATTCCGGGAATGAGGTATTTAATCCGTCCGCTTTCGGTTTCAAGAGAGGCTTCGGTAAGAATTCCCACCAGCTTTTTGCCGTGATAAATCACATCGTTAACCCATTTAACCTGTGGACGGAACCCCGCGACCTCTTCAATTGCCCGGCAGACAGCGACAACAGCCAGTACCGTTGCCAGACTGATATCGGAAAAGGTAAATCGCGGTTCCAGCAGAAAACTCATATAAACGCCCTGCTGTGCGGGTGAGTAAAAACTGCGGCCCATTCGCCCGCGTCCGCCCGTCTGCTGAAGGGCTACCACGGTGTACCCGTTGTGCCCGGCGAGCTGGTCGGCATTGCGCTTTAAGTGGGAATTGGTCGAGTCGGTTTCTTCCAGCAGCTCAAATTCCCGGCCCAGATATTTGGTGCGCAGGAAAGAAGCAATCTTTTCCGGATCGATAATATCATTATTTTCACTCAAACAATACCCTTTGTTGGGAATGGACTCAATCTGGTACCCGTCTTCTTTCAACTGTCCCACCGCTTTCCAGACAGCACTGCGGGAAACATCCAGGCGTTTTCCCATCTCCAGCCCGGAAACGGGTTCTCCTTTGTGTTCTTCCAGTATTTTTAAAACGTCGTGTTTGAGCACACAGACCACCTCCATTCGTTTTTCATAAAATTATTATAATACCGTTTGAAAGGGTTGTCCAGAATGCTGGTGAGAAAAAATAGCATTTTTATGGTTTTTGTGCTATAATAATACTATTATTGCGCTGATGATGAGGTGATCCCATGCAAAAAAATGCTCCGTTGTTTTTGTTCGACGGCGCTGCCGGAACCTGCCTTGCTGAACGGTATGGTACCGATGTATCTCGAAGTGAATGGAACAACATCCGCTTTCCGGAACGGGTGCATGATCTTCATAAAGAGTATATTGCGGCAGGTGCGACCGCTATTAAAACCAATACCTTTGGAGCCAATACCTTGTCGCTGGGAGCGGAGCGCCCTGTGGTGGAACAGATCATTCGTTCCGGCTGTGAGATCGCTTTCCGTGCGGCTGATCAAACGAGCGTGACTGTATTCGCTAGCATCGGTCCTGTTCCTGCTCAGGATGAGCAGGAGGAATGGGATGAGTATGAAGCCATCCTTCCTGTTTTTCTTTCCTGCGGGATCACTCACTTTTTATTTGAGACCTTTCACGAGTATGGCATTTTGTTAAAATTAGCACGGCGGCTTAAGCAGCTTGCGCCGGATGTGTACATCATTGCGGAATGTACGGTTGCGGCAGATGGCTATACCACCTCGGGTGATTCGGCTTCTGAGATTGCGGCCGCTTTGGAGGCATCTCAGGATGTGGATGCATACGGCTTTAACTGCACCTGTGGCCCTATGCATCTGCTCCATATCGCGCAGAAGCTGAAAATTGGCGAAAAGCCGGTTTCCATTATGCCGAATGCGGGCTACCCTTCGCTGGTAGGCGGGAGGACGGTGTTCCAGAACGCACCGGATTATTTTGCGAAGCAGATGTTAGAGATCAGCCGGTGCGGTGTGCAGATCTTAGGCGGATGCTGCGGCACAACGCCGGAACACATCCGCAGAGTGCGTCTGCTGCTCGACGGTGCTTCCGGCCTGCCGGCTCAGCCGGAGACCGGAAAAGAGAGTACGGAGCATGCTTCCGTTTCATCGGATTGGGAGAAAATCTTGCGGGAGCCTTCTCGCCCAGCAGAGATGGTATGTGACTGCTGTAAGACACATACATCCGGTCAAAAGCACGGGCTGAACGCAGGCTCTGTGAAACAGTTCGCTGTGGAACTTGACTCTCCCTTGAATGCGGATGCGGAGAAGTTTTTAAACGCCGCCCGGCTTTTGCACGAACACGGCGCAGATTTTATCACCATTGCCGACTGCCCGGTGGCACGTGCGCGGGTGGACAGCAGCATGCTTGCGGCTCTGCTTAAGACCCGTTTCGGAATTGACGCAATGCCACACCTCACCTGCCGTGACCGCAATTTAAATGCCACCAAAGCGCTTTTGCTGGCTCTTGGTATTCAGGGAATCACAAAGGTTCTGGCGGTGACCGGTGATCCCATTGCGGTGGAAGACCGCAATAAGGTGAAGGGCGTGTTCAACTTCAATTCGCAGAAGCTCATTGCGTTTATTGCTGAACTGAACCGTGAGACTATGGAAAATTGCCCAATTGAGCCCGCGGCGGCTTTAAATGTAAACGCTCCCAATTTTTCTTTGGAATTGGAGCGTGCCAAACGCAAAGAAGAAGCGGGCGCTGTGCGGTTCTTTACTCAGCCCGTTTTTACCCCGCAGGCGTGCGACAATCTGGCGCTTGCAAAGCAGACGCTTTCCGGCGAATTATTTGCGGGGATCATGCCGCTTGTCAGTCACAAAAACGCCTGTTTTGTCAACAATGAAATTTCCGGAATCACCATTCCGCAGCCGGTGATTGACGCTTATGAAGGGAAAGACAGGCAGGAAGCGGAAAAGATTGCCATTCGTCTGTGTGGCTCCATCGCCGCGCGGGTGAACGATTTCTGCGATGGATTTTACATCATCACACCATTTCAGCGTGCAGAACTTGTCTGCCGCATTATGGATCGGATCAGGGAG
>OFMJ01001056.1_pt1 | contig 22824 bp, 16 predicted proteins | sample 1541801 | NCBI WGS metagenome assembly OFMJ01 (sample SAMN04209234, study PRJEB22552) | human gut metagenome | biome: gut; material: feces | host: Homo sapiens | place: USA: Oklahoma
TCGGCACAAGCCTTCTTTGGAACCACTCGCCTAGCGAGTGGTTTTCTACATACAATGAAGCGGGAGCGGCGAAAAACGCGGCTCCCGTTTTTTTATTCCCCACAACAAAATATTTTTTCCAGGGCGATCTGAAGAAAATCAGGTCGCCCTTTTTTATTCCCCAGAAAGGAGTTGTTTCCCATGCCCCTCTTCACCACCAAACCCACCGACCAGCTCTTTGAGCGGTTCATGAAGCACCAGCCAAATTTTAAACCAGACGCCCCAGAAGCTGACCGCATCCAGGTCGAACTGGACGCAGAAAAAGAAAGGAAGGAAACACACGCCATGATTCTCCAGCGCAACTACGATAGCAAGAACCAATAAAGACAAAGACGCAAGCCTAAATCGACTCCTATAAAAAGGACACCGCCCTTCCATTTACATTGGATGGGCGGTGTCTCTGCCTGTCAAGCAGGAGCTGCCTTGGCCCTGATGGGGCCAGAAGTGCCGCGGCTTTTCCACATTTCCGGCAAAGAAGTTGCATTTGGATATTTACATATGGGAAAAGGACGGGTATAATCGCATTGATTCCATGAAATCATCCTGCAAGGAGGAGTTATTTATGTGCAACATACCACGTCCGGAGCATCCCAATCCCCAATGGGAGCGGGACAGCTGGAAAAACCTAAACGGCACCTGGGAGTTTGCGTTCGACTTTGGCTGCAGCGCTGTGGAGCGCCGTCTGTGGGAGAAGGAGACCTTTGACCGGGAGATCCTGGTGCCCTTCTGCCCGGAAAGCAAGCTCTCCGGCATTGGCTACACAGACTTTATCAGCGGCGTGGCCTACCGCCGCACCTTCACCTTGAGCCAGGAGGAGCTGGCCGGCAAGGTGCTGCTGCACTTCGGCGCGGTGGACTACGAGGCCGCGGTCTACGTCAACGGGGAGCTGGCGGGCACCCACAAGGGCGGGTACACCTCCTTTACCCTGGACATCACCCGGCAGGCGCGCCTGGGGGAGAACAGCCTCTTTGTGGCGGTGCGGGACGACGTCCGCTCCGGCTTGCAGCCCAAGGGCAAGCAGGCCCACCTGTACGCTTCTTCCGGCTGCGATTACACCCGCACCACGGGCATTTGGCAGACGGTGTGGCTGGAGTTCGTGCCCCAAAGCTACATCCAGTACGCCAAGTATTACCCCAACCTGGAAAACGGCTGGGTGACTGTCACCGGCGCTGTCCAGGGCGAAGGGGAGCTGACCCTCTCCGCCGCCTGGGAGGGCCGCCCTGTGGGACAGAAGTCCCTGCGGGTAAAGGACGGCTTCTTCACCGCCCAGCTGGAGCTGGAGGAAACCCACCTGTGGGAGCCCGGCAAGGGCGGCCTTTACACCTTGGAGCTCACCTTTGGGGAGGACCGGGTGCACAGCTACTTCGGCCTGCGGGACGCCCGCTTCCAGGGGAAGAAGTTCCTGGTAAACGGCAAGTCCCTGTTCCAGCGGATGGTGTTGGACCAGGGCTTCTATCCCGACGGCATCTACACCGCCCCCACCGAGGAGGACTTGGTCAAGGACATCCAGCTGTCCTTCGCGGCGGGCTTTAACGGGGCACGGCTCCACGAGAAGGTGTTCGAGGCCCGGTTCCTCTACCACTGCGACAGGCTGGGCTACCTGGTATGGGGCGAGTACCCCAACTGGGGCCTGGACCACGCCCATCCCCTCTCCACCGAGACCTACCTCAACCAGTGGAGCGAGGCCGTGGAGCGGGACTTCAACCATCCGGCCATCATCGGCTGGTGCCCCTTCAACGAGACCTGGGGCTACCGGGAGGAGCGGGAGAAAAACGCTTTGCTCAGCAGCATCTACAAGCTGACCAAGCGCCTGGACCCCACCCGCCCCTGCATCGATTCCAGCGGCAACTACCGGGTGATTTCCGAAGTCTACGACATCCACGACTACGACCAGAACACCGAGAGCTTTTTGGCCCGGTACAACGGCCTCTCCCAGCGCATGGAGGAGACCGGCGGCGTTATCCCGGCGGAGGCCCCCTTCTTCAACTCTGTGCCGGAGGCACCCAACGGCCGCCCACCCTTCTTCAACCAGCCCTATGAGGGCCAGCCTGTCTTCATCAGCGAGTACGGCGGCATCCGCTGGCCCGATGAGACCGTAGCCGGCTGGGGCTATGGCAACGCGCCCACCACCCCCCAGGAGTACTTCGCCCGCTACCGCGGCCTGACCGAAGCTTTGCTGAACAACCCGGACATCTGCGGCTTCTGCTACACCCAGCTGTACGATGTGGAGCAGGAGGTCAACGGCCTGTACACCTACGGCCGCAAGGAGAAGTTCGACATCCAAATCATTCGGGAAATCAACCAGCAGAAGGCCGCTATTGAAGAGTGACCCTGCAAATAATGGGAGGAGAAAACAGTGAATATCAACCGTTTAAAGGTCAACCGGCTGACAAACCCCCTGGGGTTTGAGATGAACAGCCTGTCTTTTTCCTGGACCGTGGAGGAAACGGACGCGAAAAAGCAGCAGTGGGCGCGGGTGGAAGTGGCCGCGGACGAAAGCTTCCAAAGGCTGCTGTGGGACTCCGGCGAGGACGCCGGCCTGTCCTCGGTAGACTGCCCCGTCACCCTGGACTTGCAGCCCCGCACCCGGTATTGGTGGCGGGTGACGGTGCAGGGGGACAACGGCGAGCAAGCCACCAGCGCCGCCGCCTGGTTTGAAACCTCCAAAATGGGGGAGGAATGGGCCGGCAAGTGGATTGCCCCTTCCCTGGAAAGCAGCGTCCATCCCCTGCTGCGCCGCAGCTTCTTCCTGGAGGGGGAGCCTGTCCGCGCCCGGGTTTACGCCGTGGGCCTGGGCCTCTACGAGCTGTACGCCAACGGGGAAAAGGCCGGGGACGAGTACCTGGCCCCTGGCTGCACCGCCTATGACAGGTGGCTGCAATACCAAACGTACGACGTCACCGGGCTGCTCCACCAGGGCCAGAACACCCTGGGCGCCATGCTGGGCAACGGCTGGGCCAAGGGCCGGTTTGGCTTTGGGGGCATTCCCGCCAGCTATGAGACAGGGGAAAAGGGCTTCCCGGCGGAGGCCTTCGCCGAGCAGTTCCTCCTCCGGCTGGAGCTCCGCGTTTTGCTGGCGGACGGCCGGGAAGTGGTGCTGGGGACGGACGACACCTGGCAGTGCGCGCCCTCCCCTGTGACCTTCAGCAGCATTTACGACGGCGAGCGCTACGAGCAGGCCAAGGAAATCCCCCACTGGGCTGCCCCCGAAGGGGATGGGGCCAGCTGGCTGCCGGTGGAGGAGGTCACCCCCAGCCTGCCGCTGGCGGAGCCCTCCCCCCGCCTGAGCCTGCCCGTCCGGCGGAAGGAGGAATTCCACCCCGCGCTGCTCCACACCAAAAAGGACAAGTGGGTGTTGGACATGGGCCAGGTCATCACCGGCGGCTTTGCGCTGCGCGCCAACCTGCCCCAGGGCACGGAGCTGCGCCTGCAGTTCGGCGAGCTGCTGCAGGACGGCTGCTTCTACCGGGACAACATGCGCTCCGCCCTGTGCGAGTACCGCTACATCTCCGACGGCCGGCCCGCCGTGGTGCGCCCCTATTTCACCTTCTACGGCTACCGGTACATCAAGGTGACGGGCTGGCCCGGCGGCAAGCCCGATGAGACCGCCTTTTTGGGCTACAGCCTCTACTCCGACCTGGAGGAAATCGGCTTCTTGGAGACTGGCAGCGAAAAGGTGAACCGCTTGATTCTCAACGCCAAGTGGAGCCAAAAGGACAACTTTGTGGACGTGCCCACCGACTGCCCCCAGCGGGACGAGCGCATGGGCTGGACGGGCGACGCCCAGGTGTTCAGCTCCACCGCCTGCTTTGTCATGGACTGCGCGGCCTTTTACGACAAGTACTGCCGGGATATGTGGAAGGAGCAGGAAATCCGCGGGGGCAGCGTTCCCCATGTGGCGCCGGTCATCGCCCGGCCCGGCGGAGACTTTAACATCATCCGGGAGCAGGGCGCCTGCGGCTGGGCGGACGCCGCGGCCATCGTCCCCTGGAACAGCTACATCTACAACGGCGGCAAAGAGAAGCTGCGGGAGCACTACCCCGCCATGAAGGCTTGGCTGGAGTGGGTCCGTGGGGAGGACGCCGCCACGGGGAGCACCCGCCTGTGGCAGGCGGTGAAGTTCCACTACGGCGACTGGCTTGCCTTGGACGGCCCCCGTTACGGCATGGACCCGGAAACTGTGTGGGGCGGCACGGACGTGACGTTCCTGTGCTCTGTCTACTACTACCGCTGCGCCCAGATTCTCGCCGGGGCGGCGAAGGCCCTGGGCTATTCCGCGGAAGAGCAGGAATACGGGCAGCTGGCCCGGGAGATCAAGGCAGCCATCCGGAAGGAGTTCTTCACCGCCACAGGCCGGTGTGCCGCCGCCACCCAAACGGGGCTGGTGCTCTCCCTGATGTACGGGCTTGTACCGGAAGGCTACGAGGAAAAGAACCGCCAGGCCCTCAAGTCCCTGCTGGAGGGCGCTGAGATGCACTTGAAGACAGGCTTCCTGGGCACGCCTGTGCTGTGCCGGGCCCTCTCCAAGTGCGGCGACAGCGAGACGGCGTACACCTTGCTGCTGCAGGAGGACCTTCCCAGCTGGCTTTACGAGGTGAACATGGGCGCCACCACCATCTGGGAGCGGTGGAACGCGGTGCTGCCCGACGGCGTCATCAGCGGCATTGGCATGAACTCCATGAACCACTACGCCTACGGCTCCATTGTGGAGTGGATGTATCGGAACATGTGCGGCATCAACCCCACCGAGGAAGCCCCTGGCTTCAAGCGGGTGCGCCTGGCCCCCGAGCCGGACAGCCGCCTGGGCCGGGCCAAGGCCACGGTCAACTCCCCTGCCGGCCTGTACGAAAGCGGTTGGCAGTACGAGGAAGACGGCAGCCTGACCTACACCTTTGCCATCCCCTTTGACGGCGAGGGCGCGCTGGTGCTGCCCAACGCCGACCTGGAGCAGCTGACCATCAACGGCGTCCCCGCGAAAGCGGCGGATGTTGCCGCCCAGCAGGACGGCACCGCCGTAAAGGCTGTTTTGCCGGCAGGCCGGTATGTGGTGAGGCAGGCCCAATAAACACAAAAGCATTTCGGGGGAATCGTTCATACCAAAGCCGGGAGGCCTTTCCGCAAGGGGAGGCCTCCCGGCTTTCTGCTTGGAATAGAATTCAGTTGGAATCCTGGCCCGAGCTTTGGTACTGTTTGGGGCTGACGCCGTAGAACTTTTGTTGTCCCTTGCAGTTGCCATACCGCAAGTTTATTTTACAACAAAAGGAGTTTTTCTGTCTTCATCATCGGCACAAGCCTTCTTTGGAACCACTCGCCTAGCGAGTGGTTTTCTACATACAAAAAAGCAAGCCCCCAAAGGCTTGCTTTTTTCATGCGATCCAGGCCACAGCTGTATGCTGCCTGTATGCGGCTGTTTACTTCTCAAAGCGGAGGACGTTCCAGGACAGGGGCTTTAAGGTGGCGGTGACCACGCCCTGCTCCTCCTTGGCGGACTGCCCCACGGCGGGGGCGATGGTGTCCGGGGCCTCCCAGGTGTTGCGGGCGTCCATGTCCGGGGTGCACAGCTCCAGGTGCTCCACAAAGCGGTAGCCCTCGAAGGCGGAGACGTCCAGCTGGATTTGGGTATCCCCGGCGGGGTCCCGGTTGATGGCGAACAGCGTCAAGGCGCCTGCTTTTTCGTCGTAGGCGGCTGCCGCGTCCACATAGGGCAGGCCCTCCTTGGCCGGGTACTGAGAGGTGTCGTTTACCGCGTAGGCGGGCAGGTCGAAGGTGTCGCCCTCCACCGCCACCTGCAAGGACTGGCCGCGGCCGTACTCCATCAGCTGGTGGAAGGGGTAGTAAGAGGCCGTGCGCCAGACGTGCTCCCTGTCGGTGGCGCAAAGGGCCCCCAGGCCGCTGGTCATGCAGCCAATCTTCACCCTGTCCGCGTGGCGCAGGAAGGCCAACAGAATGCTGGCGCTGCCCAGGGCCGGGACCATGTCCCCCGCCTCCCGGCGGCGGTTGTCCACCATGTTGTCCGGGTCGTGGCGGACGTAGGCGGCGTTGGGGTCGAAGCGGTAGTGGGAGTGGTACAGGTTATAGGGGCCCCAGCCGGGGTGCTCGATGCCCTGGAGAGGGCGCATCATGGCGCCGTACTCGTCGAAGGAGAGCATCAGCTTGCGGGGGGAGCGCATCTTGGCCTGGACAAAGTCGCACAGGGCCGCCTCGGTCTCGATGTAGTCCTCGATGTACGCCGCGCCGCCCAGCAGCTGGAAGTAGTTCCCCGGGGCGGCGGTGTGGTAGTGGTGCAGCGAGACATAGTCCACGGCGTTGTAGCACTCCTGCAGCACCTCCAGATCCCACTGGGGGAAGTGCCCCATAAAGGGGGAGGAGGAGCCGCACACCGCCGTCTCGATGGAGCCGTCCACCCACTTCATGGCCTTGGAGGTCTCGTTGGCCAGGACGCCGTAGCCCTTGGGGTCCTTCTCCCAGGAGGCTATCTGCCAGGGGCCGTCCATCTCGTTGCCCAGGTACCAGGTCTTTACGCCGTAGGGCTGCTCCCGGCCGTACTGGCGGCGCAAATCGGACCAATAGGTGCCGCCGGGATGGTTGGTGTACTCGGCGATGTGGATGGCGTCCAGCAGGGTGCCGGTGCCCAGGTTGATGGTGTACATGGGCTGGGTGCCAATCTTTTCCGCCCACTGCAGGTACTCGTCGTGGCCCACGTCGTTGGGGATGTACTGGTGCCAGGCCAAATCCAGGTGGGCCTTGCGCTGCTCCTTGGGGCCGATGGAGTCCTTCCACTCCCAGCCGGAGACAAAGTTGCCCCCGGGCAGCCGCAGGGCGGGCAGGCCCGCCTCCCGCAGGGCGGCGATGAAGTCCTGGCGGAAGCCCTGGCTGTCCGCGGTGGGGTGCTTGGGGTTGTACATGCTGCCGTTGACCATGGTGCCGATGGGCTCCAAAAAGGCGCCGTACAGCCGGGGCGAGATTTCCCCAATGGTGAACTTGGGGTGCAGCGTCAGTTTCGTTGTTTTTGCCATTGTAATTCCTCCCAAAAGAGTGTCGCGCCGGCCTTTCCCGCAGGCGCGCGTTGTATATGGGCCTTCCCCCGGGGCTACTGCCGCTGGTACAGCAGGAAGTCAAAGCCTATCTCGGTGGAAAAGCCCTCCACCGTCTCCAGGCGCTGAGCGGCCTGGGGACCGGTTTTCCAATAGTAGGGCGTCATGGTGAACAAATCCACGGCGGTTTGGCTGTCCGGGACGCGGATCTCCCCCCGCACGGCGGTGCGCCCCACAAACCGGAAGCCCGGGTACTCCGTCTCCCGGTGGGGGTTTTCATAGGGGTTCTCGTACAGCAGCTCCTTGAGGCCGTACAGGTGCCTCTCCCCCGGCACGGCGTAGAGGAAAAAGCCCCCGGGCTTTACCACCCGGGCGAACTCCTCCGCCGCCAGGGGGGAAAACACGTCTGTCAGCAGGTGGACGCTTGCCTCCCCCAAGGGGATGGCGAAGGAGCTTGCCACCCCGAACTCCACGGATTTGTACTTGCCCGCGGCGGCCTTTACCGCCAGCTTGGAGATGTCGAACCCGCACACACGGGCCTGGGGCAAAGCCTCCCGCAGGCCGGCGGTGTAGTAGCCCTCCCCGCAGCCGGCGTCGCAGAGGAGCAGCCCCTCCCCGGCCGGGCTTCCCAGCTGGGACGCGCACGCTGCCGCCAGGCGGCACAGCTCCTGCCGGAAGGGGGCGTAATAGCCCGCCTCTAAAAAGCGGCGGCGGCCCTCCACCATCTCCCGGCTGTCCCCGGGCAGCTTGGAGTGCATCTTGTGCACCGGCAGCAGGTGGACATACCCCTGGCGGGCCACGTCAAAGCTGTGGCCCTGGGGGCACACCGCCCGGTGCTCCTGGCGGGTCAAGGCCCCGCCGCACAGGGGGCAGCAAAACAGCAGCTCTCCCATGGGCTCACTCCTTGGCCTCAAACCAGGTGCGGCCGGAGCCCGCCTCCGCCACCATGGGCACGGAGAGGCGCACCGCCCCCTCCATCTCCTCCTGGAGGATGCGCTCCACCTGCTCCCGCTCCTCCGGGGGGCACTCCACGATGAGTTCGTCGTGGACCTGGAGGATGAGCTTGCCCTGCAAGCCCTCCCGGGCCAGGCGGGAGCTGACGCGAATCATGGCGATTTTGATGATGTCCGCCGCCGCCCCCTGGATGGGCATGTTCCGGGCCACCCGCTCCCCAAAGGCCCGCAGGTTGAAGTTGCCGCTTTTCAGCTCCGGCAGATAGCGCCGCCGGCCGAAGAGGGTCTCCACATAGCCCTTCTCCTTGGCCTCTTCCACCACGCGCTTCATATAGGCGTCCACGCCGGCGTAGTTGCGCAGGTACTCCTTGATATAGTCGTCGGCCTCCTTGCGGGTGACGCCGATGTCCTTGGACAGGGAGAAGGCCCCTATGCCGTAGACAATGCCGAAGTTTACGGCCTTGGCCTTAGAGCGCATGTCCTTGGTGACCATGTCCACGGGCATTTGGAACACGCGGGCCGCCGTGGCAGTGTGGATGTCCCGGCCCTCCAAAAAGTCCTCCTTCATGGCGGCGTCATCCGCCACGTGGGCCAGCACCCGCAGCTCGATCTGGGAGTAGTCCGCGTCCACCAGCAGGTTGCCCTTTGCGCCGGCGAAGAACTTCCGCAGCTCCCGGCCGATGGGTGTGCGCACGGGGATGTTCTGCAGGTTGGGCTCAGCGCTGGAGATGCGCCCGGTGCGGGTCTCCGTCTGATTGAAGGTGGAGTGCACCCGGCCGTCCGGCCCGATGACCTTCAGCAGGCCGTCGCAGTAGGTGGATTTCAGCTTGGCCACGGTGCGGTAGCGCAGCACCTTGTCCACCACCGGGTGGAGCAGCCGCAGCTCCTCCAGCACGTCGGCGTTGGTGGACCAGCCGCTCTTTGTCTTTTTCCCGTGGGGCAGCCCCAGCTTGCCGAACAACGCCTCCCCCAGCTGCTTGGGGGAGTTGATGTTGAACTCGTACCCCACCTCCTCAATAATCTCGTCGTGGAGCTGGTTTACCTGGGCCTCCAGCTCCTTGCCGTAGGCCTGGATGCTCTCCCTGTCCACATAGAAGCCGATGTGCTCCATCTGGGCCAGCACAAAGCTGAGGGGGATTTCAATGGCCTCCAGCAGCTCCTGCTGGTTGTTTTCGGCGATGGCCTGTTCCAGAGCCTGGCACAGCCCCGGCATGGCCGCCCCAAAGTTCAGCTCCGGCTCCTCGAAGTCCGCCAGGGCCACGCCGTACTCGGCGCAGAGGCGCTCCACGTCGTAGCCGGAGGCGGAGGGGTTCAGCAGGTACCCCGCCAAGGCCGTGTCCATGCGGACAGCCTCCATCTTGCAGCCCAGCTCCAGGGCCCGGCGGTGGAGGGGCTTTGTGTCGTGGGTGTACTTCCGGATGCGGTCATTCTTAAAGAAGGCCCGCAAAAAGGCCTCGTCGGGACTTACCCGGTGCACCTCCCCCTTGTGGGAGAACACCAGGCTTTTCAGGGCGCCGTTTTCCCACTGGGCGTAGAAGATGGCCTGGCCCGCGTCCTCCAGCATGGGCAGCAGGGGGGCGCCGTCTTCATACTCCTTGAGACCGGGACGCTCCGCGGCGGGGGCGTCCTCCTGGGGCTGGGCGTTTAGGGACAGGCCGAACTTGTCCAGCAAGGAGAACAGCTCCAGCTTCACCATGGTGGCGGTGGCCTTTTGGGGGTCGCCCTCCCCCTTTACGTAGTGGGAGAGGTCCGTGTCGATGGGGGCGTCCCGGCGGATGGTGCCCAAATCGTAGCTTAAAAAGGCGTTGTCCCTGGACTTCTCCAGCTTCTGCCTCATGGCGGGCTTGATGTCCAGCTCCTCCAGGTGGTCGTAGATATACTGCACGCTGCCAAACTTCTGGATAAGCTCTCCGGCGCCCTTGGGGCCGATGCCCGCCACCCCGGGGATGCAGTCGGAGCTGTCCCCCTGGATGGCCTTGATATCGATAAGCTGGCGGGGGGTGACGCCGTAGTCCTCCTGGATTTTGGCCACGTCGTACAGGGTGACCTGGGGCTGGCCGAACTTGGTGGTGGCCAGCCGCACCGAGGTGGAGCCGCTGACCAGCTGCAGGCTGTCCCTATCCCCGGTGGCGATAAGGCACTGGGCGCCCTCCCGCTGGCACTGGGCGGACAAGGTGCCCAGAATGTCGTCGGCCTCCCAGCCCTCGCAGGAGACGGTGCGGTAGCCCAAATCCACCAGCAGCTGCTCCAGCACCGGCATCTGCTGGGCCAGCTCCTCGGGCATGCCCTTGCGGTTGGACTTGTACCCCGCATAGGCCTTGTGGCGGAAGGTGGGCGCCTTCTGGTCAAAGGCGATGGCCACCCCGTCGGGGGCGGTCTCCTCCAGCAGCTTGTTGAGCATGGTCAAAAAGCCGTAGATGCCGTTGGTGTAGTCCCCGGCCTTGGTGGTGAGCACCTTAATGCCGTAAAAGGCCCGGTTTAAAATGCTGTTGCCGTCTAACACTAAGAGTTTCATACAAGGCACTCCTTTTCCATAGTATCCCGCTCCTGCTGGGCGGCGGCGTACACATCCCCCAGCAGGCGGTCCAAATCCTCCAACGTGGAGAGCTCCCCGGCGCGGCGGCGGAACTGGGCCGCCCCCCGCACCCCGTGGAGGTACCAGCCCACGTGCTTTCGGGCCTCCCGCATGGCCCGCTGTTCCCCTTTCAGGGCGCAGAGGGCATCCATGTGCCGCCGGATGACCACAATGCGCTCCGCGATGCCCGGGGGCGGCAAAATGGTGCAGGAATCCCGCAGGTAGGCGTTTATCTGCCGGAACACCCAGGGGTTGCCCATGGCCCCCCGCCCCACCAGCACCATGTCGCAGCCGGTGGCGTCCAGCAGCTGGCAGGCGGACTGGGCGTCCACCACGTCCCCGTTGCCGATGACAGGCACCTGCACCGCCTGCTTCACCTGGCGGATGATGTCCCAATCGGCGCGGCCCATGTACATCTGGTCCCGGGTCCTGCCGTGAACAGCGATGGCGGCGGCCCCGGCCTCCTCGCAGGCCTTGGCCACCTCCACGGCGTTTTTGTGCTCCTTATCCCACCCGGCCCGGATCTTCACCGTGACGGGCAGGTCTGTGTTCCGCTTCACCGCGGCCACAATGGCGGCGCACTTGGCCGGGTCCTTCATCAGGGCGCTGCCCGCGCCGTTGCCCGCCACCTTGGGCACCGGGCAGCCCATGTTGATGTCGATGCCGTCGGGGCCAAACGCTGCGGCCTTGCGGGCGGCCAGGCCAAAGTCGAAGGGGTCGCTGCCAAACAGCTGCAAAAACACCGGGCGCTCGTCCGCCGAGGTGTCCGCCAGCTGGGAGGTCTTTTCGTAACTGTATTGGATGGCCTTGGCGCTGACCATCTCCGTGACGGTGTAGGCGGCGCCAAACTGGGCGCACAGCCTGCGGTAGGCGGCGTCGGTGACACCGGCCATAGGGGCCAGGGCCGCCCGGCCTGTTATCTCAATGTTGCCAATACGCATGATGCAATCTCCTGATTTCTTCCTTCAAATTTTTCCAGCAGGGCCGAAGATACAGAGAGGAACGAATGAAGGAAATACCCAGGTTTTCCGCGGGATGTTTCATTCGCTCACGTGAACGAGTGAAACGCCGCCGGCCAGGTTTTATGCAGCCAGCCTATGTCTTTCCTGCATTTTCTTCCTGTGGCCGGTTTCCCTCTCACTGGAATGATACTTTAGTAAATTAATTCGTTACCACTTTAATCGTTCATGTGTACAAGTGAAAAAAGCCGCATAAATACTGGGTTTTTGGCTCATTCGTTCACTTTTTCATCTCCGGCCCTAGGACAACTTCCCGGGGCGCGTTCAGCTTTTCTTCCTGCGCCGGGACTTCTCCGGCAGCACCTTGGAAAACACCATCTGGGAGCTTTCCGAAAACTTTAGGCCCGCCTCCCGGGTGTAGTCCTGCTCCTCGATGGTCAGGCCGTAGCTGGGCAGGAACTCCTCCATAAAGTAGTCCGCCTCAGGCAGGCCCATCTCCTGGATGGCCTTGGTGATGGTCTGCTCCGCCTTGGAGAAATCCCGGTTGCCGCTGCGGCGCTCCTCCACGCACTTAATCACCGCGGAAATTTTGTCCGCCGCCTTCACCAGGGGCTTTAGGGCCTGGTCGGCCTGGCCGCCCATGGTCATGATTTCCCGGTACTCGTCCCGCAGCTCCGGGGGCAGCATGGACACCAGGTGCTCCACCGCCATGTCCTCCACCTCGCCGTAGGCCTTGCGGATTTCCTCGGAGTGGTACTTCACCGGCGTGGGCATGTCCCCGGTGATGATTTCCGGCGCGTCGTGGAGCACCGCCAGCAGCGCCGCCCGCTGGGGGTCGTAGCTTTTGCCGAACTTCTTGTTGCCGATGGTGGCCAGGGCGTGGGCCACCAAAGCCACCTCCAGGCTGTGCTCGCAGATGTTCTCGCTGCGGGTGTTGCGCATCAGCCCCCAGCGGTTGATGTATTTCATGCGGGAAAGCATGGCGAAAAATGGATACATCCCGTTCCCCCCATTTCACGGTAGTTTGCCGCGCTGCCGCGGCGTCTTTTTTATTATACTATAGTTTGGCCCGGTTTTGGGAAAAATTTTTGCGGGACCTTTTTTCACAGCCTGCTCCCTGCCTGTGGAAAAGACAAAAAAGGCTTTCGCCCCCCTGCTTTCTGTGGTATAATAGCCGAAGAAAACAGGGCGAGGAAAAAAATCCCGCCCAGCCCAGCGGCTGGAAAGCCGCCTGCGCGGCATGACGCCGCAGGTGTGGTATACTCCAAACAAGCATAACAACACATCCCGCCGGAGGGGCCCAGGCTTTTCCGGCTTTGGGCCGGTGGGGCCCTTCACTTTTTTCTCGGGAGGTGCGCTCTTTTTATGGGCTCTGTCAAGGAAACGCAAAAGAGAAGCATTCGGAACAACTATTTCCTCAAGGCCTTTTTCCTGGGCCTGGGGCTGTCCTTTTTGGTGTTCATCCCCTTTCTTCTGGTGGATGGCGGCCGCTTCCTCTTCTACGGGGATTTCAACGTCCAGCAGGTGCCCTTTTACCGGCTGGCCCACGACGCGGTGCGCTCCGGCAACCTGGGGTGGAGCTACCTGACAGACCTGGGGGCCAACTTTGTGGGCTCGTACAGCTTTTACCTGCTGGGCAGCCCCTTTTTCTGGCTGACCATCCCCTTCCCCTCGGAGTGGGTGCAGTACCTGATGGGCCCGCTGCTCATCCTCAAGTTTGCCTGCGCCACGCTGACGGGCTACATCTACATCCACCGCTACACCAAAAACCAGGATTCCGCCCTGATCGCCGCGGTGCTGTACGCGTTCTCTGGCTTCTCGGTGTACAATATCTTTTTCAACCACTTCCACGAGGCCATTGTGTTCTTCCCCCTGCTGCTGGCGGCGCTGGATGAGTACATGGCCACCCGCCGCCGGGGGCTGTTCGCCCTGGCCGTGGCGGCCTGCTGCGTGGTGAACTACTACTTCTTTGTGGGGCAGGTCACCTTTACCCTCCTCTACTTCTTCCTGCGGCTGCTGTGCAAAAGCTGGCGCATTGGCCCAAAGGACTTTTTGCTGCTGGCCCTGGAGGCCGTGCTGGGCCTGGGGCTCTCCTGCGTGCTGCTGGCGCCCTCGGTGATGACGGTGCTGCAAAATTACCGCACCAGCGAGTACATCAACGGCTGGAACGCCGTGCTGTACAACAACGTCCAGCGGTACCTGCACATCCTCACCTGCTTCTTCTTCCCGCCGGATTTGCCCGCCCGGCCCAACTTCACCCCGGACTCCGGCTCCAAGTGGGCCTCCTTGGGGGCCTGGCTGCCCTTGTTCGGCATGACGGGCGTCATTGGCTGGCTGCAAATGCGCCGCAAGCACTGGCTGAAAAAGTTCTTGTGGATTCTCTTCCTCATGGCGCTGGTGCCCTTCCTCAACGCCTCGTTCCAGATGATGAACTCCGCCTTTTACGCCCGGTGGTACTACATGCTCACCTTGATGATGGCCATGGCCACGGTGCTGGCCCTGGAAAACGACCGGGTCAACTGGAAGCGGGCCATCACCTGGTGCGTGGTCATCACCACGGCCATCGCCTTGGTCGTCGGCTTTATGCCCACCTTTGAGACGGTGGACGGCGTGGAGACTGTCACCTACGGCCTGGAGGACTACCCCACCCGCTTCTGGAGCTATGTGGCCATCTCTCTGGTTTCCCTGGCGGCGCTGGTGTACCTGTTCTGCTTCTGCCGGAAGAACAAGAAGGTGTTCTACCGCTCCACCTTGGTGGCCCTCTCTGTGATTTCCGTGTTCTACTCCATCTTCTTCATCGCCCTGGGCAAGACCCAGTCGGAATACACCTGGGACCACCTGATTCCCTACAACCTAAACGGCGGCAAAAGCGTGGACCTGCCCGATCTGCAGGAGTCCCGCTCGGACTTTTACGAGAGCCTGGACAACGCCGCCATGTTCTGGCAGATTCCCAGCATCCAGGCCTTCCACAGCGTGGTGCCCGGCTCCATTATGGAGTTTTACGACTCCATCGGCGTGCCCCGGGATGTGGGCAGCCGGCCTACAACGGACCACTACGCCATCCGGGGGCTGCTGAGCGTCCACTGGCTCTTTGACGACGACCATGACGACGCCTACTTCGCCGGGGAGGACATGTCCGACCCCGCCATGCCCGGCTTCGCCTACTATGGCAACGCCAACGGCTACGACATCTGGGAGAACCAGTACTACATCCCCATGGGCTTCTCCTACGACTACTACATCACCCGCAGCGAGTACAACGCCCTAAACGAGGGCAGCGAGAACGCCATTGGCGACCGGGAGCTGGCCATGCTGCGTGCCATCGTCATCGAGGACGACCGGGTGCAGTATTACGAGGGCATCTTGGAACACCTGCCGGAAAGCATGCGCTCCTTTACGGAGAACGGCTACCTGCAGGACTGCCTGGACCGCCGGACGCGGAGCTGCTCCTCCTTCACCTACACCAACACGGGCTTTACCGCCCAGATAGATTCCACCCAGGAGCAAATCATCTTCTTCAGCGTGCCCTATGAAGCCGGCTGGAGCGCCGCGGTAAACGGCGAGCCCGTGGCCATCGAGAAGGTGAACGTGGGCTTTATGGCCGTGGTAGTGCCCGAGGGCGACAGCGTCACCATTGAGTTCACCTACCGCACGCCGGGCCTGGCTTTGGGCTTTGGCATCACTTTGGTGTCCCTGGCGCTGCTGGTGGCCTACCTGATGCTGATGAACCGGGTGCGGCCCCGTCCCGCCCCTCAGCGGGGCCCCAGCCTGCTGCGGGTGGGGAAATTCTCCCAGTACGCCAAGAGCCGCCATGTCACCTTCCGGGGCCCCAAGGCCATGGTCATCCACGGGAAACGGGAGGCCGCCGTGCCCGAGGAGGAGGCCCCCGCCCCCCTGCCGCCCCCGGCAGAGGGCCAGGCCTCCCCAGAGGAAAAAACCACAACGGATGAATAAAAAAGGAGGGCTTCTATGGAACCCACCATCTACTTTGTGATCCCCTGCTACAACGAGGAGGCGGTGCTGCCTGAAACCACCCGCCGCCTGGCAGAGAAGCTCCAGGCCATGCAAAGCGCCGGGCTCATCGGGAAAGACAGCCGTGTCCTCTATGTGGACGACGGCAGCAAGGACAAGACCTGGCAGCTGATTTCCCAGTTCCACCAGGAATACCCCTGGGTGGAAGGGGTGAAGCTGGCCCACAACCGGGGCCACCAGAACGCCCTGCTCTGCGGCCTGATGACCGCCAAGGACCGGTGCGACGCCGCCATCAGCATGGACGCGGACTTACAGGACGACACCGACGCCCTGGACCAGTTTGTGACGAAGTTCCGGGAGGGCTGCGACGTGGTCTACGGCGTGCGCAACAAGCGGGACACCGACACCTGGTTTAAGCGCACCACCGCCGAGGGCTTCTACAAGGTGATGCACCTGCTGGGGGTGGACGTGGTGTTCAACCACGCCGACTACCGCCTGATGAGCCAGCGGGCTTTGGAGGCCCTTTCCGAGTACAGGGAAGAAAACTTGTTCCTGCGGGGCATTGTGCCGCTGATTGGCTACCGCAGCGACACTGTCTATTACGACCGCCACGAGCGCTTCGCCGGGGAGAGCAAATACCCCCTGAAGAAGATGATTTCCTTCGCCCTGGACGGCATCACCAGCTTTAGCGTAAAGCCCTTAAAGCTCATCTCCAACCTGGGCATCCTCATCTCGGTGCTGAGCATCTTCGGCCTGCTGTACGCCTTGATTTCCTACTTCGCCGGGGTGGCGGTCTCCGGGTGGACGGCCATTGTGTGCTCCATCTGGCTGCTGGGCGGCCTGCAAATGCTGTGCCTGGGCGTTGTGGGGGGCTACATCGGCAAGATATACAGCGAGGTAAAGGCCCGCCCCCGCTACCGGGTGGAGGAGTACCTGGAGCAGGAGAAACGGGAAAAGGTCCCGTAAAAGTATCGCCCGCCTTTGAATGGTGGTACGCGCGTTCCTCTAAGAAGGAGGCTAAAGGAGCGCACGGCCACCGTGCCAGCCCCCAAAGGGGAGCCAAGCAGGCGCGCAGCCAGAGCCTTGCGGAAAGTCACGTCTCCCCTCTCCTTGCTTGCACAAAACAAAAAGGACCAGCTCTCCCTTTTGGGCAGCTGGTCCTTTCCGTTTCTCTGTTACACGTGGAGGAGCGGCACATTCCTGCGGCAGGCCTCTATCTCCTGGGTGGTGGGCAGCGCCGGGATGGCCCCGGTCTTGGTGGCGCAGGTGGAGCCCGCCGCGTTGGCGAAGTCCAAGAAGTCCCCCAGCTCCTCGGGAGAGAGCTGCTCCGGCCGCTTGCCGGACTGGATAATCCTGGCCAGCAGCGCCCCAAAGAAGCTGTCCCCAGAGCCGGTGGTGTCCTTCACCTTGGTGTCGTAGGTGGGCTTCTCCAAGGAGAGCCCTGGGGCAAAGGCCTTGCAGCCCCGGGCGCCCAAGGTCACCACCGCCAAGGACACCCCCTGCTCCAGCAGGGCCCAGGCGCCCTCCTCCAAGGACTCCTTGCCGGTGAGCAGTTCCAGCTCCTCCCCGGAAACCTTCATGATGTCCGCCAGGGGAATCAAACTTTTCATGCGCTGGATGCCCTCTTCCTCCCGGCCCTTCCACAGGGGCGGCCGCCAGTTGGGGTCGTAGGCGGTGATTTTCCCCTGGGCCTTGGCGTAGCGCACCAGGCGCTCCACCGTGGAGCGGGAGGGCTCCGCCGTCAGCAGCAGCGAGCCAAAGCACAGCAGCTTGCACGGCTCCAGAAGGGACAAGTCCACGTCCTCATAGCGCAGGCGGGTGTCCGCGCCGGGGTTGCGGTAAAAGCTGAAATCCCGGTCGCCCTCGGGGCTGAGCTGCACAAAGGCCAAGGTGGTGGCGCAGTCCGGGTCCTGGGATAGGCCCAGGGTCTCCACGCCGCAGCGCTCCAGGGTGTCCACCAGGAAGTCCCCGAACATATCCTTGCCCACCCGGCCCAAAAAGCCGGCGCTCACCCCGGCCCGGTGGGCCTGCACCGCCACGTTGGCAGGGGCCCCGCCAGGGTTGCGGGCAAAGAGCAGCCGCCCGTCCTCGGTGATGCCAACGGGGGTAAAATCGATTAAGAGCTCGCCCATGGAAACCATATCCGCCATGTCAGAATCCGCCTTTCCGTTGTAATGCTTTAAAACTATGATACCTGTTTTCCCCGTTTTTGTAAATGGGGAACGGCAAAAAAAGAAGGGCAGCCTGCGCCGCCCCTCTGGGATGGTTTATTCCTTTGTGGCCTTGCGGGGCGCCTTTTTGGGGGCGGGCTCGGCTTTGGTCAAGGTCTTGGGGGCCTCCTCCTGCTTTTTCAAAGCCTTGGGGGATTCCTCCTGCTTCTTCATGGCCTTGGCGGGCTCGGCCTTTAGGGCAGTCTCCTCCTTGGCCGCGGCGGCCTTGGCGGAGCGGCTCCCCTTGGCGGCGGGCTTCTCCTGGGCGGCGGCCTTTTTGGCGGCAGGCTTGCGCACCGTCTTGGTGGCGGCCTTGGGGGCGGTGGAGACGAACTTCCACTGCTGGCCCTCGCCGTCCACGCTCTCCCAAATCTGGGCGGGGGCGCCGTCCTCGTCGCTCATGTCCACAATGTCCAGGGCCTTGTCGGCCATGACGTTGACAATCTTTTTATACGTAGGGGAAACAGTGACCAGCTTCCACAGCTGGCTTTCGCCGTCCACATCCTCCCAGGTCTGGACCCAGGTGCCGTTTGCGGTGCCGTTGGCCATCACGTCCAGCACCTTGCCGCAGGCCTTGTTGAAGAACTTGACGCCGCCCTCTGTCTCCAGGAAGGTCCAGGTCTGGGCATCGGTTTTCGCGGGCTCGGCCTGCTCCACTACCAGGCCGTTGTCCAGGCCGGTGGCCTGCAGGGCCTTGCCGCTTCTGCGGTTTACAATCATAAACTCCGCTGTCTTTTTGCCAGCCATCTGTGAAACATCCTTTCTATTTTCCTAAAAATCATGTGCAATGTCTAGCTTTGCCTGCATTATATTCTTTTTCAGCGCCGCTGTCAAATCGGCCCAGGCCGCGAAAATCCTGGATTTTTCCCGATTGGTGGGGCTTTTGCTTGTGCTTTTTGGTTATAATTGGAAAGGCCCCCGGCAGCTTTCGCCCCGAAATTGTTAAAAAGCGGAAATTTTCTGAAAACTTCGCCCGGCGGCGCTTGGAATCGCCACCCACTTGGTGTATACTGGAGATAGCAAAAAATCACCTGTTTTTTTAGGAGGGAATGCCTTGGCCCGCAGCCGAAACAAAACCACCCGCCGCCCCACCTCCCAGCCATCCCGGCGCCAGGCGGCGGCAGAGCGCTTCCACCCAGACCCCCACGCGGGCCTTTCGGAGGAGCAGGTGCGCCAGCGCACCCGCCAGGGCCTGCACAATGGCAGCGCCGCCATCCACACAAAAACCGAGGGCCAGATTATCCGCGAGAACGTTCTGACCTTCTTCAATATCTTAAACTTCGCCCTGGCTTTGGCCGTGATTCTGGTGGGCTCTTTCCGCAGCACGGTGTTCTTGGGCGTGATTCTGGCCAACATCTTCATCGGCTCCTTCCAGAGCATCCGGGCCAAGCGCACCTTGGACAAGCTTTCCATTGTCTCGGCCCCCAAGGCTGTGGTGCTGCGGGAGGGGCAAAAGAGGGAAATCCCCGTGGAGGAAGTGGTGCTGGACGACATTTTGGCGCTTTCGGCGGGCAACCAGATTTGCTCCGACGCTGTGGTGGCCGCCGGGGAGTGCGAGGTCAACGAGTCCCTCATCACCGGCGAAAGCGACCCCATCTTAAAGCACCCCGGCGACAGCCTGCTTTCCGGCAGCTTTATCGTCAGCGGCAACGCCTTGGCCCAGGTGGAGCACGTGGGCGCGGACAACTACGCCACCAAAATCACCGGCGACGCCAAGTACATGAAGCAGCGCAACTCCGAGATTATGGACTCCATCGACCGCATCGTCAAGGTGGTGGGCTTTGGCATTCTGCCCATTGGCGCTTTGCTGTTTTGGAAGCAGTTCTTCGTGCTGGGGGATACCCTGCAAAACTCCGTGGTGAGCACCACCGCCGCCATGGTGGGCATGATTCCCGAGGGCCTGGTGCTGCTGGTGAGCGTGTGCTTCGCCGTCAGCGTGGTGAAGCTCTCCGCCCGGAAAACCCTGGTGCGGGATTTGTACTGCGTGGAGACGTTGGCCCGGGTGGACACCCTGTGCCTGGATAAGACCGGCACCATCACCGAGGGCACCATGCAGGTGGACGAGCTGGTCCCCTTTGAGGGCGTGACCCAGCAGGAGATGGACGCCGCCCTGAATGGCCTGGTGTCCAACCTGCAGGACGGCAACCCCACCTTCCAGGCCATCCAAGAGCGCTACCCCCAGCCCAGCCCCTGGCGGGCCGGCACGCTGGTGCCCTTCTCCTCCGCCCGGAAGTGGAGCGGCGCTTTCTTCCCCGGCCGGGGCGCTTTCGTCATGGGCGCCGGGGAGTTCATCTTGGGCGAGGGCTTTTCCGCCATCCGGGAGCAGGTGGAGGGCTATTCCCAGCAGGGGCAGCGTGTGCTGCTGCTGGCCCAAAGCCAAGAGGACTTCGACGGCCAGGCGCTCCCCGGCCAGCTAAAGCTGCTGGGGCTGGTGCTCATCAGCGATAAAATCCGCCGGGAGGCCCCCCGCACCTTGCGGTACTTCGCCGACCAGGGGGTGGACTTGAAGGTCATCTCCGGGGACAACGCCGTCACCGTGGCCAACATCGCCCGGAAGGCCGGCCTGGAGCACGCGGACAAATACGTGGACGCCACCACCCTGCGCACCGAGGAGGACATCCGCCGGGCGGTGAACGAATATTCTGTATTCGGCCGGGTGACGCCCCAGCAGAAGCTCAGCTTCGTCAAGGCCCTGAAGGCCCAGGGGCACACCGTGGCCATGACCGGCGACGGCGTCAACGACGTGCTGGCCCTGAAAGAGGCGGACTGCTCCATCGCCATGGCCTCTGGCAGCGACGCCGCCCGCACCGTCTCCAGCCTGGTGCTGCTGGATTCCAACTTCGCCTCCATGCCCGTGGTGGTCCAGGAGGGCCGGCGCTCCATCAACAATTTGCAGCGCTCCAGCTCCCTGTTTTTGGCAAAGACCATTTTCTCGGCGCTTATCGCGGTGCTGTTTATCTTCATCAACTACAGCTACCCCTTCCAGCCGGTGCAGCAGACGCTGATTTCCACCTTGACCATCGGCACGCCCTCCTTCATCCTGGCCTTGGAGCCCAACAAGGACAGGCTGCGGGGCAAGTTCATTTTAAACGTCATCCGGCAGAGCATCCCCGCCGCCTTGACCATGACGGCCAACATTGTGCTGCTGTGCGCCCTCAGCGGGCCCTTGGGGCTCTCCAACCAGGACATGTCCACCTTGGCGGTGGTGCTCACCTGCTTGACCGGCTTTATCATGCTGTTTAAAATCAGCACACCGTTTAACGGCCTACGGGGCGCTTTGTTCGGGGTGCTGCTGGCGGCCTTTGTGGCGTCGGTGCTGTTTCTCAGCGAGTTCTTCGCCCTGACCACCTTGACCCTGCCCATGCTCATCGCCCTGGTGCCCATCCTGCTGTTCTCCATCGCCCTGATGCTGGCCCTCACCCACCTGGTGGACCACGTCATCGCCAACTCCCAAAGCCCCCTGCGGCAGCTGGGCAAGCGCAAAGGGCGGCGGCGCAAAGCGTAACATAACCGACTTTTTTCTGGAGGGATGCCCATGCTCGCCAACACCCCCACCCCTGCGATGCTGGAAGAACTGCTGGGCCCGGCGCTGTTTCCGGTGTGGCAGCAGCTGTGCCGCGCCATAGAGGAGCGCTACGACATGGAGTGCCTGTGGAACTCCGGCGGCAAAAACTGGACTTACGAGTACAAATACCGCCGGGGCGGCAAGACGCTTTGCGGCCTGTACGCCAAAAGCCGCTGCCTGGGGTTCCTGGTGATTTTCGGGAAAGAGGAGCGGGCCAAAGTGGAAACCATCTGGGAGGACCTCTCCCCGGCTATCCGCGCCCAGTATGAGCAGGCCCAAACCTATCACGACGGGAAATGGGTGATGTTTTATCCCGAAGGCACCACCCATTTGGAAGAGTACATGCAGCTGCTGGCCCTCAAGCGAAAGCCAAACCGCACATAAAAAAGTTTCCCACAGGAAGCCAAAACCCTGTGGGAAACTTTTTGTTTACCTGGATGTTACAGCACGCAATACTGCTCCATATAGCCTTCCATGGCTTTCAGCAGCTCGGGGTCGGTGCCGTGCTCTTTTAGGTACTCATGGATATCCACCACCGTGACGATGGGGTGCACCTTCACGCCGAACTCCTCTTCCACCTCCATAATGGCGGTTTTGCCGGGGGTGTGGCCCACCTCGCACCGGTCCACGCTGATGAACATATGGGGCACCTGCACATCGGCGCAGGCCTTCAAAATGGGCATCGTTTCCCGCACGGCGGTGCCGGCGGTGATGACGTCCTCGATGATAATGATGCGGTCGCCGTCCTGGGGGGCGTAGCCCACTGTGCCGCCGCCCTCGCCGTGGTCCTTCACCTCTTTGCGGTTGAAGAAATAGGGCTTGTCGATGCCGTGGTCGTTATACAGGGCGATGGAGCAGGCGCTGGCCAGGGGAATGCCCTTATAGGCCGGGCCGAACATGGCCTCGAACTCGCCGCCCACGGTGTCCTTCACCAGCTGGGCATAGTAGCTGCCCAAGCGGGAAAGCTGGGCGCCGGTTTTATAGTTGCCGGTGTTCACAAAGTACTGGGTGTTCCGGCCGCTCTTGGTGACAAAGTGGCCAAAGCGCAGCACCTGGGCCGAGAGCATAAACTCGATAAATTCCTTCTTCTTTTCCGTCAGCATACTAACTCCCCTTTTCCCTTACTCCTCGACGTCCTCTGGATGCTTGTAGAGGTTGAACCGGAACAGCTTCGATTCGTCGGATTCCTTCTCGCACATGACAAAGGCCTCGGCGATTTTGCCTCCCTCAATCAACGCGGTCAAGCCCACCAGCTGGCAAAGCTTGCTCTTCAAGTTCAGCCGGTCGCCGTCCCGGGTCATCAGATAGACCTCGCCTTCACAGCTATCCAGCACTTTCAAAAAGGCGGGCACATCAATGTCGTGCAATTCTACCATCTTGGGTGACATGGTCATTCCTCCTTTGCTATCGTTCCATTGCCATCATAACACATAATTCCCAATTATGCAAGCGGAGTGCCTCCGCTCTCAAATCGCGCCCCTGGCAGCTCGCTATCGCTCGTGCTCATCGAACCGCCA
>OFMJ01001059.1_pt1 | contig 22738 bp, 23 predicted proteins | sample 1541801 | NCBI WGS metagenome assembly OFMJ01 (sample SAMN04209234, study PRJEB22552) | human gut metagenome | biome: gut; material: feces | host: Homo sapiens | place: USA: Oklahoma
GTATCGCCTTGCCAAGGCGAGGGTCGCGGGTTCGAATCCCGTCTCGTGCTTTTTTGTTATATAAAAACATGAATGTGTCATCATATAAAGGATGTGTTTGAAACATTTGCATATCTGAAAGGAGATTACATATGGGGAAAAAGGTTGGTAAAGATATTGGAATTCCAAAGTACCAGCAGATCGCAGCCGATATTGCATATAAGATTGTGGATGGAACTTATACGGAAGGTGAGAAAGTATATGCACGTTCTTCGATAGGAAGCAGGTACGGGGTGTCTGCGGAAACAGCAAGAAGAGCAGTGTGTGTGTTGGCAGATTGGGATATTGTTGACATTGAGAAGAACAGCGGAGTCATTATCCGGTCAAAAGATAACGCCCGCAATTTCCTCAATCAGCATGACCATATGCAGTCCATTCAGGGATTGAAGAGAAAAATACTGGAAAATGTGGAACGTCAGCAGAAGGAAACGAAAGAACTTTATGCGTATTTAAGTGAAGTGATTAAGAGAATAGACAGTTATCGCTCTGTCAATCCGTTTATTCCCTATGAAATTGTGATTACAGATGAGACGCCTTTTCTTGGGGAAACGGTGGGAGATATTAATTTCTGGCAGAAAACATCGGCAACGATCATAGCGATACGGCGAAATGGAGTTTTGATCATGTCACCCGGACCGAAAGCGGTGTTTCGCCAAAATGACATCGTATATTACACCGGGGATGACGAATGTCCGGATAGGGTGAAGAAACTAATGTATCCAAATAAATATAAATAAGGGGAGAGAAATCAAATGAAACAGAAATTACTTGTTTTGTGTGGAGGACAGTCCAGCGAACATATTGTTTCCAGAATGTCCTGTACATCTGTATTAAAAAATCTGAATGAAACAAAATATGAGATTACGTTGGTTGGAATTACAACAGATGGAGCATGGTATTATTTGAATCAGGAACAAGAAGACCTTGCGAAAGATACATGGCTTGACAATAGCAAAAAAGTAGACGGTATATTCGAACTGCTGAAAAGTCAGGATGTGGTATTGCCGGTTCTTCACGGTTTGTATGGCGAGGACGGAACCATACAGGGCTTGTTTGAACTTGCAAAGCTTCCGTATGTAGGATGTCGTGTGCTTGGTTCAAGTGTATCTATGGATAAGATTTATACAAAGAAAATCGTAGATAGTGTGGGTGTTCCCCAAGTGAAATCCGTGTATGTAAAGAAACGTTATGACGGGAAACTAGTAGTAGTCAATGCACAGTTCGATGAGATTGAGGATGTGGAGAACCACATTATGGAAACTTTAGGAATGCCTTGTTTTATCAAGGCAAGCCGTTCCGGTTCCAGTATGGGATGCTATCGCTGTGATAGAGAAGAAGACTTACTGAAAAAACTGGAAGAGGCGTCCCATTACGATCGTCATATCGTAGTAGAGGAATGTGTAAACTGTATTGAACTTGAGACGGCAGTTCTTGGGAATGATGATGTGATCGTATCGAAAGTAGGGCAGATTCTTCCGCATGGAGAGTTCTATACATTTGAATCAAAATATGAGGATGAAGAAAGTAAAACATGTATTCCGGCTCTTGTAGATCAGGAGATTCAGGAAAAGATCAGGGAATATGCGGCAAAAGTGTTCAAAGCAGTAGATGGACATGGGATGAGCCGTGTGGATTTCTTCCTTGATAAAGATACAAATAAAATATATTTCAATGAAATCAATACAATACCGGGATTTACCAAAATTTCCATGTATCCACAGCTTATGAACGATTTTGGGATTGGATATTCGGAATTACTGGACCGTCTGATTGCATTGGCATTTGAAAGATAAATCGAGAAAAAGAAAAAGCGGCTGTGAATGTGTAAAGAAGTACACGTTCACAGTCGTTGTTTTTTGTTGATTTTCCGTTTATATTGGTTGCAAAATTGACAACTTTCATATATACTAAAGTTGTCAGAAAAGTAACAACTTTAAATTTGATATAAGTTGTCAATAGGAGGGAAGATTATGAATGAGAAAAAATCGAAATTTGATAAAGTTTTGAGCAGCAAAGATGTATTTGTAATTGCCTTTGGAGCTATGATCGGATGGGGCTGGATTGTTATGGCAGGCGAATGGATCGATTATGGAGGAAGTGTAGGAGCCATGATTGCTTTTGCCATCGGAGGTTTTATGGTATTGTTTGTCGGACTTACTTATGCAGAACTTACATCTGCCATGCCGGAATGCGGAGGAGAGCATATTTTTAGTCTTCGCGCATTTGGGAAAAACGGTTCTTTCATATGTACATGGGCAATTATTCTTGGATATGTTGGCGTGGTAGCTTTTGAGGCATGCGCATTTCCAACTGTAATCAAATATATTGCACCGTCTCTTGTAACGAAAGGATATATGTATACCATTGGCGGATTTGATGTGTATGCGTCCTGGGTAGCGATTGCAGTCGTAGCAGCAGTGATCATTACGTTTATTAATTACAAAGGAGCAAAAACAGCGGCGGTTGTACAGACGATTCTGACAGTTGTGATCGGGCTTGTTGGCATCGCACTGATCGCCATGTCGGTTGTTCGAGGAGATGCAGCCAATCTAGACCCGTTGTTCGTAGAGGGCAATGAAATCGGCGGTGTGTTTAAGGTGGCAGTTATGACCCCGTTTATGTTGATGGGATTTGATGTGATACCACAGGCGGCGGAAGAGATTAATATACCGTTTAAGAAAATAGGGAAAATCATTATCTTTTCTATTCTGATGGCAGTTGCATGGTATGTGCTGATTATTCTGGCGGTTTCGCTTATTATGACATCAGGAGAAATGAGTGCTTCTGAACTTGTGACAGCAGATGCTATGAAGAAAGCATATTTTAACAGTAATATTGCATCCATCATATGTATCATTGGTGGAATCATGGGAATTGTCACAAGCTGGAATTCTTTCTTTATGGGCGGATCAAGAGCGATCTCCGCACTTGCAGAATCGCATATGGCGCCTGCATTTCTTGCGGATATTCACGAGAAGACAAAAACACCTACAAAATCAGTGCTTTTAGTAGGGCTGATTGCGGTGGCAGCTCCGTTTTTCGGAAAATCTATGATGACCTGGATCACAGATGCAGGAAGCTTTGCCGTATGTCTGGCATACATGATGGTTTCTGCTTCGTTTTTAAAACTTCGTAAGAGCGAACCGGATATGAATCGCCCGTATAAGGTGAAGAATGCAAAAATAGTCGGTGGCATGGCAGTACTGACTACAGCAATTATGTGTTCTTTGTATATTCTTCCGGGAGAGTCACAGCTTATTATGGAAGAATGGATCATCGTAGGAGGATGGATTTTACTGGGAATCGTGTTCTATATTTACGCGAAAAATTCTTATGGAGAAGTGTTTGGAACACGTAGTAAATTGATTTATGAAGATGTAAAAGAGACGAAACATAAATTCGCAAAAGCAATGGAAGTTCGTTGATAAGGTGAAAAATGTGTGATACAATGTACTGGAAAAAATAAAAAGCAGAGTAGAAATGTGTGCGTTAAGTGCCGGCTGGACGGGGAGTTGTCAGTAGGACGAAAAGTAAGAATTACTTGCGGTACACATTTTGCATCCCGCTGCTGCACATGACAGATATTTATACCTGCTATGCGTGGCGCAAGGACTACTGCAAAGGAGGTATTTTTTATGGGAAAAATGAAGGCACTCTTTGTAGACTCCTGGCATGAGTTAAGACATGTAAAAACGTTAGTAATGACAGCGATGTTTATTGCGATGGGAGTCGTATTGGGATTTTTCTTCTCAATACAGATTACAGATTCATTGAGACTGGGATTTTCGTTTATTGCAAATGAGATGACGGCTTTGTTGTTTGGACCGGTGGTAGGCGGTCTGATGGGTGGTGTGACAGATATTTTGAAGTTTATCATCAAGCCGACAGGACCGTTTAATTTCGGTTTTACATTCAATGCGATCCTGGGAGCAGTGATTTACGGTATGATGCTTTACAAGAGGCCAGTAAATTTCAAACGGATTCTGGCAGCGAAAATCATTGTGTCTGTTATAGTGAATGTATTTTTCGGGACGCTGTGGCTGAGTATGATGTATGGCAAGGGATTTATTGCATTGCTTCCGCCGCGTGTGCTGAAACAGATCATATTCGTTCCAATCGAGAGTCTGATCTTCTATATCGTTGCCAAGACTCTGTCGGAAACAAAAGTGCTGAGTATGATGAAAGCAAAAAGCAGATAATTATGAAACAGTAAGACATGAAGGGAAGGATTTTAAAGTATGAGTTATGCAGATAAAGTATTTATTGAGATGTGCCGTGATATTATCGATAACGGCGTAAGTACGGAGGGGGAGAAGGTTCGTCCAAAGTGGGAAGACGGGACATCAGCTTATACAGTGAAGAAGTTTTGCGTTGTCAATCGGTATGATCTTTCCAAAGAATTTCCGGCGCTTACACTTCGCCGAACAGGAATCAAAAGTTGTGTAGATGAGATGTTGTGGATCTGGCAGAGAAAGTCAAATAATATCCATGATCTAAAGCCTCACATTTGGGATAGTTGGGCAGACGAAGACGGATCGATCGGGAAAGCATATGGTTATCAGATGCAGGTGAAACATCAGTATAAAGAAGGAATGATGGATCAGGTAGACCGAGTCATCTATGATTTGAAAAACAATCCATATAGCCGCCGGATCATGACCAATATTTATGTACATCAAGATCTGCATGAAATGAATCTGTATCCTTGTGCATATAGTATGACATTTAATGTAACGAAGAAGAAAGATGATGAGAAACTTGTGCTAAATGCGATTTTGAATCAACGTTCTCAAGATGTGCTTGCGGCAAATAACTGGAATGTATGTCAGTATGCGGTGCTTGTGCATATGCTTGCGCAGGTTTGCGATATGCAGGTTGGAGAGTTTGTACATGTAATTGCGGATGCGCATATTTATGACAGACATATCCCGCTTGTGGAAGAATTGATTTCCAGAGAACCGCTTCCGGCACCGACATTCTGGCTGAATCCGGAAGTGAAGGACTTCTATGCATTTACAACGGATGATGTAAGGCTTGACAATTATGAGACAGGTCCGCAGATTAAGAATATTCCAATTGCTGTTTAGGAGGATAAGAACATGAATTTAATTGTAGCTGTAGATAAAAACTGGGCCATTGGATGTAACAATCGGCTTTTGGTAAGTATTCCGTCAGATATGAAATTTTTCCGGGAGACAACGATGGGAAAAGTTGTAGTAATGGGGCGAAAGACATTAGAAAGTTTTCCGGGAGGACAGCCATTAAAGAATCGGACCAATATCGTGATCACAAGTGATTCTGATTATAAGGTGAAAGACGCGATCGTTGTTCCTAGCATTGAGGCGGCAGTAGGGGAACTGAAGAAATATGAGGAAGAAGACATTTTTGTGATCGGCGGTGAAAGTATATATCGTCAGATGCTTCCATATTGTAAGACGGCATATGTGACAAAAATTGATCACGCATATGATGCAGATACATTTTTCCCGAATCTGGATGAGATGGAAGACTGGAAGCTTACAGGAGTGACTGAAGAACAGACATATTTTGATCTTGAGTATGTGTTTGCAAGATACGAAAGAATAGAAAGAAGCGAATAAAGCAGAAGATAAAACAGAGTGTGCTCTTGAATTTCTCTATACATCGTATTATAATGGACGAAAATAGCAAACTTTTTGCAGGAGACGGAGGAAAAGAGAATGGCAAAAGCAGATATGGATTGGAAAAACATTGGATTTACGTACAGACAGACGGAACAAAGATACGTTTCCGATTATAAAAATGGTGCATGGGATAACGGCAGACTTACAACAGATGCGAATGTTGTGCTGAATGAATGTGCCGGAGTTCTGCAGTATGCTCAGACGGTATTTGAAGGCTTGAAAGCCTACACGACAGAAGATGGACATATTGTGACATTCCGTCCGGATCTGAATGCGAAGAGGATGGTAGATAGTGCAAAAAGACTTGAAATGCCTCCATTTCCGGAAGAACAATTTATCGAGGCGATAGAAAAGGTTGTGGCAGCGAATGCTGATTTCGTACCTCCGTACGGATCAGGGGCAACCTTATATATCAGACCATATATGTTCGGAACCAATCCGGTAATTGGAGTGAAACCTGCAGATGAATATCAATTCCGTGTATTTGTCACACCGGTTGGTCCGTATTTTAGCGGAGGAGCGAAGCCAATTACCATCCGCGTTTGTGATTATGACCGTGCGGCACCTCACGGAACCGGGCATATCAAAGCAGGACTGAATTATGCCATGAGTTTGTATGCGATTGTAGATGCACATAAGCAAGGATTTGATGAGAATATGTATCTGGATTCGGCAACAAGAACGAAGGTAGAAGAGACCGGCGGAGCAAACTTTATCTTCATTACGAGAGAGAATAAGCTTGTTACTCCGAAATCTGATACGATTCTCCCGTCCATTACGAGACGTTCTCTTGTCCATGTTGCACAAGAATATTTGGGGATGGAAGTAGAAGAAAGAGAAGTGCTTTTTGATGAAGTGAAAGATTTTGCGGAATGTGGTCTTTGCGGTACAGCCGCGGTGATTTCTCCGGTAGGGAAGATTGTGGATCATGGGGAAGAAATCTGTTTTCCGAGCGGAATGGAAAAGATGGGCCCGGTAACAAAGAAATTGTATGATACATTGACGGGAATTCAAATGGGACATATCAAAGCTCCGGATGGATGGATCAAAGTAATACAATAAGGAAGGGAATCCTGATTGCAGGATTCCCTTCCTTATTGTATTACTATAGTTATTTAAATATGAAAATGTATATATCACTTTTCTATTAATATATTTTGGGAAATTATAACAAAAATATTACTATTTAATTGTGAAAAGATGTATAATTTGCAATAAGAAGAAAAAACGATAAAATCAATGGTTTTGGGGGTGACATTATGGGAGGAATGAAAGTGTTAACGAGCAGGGAGAAAAAAGATTTAACGATATTTATATCGGTTACTTTGGGTTTAACTATAATAATGAGTTTATTTATACCTAAATGTTACGAGATAAATGGCGATGCTGTTCTTTTTACAAATATACAGGCTTATTTCCCGATGACAGGGGTCATTATTGTTTTGTTATATAATATGAGAAAAAAAGCGTTTCGATTGAAAAGTTTTTTTATTTTATTTCTTTCTATTAGTGGAATAGCAATGTGTTCTGGAGTTGCTACATTATTTTTAGATTACAATATATGTATGGCGATAGAAAATATGGCATGTCGTATTGGTTCTTTACTTTCACTTTTGTTAATTTTTTATTTATCTGATCCAGGTGATAAGATTAGAATTAACATAAAAAAATCCACAGTAAAAGAATGGATTACATACACTTTTTTATTTTTAATCTTACTTTTAGCAAGTATTTTTTTAGAATCTATATTAAGAATAATGCTTGGGATTGATAAAGAAAACTATTTGGCACCTATATTTACTTCTAGCGAAAATATCGTGGAAATAATATTGGTATTGTTAATAAGTCCTATTAATTATGTGACTTGCTTTATAACGTTTTTAGGAGAAGAGTTTGGGTGGCGTAGATTTTTACAACCACTTTTAGAGAAAAGATATGGTATGAGATTAGGCGTTTTGATTTTGGGAACTGTATGGGGGATATGGCATTTACCACTTTCAATATATGTTTATTCAGAAAAAAATTGGAGTATTTCTTTTTTAAGTCAGATAGTTCTAGGTATATCAATTGCAACTTTCTTGGCATATGTTTATTTAAAAACTAAAAATATATGGATAGTTACATGGCTACACTATTTTTATAATCTTTTTTCTCTTACATTATCTGATTATTTGGCGAAAGATGTTGAAAGTGTAGAGAAATTTGTAGTATCTAGCATAGCATGCCTTGTTTGTTTCTTACCGCTTTTAAAGTCTAAAATATTCAGGGATAGTGCTATTTTAGAGGATATGTTTATTAGTTAATAAGAAGTGGTTTAGTTGTTTTCAAAGTTTGAACAAAAACGGAACTTGGTTCCGTTTTTGTTATTTTAAACGGAGCGTAGCTCTGCTATGATTAATAAGTTGCTTTTCTTCAATCACAGGAAAGATAGAACCGGTAACAAAGGAATTGACAGAGATTGAAAAGTGTGTATAATCAAAAATATAAATAGTAAGTCGTAAGTAGTAAGTAATAAGCAAAAATCAAAATTCAGTTGTTAGTTTCCCGAGAGGAGGAATCATTATGAAGGAATGGACATTATCTCAAAGATATGCGATTGTTGCATTGGATGGATTGGAGAGCCTGCATCCGTCTATGGCGAAAGATGCAGTGCTGCGTGGAATTGCTGCAGCAAAGATACTGGAAGTATGTATGACGGCAGAGGAGGAGTGCGATTGTGATACATTTCAGGAAAAGCTAAAAACGGCGGTGGAAGAGGCAAAGTCAATTCATAAAAAAGAGAGAAAAGAGCTGGAACATGAGATGGCTTCGCTATTGGAGGCGGATGGTGTGTTGGAAGAAGTTCCGGATATTTTAGGATGTGACATCAACTATTACACAGCCGGAGTGGAACTAAAAGCTTATCGAAGTGACAGCGATGTTTATTTACGAATCCGGGAAGAATTGCGTGCTGAAATATTAGAAGAGGGAGAAGTGAGCATAGACAGCGTTATTTTGTTGTGGCTGTTTCGGGAGAGTGGTTGTATTCATGATCTGTTTTCAGCCAAAGAACAGGAAAGGCTTCAGAATCGTATGCTTACGTTGGCAGCGGAACAGGAGATGTATCATAGTCTATGGCAGGCAGAATTTTACAGTGCAGTAGAAAAACTGACAGAAAAGTTTTTGAGAGTAAAAAAGAAATTATTCAAAAACCCATATCTAGAAGGGGTCAATCTGATTTTCCCTTATTTGGAAAGACGAAATGCGATTTTTATTGATTTTGTAGTACTTGGAACGAATGTAGAACAACGAAGAATTGCAGTGATGGAACATTTGGTGCAACATGGCCATTATGTAGAGGAAGTAAAATCAGGTAGTGAAACACTTTTGAAAGTAGACAATAATTATTACCGTATTTTCCCGGGAACAGTGCGTGCATACAAAGTACCGATCCAAGGAGCGAATATTGTTCCGGTGTACTGGTAGAAGAGAAAAACAGAATGGGAAAGAGTGGATTTAATGTCGAGACAAAGAAGTATGGAGAAGATACTCGCCTCTGAATATGTAACAATCGGAGAGCTGGTGCGGTTAACAGGCAGCAGATACAGTACTTTGAAATTCTATACAGAGGAGGGGATGCTTCCTTTTCAACAGGAGGAAGAGAAGTTGACAAGGCGATACCAAAGAGAAGAAAGCGTGGCACGAATCGAATATATTCGAAAACTGCGTCAAGAGGGAGAATCGATTCCGGATATAAAAAATAGGCTGTAGTTGATTCGGAAACTGATATTTGGTACAATAGGAAAGGATATAGGAGATGGAAAGGAGGACTCTTTCATGGAGGCATATACTAATTTTGCGGCAGTCTATGATACTTTCATGGATAATATTCCATATGAAGAGTGGGGAGACTATCTGAAAGAACTTTTGAAAAAGAATCAGGTGGAAGAAGGACTTGTGCTGGATCTTGGATGCGGAACAGGGACGATGACAGAGATTCTTGCAGAAGCCGGGTATGATATGATCGGTGTGGATAATTCCGAAGATATGTTAGAGATCGCAATGGAGAAGAAAGAGAAGTCCGGTCATGATATTCTGTATCTGCTCCAGGATATGAGAGAGTTTGAACTTTATGGAACCGTGAAAGCAGTGGTAAGTATTTGCGATTCCGTGAATTATATTACCGAGGAAGAAGAACTTCTGGAAGTGTTCCGGCTTGTGAACAATTATCTGGATCCGAAGGGAATCTTTATTTTTGATTTTAATACAGAGTATAAGTACCGGGAGATCTTAGGAGATTCTACAATTGCGGAAAACAGGGAAGAATGTAGTTTCATTTGGGAGAATTATTATTATGAAGAGGAACGGATTAATGAATATGAATTGAGTCTTTTTATTCGGGAGGAAGATTCAGATCTGTATCGTAAATATGAAGAAACACATTTTCAGAAAGCGTATGATCTGCCGGTGATCCAACGTCTGATTGAAGAGTCCGGCTTGGAGTATATTGCGGCCTATGATGCCTTTTCCCATAATGCACCGACAGAAGAAAGTGAACGTATTTATATTATAGCAAGAGAAAGAGGAAAATAAGAATGAAAGAATATAGTGACTATATTGTAAGAGCAACGGCGGCCAATCACCAGATCCGTGCATTTGCTGCTACAACGAGAGACGTTGTAGAGACTGCAAGACAGAGACATAATACAAGCCCGGTGGCAACGGCGGCGCTTGGAAGACTCCTGACAGGAGGGGCTATGATGGGAAGCATGATGAAAAATGACAAAGACATGCTGACCATTCAGATCAAATGTGAAGGACCGATCAAAGGTCTTACGGTAACAGCCGATATGCATGGAAATGTCAAAGGATATGTGGAGAATCCGGACGTGATGCTGCCGCCAAACAGCAAGGGGAAATTGGACGTGGCAGGAGCATTGGATTTGGGTGTTTTAAGTGTGATTAAAGATATGGGACTCAAAGAACCATATGTAGGACAGACGATTTTACAGACAAGTGAGATCGCAGAGGATTTGACATATTATTTTGCAACCTCAGAACAGGTGCCGTCTTCCGTTGGACTCGGTGTTTTGATGGAGAAAGATAATACAGTAAAGCAAGCCGGAGGTTTCATTGTCCAGGTAATGCCGTTTATTGAAGAAACGGTGCTGGCGAAGCTGGAGGAAAATGTAAAGAAGATCACTTCCGTAACAGCCATGCTTGATAAAGGATATACACCGGAACAGATATTAGAAGAAGTGCTTGAAGGGCTGGATGTGGAATTTACAGATGAAATTCCGACACAGTTTGCATGCAATTGCTCAAAAGAAAGAGTGACAAAAGCGATTATCAGCATCGGGAAAAAAGACATTCAGGAGATGATCGAGGATGGAAAAGACATTGAGGTAAATTGTCATTTCTGTAATACACAATATACTTTTACAGTAGAAGAGTTAAAAGAAATCATTAAAAGGAGCAGATAGGATATGAAACAAGGATTTGTCAAAGTTGCAGCTATAACACCGGATATGCGTGTTGCGGATGTGGAATATAATACAGAAGAGATTTGCAAGAGTATTGACGAGGCCGTAAAAGAAGGGGCGAAAGTCATCGTATTTCCGGAACTTTCGATTACAGGCTATACATGTGGAGATTTATTTTTTCAAGAGGCGCTTTTGAAGAGTGCCGAGGAAGGATTGAGAAAGATTGCTTCCTATACAAAAGGAAAGGATGCGCTTGTATTTGTAGGGATGCCATTTATACATGTGGGAAAACTCTACAATGTAGCAGCGGCAGTGAATGACGGAGAAGTACTCGGTCTTACAACAAAAACGTTTCTTCCGAATTATGATGAATTTTTTGAAATGCGTTATTTTCAGCCGGGACCGACAACAGCAGATCTGGTAGATTTCTATGGGAGAAAAGTTCCTTTCGGACCGCAGATTTTATTTGAATGTAGAGAAGAAAAAGATCTTGTAGTGGCTGCCGAAATCTGTGAAGATGTATGGGCTCCGGTTGCGCCGAGTGTGCAGGCAGCCATTCAGGGAGCAACGATCATTGCGAACTGCTCTGCAAGTGATGAGGCAATCGGAAAAGAGGGCTATCGTAGAGAGTTGATCAAGGGGCAGTCGGTAAAATTAATTTCGGGCTATGTGTATTCCAGTGCAGGATATGGAGAATCGACAACAGATCTTGTATTCAGCGGACATAACCTGATTGCGGAAAAAGGAACAATTCTTGCAGAATCGGAACGATTTAGAAATGGAATTATTTACAGTGAAATTGATGTAAAACGTTTGGCATGGGAAAGACGTAAAAACACAACATTCCAGATGTCGCATTTCCCATATGAGACCGCAAGAGTAAAGTTTTCTCTAAATATGGAAGATACGATTCTGACAAGAAAGTTATCTCAAACTCCGTTTGTTCCGAATACGGAAGAAGAGACAAAGGCACAGTGTGAAGAAACATTGATGATTCAGGCTATGGGACTTAAGAAACGTCTGGATCACACAAATTGTAAAAATGCGGTTGTGGGAATTTCGGGAGGTTTGGATTCCACATTGGCACTTCTTGTGACAGCGAAGGCATTTGATCTTCTTGGAATTGACCGGAAAAACATTCTGGGGGTAACGATGCCGTGTTTTGGAACAACAGACAGAACTTACCAGAATGCATGTCTTCTGGTAGAAGAAATTGGTGCTACATTGAAAGAAGTAGATATCAAAGAAGCGGTAACACAACATTTGAAAGACATTGACCATAGTCTGGAAGTTCATGATACAACTTATGAAAATGCACAGGCAAGAGAGCGCACACAGGTGCTGATGGATCTTGCAAATGAGATGAATGGCATGGTGATCGGAACGGGAGATATGTCAGAACTTGCGCTTGGATGGGCAACTTATAATGGAGATCATATGTCTATGTATGCGGTAAACAGTTCTGTGCCGAAGACTTTTATTAGACATGTGGTAAGGATTTATGCCGAAAACTGTCAGGAAAAAGCGCTGAAAGAAGTTCTTCTTGATATTCTGGATACACCGGTAAGTCCGGAGCTTCTCCCACCGCAGGATGGCGAGATTGTCCAGAAGACGGAGGATCTTGTAGGTCCGTACGAGCTGCATGATTTTTACCTTTACTACATGCTTCGTTATGGATATGAACCAGGGAAAATCTATCGACTGGCAAAATATGCTTTTGAGGGAACGTATGATGGAGAGACGATTTTGAAATGGCTTAAGAAATTCTATTGGCGATTTTTCTCACAACAGTTTAAACGTTCTTGTATGCCGGATGGTCCTAGGGTAACCGGAATCGCCCTTTCACCAAGAGGAGATTGGAGAATGCCGAGTGACGCGTGTGTGGCAGTCTGGATGAAAGAACTTGAAACAATCCGTCCGTAGAAGAAAATAGAATAGAGAGAAAATGAGCATCCCTACATGAAGCAAGAGTATGATTTGACTTCTGTAGGGATGCTCTTGTAATTGTAACGACTATTAAATGGAAGTCTATAATTTCATGTTTTTAAAAAGGTCACCAAGGCTTGTTCCGATGTCTTCTGTCTGTGGGATTTCAACCTCTTCCACAATTTCTTCTTCCGGTTCCATGAGAGCTTTTATACTCAGGCTGATCTTACCGTCTTTTATACCAATCACTTTTACCTGAATGTGATCTCCTACATGCAGTACATCAGAAGGAGACTTGATTCGCTTGTCTGAAATCTGAGAAATGTGTACGAGACCGGAAAGTCCGTTGTCGAGGCGGATAAACGCACCATAATTCTGCAAGGATTCTACGCTACCTTCCATTACACTGCCTGTTTCTACCATGCTCATTTTCCGGGCGTTTTCCTGACGTTCTTTTTCTTTTAAAATTTCACGGGCAGAAAGAACAAGTTTATTTTCTGCCGGATCCACATCGATAACACGGACTTCAATTTCCTGTAATAAATAAGATTCAATGTTGTCGACATAGGAAAGGGAAAGTTTGGAGGCGGGAATGAAACCACGCAATCCTTCCAGATATACAATGACTCCGCCGCTTACGATTCCTTCAATCTTCACCGTCAAGTTCTCCTGCTCGTCCATATATCGAGTTACAATGTTCCAAGGGTTGGCATTATCGAATTGATCCTCGTAATCTGCCATTGATTCAGTTTGTAAATTTTCGTCGTTCATAATGCACCTCATTTACGTTTTTTTTGTTAATTTTTTATTTATTCCATTATAGCACAAAATATATACAAATTAAAACAAAAGTGTAGTAAAATATAGTTGACGAAAGCCAAAAAAAGTGGCACCCTAGTATTACTACTATTAAGGATGGAAAAGAGACGATGGAGAACAGAAAAGCAAAAAAAGTATATGTGGTAGGACATAAGAACCCGGATACAGATTCTATCTGCTCTGCTATTGCGTATGCCAATTTGAAAAGGCAGATTACGGGAGAAAATTATGTTGCAAAAAGAGCGGGCCAGATCAACGAAGAGACCCAGTATGTTCTGACCAGATTCGGCGTGACACCTCCGGGGCTTCTTGATAATGTGCGGACACAAGTGAAGGATATTGATCTGAATAAGATAGCGGGAGTAGCAAGTAATGTTTCTTTAAGAAGAGCCTGGGAACTGATGAAAGAGAATAAGAATAAGTCCATTCCTATTTTTGCAGAGAGTGGAGAACTGGAAGGACTGATTACGGTAGGAGATATTGCCAAATCCTACATGGACATGTATGGGCGGAATCTTTTGTCTGAGGCGAAGACGCAATATAAGAGTATTGCAGAGACGTTGGACGGTGAATTGGTAACAGGGAACGGAGAAGCTTACTTTGACAGAGGAAAAGTGGGAATTGGTGCATCCAATGCAGAAGCGATGGAAGACTTTATCGATCCCGGAGATCTGATCATACTGGGCAACAGATATGAGGCGCAGTTTTGTGCTATTGAGATGGATGCAAGTTGTATTGTTGTATGCCAGGATTCTGAAGTATCGAAAACGATCAGGAAACTTGCGGAGGAGAAGGGATGCGTCATCATCAGCACTCCGCACGACACATTCACGGTAGCCCGTCTGATCAATCAGAGTATTCCGGTGAAACATTTTATGACAAAGGATAATCTCGTAATGTTCCGGCCAGGAGATTACATCGAGGACATTAAGGATGCGATGGCGAAGAAACGGTATCGAGACTTCCCGATTGTAGATAAGAGAGGAAGATTTTGTGGATTTATATCCAGAAGACGATTGATGGATGCGAAGAAGAAGGAAGTAATCCTTGTGGATCATAATGAGAAGACGCAGGCTGTGGACGGGATTGATGAAGCAAGTATTTTGGAGATTATTGATCATCATAGATTGGGAACAGGGATTGAGACAGTGGGCCCGGTTTATTTCCGGAACCAGCCGGTAGGTTGTACAGCCACCATTGTGTATCAGATGTATCGCGAGAGTGATGTGGAAATTAATGCCACGATCGCGGCCCTTCTCTGTGCGGCAATTACATCAGATACTTTGATGTTCCGTTCGCCAACCTGTACGCCGGTAGATGAGAAGGTTGCGATGGAACTGGCAGAAATTGCAGGTATCGACATTGAAGAACTTGCATCCAATATGTTTCGTGCAGGAAGTAATTTGATAAATAAGACGCCTCAGGAGATTTGCTTTCAGGATTTTAAGAAATTTGAAGTGAGCGGTATAGATCTGGGAGTCAGTCAGATTAATTGCATGAGTAAGGATGAACTGAACGAGATCAAAGAACGGGTACAGCCATATATGAAGACGGCGCTTCTTGAGAAGGGGTTGGATGTAATGTATATGATGCTGACTAATATCATTGAAGAAACTACAGAGTTACTTTGTATCGGCAGCAACGCAAGAGGGATCGTTACGACAGCCTTTGATCTTCCGGATGCGATTGAAGATATTGTGTTAAAAGGTGTAGTATCGCGAAAGAAACAATTGATACCGGCGATTGTAGTTTCATTACAGAATTAAGGAGAAGGATATGGCAAAACAAACATGGAAAGGCGGCAATATGCTTTATCCCCTTCCGGTAGTTATGGTGAGCATGGCATCGGCGGAAGGAAGAGCAAATATCATTACGGTTGCGTGGGCCGGGACGATTTGTACGAATCCACCGATGCTTTCCATCTCGGTAAGACCGGAACGGTTTTCCTATGATATTTTAAAAAGTACCGGAGAATTTGTTGTGAATCTTACGACGGAGGATTTGGCATACGCAACGGACTATTGTGGTGTCCGTTCTGGAAAAGATGTGGATAAGTTTAAGGAAATGAATCTTCATGAGGAAAAAGCAAGTAAAGTTAAAGCGCCTTTGATCAAAGAAAGCCCGGTTAATATCGAGTGTAAAGTAAGAAAAATCGAGGAACTGGGTTCTCATCATATGTTTCTCGCAGAAGTAGTAGCTGTAAATGTGGATGAGAGCTATTTGAACGAGAAAAATAAGTTTGAACTTTCAAAATCAAATCCGATTGTGTATTCTCATGGAGAATATTATGGATTAGGCAATCTGCTTGGAACATTTGGTTATAGTGTGAAGAAAAAGAAATAGGAAAATTGCGCTTCCGAATTGATGGGAGCGCAATTTTTATTTGCATAAACAGCTCTGTATATTTCTATACATCAAAAAACGTAATCAGTTCATAGGAAATATATGCAAGCATATATATGAAATAAGGTGCTTGATGAGAGAATGTGAGAATGATGCGACACTGCAAAAATATATTGCTTTTTTGCGGCTTCTTGTATACGCTGCTCCTCATACAGACATGGGGAATTACAATTCCGGCAAAAGAAAATGCGAAAGAAACATCAGAGACAGAACATATTGTGACAGAAAACGGTCAGGAAAAGAAGAGGGAAAAACCGAAAATAGCAATTACATTTGATGATGGACCGCATCCTGACTTTACCCCCAAACTTCTGGATGGTTTGAAAGAAAGAAATGTAAAGGCAAGCTTTTTTGTCATTGGAAATCTGGCACAGGCAAATCCGGATCTGATCCGAAGACAGAAAGCAGAAGGACATTTGATCGGAAATCATACATATAATCATGTAGATATTACAAAGATGTCAGATGAAAAAGCAAGACAAGAGATCAGAAAAACAAATGAAGTATTGCAAAATATCACCGGGGAAGAAGTGAATTTTGTACGTCCACCATTTGGAATATGGCAGAAAAAACTGGAGAAGGAATTGGAAGTGCTTCCGGTACTTTGGTCTGTAGATCCACTGGATTGGACGACGGAGAATGCAGATGAAATCGTGAATAAGGTAGTGACGAAGGCAAAAGAAAATGATATTATATTAATGCACGACTGTTATCAAAGTTCGGTGGATGCGGCGCTTCGCATCATTGATATCCTGATGAAAGAAGGATATGAATTTGTAACAGTGGATGAAATGATTTTAGATTAGGAGAATTACATGATAAACGAATATTCCAGAACGGAATTACTAATAGGAAAAGAAGGAATTGCGAAACTTAAGAATGCGTCGGTTATGGTGTTCGGCGTGGGAGGTGTGGGTTCCCACTGTATTGAAGCGTTAGCGAGGAGTGGTGTGGGAAAACTCATTCTCGTAGATAATGATACAGTATCCTTAACCAATCTTAACCGGCAATCTATTGCATATCACAGCACGATTGGACAGTTCAAGACGAAGGTAATGGCAGAACGTATCCAAGATATCTGTCCGGAAATTCAAGTAACTACTTACGAAATGTTTGTATTGCCGGATAATATAGGAGAACTTTTTCAAGAACCGGTGGATTATATAATAGATGCCATTGATACTGTAACTGCCAAACTTGCACTTGCTGAACTGGCAAAGGAGAAAGGAATACCGATTATAAGCAGTATGGGGACGGGAAATAAACTCCACCCGGAACTATTTGAAATTACAGATATTTATAAAACGTCAGTCTGCCCGCTATGTAAAGTCATGAGAAAAGAGTTGAAAGCTCGTGGAATCAGAAAACTAAAGGTGGTATATTCAAAAGAGACCCCGGTGGACACCTCAGGACGCGCGACCGAAGAGGATAAAGGGAAAAGAAGAGCTCTTCCGGGAAGTATTGCTTTCGTACCTCCGGTGGCAGGCTTAATGCTTGCAGGCGAAGTGATCAGAGAAATTGCAGGAGTATAGGAGATAAGAAATGGATTTGTTTGAATATATGGCGGAAAATACAAAAGAAAAGGAATCCCCTCTGGCATCCAGACTCAGACCGACTACTTTGGAGGAAGTGGTAGGACAGCAGCATATTATAGGAAAAGATAAGCTTCTCTATCGCGCAATCAAAGCAGATAAGATCAGTTCCATTATATTTTACGGACCACCGGGAACAGGAAAAACAACACTTGCCAAAGTGATCGCAAATACAACAAGTGCAGAGTTTAAACAGATCAATGCGACGATTGCCGGGAAAAAAGACATGGAAACCGTCGTAGAAGAGGCGAAAAATACACTTGGAATGTATGGGAAAAAGACAATTCTTTTTGTAGATGAGATCCACCGGTTTAATAAAGGGCAGCAGGACTATCTTTTGCCTTTTGTGGAAGACGGAACCTTGATTCTGATCGGAGCCACAACCGAGAATCCTTATTTTGAAGTAAATAAAGCTTTGATTTCTCGTTCCAGCGTATTTGAGCTGAAGCCTTTAAGCGAAGAGGACATTAAGACGCTGCTTATGAGAGCGGTTTATGACAGGGAAAAAGGAATGGGAAGCTATGGGGCCGTAATTGAGAATGAGGCGATTGACTTTTTGGCAGATATTGCAGGCGGAGATGCGAGAAATGCTTTGAATGCGATTGAATTGGGAATTCTTACCACACCGAGAAGCAAGGATGGGAAAATTCACATTACCATCGATGTGGCTTCAGAATGTATACAAAAAAGAGTTGTTCGTTATGATAAAAGCGGAGACAATCATTATGACACCATTTCCGCATTCATTAAAAGCATGCGTGGTTCCGATCCGGATGCGGCCGTTTATTATCTTGCGAAGATGCTTTATGCAGGAGAAGATATCAAATTTATAGCAAGACGTATTATGATCTGTGCATCCGAGGATGTGGGAAATGCAGATCCGCAGGCTCTTACGGTGGCGGTTTCAGCAGCTCAGGCAGTGGAAAGGGTAGGTATGCCGGAGGCACAGATTATTCTGTCGCAGGCGGTACTTTACGTGGCAACCGCACCCAAAAGCAATTCTGCATGCAATGCAATCTTTGCTGCCATGGAAAATGTGAGAAATCAGAAGACAACGGTGCCTTCGCATCTACAGGATTCCCATTATAAAGGCTCGGTGGATTTGGGACATGGAATTGGATATAAATATGCACATGATTTTCCGAACCATTATGTGAAACAACAGTATTTGCCGGATGAGATTCAAGATTCGGTATTCTACGAACCGTCAGATATGGGATATGAGAAGAAGATCAAAGAACATCTAAAACGTATCAAGGGGTAAGTGGGAAAAGAGAATATACGGATAAAGAAACAGATCGGACTTTTTCGTTCCGATCTGTTTTCGTAATGAGAACAAAATGCAGTTCTATTTGATATCCCGTTTGTTGAATGTATAAAGTCCAATGCATGTGGATACTACGAGGAAAAAGATTCCCACAAGAATGCTTCGTGTCATTAGTTTTCCTGTAAGAGTATTGGTTGCAACTTCATTCATGTTCATACTTAAAAGATAGTCAGATAAGGTCACTGTTTTCCCGAATAACTTTTTGAACAACATTTCTCCAATCATAATGAAAAGAGATACAAATTCCAAAACGCAGATATTTGTTGCCAGCGAAGCTCCGTTCTGTCGTACTAACATGCTGAACATAATAAATAGCGAAGCGAAGGCTGCGATGAGCAAAAGTTCAATGAGACTTCCTTTGATCAATGTGCTTTTCATGGAAGAAGAAACATCGCCAAATCCCCAAAGAGCTGTTGCCACAGTAGTGGAAGCTGCTACAGAAAGCAAGGTGAGGAAAAAGGAAGCCCCAATACCTACGATCAGCTTAGACAAATAGATTTGGGTCCTGCTGAAATTTTTGGAGGCAAGATTCTTCATGGTTCCGTGAGTGAATTCACTTCCTACAAAAAGGGAAAGGAAGACAGCCATAAGAATAGAAGTATTACTTGCAAACTGTGAGAGAAGAAGCGCTGAGGCGCTTAAGTCGTCATGATTTGCAGGAAGATTCCCCATGGAAATATTTACTCCGTTTTCCTGCAGCATTTGTTCGTCAGCCTGAGCTTGGCTCTGTACATTCCCCATTGCTTTGTAAGTGAAATCCAGGAAAAACATCATAACAGAAGAAAGAACTACCGCTACAATGATGCAGATCCAGAAAGATTTTGCTTTCCTTAATTTGTAAAGATCACTTTGAATTAAATGTAACATATTATCTACCTCCAATTGCTTTCAAAAAGTATTCTTCAAGATCTGGTTCGTTGCTATTTCCATCAGAGCAACGTTTCCATAAATCTTCTTCCGTGAGTTCTTCAATTAGTTTTCCCTTATGTATAATGCCATATCTTGTGGCAAATTTGGAAAGTTCTCCCAAAATGTGGCTGGAGATTAAGACTGTGAGTCCCTTTGCCTGGTTCAAATGAACGATTAATTCACGGATCTCCTTAATTCCTTCCGGATCCAATCCGTTTGTAGGTTCATCCAGAATGAGCAGTTCCGGTTCTCCTATGAGAGCGATAGCGATGGCAAGACGCTGACGCATTCCAAGAGAAAAGTTTTTGGCTTTTTTCTTATTTGTATCATGAAGTCCTACAAGTTCAAGGATTTCATCGATTTTTCTAAGGTCAGTAATATTCTGCAATTTGCATTGTACTATCAGATTCTCTCTTGCGGTCATGTTCGGGAAAAGAGCCGGAGATTCAATAACTGTGCCAAGTTTTGCGCGCTTTTCCACCAGATGATCACTTCCAAAGAGAGAGAGATTTCCTATGGTGGGCTTAGCAAGTCCGCATACCATACGGATCAAAGTTGTCTTTCCGGCTCCGTTTTTCCCGATAAATCCATAAATATCGCCTTTGCATATTGTCATGGAAACATGATCTACAACTATTTTGTTTCCATATTTTTTAGTGAGATTCTTTGTTTGTAAAATAACATCCATTCTGTTCCCTCCTGAGTTGTATTATTGTACCATTAAGTTAATACAATAATATGACTGTGAAAAAGAAATGTCAAGAGAAAAATCATTTTTTTGAAACAACAAGAATCTATGTAATAAAAAAGAGACTATCGATTTGATAACGATAATCTCTTTAAAAAACAATCTTATAATAAAGTTTTCATGAGAAGAGCATAAATTTCTTCACTTTTTTGTCTCCAGTTATTTACGATGGCCTGCGCCTCTTTTTCAGATGGGACGGTAAGAGTAAGGTCGATCAGATTAGCTTCGTTTTCTATGACCCTGCATTGTACGGAGAACTCTCCAAGATTATTTGGGAAATAGTCTGCTTTTACCGATACTTCATTTTTTAATTCGTACCGATGTTCTTTAAAAAATGCATCAATATCGTTTTTGATTGCAGGAGAAATCTTATTCCCGAAAAATTGCAGAGTGGATGCACCTTCTTCGGTTAAGTGGTAAAGAGTACGGTTGTGCGTAATTTCTTCGCGGACAAAACGTGCTTCAACCATTTCCGAAAGCGCCTGTTGGAGCTTAAAGTAAGTGGTGTATCCTTTGTCTAAAACAAATTCGGAAATCTGGCCATTGGTCAGCGGAAAATCTACTTTCTCCAACATGTATAATACAATAAGTTTATATAATGTAAATGATTCAGACATCTAAATACTCCTTTCCCTGCCGGATATCCCGGCTTTTAAGATATTTCTGTATCGTATTAAGAACCAGACGTTTGTTGCCTGTCCATTTCGGTTCTATGAGAATGTCTTTCGGTCCATCACCGGTCAATCGATGAATGACAATGTCGGGACGGAGTATGGAAATACATCTACTCAATAATACCACATATTCGTCTAGTGTGGGAAGATGAAAATGATGTTTTTCATAATATACAGCAAGATCAGTGTTTTCCAAAACATGTAAAAGCTGCAATTTTATTCCTTGGATATCCATATGATTCAAATAAGAAATGGTTTCCAGCATCATTTCTTCGGTTTCATCCGGCAGATATAAAATCACATGCACAATAATATCGATTCCAACAGCACGAAGTTTTGAAACAGAATTTTCAAAAACAGGAAGAGGATAGCCTCTTCGGATAAATGCGGCACTTTTTTCATGGATAGTTTGAAGTCCTAACTCGATCCATACAGGTTTGATCTGATTTAATCGTGCGAGCAGGGCAATGATTTCTTCATTTAAGCAATCCGGTCTTGTAGCAATGGAAAGAATTTTGATTTCTGGTTCCATAATGGCTTCTGTAAATATTTTCTCCAAATATTCGAAGGGGGCATATGTGTTTGTATAAGCCTGAAAATATGCAATGTAAGAGTGACCGGTATATTTTCGTGCAACTAAGTTCTTTCCATCGGCAATCTGCTTGGCAATACTTTTTGAAGGGGAAGCAGCAAAGTCCCCGGATCCACCTGCACTACAGAAAATGCAGCCGCCGTTTCCAACGGTACCATCGCGGTTAGGGCAGGTCATTCCACCGTTCAGGGAGATTTTGTATAATTTTTCACCATAAATTTTCTTTAAATAGTAATCAAGGGAGTAGTAACGTTTCTCACTGTAATCTATTAAATTCTGCATAATAATTTTTCCTTATCAATATAGTTATAAATGTATGCCGCACGATATTTGGATATGGGTCAGAATTGTTGGAGTGCACAGCACAAAGCAATTCGTGCGGCATCGTTTGATTTCAATATCATAATAAGAGTATGCTATAAATTGAATGGTAATACAATGGTCTTTTGCATGATTTACGCTGTTTTTCGGGAAATAAAATATAAAATTGAAGAAAAATGTAAAAAATTGAAAAAAGTTGTTGACATCCGGTGATATCTTTGATATTATAACTAAGCGCTTGTGAGACAGGCAAACACATCACA
>OFMJ01001060.1_pt1 | contig 22736 bp, 24 predicted proteins | sample 1541801 | NCBI WGS metagenome assembly OFMJ01 (sample SAMN04209234, study PRJEB22552) | human gut metagenome | biome: gut; material: feces | host: Homo sapiens | place: USA: Oklahoma
GCTGAAAAAGTAAGTCAGGTGGCGAAGATTCAAGGGGCATCCATCAAGTATTGTTATGGTGATGAGGTTGCAAAGTGGAACAAAGAGGTGTTCCAGATGTTGAAATCCCGTTTAGATAAGCCGTATTCTTGCTTTGATGGCTCTTGTAACCCGGAGCATCCAACGCATTGGATGAAGGAGTTCCTGGACAACGAGGAGTTGGATATTTATCTGCAGAGATACACGATTTTCGACAATCCATATCTTCCGGAAGAATTTGTGCAGCAACTTTGTAAAGAATACGAAGGGACTATTTACTATGACCGTTTGATACTGGGACTCTGGAAGAGGGCAGAAGGTGCCATTTATAAACGATTTGCGGATAATCCGGAGAAGTTCCGGTGTGAGGTTGTGGATGAAGTATCAGAAGACGTGGATATGAAACAGTTCCGGAAAGAAGATATTGTATCTATCGAAATCGGATTAGACTTCGGTGGAAATCAGTCAGGACATTCTTTTGTAGCGCGCGGCTATACCGATGATTATCGGGAAGTGGTTGGAATTATGTCGAAGCGAATCAAGGCGAAGGACGAGGATGAGGATATTGATAGTAATAAGTTGGACGAGCTTTTCTGTGAGTTTGTGCAGCAGGTGATAGATGAGTATGGAGTGATTGTAAAGCATGGGGATTACGTGGAATATTGCAATGTAGAATCGGTGTATTACGACAATGCGGAGACAGTGCTTGGAAATTCAATACGGAATGCAGTTGATAAGAGATTCCCTTGGATATCTGTAAGACCGGCAAAAAAGAAAGCGATTAATGACAGGATTCGATGCACAGTAAGACTTATGGGTGCGAATAGATTTTATATTACAAAAGATTGTGAGAGCTTACAGACAGCGTTTTCAGATGCGGTATGGAATCAGGATGTGAAAGATAAGGATGAGCGATTGGATGATGGGAGTACAGATATCGATAGCTTGGATGCATTTGAATATACAATCGAACGTGACATGAAAACTCTGATACAAGAGGTGGAAGATGGATAATATTTTTCAAAGATTATGGAGAGGAATAAGGCGGATGTTTGGTTATACAACGATAAAAGAAATTGTCGGAAGAGACGTGACATTATCCGACCAGATGATTGATAAGATAAATGAATGGAAAAGCATGCTGGATGGAAATGCAGACTGGATCACAGACTATGTGAAGTCTCTTCGGGTGGAAGAAGGAATCTGCCGGGAATTTGCAGATGCGGTTCTGGTGGAAATGGAAACAAGTATCAGCGACGATAGATTGAATAGGGCATATAAAAAGTGTGTTGCTACGTTGAATGAAGAGTTGCAGGATGGATTGGGACTTGGTTCCATGATTATCAAACCTCTTGGCCCGGATAAAGCAGAATTTGTGACAGCAGATAAATTCATTCCGATTGCATTTGATGATGATAAGAATCCGATTGATGTCGGGTTCTTGACCACAAAGCGAGTGGGAGACAGTGATTATTATACAAGATTTGAGCGACATTATTTCTTGAATGGAAGTTTGACCATTGAGAACAAATGCTATCATTCGCAGAGTCGCGATGAGATTGGTCTTCCTTGCGCACTTGAAAATATTCCGGAATGGGCAGAGATTGAACCAGGACCGATTACTTATCCAGGTATGGATAGAATGGATTTTGGTTATTATCGAAACCCAATCAAGAATAAGGTAGATGGTTCAGCATGTGGAGTTTCTATCTTTGATTCTGCCATTGAACAGATTAGAAAAGCTGATATCCAATGGGCGCGTTTGGATTGGGAATATGAATCCGGAGAAAGAGCGATCCATGTGGATAGCAGGGCGTTGAAAAAGGGAAAAGATGGCAGAATGGGAATGTCGAAGCTAAATAAAAGACTCTATAGAGGGTTAGAACTTGAAGACGGCAAAGACAAAGAACTGCTGAAGGAATACTCTCCGGAGATGCGGGATGAGGCATTTCGTCGTGGACTAGAGAAGTATTTCCGAAACATCGAGTTTGCCGTAGGTCTTTCTTATGGAGACCTTTCAGATGTGCAATATGTAGAGAAAACCGCAACAGAGATTAAAGTGGCAAAAGTCAGAAAGTACAATCGAGTAACTGCGATTCAGAACAACTTGAGGCAATGCCTGGAAGACTTCGTGGCAGGATTGGCTTTTTATAATCAACTTTATACATCAGGTTATGAATTTACTTGCGAATTCAATGATTCGATTCTGACAGATGAAGAAACAGAACGGCAGCAGGATCGTCAGGATGTTAGCATGGGGGTTATGAGCCATGCGGAATATCGTTCTAAATGGTATGGAGAGACACTTGAGGAAGCAGAGAAAAATTTGCCGGAGCAGAATAAAATCATGGAATAGGTGATGGATAGATGAAACCGGAAGAATTGGAAAAAATGCCACTCCAAGTAGAAAAGCTGTTTTATGACTTACAGAAACGTGTCATGGAAGATGTGGTAAGACGCATCAAGAAAACGGGAGAAATCACTTCAACAGCTGACTATCAAATTGAAAAAATGATTATGATGGGACAATCGAGTGAATTTATAGAGTCGGAGATTAAGCGCCTTACTCAGATGGCAGACGAAGAAATTTATCAATTGTATGAGGATGTCGTAGACAAAGAATATACGCGTAATAAGACAATTTATGAGCAGGTAAATGCGAACTTCATTCCTTATGAAGAGAGTCAGGAAATGCAAGCGTGGGTGTCGGCGATAGTTGCACAGACAAAAGCCGATATTAAAAATATTACACAATCCATGGGATTTGCATTGAAGCTGAATGGAAAAATCATATTTACTCCATTTGCAGAGTATTATCAGAAATATCTTGACAGAGCATGCATGGACATCATAACTGGTACATTTAGTTACAATACAGTTTTGAGACGTGTCATAAAGGAAATGGCATCTTCAGGTATTCGCACAGTCGATTATGCAAGCGGGCATAGTAACAGAATTACTGTAGCAGCGCGCAGAGCCGTTATGACGGGGGTAAATCAGTTGTGTGGGCAAATCAATCAGATGAATGCAGACAAACTGGGAACCGATACGTATGAGGTTCCTTGGCATGCCGGAGCACGTCCTTCCCATTGGTGGGGTGGCATGATATTTACGATGCAGGAATTGATAGACATCTGTGGACTTGGAACCGGGGAAGGAATTGGTGGATGGAATTGCTATCATCCATATTACGCCTTTGTCCCGGGCATATCTGTTCGACAGTATACGGATGATCAGCTTGCAGAACTTAATGCGAAAGAAAAGGTAGAACGCGAATGGAAAGGTAAGAAATACAATGCCTACAATGCTTCACAGAAGCAGAGACAGATGGAAACCGCCATGCGAGCGCAGCGTGAGAAGGTGTATCTTTTACAAAAAGGCGGTGCTGATCCAGATGAAATAATGATTGCAAAAGCAAAGTATCAGGGACAATTGAATGAGTATTCAAGATTTTGTAAAAAGATGAAATTGCCGGAGGACCGAGAAAGGATTTATTTGGATTTGCGTGGAAAAGTTGCCACAAATACTAAACTTCAGAATGCAAAATATACAAAAGAGATGATAAAGAATGCGGATAAAGATACCAAACAATACTATCGATATAGGAATATTCTTGGGAATGAGGCAGGAAGCCTTGCTGGTTTTCGACAGATGAAGTATAATAATCCTAAGAAATTTGAGGATTTGAAGAAGAAGGCTGATACATATTCTGAAATCGATAAAAAAGACTGGTCTCCGGAATTTAAGCGAAAGTCTAGGGAAGCTTATGCAAGATTTGAAAAAGAAGGGATATACATGTCTGTGCATGCCCTCGGACGATTATACAGAATGAATAAACCAGGAGTTCCAGAAGTGACAGAAAAGGAATTGATAGAATTCATCAAGGGACCTCTTAAATATAAAGAGGGAGAAAAGAAACTGATTTATTTTGATACGGAACGTCAATTGGTAGTGGTAAAAAACAAAGAAACAGGGGATATTGTTTCGATAGTAAGACGTAAAAATCCAAAGGAGGTGTGGGAAAGTGTTTAATAAAATAATGGATTATATCAAAGATTTCCTGGAAAATACACCGAAGGATATCTATGATTTTTCGTGTGAATTGGAAGGACTTTTGATTGTGCATTATGATGAAATGTATGCGGAACAACCAAGAGCTACGGAAATACTTAACGATGAGACACCGGATGTGTGTGCTTTAGCAGAACCCGGAATGAAACCGGAGGAAATCGAGGATTTCAAAAGAAAATTGAAAGTTGAATATGATAGAGCAATGAAAGCAGTTGTATAGTTACCATTCATTCTTCGGAGTGAGTGGTATTTTTATACCCATTTTAAAGGAGGAAGATTTGGAACTATGAATTTTATTAAGAGATTATTCTGCAGACATGATCACTTGGAATATTCACATTCTGATTTGATAAAACAATCGGATGGATCGTGGATGACATGCCATACTTGGAGGTGTAAAAAATGTGGGAAGAAGATTAAAGGGAATAAAAAGATATATGGTAACAAAAGATGCGGACATGTTGGCGCCAAAGTGGCTGGCAGTCCGCATTGATTATAAAACAATAAAATTTCTATATGTGGTCCATGATGGAGCAGAGATATTGAAAGGGGTGAAGATCAATGATCAGACGGCGAGAATCGGAGACACGATTTGCTTTGACGGTAAGCGGTTATCAGTAGAGAGGAGGTGATCCGGATATCTCCCATTGAGACGCAGGGTGACGCGTCTTATTTTTATGTAATAAATTGATTTGGTCGGTTGATGAGACCTTAAACAGTCGATTCGTGGCGGATGGTTACACGCCTAAAACAACCTAAAACGAAAGGAGAGCATAACATGAAAACAGAGTTTTTAAAAGGACTTGGATTGGAACAGGATGTAATTGACAAAATTATGGCTGAAAATGGGAAAGACATTGCCGCTGAAAAGGCAAAGACTACCAAAGCCGAGGGAGAGCGTGACAATTACAAAAATCAACTTGCGACCGCTACAGAATCTTTGGAGAAGTTCAAAGATGTAGATCCAACAGCTATGCAGAGTGAGATTGATAAACTTACACAGCAGTTAAAGGATAAAGATGCGGAGTATGCCGCAAAAGAGGCGGACAGAATCTTTTCAGACACTTTGAAAGAAGCAATTAAGTCGGCTGGTGGTCGTAACGAGAAATCTGTAATGGCTCTACTTGATATGGATGCATTAAAAACATCAAAAAACCAGTCCGAGGATATCAAGAAAGCATTGGAAACGGTGAAAGAATCGGATGCCTATTTATTCGGGGCAGATGAACCATTTTCAAATGCAGTAGGAGTCACGGGAGGTACCGGATCCGGCAGAGATGATAATCTATCAGCGATTCGAGCGGCGATGGGACTTCCGGCAAAGAAAGATTAAGAAAGAAGAGGTAAAAGAGTATGGAAAATACAATTGCGTTAAGAAAAGCGTATTCAACAATGCTGGATGAGGTGTACAAGTTAGCATCTTTAACAGCGGTTCTTGATGGACCAAACGATTTAGTAAAAGAAGGAGCAAATGCGAATGAAATCTTAATTCCAAAGATGACAATGAGTGGACTTGCAAATTATAACAAACAGACAGGGTATGTTGCAGGAGATGTCACTCTGGAATATGAAACAAAGAAATGTACCTATGACCGCGGTCGTATGTTTACTGTGGATGCAATGGATAACATTGAATCAGCAGGTGTTGCGTTCGGTCGTTTGTCCGGTGAGTTCCTCCGTACACAGGTAGTTCCGGAACTGGATGCTTGGAGACTTGCATCTTATGCAGGGTATGCTCCTGATAGAAACAAAGTGGCAGCAGCGATTGCGGACGGGAAGGCTGGTATTGCGGCGGTAAGGGCAGCGAAAACAGCAATTAAAAATGCAGAGGCCAAGACAGAAACATGTTATCTGTACATTTCAACGGCGTTAAAAGGAATGATTGATGATTTAGATACGACAGCATCCAAAAAAGCGATGGAAGAATGGGCTGGAGTGATTGAGGTTCCGACTGGAAGATTCTTTGATAAGATTACACTTACTGCATCTGGCGACGGTGGATTTACTGCAACAGGCGGAAAAGCAATTAATTTCCTCGTAGTAGATAAGAATGCCGTGATTCAGAATCAAAAGCACACAGTTTCCAAGATTATCACCCCGGAAGCAAATCAGGATGCAGATGCGTGGAAGTTTGGATATCGTACAGTTGGTATCGCAGAGGCGAAAGACAATAAGAAAGTAGCGATTTACGTTCACACTGCAGCAGGAGAATAAAATGAGAAGCGTATTGGATTATGAGCACTATCTGAATAAGTATGACTCATATAAGATACCGGAAGAGTTGTTTGTCCAGATGGTAAAAAAGGCAGAGCGATATTTGAATCAATTTACTTTTGGAGGAATACAGGAAGTTTCTTATGATACAGAGATAAAAAACTGTATTTGTGAAATGGCAGAGGTAATCTATATCGAGGAAACTAAGAAGTCAGATGGTATAAAAAAATCCGAGAATATAGACGGATATTCTGTGACCTATGTGACAGAAATGTTAGATGGGGAAGATAGAAAGGCGGTTTTGCAAAGGCAGTTGTATCATATCGCAGAACGTTATCTGATGCATACAGGACTTTTATATCTGGGGGTGTAGAAAATAATCACAAATGCAAGTATGACACTATACCACAGGAAGTTAAATCGGGAGAACGGGCATTATGAATATGTCCGGCACTTTATCCCGGAAGTATATTGGTACACCGATCAGAAGATTGCTATACAGGAAAAAGGTGTTCGAAGCGCAGATATTTATAAGATACGCATTCCGGAAGAACAGTTGAAGGATTATGTGGCACCGGATGAAGATGCCTCCCGGACAGGCTGTGAATGGACAGTAGAAAATCAAGATGTGTTTGTAAAAGGAGAATGTAGACTAGAAACGATCAAGTCAGTGGCAGATCTGGAGAAGCAGCACTATGTATATGGAGTTGTAAATAGCTGGTCAGATAACCGGTTTGGTGGACTCCCACACATTCGAATTGGAGGTGCTACATAGTGTCAAGTGTAAGGATACAGATAGATCCGGTGGATAAGATTCTCCTGAAACGCAAACTGAATAAAAATGGAGAGGGACAGAGATTCTTTACCCATGAAGTCAGAAGGCTTTCAACACCGTATGTACCTTTCTTAAGTGGTAAGATGGAACAGACCGCAATAGAAAAAGAGAAAAGTATCATGTACCCACAACCGTATTCTAGAAAGCAGTATTATGAGAATGAGGGAAAGAATCGAAGTAAAGCGCCTATGGCAGGTAAACTATGGGATAAGCGGATGTGGCAGGACAGGGGCAAAGAGATTGTACAGTCTACGGCGAAATTTTGTGGAGGAAAGGCGAAATGAGTGTTATTGAAAGTATTCGGACGTTTATCAGGGACAATTGTCCGGTGTTACAAGAATTTGACCAGATGTTCCCGCCGGCAGTTGGAATGGAAAAACTAGAAGAAGATACAGGCTCCTACACGGTTCAGATTGTACCGTCGGAGCCGATTGTAAAGCGGTATGTGAACGGAGATACCATCCGGCGCGTATCGTTTTATTTTGCTTCCAGAGAGGCATATGAAGATGTAGAGAACATTGATACATCGGAGTTTTATGAAGCATTTTCAGAATGGTTGGAAGCTTGCACAAGAACTGGGAATCTTCCCAAATTGTCGGAAGGAAAGGATGCGAAGTGCATCAAGGCAACTACGCACGGATATCTGATGGATGTGACCGAAACAAAGGCGAGATATCAGATTCAGTGCGAATTTCAATATTATCAGAGTAAAGGAGAAGAAACATGGCAGTAAAAGGAATTAAACAGAGATATCAGGAAGCAGACTATATCAATGTAAGAACGAGTGATACAGAGGCATTTGAGCTTATGAACACCGGTTTTACAAAGATTGATGATTCACCATCCGCACAGACAGGATCCAGACGTTATGTAGGAGATAAGTCAGCTTCCAAGTCAATTAAAGGATATGATTGGACTGCACCGTTTGAGATGGATATGATCGAATCCCAGGCTGCAGTATCATTTATTGCAAACATTGGACGGAAAGAACTCACTGGAGATGATGCGGAGACTGAATATATCCGCGTAGATTTGGCTGGACAGAAATCGGAAAAAGGATTCCCGGCTCGAAAGAGAAGGGTTGCGGTAGAAGTTTCTGCTTTTGAAGATAACGATGGAGAACTAAAGGGCTCCGGAAACCTTCTTGGAATTGGTGATTGGGAAGAAGGACATTTCGATACGACAACCAAGAAATTTACAGCGGGAGCAGATACAATGCTGGTAAAGTAACCAGTCCGCCGGCTCGGGAGAAAACCTCTGGAACTGTGCGGAAACGTAAAATGAGGAAGGAAGAAAACGTATGATTTTCTTAGATGGACTTCCGGAATCCTTAAAGATTGGTGGCGTGGAATATCCGATTCATACGGATTTCCGCGTCATTTTGGCATATGACCGTATATTGAATTCCGGAGAAGATGATGGGATGTCAATCTTACAGGCGCTACAGAATATCTTTGATGTGCTTCCAAAGGACATCGAGGAAGCAATTACGGCATTGAATTGGTTTGTTAATTGCGGAAAAAATGAGAAGACGCATAAACCATCCAACAAAGTGCTTGGTATCAACAGTAATATTCCCTTTGACTTTGAAGAAGACGATCTTTTGATCTGGTCGGCATTCAAGGCGAGATACGGGATTGATTTACTGAAAATAGAATCTCTTCATTGGTGGCTATTTCGTGCTCTTCTAGATGATTTGGGAGAGGAAGTCCGATTGTCTCAGATTATGCAGTATCGTGTGATTGACACGAATATGGATGGAATTTCGAAAGAACGTAAGAAATTTTTGGATTCTATGCAGAGATATTATAAGATTTCAAAATACGAGGAAGAGCGTGATGAAGAATTTATTCAAGCGCTTATAAACGGTGAGGATATTTCAAGATTTTTAGAGAGGTAGGAGGAAGCAGAATGTTAGTAATGAATGGAAAAGAGTTTGAGTTTGATTTGTTCGATATGGAGACAGCCCGAAAGTATGAAGATGCTTTTGAGAAGGTCATGGAAACATTGAATGGAATTGGAGAAGAGGAGAAGTTCTCTTCATCCATTAAAAAGCAGTGCGAAGCGATTCGTACTTGTATTGACGATGTATTCGGTGAAGGTACAGGAATTCAGGTATGCGGAGAGAAATATAACCTGAATACACACTTGGATGCATTTGAGGCATTGGTGGATGAGGCGGTAAGACAGAGAAAGACTCTGGATGACAGGGGAAGGAAATATTTGAATGAAGGTGGAAGGAAACAGTTCTATCATCGACATAAAAACAGAAAGTAGCAGATGGATGTAATTGTGCACAGTTTAGCTAAGAGGCAGGTGAAAACAAAAAAATGGCAGATGGAAAGGTTGTAATCGAGACAGACTTAGATAGTTCGGGGATAGAGAGTGGACTGTCCAGATTACCGGGAATTGCACAAAAAGGATTTGGTGCAGTAGCAAAGGCAACGAAAGTGGCGACTACAGCGGTTGCGGCGGCCGGAACAGCAGCAGCCGTAACCGGTGCAAATTTCGAACAGGGAATGTCCAAAGTTGCGGCGATATCCGGAGCAACTGGGAATGAACTTGCTGCGTTGACAGACAAGGCAAAAGAGATGGGTGCGAAGACGAAGTTCTCTGCATCGGAATCTGCGGCGGCATTTGAATACATGGCGATGGCCGGATGGAAGACAACGGACATGCTGAATGGAATCGAAGGTGTCATGAACCTTGCAGCCGCATCAGGAGAAGACCTTGCTTTAGTGTCAGATATCGTAACGGATGCATTGACCGCCTTTGGACTTCAAGCGAGCGATAGTGCACACTTTGCGGATGTACTTGCGAAGGCTGCATCTAGTTCCAATACCAATGTAGGTATGATGGGACAGACATTCAAATACGTTGCGCCAATCGCAGGTTCTATGAAATATTCCATTGAGGATACGGCTGTTGCAATTGGATTGATGGCGAATGCCGGAATCAAGGGGGAACAGGCAGGAACATCACTTCGAGCCATGCTGACAAGACTTGTGAAGCCACCGGAAGATGCGGCGGTGGCTATGAAGGAACTTGGAATCAGCGTTACAAATACAGATGGCACGATGAAGCCGTTGATAGAAGTGATTGGAACACTACGAGATAGGTTTGCGGAACTTGATGCTAGTCAAAAAGCAAGTTATGCGGATTCTATTGCAGGTCAAGAGGCAATGTCCGGTTTACTTGCAATCGTGAATGCCGGAGAAGGCGATTTTAATAAACTGGTACAAGAAATTAATGCTGCTGATGGGACGGCACAGAAAATGGCTGAAACCATGCAGGATAACTTAAAAGGAGCTTTGGAAGAACTTGGCGGCGGATTGGAAACGCTTGGAATTCAGGTGTATGAAGAGTTGGAGACTCCGTTAAAAGAAGCGGCACAAGAGGGAATTGAGGCAGTAGACAGGTTATCCGGAGCATTTGAACGTGGTGGATTCCAAGGGGCAATAGAAGAAGCAGGGGAAATAGCTGGAGAATTTATTGACGAATTAGAAGATATGAGTCCGGCGGCAAAACAAGTGATTACTCCAATAAAAAATATTGCATCGGCAGGGTTGAATCTCGGTAAGACCGTATTACCTCCACTCGCTGACGGGGTGGAGACGGTGGTAGAAAATCTGGATACACTGGTTCCGGTTGCGGTTGCTGGATATACGGCGTTTAAGGGATATTCTATTGTAATGAGCATTCAATCTGGTATGAAAGGTTTAGCATCTACAGTTGCCTTACTTACAGCGGCTGAAAAGGCGAATGCCTTGCAGGTTTTGGCGGCATCAGGAGCGTTGACTACAAAGGAAATGGTAGTTGGAGTATTAACAGGAAAAATCACGCTTGCAACTGCAGCACAGGCGGCATGGAATGCAGTCATGGCGGCAAATCCGATTACACTTCTTGCGACTGCGGTTGGGGCTCTTACGGTTGGACTAGGGGCTTATGTTCTGATGAGTGACAATGCGTCAGAAGTAACGTGGGGATTAACAGAAGAACAGAAGAAGGCAATCGATGCTTCAAATGAGGCGATAGAGGCATTGAATGTAGAACATGAAGCACGCGAAGAGGCAGTACAATCTATCGACAGAGAATATTCTAGTTATTCGTCTTTGGTGGAAGAGCTGCAAGGAATTACAGATCAGAATGGAAAAGTAAAAGCCGGATATGAAGAGCGTGCAAAGGTAATTACAGGTCAGTTGGCGAATGCGCTTGGTGTAGAAATTTCCATGACAGATGGTGTCATTCAGAATTATGAGGAAACTATTTCCAAGATTAAAGAGCTGATTGTACAAAAGAAAGCAGAAGCGCTTCTTAGCAGTATGCAGGATGACATGGCTCAGGCTTATGAGAAAACGTCTGAGGCAATGGAAAAGTACAAGAAATCGGCAAAGACTCTTGAAGACCAGAATAGGAAGGTGGAAGAGGCTACTAAAGCGAAAAAAGAGGCAGAAGAACTTTATGATGCGGTCATAGAAAGCGGAGGTAACGATGCAAGGTTATATGCACAAAGACTTGCGGAAGCGGATGATGCGCTGAATAAAGCCACTGAAGGGCAGAAAGAAGCAAATAATGCAATGGAGTCTGCCAAGAGTACATTGAGTTCTTTGTCAAATGAAGTGAATAATTACAATGCACTGGCGGAGGCAATGGCTTCCGGAGAAACGGCGAAGATTGAAGCAGCAATGACAGCACTTGTCACATCGTATCAATCGTATAATGCAGAGGCTTTAAAAGCGTCTAATGAGACGAGGCAGCAGATGTATGACCAGGCAAACAGTTTTATAGAGAATCTGCAGCTGATTCAAAATGGTTCTGTACAGGTCGCAGATAGTGTGTATCAAGATATGGCGAGAGCAGCGGTAAACTCTATTGCTGAATTCAATAAACTTCCAGGTGGAATTGCTCAAGGGATTCAGGGTATCGGTCCGGAAGCCAGTGCGGCGATGATATCGGCATTAGCACAGGCAAACATGTCGGGAAAGTTGGATGCAGAATCCAAGAAGAGTGTAGAAAGTTTTATTAATGGATTTGCTGGCTTGGATGAGAAGACAGCAGAAACATGGTCACAGGCATGGTATGGCGCTTTACAGGGATTGGAGGGGTTTGAAGATCTTTCAGACCCGGCCAAAGAAGGAGTGGATGCATTCTTGGAAAGTTTGCGGGAAGCACTACAGGTACATAGTCCATCACAGGCAGTAAGAGAAATCTTTGCTCAGGTGTGGCCGGGAGCTTCAGGAGGACTGGAACAGGGGAAAGAGGACCCGTTGTCAAAAGCAGATAGTTTTATTGCAGAGTTTCTTGGAAAGTTTTCCGGAGGAGGTTTGACGGAAGGTCTTGTGCAGGTCGGTGCATCTGCGATGCAGTTCTTCGGGCTTGGTGTTTCTTCTCAAACTGAAAATTCGAGAATTGCAGGAGAATGTAATGCGAATGCGGCGAAAGCAGGAGCTAGCTCAGTAAATCCTACCGGTGTGGGTACTGTATTTGGTACGCTTTTAAATGGCGGTATTTCTGCAATGAAAGGCGTGTTAAGTGGAACAGGTAGTATGATTGCAAATGCCGCAAGAGCAGGTGCGGGCGCTGTGAATCCAACAAAAGAGGGCTCGGTATTTGGAAGATTGCTTTCAGGTGGGATTTCAGGAACAAGGGGAACTTTAACGTCAAGCGGACTGATGATTGCTAATGCGGCGAAAAGCGGCGCTGGTTCTATCAACCCCAATGGAACAGGTCAGAATTTTGGAAGAAACTATGCAAGCGGCGTATCGAGAACAAATGGGAACTCTACTTCTTCCGGAAAGACAATTGCAAATGCGGCGAAGAGAGGAATGGAATCCGTAGATGCTTCCGATGCCGGATATAACTTCGGTTCCGGGTTTGGCGGAGGAATTTCTAATGCAATTGGGAATGCGGTAAGCGCCGCAAAGAGTTTGGCTTCTAGCGCATTGTTAGCAATTAAGAAAACATTGAGAATCAACTCACCTTCCAAAGAAACAACAGAACTTGGAGAATTTGCTGGAGTTGGACTCCCGATTGGATTAAGGAGAATGATTCCAGAAACCAAGAAGGCTTCAAAAGAACTTTCCGATACTGTTCTTTCCGGACTAGATGTACAATATCAACTTGGAAGGATGCGTGCAGCAATGTCTACAGAGAAGACAATGATTGGCTCCAATATGACGATGAAGGTTGTGCATGAATTCATGGCTGGAGATTTGGCAGAAAAATTATCTCACGTAAAAGTCAGCCTTCAAGAAGGCGATATTTCAAAACTTGCGAAAGAGTTTAGCCGATATGCATCAAAAGACATTACAGAAGCTTTGGAGGGAATGACATTCCGGGCGAGGGAAAGAGAATTATTCCGATTGGTAAGGGAGGCGGTAAAAGCATGATGAAAATTTATTATGAGAGTAATGAAGGCGTGAAGCTTGACTTGCTTAGTAGGCCTTACCGGTTGCAGACGGGAGATTTATTTGACTTTCAGTGGGAATACGAAAGTGAAGTCTATGGGGATTATGGAGGGAAAATCACAAAATTTAAGCGGGGCATCCAAACAAAAAAGTTGGTACTTTCCATTTCATCTTCCAATGAATTGCAGTATTATGATGCAATTAACCGATTTTGCGAGGTGACTGAAAAAGATATCTTGAATCATAAGCCGGGAAAACTATATGTTGGAAATCAGTTTTTAAACTGTTATATTTATGCTTCTGAGAAATCGGATTGGGAATGCGACTGTGATACGCTGGATAATGAAATTTCTCTTGTGACAGAAAACTCATTCTGGATTACAGAAAGTAGACATTCTTTCCAAAAGTATGATGAAATGGGAAGTAATCAGTATTTAGATTTTCCATATGATTTTTCATATGATTTTACAGGAAACCAAAAAGGAATTTCTTCATTGCAGAATAACCATTATGCAAAAGTGAACTTTCGGATGATTTTTTACGGACCGGTAATGAATCCGATGGTAATTATCGGAGGACATACGTATGTCGTGAATACGACAGTAGAAGAAAATGAATATCTGACGATTGACAGCAAGGTGCGGAGTGTGATTCGTACGATGGCGAATGGAACACAGGTAAATGAATTTAATAACCGAGGATTTGAGCAAAGTGTATTTGAATTGATTCCATCTGGAGAAGTCGCAGTGAACTGGTCGGGAGATTTTGGATTTGACGTTATACTCTTTGCAGAGAGGAGTGAACCGAAATGGATACAAGAATAATACTCGCAGATAAGAATGGAGTGGAAATTGGATATCTGGACGGTGTGGAAACAGATATTGATATTGGAACAGATAATGACTTCGAACTTAAGACAAGCGTACAGAATTGGAATAAGCAAATGACATTCGACAGCTTGGTGTACATCGAAGAAACTGAGTTTGGAGGAATCATCAAGGAAGTGGAAAGCGATACGTCTCAGGATGCCATCTATGCAAGAGGGAATACCTTCCGCGGCATGCTTGCAAAGAAAGTGATCGAGCCACCCCAGGGGCAGGACTATCGGACGGTATCCGGAGAAGTATGTAATATAGTAAGAGATTTGATAAGAGAGCATGGACTATCGGATCTCTTTTCCGTTGTGGATATGGTAGATGCGATAGAGATTCAGAAATTTCAGTTTGACCGATATGCGACGCTTTTGGACGGAATCGTGAAAATGTTACAGTCCATCAATCATAGATTGTCACTTGCTTATATCAAGAACAGTATGGAAGCCGGTTATGTCAGGGTACAGATCGTACCAATCAAGGATTATTCCGAAGAAATGGAGTTGTCCCAGGATTGCCGACTAAATTTTGTCGTAAACGAAAAAAGAAACGGAGTTAATCATCTGATTTGTCTTGGAAAAGGAGATTTAAAAGACAGAATTGTTAAGCACCTGTATATACAAAAGAATGGCACAATTGGCGAAACAAAATATTATACCGGAATTGAAGAAAATACAGAAACTTATGATTATAGCAGCGCAGAGGAAGCAGAGCTTGTAGAAAAAGGAAAAGAACGTTTGAAAGAACGTATGAACTCTAAGACTTTTAAGCCTTCCATCAAAGATGGAATTACAGAAGAATATGAAATTGGAGATATTATTGCCGGTAGAGATTACATTACAGGAATCACGGTCAGAAAGCCGGTTATCGGAAAGATATACACATATTCCAAAGGAACAGAGAAAATAGAATACAAAATTGAAGGAGATGATTAGGATGTCAATTGAGATTGTAACAGGATATCAGGGGCGGAACCATGTCACCTCCAATGATGTTGGAGGATTTCAACAAGGTGTTGTAGGAACAGAAGACTATGTCCTTGGTGTCGGAGAACAGGCGAAAGCTACGTTGATATCGAATAATTCTGTTAGAATTAGTGATGGAGAGCTAGTTATGCAAGGTGTTCATTGGCGAATTAAGCCGGGGACTTATGAAAATGTCACGATTAACAATGGAAATCAAGGAATGAAAAGAAAAGATGCCATAGTAGCACGATACACAAAAGATTCCTCCTCGGGAATCGAAAACATCACCCTTGCCGTATTACAGGGAACTCCGACAACGGGAACGCCGGTGGCGCCGGCTCCGACAACAGGAGACATCAGATTGGGAGCATTAAAACATGAAATGATACTGTATATAGTGGAACTAAACGGATTGAATGTAGTAGGTGTAGATCCGGCATTCAAGGTACTAATGTCAATGTATGAAACAAATAAATATTTGTCTGATATACGCACGCAGATCGAGGGCAAACGATACGGTTATGCCAACGATAAAGGACTTTATATCACGGTTTCGCGAAGCGGAAAATTCGCATTTATAGAGTTTGCAGGCCGCCAAAATCTAGTGCCAAATCAAAATGCATGGTCTGCGCAAACATTATGGACGCTTCCGGAAGAATACTGGCCGAAAAATGCAGTACCGATCAATATTAATGTGGATTCGAGCGACAACCTACAGAACACAATGATTATCATCACCACGGACGGAAAAGTCAATTTGCAGACACGCGGTTTAAGTGTGTCTTGGAAATCTTTATCGAGTACGCACGAGTGGAGATTTGCACAAACGTATATGACAAAAAGCTAAGTGCTGATCGTAATTTTTTATGCTGCAGATGCAGCAGGAAGGAGAAGAAATGATTTTAAGATTTAACGATGCCACAGAGCTGCAGATTCAGTCTGCTGAACTCGTTGGAACATTACTGCAGATAAAAACAATCTCCTCGACAGAAGAGGAATTGAGAAACAAATTTGAAGATAAATTTGCTTGTGAAAAAATTGAAGTAATCGAGAGAGAGCAAGTGAAGGCCACTTATGAAAATTACACAGAATTGATCAGAATTGAGAAGTATACCGGAGAAATCCTCGGTGTGGCCATGCACCGGGAGGGAGAAAGTCCGGAAGAACGTTTATTAAATGTGGAACAGGAACAGAAGGAATTGAAAGAATCGCGTGAGCAGGACGCAAAGCAACTGACGGATTTACAGCTTGCGGTCTGTGAAATATATGAAATGAAAGCGGGGGTGTAAAAATGTCAATCTATATTGCAAGAGTGTATGCGGATTTAATTGAGAAAGAGAAGAAAACGCTGGAAGATGTACCGGAGAATTTAAAAGAGGAAGTGCAACAGATTCTTGATAGTCGAAAAGACGGTTAAGAATCTGTTTTATTTTACCTAAGAAAGGGTGAAAGAAGTGAAAGTATTACGATTTGAAGTGCGTGGCCAATACATCATGAGAATTGATGAAGAAGTCCCGGTCGCAAAATGCGCAAATATGTTTAAAGCACACTTTGATTTTTTGACTGAAGAGTGGGAAGGACAAAAGACGGCGATCTTTGTCCAAGGGAATTATTCAAAATCTCAACTCTTAGATGAGCATAATGAGTGCATTGTGCCGTGGGAATTTTTTGATACAGAAGAAAGAACAAGGGGATATGTCTCTGTGTATTGTGGAGACTTGATAACTGCGAATGAAAGTAGTGTAAAGATTGAAAAGACGGGGTATCGAGAGTCGGATGCATCGGTACCGCCGACTCCGGATGTGTACCAACAGATTGTGGAATTGTCCAATGAAACGAAAGAGATTGCGGAATCTGTACGGAAAGATGCGGATGAGGGAAAATTTAATGGATCACAAGGAGAGATGGGACCTCCCGGACAGAAAGGCGAAAAGGGAGAAAAAGGAGATCGTGGCGAGCAAGGACCTATTGGAGAGGCTGGTCCAAAGGGAGAAAACGCCACAGATGAGCAAGTTTCAAATGCTGTCAGCGAGTATATGGACACGCATCCGGTGTTTGATGAGAAGTTAAAGACTAAGCTCGACAAGAATCAAGGTGCAGAACATGCCGGAAAAGCCCTTGTAATTGGACCGGACGGAAATGTTGTTCCGGGTAAACCTCAATCAGAGAGCGATATAAAAACAGATAAAACCCTAACACAAGAAAACCAAGCCGCAGACGCAAAGGCTACAGGAGATAAAATCCTACAGTATGCTATCAAGAATACGGCAAGCGGTGAAAGCCCTCTTGTGATCACGGATAGCGCCGAGGAGATGTTGCAAGATATTGAACTGCTTGGGAAGTCGGAACAGTTTAGTACGACTGGGAAGAATTTACTTGATGAAGGTAAAATAAAAAATCTGAGCAATTATACGAAGGACAATACAACATATTGCGTCTATAGACTGACCGGTCTCTCTGTGGGAGAAAAATATACCATATCACGGGGTAATGCTAAAAGTGGAACAAATATGTTGTTTGGTATTTTAGTCAACCAAGCTTCATACAATAATGCAAAATTTATGATTTATGACGGACTAAATGAAACCTTTAACAATAAATATATCACATGGACTCAAGAGACTGGCGATTATGTGGATATTTTATTTTCTTATAAAGCGAGTTCAGATCAAACAACGCAGGAAAAACTTACAGAGCTTTTTCAAAGAATACTTTATGTCCAATTAGAAAAAGGCTCAGTAGCAACCGCCTACGAACCCTACACCGGAGGACAACCCTCACCGAGTCCCGAATACCCACAAGAGATTAAGAATGTTGGGAAGTACAACGATGACACTGGGAAGCATGAGGTTGATGTGGAATTTAGTGCAAACCTTTTTGACATCTCAAAAGTACAAAATACTTCGGAACTTATTAATAATGGGGATGGCACATTAACTTTAACAGCTAAAGGTTCTTCGGGTAAGTCTACTTTAAGAGAGATATGTCCCGATTTAATAGTTGGGGAAACATATATATTAAGCCTTGACACAAACGGCTTAGATTATATTTATTGTGGAATTGTTTGGAGTAGCAGAACGCCGAAGCAAATAACACAAGCGATGCTGGATTCTGTCGTATTTTTCTATAATAATAATAATCAACCAACGGTTACTATTAAAAATATACAAATTAACAGAGGTTCGACAGTTATACCGTATTCTCCGTATCGAATTCCACAAACTGTTAAACTCACATCCGACCGCCCAGTTACGAAATGGGATAAGTTGGTAGAGCAGGACGGGCAGATTGGGTGGTTGTTTCAGAGTGCTAGAAAAACATTCGAAAACGATGTATTTAGATTATATTCCGACAATGAAAAAGCAATACAGTATAAAATTACGAATGGCGAAAACGGCGATAGTTGGAGTGAATCAATATGCTATTGTAACACTTTTGAAAATGTTCCAGGAACAACTTTATATACGCAATCTGGAAAAACAGATTTTTATATGGGATGTTTACATGATACTATGGTTTTCTCTTCAAAAAATAAAGAAGGTGTATTCCGAAGCATAGAAACATTCCAAGAATGGATTAGAAACTCGAATACGTATGTATGGTATAAAACGAAAAATACCGAATTCGTCCCACTTTCTCAATCTGAACAGGACGCTATCCGAGCCTTAAAGACTTACTACCCAACCACAGTCATTGCAGTAGATGGCGGTGAGGTTTACGGAGGAGCAGAAGTTACGTACATTGCAGATACGAAGAACTATATTGACAACAAGGTAGCTGCAAATGTGGCAAACATCATAAGTCAGTATCAAACAAACATATCGAACTTGTTATCTTTGATGCCGATGGAAACACAGGCAACAATGATAGAAAACGATACAAATAATATTTTAGAAAGCGAGGTGACACAATGGCAAACACATTAATTGTAAAACTGATGACAAACCTGATTGAAAAGAAATTTTATAAAACTAAAGATGAAGCGATTGCAAAGTTAGATGTCTACTTTGCGATGAATCGTATTAGTGAAGAGGAATACGCCACACTTACACTGCTTGCGGAAGAAACATACATACAACAAGAAATGTAGAAAGTAGGGACAATCATGGGAATTAGAGCGAGACCATAACGGTCTTATTTTTTTATGCGATTTTAAAACAGAGAAAGGAAAGCGAGGTAAATGAAGAGAATGGAAGGTATTAAATATACGATTAGCGCTATCATCGGCGCTTTTTTTAGTTTCTTTGGAATCTTAGCGGTACCGTTAGCGCTATTAATTCCATGCAATATCATTGATTATTTTACAGGTCTTCGCGCGGCGAAAATGCGCGGAGAAAAAATAACAAGTGAAATTTCAATTAATGGAATTTATAAGAAAGTTACGATGTATATTTTGATTTTTGTGGGATTTGGAATTGACTGCATGATTTCTTATGTAACCGGAACGCTGCATATAGAAATGGCATTTCCACTTTTGTTTGCGGCAATCGTAGCGAGTTGGCTCGTGATTAACGAATTGATTAGTATTACAGAAAACTGTGAAACAATAGGAGTGACAATCCCGGTATTAGGACCGGTGCTTCGATTTGTGAAAAAGAAAATAGAAACAGTAACGGATATAGAGGAAAATGGCAAGGATTCAGAGGGCGAGTAATCGTCCTCTTTGCGCCGGCGCAACAGCAGAAAGGAGATTTTATTATGGCAAAATTATTTGTAATTTGTGGACATGGAGCAGGAGACTCAGGAGCCTGCGGTAACGGATATCAAGAGGCAGAACGCGTGAGAACACTTGGAAAACGAATTAAAGAGCTTGGCGGGGATTCTGTTATGCTCGGTGATGTAAACAGAAACTTTTATAAAGATAAAGGTATCTTAAATCTTACTATTTCGAAAGATTATAAAATCATTGAGCTTCATATGGACTCAGGAGCATCCGGAGCAAAAGGAGCGCATGTAATTATTAAAGCAGGACTTGATGCAGATGGATATGACAATGCGCTTGCAAAATTCCTAGGAGATATGTTCCCGGGACGATCCAGTAAGATTGTAGGAAGAAGTGACCTCGCAAACGTCAATCGGGCGGCATCAAAAGGTTATAATTACCGATTGGTAGAGTGTGGATTCATTTCAAATGCAGACGATGCAAAGAAATTCAATGATAATATCGAGGAGATTGCGAAAGGGATTCTTGGGTCATTCGATATTAAGACTCAATCTACGCCGTTGTGGTACCGAGCACATGTATCTGGCAAAGGTTGGATGGATGCAGTAAATGGTGGTACTGCCGGAACAACGGGAGAAAACAGAGCACTGGAAGCAATCAAGATTGACATGCGTAAGTTAGATTTTAAGATCAAGGCTCGTGCTCACATTCAGAATATTGGTCTTCAGGATTTTGGATACATCAAACACGATACCGTCATCGGTACGACTGGAAAAGACTTGCAGATGGAAGCAATCGAGTTGATTCCGGAAGGATTAAAAGGTAAGAAACTTCAGGTGAGGGTGCATATCCAGGATATTGGCTGGACTCGCTGGACATCGGGCATGGTTGGAACGATGGGAATGAACAAGAAGATCGAGGCAATTGAACTGAGATTGGTATAGATGACCATCTACAGTCAAAGCATGGCAGCAGTACATTAACAGTAGACTCTAAACAAAATTACAGCCCCAACTCTTACGAGAAGGGGCTTATATTGTATCACTTCTTATTTTAATTATGTATGATGTATGTTGTTGCAATTTGGTCATCCAGTTTGGACATTGTACTTGTCTACCGTCACAATACTGTGTAAGAATCGGTTGTTTGACATTTGGTCTGGATAGATAACTTGCAAATAGTTCATCTACAATGACAGAAATTGTATCGTAAATGTTCCGTTCAGGAATCCACTTGTGGTCAAAAGCGGTGGAAGAGGTGATTGTAAAATCGTAGCCTTGATTCCGGTACCACTCCGTATAGACTCTGTTTAGTGTAAAGGACATAATTGCTAATACATTTGCCCGAATTGTGGAGGCAGGCCATGTGGCGTAAATTTCGCTGGATGCAACATTTTTGATATACTCTTTGTAGCGAACGTAATAGTTTTTTGCAGTGCTATCTCTTGGAGAGCCGTCATGTACTACAATGTATTCAGGAACAACCACACGGCTAAGTACGATTTCACCTGTTTCATTTATTGGCTTTATTTCATCTTCGGCGATTTTGGGTGGATATTCTTCGTAGAGAGTATGCCCGGGAATGACAAAAATCTCAGGGGAGCTGTTGGGAGCATCTAGAGGACGCATTGTGACGTTTTGAATTGCTTTTACAGTAGGAAGAAGTTCCGCTCCGGCAATGCTTATGGGTTCGTATCCGGGTGCACTGACCTCGAAAGTATATTCTGAGTATGGTTGGGATTCAATAGTCGGATTTCGACTATACTCCAAAGGAGGCGTATCGAGTTCGATAGTTTCTGTTTGTCCGGAAGAGTCGGTGGTAAGCTGTTCAAGTTGTTCTCCGGGAACTCCGGTGTAATAAATATTTATTGTTGCGTTTTCGATAGGATAAGATGTGATACCGGATGTTACGTTAATTTGTAACGTGCCCTTATCTACATTCTCGTTTTGCATAGTCTTTAAAGATTTCATGGTTTAACCTCACAAGGCTCTGTTAATATCTATGTATATGTGCAAAAAGAAAGAGTGTGCACAGGATAAGGAATAAAAACCAGTGTGTATAAATCAAAAAGAGTTATGTCGCTCAAGTTGGCTGCATAACTCTTTTGAATAATTGCTTATTTAATTATCTGTTCAAAATTAATTTTGTTAATTCAACAGGTTCAACGATTTTACCGTCTTTGTAAACACGCATATTTCCGGAAGCAATCTCATCAATTAAGATAACTTCATCATTGTTGTAACCAAATTCGAATTTAATATCCCATAAATCAAGTCCAATAGATTTTAAATCCTCAGCAACGATTTTTGTAATCTTTAATGTCTGTTCTTTCATGCTTTCGAACATAGCAGGTGTCATAATACCGAGAGCGGCAAGACCTTCGCTTGTTACAAGCGGATCACCTTTTGCATCGTTTTTAAATGTACATTCTACATATCCACCTTCTAATACAGTTCCGTCTTCGATGTATTCCCCATATCTGCGGATGAAACTTCCTGTAGCTACAAGACGGCAAATTACTTCTAAGCCGTGTCCAAAAACTGTTGCAGGAAGAACTTCCATAGTAGCATCTTCAACGTTAGCACTTACATAATGAGTTTTGATTCCTGCCTTCTTTAATAATTCAAAGTAGTGAATGGAAGTCTCTAAGTTTGCTTTGCCGATACCTTCGATTGTCAAACCAACTGCATT
>OFMJ01001062.1_pt1 | contig 22640 bp, 16 predicted proteins | sample 1541801 | NCBI WGS metagenome assembly OFMJ01 (sample SAMN04209234, study PRJEB22552) | human gut metagenome | biome: gut; material: feces | host: Homo sapiens | place: USA: Oklahoma
CCCGCCTCGATGTGGTTGATACAATAATTCTCTATGGCACGCCGCTCCGCTTCGGTCAGCGCCCCTTTTAATGCATAGATCTTGGCCGTGCGGATCAACGGCGCCTCGCCCTGAGACAAAATCTGTACGCACTGGGCCGCGCTGTCCGCCCGCTGGTCATACTGGCCTGGCAGGTATTCCATGCCAAAAACAAACCAGCCGTCCATCTGCGGCAGCGTTTCCTCATACACCACATCCTGGTTCGGCTCGGAAAAAATGGTATCCCTCGCCTGTACATACGTCTTGTGGTCAATGCCCTCTGCATCATAGCGCACAAAAATGCGCACCTGCTCCAAATTCAGGTGCAGATGGTCGGCCAAATCACGCTTTAGGCCCTCTGCCTCCACGGCAAACCCCGGCCGTTTTTCAACATATACACGGAAAATCTGCTGCATTTTGCCAGCCCCTTATCGCTGTTTTCTTTTTCAATAGTGTACCATATTTGCCCCAAAACAAAAAGGGCGGAACACGTCCGCCCTTCGGGTGCTTTTATTCTACGGTTACGCTCTTGGCCAGGTTTCTCGGCTTGTCGATATCGCAGCCCTTTTCATAGGCCATGTAGTAGCCGAACAACTGGGCCGGGATGGCCACCAGCGCCGGCGCCATGATCTCTGGGCAGGCCGGGATCTCCCAAACCTCCTGCACCTCTTTATCCAGGCGCATATCGCCTTCCATGGCAATGGCAATCATATACGCGCCGCGCACCGCGCATTCCTTGATGTTGTTGATGGTCTTATCCACCAAATGCGTCTGCGTAGCAATGGCAATGACCAGCGTGCCCTCCTCTACCAGCGACAGCGTGCCGTGCTTCAATTCGCCTGCTGCGTACGCTTCACACTGGATATAGGAGATCTCCTTGAGCTTCAAGGCAGCCTCCATGGCCAGCACATTATCTACATTGCGGCCGATATAGAAGGCGTTGCGGTCGGTATAAAATTTCTTCGCCGTCTCCGCATACTGCGAAGCGTTGTCGATGAGCTTCTGCGCCTTGGCAGGCAGGGCCAGCAATTCATCCAAATATTGGCTCTGCTCTTCCCGGCTCATATAGCCCATTTTTTCTGCCAAATGCGCCGCCAGCACATAGAACACCATCAACTGGGATACAAACGCCTTGGTGGACGCTACGGCGATTTCCGGGCCCGCCCAGGTGTATAGCACATGGTCGGCCTCGCGCGCCACGGTGCTGCCCACCACATTGGTGATGGAAAGGGTCTTTACGCCTCTGCGCTTTGCCTCACGCAGCGCCGCGATGGTGTCTGCCGTTTCGCCAGACTGGGATACCACCACAAACAGCGCATCCTTCGGCAAAATGAAATCACGGTAGCGGTATTCCGAAGCGATCTCCACATCCACTGCGATCTTTGCCATCTTTTCGATGAGCAGCTTGCCGACCAGGCCCGCATGATAGGCCGTGCCGCAGGCACAAACCACGATCTTGGAAATGCCCTTGACCATCTCTTCATCCATCTTGAGCACATCCTGGCGCAGCATGGTGCCCTTATCGGTCGCATCCATCATCAGCATCAGCGTATTGCGCATGGCATCCGGCTCTTCATGGATCTCCTTGAGCATGAAATGCTCATAGCCGCCCTTTTCCGCCGCCTCTACGTTCCAGTCCACATGCATGGATTTCTTTTCATGCTGGCTGCCGTCCAGGTCATAGAAGGATACGCTGTCCGGCGTCATTTTTGCAATCTCGTGCTCCTCCATCAAATATACGTCGCGCGTATACTCCAAAATCGCGGGAATGTCAGACGCCAGTACCGTGCCGTGCGCGCATTGGCCCACGATTAACTGGCTGTCCTTGCGCGTGCAGTAGATGGTATCCGGCTCCTCCTTGCATACGATGCCAAACGCATAGCTGCCCTTGATCATCGGAATCACCCTGCCGATGGTGCGCAGCATATCGCCGTCGTAGTTGTCGCGCAGCAGATGCGCCATTACCTCGGTATCCGTTTCGCTGCGGAACTGATAGCCCTTGCCGATGAGCATTTCCTTCAATTCCAAATAGTTTTCAATGATGCCGTTATGCACGACAGCAATTTCACACTTTTCATCAAAATGCGGATGGGAGTTTGCATCCGAAGGCTCGCCATGGGTGGCCCACCTGGTGTGCGCAATGCCCGTCGTCCCTGCCACAGGATTTTTCTTGATCCTATTTTCCAGGTTGCTGAGGCGTCCTTTTGCCTTGCAGATCTGCAAAGCCCCGTCCTGGCTCGTTACCGCAATCCCCGCGCTGTCATAGCCGCGGTATTCCAGCCTTCCTAAGCCTTTTAGCAAAATCGGGGTCGCTTGTTCACTTCCTGTATACCCTACAATTCCACACATTTGGAAGTTCCCTCCTTTAGGTATTCGCGTTCAGTTTATCACGCCTTAGCCGCAAGGTCAATGTAAACTTGTTACATGTATGTGCCTGCCGGCTGTCCCATTATGCAAAACAGCACGGCAGGAATTCCCTGCCGTGCTGGCCTGTATGCCTATGGATTCATCTGTTTTCTGCCGCTTAATAGTTGTGGCATTTTTCCTCGATGAAGTATGCCTCTGCCTCCGCGTTCCACAATCCGTTGTGCTTTTCGCACAGCGCATGCAGCTTTGCAAAGAACGGGTCCTCTTTGCCCAGCTTTTCAAAATCGTCGATGGCGGTCAGCGGCATCGACGCGCCGGGATAGATCAGCTTTTTGCCGCCCGGGATGTTGGGCAGGTTCAGCGTCGCCTCCGCTGCACAATCCAGCCCGCCTACATGGGTGATCATCACCGCCGGGTCAATCTGGCCTTTGGCCGTCATCTCCAACGCTTCCAGCAAATCATCGTTGTTGCCGCCGCTGGTGCCCACGATGTGGGTCGCGTTGTAATGCACATTGTAGAAATTGAACTTGGCCGCAAACTGGGTATCCACCGGGCCGGCAAAGAAGTTGAGGCAGCCGTCGTAGCCCAAAATGCTGTCCGCCAGCTCCACGACCTGCGCCACCGGCGCATACACCAGCACATCGTCATAGCCCTTGCCTTCATTGAGGGCCAGCATCGCCGCCTTGGGGTCCTCTACCTCCGCGGTATTGATAAAGTGCAGGTCTACGCCCAGCTTTGCCGCCTTTTCTTTGGGGAACAGCTTTTCTGCCCGGGCCAGGCGTTCTTTGTTGATGTCCGCAACCACCATGCGCTTGGGACGCGGGTTTGCATTCATGGCATAGTCGATGGCGCCCAGGCCCATCGGACCGGCGCAGGCCAGCAACGCCATGGAGCCGCCGTCTACAATGCCCATTTTATGCGTGTATACGCCCTGCTGGGTATGGTACATGGCATGGAACGCGCCGATGATGCAGCTCATCGGCTCTCCCAGCGACGCATGGAAAAAGCTGTCGCCCTTATAATGAATCAAGCAGCCGTTTTCCATCACGACCTTGGGCAGGATGCAGTAGGTCATATCGCCGCCGAAATCGGGAAACGAGTAGCCCGGGGAGCGCGGGTCTCCCGGCACGCCCAGCGCCGGCTGCTGAGCAAAGCGCTCGCCTGCCTTCCACTCATGCTGCCAATTTTTGCCAACCTTTTCAATGACGCCGGCAAACTCATGGCCCAAGATCACAGGGTTCTTATCAATATCATCCGGCACGCGCTTGTGCTTGCTGCCTTGGATGGCTGCCTTGTACGAGGACATGCACAGGCTGTCCGTATAAATCTTTACCAAAATCTCATCATCGGTAATGTCTCTTAGGTCAAAGGTCTCCACGCGGAGGTCATTGACGCCATACATTCTCAGTCCAGTTACTTTCATGGGTTTCTCCTTACTAGGTTCTCTTTTGTGAATCGTTTCACATTTTTGCTTCCGTAGTGTATTGTACTCAATTTCGGAAAAAAGTCAAAAGAAAATTGCGATACTCAAAATATTTTAACTCATGCTTTACACAGAGCCTTTTTTCCTTCCTATTTTCCGGCCCGCCGCGCTTTACCCCTTGCAGCGACAAAAAAGAACGGCATGCGCCGTTCTTTTCCCCACTGCCCCGCAAGGCCGTTCCATCAATTCTTCTGTACGCCGGCAGTTTTGTTTTTCTTCTTGCGCTGAGGATGTCTCGGCACAGGGCGGCGCTCCAGCTCTGCCCGGCAGGCCAGAAACAAAGCCGCGCAGGCCCTGGCATCTGCCAGGGCGTTGTGTGCCGTAAAGGGAAAACCGATGAGGTCCACCAGCGCGCCCAGCCTGTATGACGGCCGGTTCGGAAACGCCTTTCGGGATAACTGCACCGTACAGCAATGGTCAAATTCCGGCAGCGAAAACCCCACGCGCTCCGCCGCCTCGCGGATCTGCTTAACATCAAACGGCGCGTTGTGCGCTACCACTGTCTGGCCGTCTAAATACGGCGCCACCTTTTCCAGCATCTCGTACGTCGTGGGCGCGCCCTCTACCATCTCATCGGTGATGCCGTGAATATTCCGGCAAAAAGGATCCATCGCAATGCCCGGATGGCAAAGCGTATAAAACTCCTCTACGATGCGCCCCTCGCGTATCACACAAACGCCAATGGAGCAAATATATCCCTGTGAACGGCTGGAAGCCGTCTCCACGTCCACCGCTATAAAACCCAAAACAACCCGTCACCTTTCCAAACCCGCACCGGCAGGCCTTTTCCTCATTTCCCTCTGTTTCCTATGCCCTGAAATGGGCAGCATAGGTATCCGCCAGGTTGAGCGCCGCGCACAACGGTACCTTTTCATAGGCATTGGATTGCGTGCGCCCGCCGATAAAGCTCTTGGCGGCATCATCATAGCCGCCCATATGCCAACGAATCGCCAACGCCTCCTCCGGCGTCAGCTGGATATGACGCATGCAAAGGTATACGGATTTTTCTCCATGTCCGAAGGGAAATTGGTCCTCGATGGCAAAGGACTCCTCTTCCTGCCACCGCCCGTCTACCTTTACGTTGCGCTTTCTCACGACATACATGTTGGTCTTGCAAATGTCATGCAGCAGCGCGCAGAGAATCAGCGTTTCCTTGGAAACATCCTTGAGCGGCTTGGAAAAGTTTTCCAGCAGCTTATACACCTCCAGGCTGTGATGCAGCAGGCCGCCGTATACCGCGCCATGCCATTTTGTGCTGGCTGGCGCCGTAAAAAAGTCCGTTTCCTCCTCCAGGTATTGGATCAGGCCCTCAATGCCCTCACGCCCTGTGCTGCGCAGCAGCTCAATATACTGTGCCTTCCACTCATCCAGCTTTTCCTGCGGATAAGACGGTAATGTCGACATAAAATACGTCTCCTTTTCCTTTTTCTGTCTTTGGTATCATACCATATTTGCCGGCAGGAAAAAAGGAAAGGCCCTTGGCCTTCCCTTTCTTTGCCGGGATTTATTCTTTTACAATCTCTGCCATGTCCTGCCGGACATACGCCTTTTGGCCGTTGTAAGTCAGCGCATACCAGCCGTTTTCTTCGCCGAGATATTCAAACTTATCGCCCTTATTGGCCATCCCCAGGCTTTGGCTTTCCGTGCTGGGGCCGCTGCGGATGTTGACATTCGTCTTGATGATCAGCACCCATTCCTGCTCCTCCTCCGGAGGATCGGCCGGCTCTGAGGGCGTCGTACCGCCTAAATCAACCACCGTCACATAGGTTGCCACGACATAGCCCACCCTGCCGTTGTAGTCTATCGCGATCCACTTGCCGTACTTATCCTGCGTCTCTACCTCATCCAGCACTGTAAAGGTATCCCCGGTATTGACCTGGCCCAGCTTATCGCCGGATACGTCCGGCTGCGTACGCACATTTACATTCTTACCAGAAATGGTCCCCTTCTTGTTGTATTCATAGGCTACCTCTACCTCTATGGTCTTGGTCGCTTTATTGCCAGCCCGGTCCTCTGCCACAGCCTGGATCTCATACGTACCGTTGGCGTTGAGATAATCCAGCAGCTGGATGCTGCCCTGGTATACATCGCCGGACTTATGCGCCGCCGTATACTCGATCGCTTCCCCGATGCCGGTTTCACGGTTGAGCACACGCAGCACAACGCTGTCAATGCCGCCGCTGTCCGCCGCTGTTACCTGCACATCAAACGACTTTGCATTCACAGGGCTGTCTCCTACCAGCTTCATCTCGGAGATCGTCGGCGGCGTGATGTCGCCCGTCACTTCCACAGCTGCATTCCTTTCCAGACTGCATCCCGAGTTCCCCGCTTTATCCCATGTGTATACGTGGATGTAATACCATCCCTGCTGGTTCTTATGGTCTGCGCTGTTCACCTCGTACGTGTACGTGCCGTCTCCCTCGTCCTTCGCATCGTACCATTGCAGGTCATCCTGCCCGTTCGTCGAGCACCATACCGCAAACTGTACCTTCTCTACACCGCTCTTATCGTCTTCTACCTTTGCCGTGATCTTGAACTTGCTCTCCGCCGGGTTCGGGCTTGCGCTGAACTCCGTCACCACCGGCTGCGCCGTGTCAAAGTCCGTTTGGAATACCTTTTCTATCTTCTTTAGGTTCCCTGCCTTGTCGTACAGGTACGCATGTACATAGTAATCGCCCTTTTGGTTCTTGTGGTTCGCCATGTTTACTTCCACGCTGTACGTGCCGTTCCCTTCGTCCTTGGCATCATACCACCGCAGGTCGTCCTGCCCGCCGCAGCCTGCGCCGCCGCACCACACTGCGAACTGCACCGTCCCCATGCCGCTTCCGCTGTCCGTTACGTCTGTCAGGCGAATCGTGAACTCCTCTGCATTGATCGTCTCTCCGCCGTCTACTTTCAGGTTCTCTGCGCTCGCTTCCGGCGGCGTGATGTCGCCCGTCACCTCCACGGCTGCATTCCTTTCCAGACTGCATCCCGAGTTCCCTGCTTTATCCCATGTGTATACGTGGATGTAATACCATCCCTGCTGGTTCTTATGGTCTGCGCTGTTCACCTCGTACGTGTACGTGCCGTCTCCCTCGTCCTTCGCATCGTACCATTGCAGGTCATCCTGCCCGTTCGTCGAGCACCATACCGCAAACTGTACCTTCTCTACACCGCTCTTATCGTCTTCTACCTTTGCCGTGATCTTGAACTTGCTCTCCGCCGGGTTCGGGCTTGCGCTGAACTCCGTCACCACCGGCTGCGCCGTGTCAAAGTCCGTTTGGAATACCTTTTCTATCTTCTTTAGGTTCCCTGCCTTGTCGTACAGGTACGCATGTACATAGTAATCGCCCTTTTGGTTCTTGTGGTTCGCCATGTTTACTTCCACGCTGTACGTGCCGTTCCCTTCGTCCTTGGCATCATACCACCGCAGGTCGTCCTGCCCGCCGCAGCCTGCGCCGCCGCACCACACTGCGAACTGCACCGTCCCCATGCCGCTTCCGCTGTCCGTTACGTCTGTCAGGCGAATCGTGAACTCCTCTGCATTGATCGTCTCTCCGCCGTCTACTTTCAGGTTCTCTGCGCTCGCTTCCGGCGGCGTTTCGTCAATTTCCATTGCAAATACCTTATTTACTACCGTCAAATTCCCGGCATTGTCATAGATATATACATCGATATAATAGTCGCCCTCTTGATTCAGATGATTGGCAATATCCACATCAACGCTATATGCGCCGCCGCCTTCGTTGGTGGCGTCGTACCATTTCAGGTCGTCCTGGCCGCCGCAGCCCGCGCCGCCGCACCAGACCGCGAACTGCACCTTGCCTACGCCGCTGATTTCATCAGTGACGCCGGTGATCCGCGCTGTAAACTTCCTGGAATAGATGACATCTCCGCCCTCGATATGCAGATTGTCCGCGCTGGCCTTCGGCGGGTCATTGTCTACCACGGCGCCCGCCCCGGTATTGACGGTGATAAGCTGCGTTTTATCAAAATAGAACGCTAAGATCTCCTGATAGCTTTGCCCGTCTTTGGCCCGCTGCTGCGCGCCGCGCTGGCTCATGCCGACGCCATGCCCATAACGCCGGGCCACCAAGTTCCAGCCCGTGACCTGCCCGCCGGATTTTACCTCCTCTACATTGCGCATCCGCAGCGATTTGTCGAAAAAGTCATGGCTATATGTATATTTCCCTTCACTTTTATCCAATAAAGTCAGCGTGCATTTTACGCCGTCCTTTGTTACCACGTTGCCGCTGTTGTTCAGGTAACGCACGTTGACCACGGCCGTGGCTGTCGCATAGCAGCGGCTGCCGGTGCCGGGCCATTGCTCTGTTCCGTTGGTAATGCTCTGCACGCTTACCAACTGTACGTTGTTTTGGCTGGATACATTACTGCCCAGTGCATTGTAAGCAGCCTTTTGCAGTGCTTTCAGCTGACTGCTGGCATACGAGTACGGAAAGTTCCCGCTGCCCCCGTTGTTTCGCTTGCTGGCAAACTGCTTGCTGATATAGGCGTTCTCCCCTTCATATAAAATGATATACCAGTCTCCCGTTTCCCCTACATAGGGAAAGCTGGCGCCGCCGTTTACCTTTTTCAAAATATTGGTATCGTCTGATGTATCCGGTTCAGAACGTACCCGTACATTGGTACGGCCTTCCTCTACGACTACAACGTCTCCCGTTACGGAATCGATGTTTTTAGGAATATAAAAAACCTGTTCCCTGCTGGAGCCATTGGCCAAATCATAGGGGTCGTCCTTTTGCGCCAGATAGGGGTACTCTGCATTTTTGCTGCTGCCCCCGCCGAACGCATTGCCCGGCAGCTCTGTCTGACCGCCGTTGGACGCGCTGAAAAACGTATTGCAAACCTTGCCATTATAAGAAACGACTTGTCCTCTTGTGACATCCACAGCATCGATGACAGTCTGGTTTCCATCATAGCCATGGTACACTTGGTCGGAGGACGTATCGCCGACCTCGTAATTGGGCTCGCCGGGCGCTAGCTGGTTGATGGCATAGCCGCGCGCCGCCACCGCCTGAGCTTTCAATGCCTCCTTAGGAAAAGAAGGTGACATCTCGTGCCCTATAACGCCATAGAGATACTGCTCCATCGGCACACGGTTGACCACATGCAGCTTATCCACTACGGTGTCCTTATCCACTCTGTATCTATTTTTATAGAAGAATACGTCCCCCAAGTATTTACAGGTGCCGTATTTGCTGTTTTTCAAAGAAATGGTATTGGAGGTAGAGGTATAGTCGGCCGGCACAAAGGTACACTTGGTGCCAATGCTCGTCGTTACCCCGTCCTTTTCCAACTGCACCGTAGATCCGCTCAGCTTCACTGTATACTTCCCACTGCTCACCGTATAATCCGGCTTTTCTTTGATGGTATACGATCCATTGACTGTAATAGTGACTGGATTCGTATTATGAGGCGTAGACAGCAGCACACGGATAAACGAATAATCCGCCGCAGCCATCGCCGCCCCGGCAGGCATAAAGGCAGCCAAAAGCAGGGCCGCCAGCATGCATACGCTCATCAGCGCAGATTTCAATCGTTTCATAGGCTCTTTTATCCTTTCTGCCCTTGGCAGGGCCTATCGAGTTAGACTAATTGTAACATTATTGTAATATTTGGTCAAATCCCTCTCGAAAAAAACAAGAAATTGCCGAAATGACAATTTCTTGCCTTATGCTGCCGCTGCCTAAGCGCAGGCTTGTTATACCAAGGTCATCAGCGCCAGCGCACATTCCGTCCTCTTTTTCAGCAGACGGCATTCCTGCGGGTTCGGCTGCAAAATCGAGCCGCTGTATGCCTCGGCATTTGCCGCACAGCCGCCGGCGCACAAATACTGCGCCCAGCAGGCGCTGCATGCTTGTTTTTTGCCGACATGGTTGTCCAAAAACCGGTCACGCACCGATTCATCCAGCGCTTCATCGTCCAGGTTTCCGATGCGGTACTGCTCTCTGCCCACAAACTGATGGCAGGGATACAAATCGCCCTCGGGCGTCACTGCCATATATTCCCTTCCGGCGCCGCAGCCGCTCAGCCGCTTCCTCAGGCAGGGGCCGCCGGACAGGTCGATCATAAAATGGAAAAAGTTGTAAGGCCTTCCCTCTTTTTTCCGCTTATATACGTTGAGCATCAGGCGTTCGTATTCCGCCTCAATGCCGGGCAGGTCCTCCTCCGTGATGGCCAGGGGATGCCCCTTTTCCAGCACCACCGGCTCGATGGAGATATGCTCAAACCCTGCGTCAAACAACGCCTCGGCATCCTCGGCAAAATCCAGGTTGCGCTTGGTAAACGTGCCGCGGGCGTAATAATCCTTATCCTGCCTGTGCGCCACCAGCTTTCGGGCGTTTTCCACCGCCCTATCGTATGAGCCGCCGCCGCCGTGCACCGGGCGCACGGCATCGTGCACTTTTTTACGCCCATCCAGCGACAATACGACATTGTGCATTTCACGGTCGCAAAAATCCGGAGCGTCCGCCGGCACATCGTAGCAGTTCGTGGTAATGGTAAAGCGGAACCTTTTATGGTGCGTTTTTTCCAATTCTCGGCCATAGGCCACAATGCGCTTGACCACATCAAAATTCATCATGGGCTCGCCGCCGAAAAAGTCCACCTCCAAGTTGACCCGCTGGCCGCTGTGCGCCACGAGAAAATCCAGCGCCTTTTTGCCTACCTCGTACGGCATTAGGCAGCGCGTGCCGTCAAACCCGCCGGTAGAAGCAAAGCAATAGCCGCAGCGGAGGTTGCAGTCATGCGCCACATGCAGGCACAGCGCTTTGACGATGCCGTTGTCGTCGATGGTCTGCTCATTTTCATCCAAGGGCGTAAAAAGCTCCCCTTTTTCCTTGAGTGCCTCGACCTCCTGATAGCATTCTTCGACCTCTTGAGCGGGGTATGCCGCCAATGCCTGTACCATCTGCTCCAAAGAATGCGTCTCATACAAAGAGACGACCTTGTACGCAAGGTCGTCTAAATGATGGAGCGCGCCGCTCCCCACATCCAGCGCCAGGCGCTGCCCGGCGCATGTAAACGTATGGACCATATCAGTCTCTGTTTTTCTCCGGGCGGAAAATCTTTGTCTCGCGGCTCTGGCAAGATTGATTGGCTACCGTGCAAGAGGTTTTGCACGCGCTCTGGCAGCTGGTCTGGCATTCGCCGCAGCCGGTATGCGCCCCTTTACGGATGTTGGCGCCCGCCACTGTTTGAATATGTCTCATATTTGGTTCCTCCCATCCAATGTCTTTGCTTACATTCTTCTTCTATTTATACATCATCCCGTACACAAAAATCAAGTACCCATCTTACGCTGCGCAAGTTTTCCTTTGCATCTGGGCATACTAAGCGGAAATGCAGGCTGAAAAAGAGGTGTATGATGCAAAGCTCCGCTTCCGAAAAGCTGGCCGGGCAGGCTGTGCCGCGGCTGATCCTTCAGCTGTCCCTTCCCGCCATCCTGGGCATGCTGGTCAGCTCCTTGTACAATTTATCCGATACGTTTTTTGCCGCCCGCCTGGGGCCCAGCCAGACAGCGGCCGTGGGCATCGTCCTGCCTGTTATGACGCTGATCCAGGCGGTGGGAATGACCTTCGGCATGGGCGCCGGCAGCCAGATCTCCTATTTATTGGGGCAGAGGGACACCGCAAAAGCAGAGCGGGCCGGCGCCCTGGGCTTGGCGTTCTCCCTGGGCTTTGGGCTTTTGCTGGCCGCAGGCGGCCTTTGCTTTTTGACGCCGCTGTTAAAGCTGCTGGGCGCTACGGATACCATCTTGCCCTTTGCCCGGCAGTACGCATGGCCCATCCTCATCGCCGCGCCGCTGCAAACCGCAGGGTTTGTGCTCAACAACACCCTGCGCAGCGAGGGCAACGCCGTGCGTGCCATGGCAGGCGTTGTGCTGGGCAGCCTGTTGAATGTAGCGCTCAATCCGCTGCTTATGTTTGTCCTTGGCTGGGGCATGGTAGGCGCGGCGGCGGCCACGGTCTGCGGGCAAACGCTGAGCTGTGTCTTTCTATTTTGGCAGTACCAGCGCAAAAACAGCACGCTGGGCTTTCATTTCCGCGCGCTGGCCTGGGACCCGGCCCTGCTTTGGCAGATGGCCAAGGTAGGCTTCCCCACTTTTTTGCGGCAGGGCAGCACCATGCTCGCCACCATTTTGCTGAACCGCGCCTGCATGCCTTTCGGCGACGGCGTGATTGCCGTGGTCTCCGTCGTTTCCCGCATTTTATGGTTTCTTGTCTCTGTGCTCATCGGGTTTGGGCAGGGGCTCCAGCCTGCGGCCGGGTACAGCTTTGGCGCCGGCGATATAAAACGCACCCTTAAGGCCTACCGCTGGGCGCTGGGCTATGCACTTGGGTTCAGCATCGCCGCCGCGGCGCTGTGCTTTTTCTTTGCGCCTCAGCTTTTACAGTGGTTCTTTTCGCCGGAGGGCGCTCAGCGCGAAATGGGGCTTTTCTGTATGCGTGCGCAGCTGCTCCTGCTGCCCACGCAGGCGTTTGTCATCGTATCCAACATGCTGATGCAGTCCACCGGCCGGGCGTTGTTTGCTTCACTGCTGGCCGTCAGCCGGCAGGGGCTTTTCTTTGTGCCGCTGATTTTCCTATTGCCAAGCCTATGGGGCCTGCGCGGCATCCTACTGGCTCCGGCCGCCGCGGACGCGCTGACCTTTGCCTTTGCCATCCTGCTGACAGTCATTGTTGTGCGGCGCTACCGGCGCATGGCCGGGCAGGGACAAAAAAAGCCGTGAAGCTTCACGGCTTTTTGCTATGCTGCATAGACAAATCTGCGTATAAACCGCAGCCGCCCCAGGCCATAGCCCAAAGCTGCGCCGGCCAGATTCAAAATGACATCATCGACATCCAGCGAGCCAACCCTTAGGCAGGTCTGCGCCAGCTCCACCGACAACACCAGGCACAGCATAACGATGAAAAACACCGCCGGCCGCCTTGCTCGTTTGAAAAGGTAGGGAAGATACAGCCCCATCGGCGCCATCATCAGCAAATTGCCCAATAGATTCGTCAGCGGGATGTTGGCGTTGATGCTGCCCGTGCACAGCGTTTGTATATACTGTGAAATGGTGGCAAACGGCACAAAGTTGCTGTTCAGGCGCACATAGTCCATCCAAGACAGATTCTGCCAATACCCGCCTGAGCGCAGAAACAGCAGCGAAATAAGCGCCAGCAGATACAATACAAACGACCCGATGACGAGCACCTTGATGATCCTTTTCATAGGCTCTCCTCTCTATGCCTCCCGGCCGGATACAAACAGCTTGAACAGTTGATAGTACACCTTCTTGTTTGCGATGCGCCAAATGGTTTTGGCGTTTTCATCTCCCTGCTCGATGCGTTCGTCAAACACAGGGCGCACAGCCTCCTCCGTATACGGCTGGGCTACCTGGCCGCCCGCTTTCATGGCTGCATACACGGCATGCATGGCCTTCAAAAAGGCCTTTTGCTCTTTGATCTGGGCCGGCTCCACCGCCTCGCCGTGGCCGCGCAGCAGGATGACGTCCAAACGGTGCTGCAAGGCCGTCAGCGTTTCCTCCCAGCCGGACAGCAGGCAGTCCTTAAAATACATTTCGTTGGCGGGCACCACGAGATCGCCCGCAAACAGCGCTTGCTCATGCTGTAAAAACAGCATCAGGTCCCAAGGCGAATGCGCCTGCACCGGTACCTTTTCCAAATGCAGCATGGCATTGCCCACCGGGATATTTTCCTTTTCCCGGATCTCCACCAGCCTTTCCGGCACACGCATGCCCTGGTTCTTGATCTCCTTACCGGCGCCAACGCCGGCATAAACAGGGATCTGCCCCGTTTGTTCCAAAAGCGCATCCAGCCCCAGCACATGATCCGGGTGCGGATGGGTCAGGACCAGAGCACAGATGGGCTTCCCAAACAGCGCCCGGCATTCCTGCACCATCTCCTCCGCTGCCTCGATGCTGGGCGCGTCTACTGCTACGACGCCCTCCTCGGTCACGACATAGCCGCCGTTGCATTGCCGGCGCGCTTTCAGGTCTCCCTGGCGAAAATACAGCCGGTCGCTGAGCTTTTCTATCGTGACACGGTTGCCCGTATATACCAAAGGAAATTGCATTTGTTTTCCTCCCTGCTTTGCAAAGTATTTTTATTTTTTTATAATAGCAAGGAGCGGGCCGCAATGCAAATGCCGCGCTGAAAACAGGAGGAGGCGCTTCCATGCTGAAAACAGGAAAATACCGCCATTTCAAAGGCGGAGAATACGAAGTGCTGGGCGTGGCCCTGCACAGCGAAACACAGGAGCCGTATGTGGTGTACCGTGCGCTGTACGGCGAGGGCGGCCTATGGATACGGCCGCTGTCCATGTTTTGCGAAACCGTGGTGCACAGCGGCAGGCCCCAGCCCCGCTTTGCCTATCTAGGGCCGATGGAGACGGCATAAAAAAACCCGGCACAGCCGGGCTTTTTCTTTTCCTATTCCACGCTTTTCAGCGATTCCACCATATCGACCTTACGGAGCTTGCGGCTCATCACCACGCTGACGATGAGGGTAAACACCAGCGTCAGCACCGCGGCCAGCAGGTAGCTTACCGGCAGGATCTGCCGCCCGAAACGAATCATCTCTACCTCCACGCTGTTCATGATATACAGGTGCAGGTATTTGCCGAGCACGAACCCTACCAAGACGCCCAGCAGGCTAAGCCACAGGTTTTCCCGAAATACATAGAGGTTCACCTCGCGCCGTGTAAAGCCCAGCACCTTGAGCGTTGCGATCTCGCGCACCCGCTCGCCGATGTTGATATTGGTCAGGTTGTACAGCACCACAAAGGCCAGCAGCCCCGCGGAAAGGATCAGCACGATGACGACCGTCATCATATTATCCACCGTATCCTGGAACACCTGGATCGTATCGGTATTGCTGGAAGCCTGGGTCACGTTTTCCAGCTTCAAAATGCCGGCCCGCAGCGATTCCTCATACGCGCTGTCCGTGCTGTCCGTTTTGACGTACAGCTGGTTATATGCAGGCGGCTCGCCGAACACCTGCTCATAGTCCGCCTGGCTGAGGTATACATAATGGTTCAGATAGTGCTCCGTTACCGCGGCGACAGGAATCTGCCGCCAGCCGTCGTCTGTTTTGATTTCCAGCACATCGCCGGGCGCCAAATCCAGCGTCTGCGCCATTTTATCGGTAATCACCGCGCCGCCCGTATCCAGGGAAAGCGGCGTTTTTGTCTTTACATCGCGCAGCTTGATCCACTGCTCCAGGCCGTCGCTTTGCTGCGGCACGGTGATGTAGGCATCCACCTCTGTTTCCCCGGCGCTTTGGCTGCGCGTCTGCGCGTTTTTCACATACAGCACCGCCGTATCCTGTACGCCCGCCTGGGCCGCTACGCCCTCCCGGCAGCGGTCTATCTCCGCCTGCGGCAGGTCGTCCTTCATCGTTACGGTGTCCTGATACTGGTACAGGTCGTCAAACTGGATCGCAGCAATGGTAGAAATGCTGTCCCTGATGCCAAAGCCGATGAGCAGCAGCGCCGTACAGCCCGCAATGCCCAGCACCGTCATACACAGCCGCTTTTTATAGCGGAATAGGTTGCGCGCCGTCACCTTGGCGGAAAAGCTTAGGCGTTTCCAAAGAAAATGCACGCGCTCCAGCAAAATGCGCTTGCCGATTTTGGGCGCCCTAGGACGCATCAGCTCGCTGGGCTTATGCGACAGGCTGCTCAGCGACGCCCACAGCGTAGCCAAAAACGTAGCGCCTACCGCCATGGCAATGCTCATACCGGCCAGGTCGGCATACATCGGCGTATACAGCGTCGGCACGTTATAGATGGAATTGTAGGCGTCAAAGATGACCTTCGGGAAAAACTGCATGCCGATGACCACGCCTACCAGGCTGCCCAGAAGGCTGGCGGACAGCGCATAGAACAGGTACTTGGCCGCAATGACACCCTTGCCGTAGCCCAGCGCCTTGCATACGCCCATGTTGTTTCGCTGCTCATCGACCATGCGCGTCATCGTCGTCAAGCATACCAGCGCCGCCACCAGGAAGAAGAACGCCGGGAATACGTTGGCAATGGCCTGCATCCGCTCGGCCGCAAAGCCGTATTCGACAAAGCCGACATTGGTATTGCGGTCCAGCACATACCATTCGCAGTCCGGCAGGTCGTCGATCTCCTGGCGCGCATCTAAAATTTCCTGCCAGGCATCCTCCAGCTCCCGCTCTGCCTTGGCCTTTTCCCTATCCAGGGTGCGCTGCGCCTCATCCAGTTGCTTTTCGCCGTCAGATAGCTGTGCCCGGCCCTCGGAAATCTGCCTTTCCCCGTCCTCGATCTGCTGCTGGGCGCTTTGCAGCGCCGACAGCCCCTGGGCGGCCTGGTCTATGCCGCCTTTGAGCGCGGACAACTGCGCCTGGGCCTCGGCATCCTGCTCCGGCGTTAAAAACGGCTTGGACTGCTCATACTGCGCCTGCGCCTGGTCGTATTGCCCCCGCTTTTCCGCAATCCATCCCTCTGCCTGCGACAGCTCGGTATACGAAGGATCCAGCTGGGTCACAAACGCTGTGACGCCTTCCTGCCATTCTGTCCGGCTGTGCGAAAGGGTTTTCTCATTTTCCTCCAAGGCCTTCTTGCTGTCCGCCAGCTCCTTTTTCCTATCGTCGATGGTTTTCTGCGCGGCAGCCAGCTCGCTGTCCGCCGTTTGCTTGCCATCCTGATAGGCCTGCTCTGCATCCGCCAGCTCTTCCTTTGCCGCCTGGATCACCTCTGTCTCCCAAGCCTCGGTGCGCTGCTCGCCCAGCGTTTCCAGGGCAGAGACAACGCGCTCCACCGTTGTATCGTAGGCGTCGTCATAGCACATCATCGCTTCAGCGCCCGACACTGTCAGCGTCACCTCGGTATACCGCTCCAGGCAAAAAGCGGTATCCGGCACCATCAGGAACCCGGAGACCGTGCCGTTGCCGATGGTGGCGCTGTCGCGCGTTGTGCCGTTATACAGCGGCGAGTTGGCAATGCCCACCACGGTGAGCGTGTCGCTTTCCAGCGTATCGGTGATCTCGTCGTCCGTGCCGCTGGAAACGCGGATGGTATCGCCGATTGAAAGGCCGCTGTACGTTAAGCGGGCATCGGCCAGGCATTCGTTGTCCGCCTGGGGCAGGCGCCCTTCCAGCAGCAACGGGCGGTTGATGTCGTTTTCCGTGCCCTGCCGGGCGCTGGGCGTCATGGCATAGACCTTTGCCACCAGGTTTTTATCGCCGACAGAGGCCAGCACATCCACCGTATAGCCGGCCTTAACGCCTTCCACACCCTCCACCTGGGCGATGAGGTCCAAGTCCTCCTGATCGAACCCCACGGTGGATAATAAGCGCACATCCATCATATTTTGTTCATCATAATACGCATCCGCCGCCAGACGCATATCTGGGCTGGCAGCGCGGATGCCGGAGAAAAACGCCGCCCCGATGCCGCAGATCAAAAAGATGGAAAAAAACCGGCCCAATGTCCGCCTGATTTCGCGGAATGTATCCTTTTGAATCGCTCTCATTGCCTCACCACTCGATCTGGTCTACGCTCAGCGGCTGTTCATTTCTGCGCTGCTCGGTCACCTGCCCGTTTTTGATGCGGATCACCCGGTCCCCCATCGGGATGATGCTGCTGTTGTGCGTAATGATGATGACCGTCATCCCCGTTTCGCGGCAGGTTCTCTGCAGCAGGGACAGGATCTGCCGGCCGGTGCTGGAATCCAGCGCGCCGGTAGGCTCGTCGCAAAGCAGCAGCTTCGGGTTTTTGGCCAACGCCCGCGCAATGGCGACGCGCTGCTGCTCCCCGCCGGACATCTGGGCGGGAAAATGGTTCATCCTGTCCTGCAGGCCCACCTGCGCCAAGGTTTCGGCCGGGTCAAAATGGTCCTTGCAAATCTCCGTCGCCAGCTCTACGTTTTCCAGCGCCGTCAGATTCTGCACCAGGTTATAGAATTGAAAAATAAAGCCGATGTCGTTTCTGCGGTACAGCGTCAGCTGTTTATCGGTGAGGTTCTCGATGTGCTTGCCGTCTACCACAATGGCGCCGGAAGTGGGCGTATCCATGCCGCCCAAAAGATTGAGCACCGTGCTCTTCCCGGCCCCGGAAGGGCCGACCACAACGCACAGCTCCCCCTTTTCCACCTCAAAATCCACGCCAGTCAGCGCTTTTGTTTCCACTTCCCCTGTTTTATATACCTTTTGAACATCTTTTAATTCCACAAATGCCATATTTGCATCCTCTCCTGGATAAGCGGCATCCACTTAAAGCCGCGCGCATTTTGATTCCCAAGGGTCGTTTTTGTTTTCATATCTAGATTAGCTGTTTTTCCAATGGTTTGTCAAATCCTTCTTAACAAGAGAAGGGGGCATTTTTGCCGGCTTGGCCCTATCCTTTCGCCCCTGTTTTTCTTCCAAAAAGCGCCTTTGTTGCTAGTTGCCGGAAAAGAGGGTATAATAAGGATACCTTGAACGAATGTATAAGTTAGGAGCGGCCGGATGAAACCCCGTTTTTTAGATTATAAAAAGGCGATTTTATCCGCCATCAGCGCGGTCAATCTGCTGGCGATGGTCGGCATTTTTGCATTCACCTGGTATAATTTTTATCTTTTGCAGATCGGTGCGCCGTTCTATTACCGGTACGGCAACTGGCTGTTTTTTTTCATTTATGCCATCGTGCTCTATGCCGTGACCAGCGTGCTCGGCGGTTACCGCATCGGCCGCCTCCGATGTTCGGAAATCATCTATTCCAATTTCCTTTCCCTGGCGCTTGCCAATGTATTTACCTATTTGATTATGACGCTCATCGCGCGCAAGCCGCTGCCGGCCGGCCCTTTTCTGCTGATGACGCTGGTAGAGTATGCCGCCGCCGTGATCTGGGCGATGTTTTCCAGCTCTCTGTACCGCTCCATCTACCCGCCGCGGCGCATGCTGCTGGTTTCCAACCAAGAGGCCTCCGCACACCTGATCGATAAGATGAACAAGCGGCCGGATAAATACGAGATCTGCGAATGTGTGGACGTCAACGAGGACATCCATATCATCCGCGAAAAGATAGACGCTTACGATGCCATCGTCATCTGTGATGTGGGCGCGCAAATGCAGGAGCTGCTCATCGATTATTGCTTTCGGGTGGACAAGCGGTTTTACCTCGTGCCCACCATCGAGCATATCATCATTGCCAACGCATCCAAGGTGCACCTGTTTGATACGCCGCTGCTTTTATGCCGCAATCAAGGGCTGCAGCCCGAACAGCGGTTTGCCAAGCGTGCCTTGGACCTGTTCGTTTCTGCGCTGGGCATTTTGGTGATGAGCCCGTTCATGCTTATCATTGCCCTTTGCATCTATTTGTATGACCGCGGGCCTGTGCTCTTCAAGCAGGACAGGCTGACCATCGGCGGCAAGGTATTTACGCTGTATAAATTCCGCAGCATGGTCGTGGATGCGGAAAAGGACGGCGTGGCCCGCCTGGCCAGCAAAAACGACAACCGCATCACCCCCGTGGGCAAGGTCATCCGCGCCATCCGGTTTGATGAGCTGCCGCAGCTATTCAATATCTTCAAGGGCGATATGTCGCTGGTGGGGCCCCGCCCGGAGCGGCCGGAGATCGCCGAAGAATACGATGCCACGCTGCCGAAATTTTCCTATCGCTTGAAGGTAAAAGCAGGGCTCACCGGCTATGCGCAGGTCATGGGCAAATACAACACCACCCCGCAGGATAAGCTGCTGCTGGATCTGATGTACATTGAAAACTATTCGTTTCTGCTGGATATCCGCCTGCTGCTGATGACGGTGAAAATCTTTTTGATGCCGGACAGCACCGAGGGCGTCGAGGAGGGCCAGGACGATCAAAGCCCCTCCGCCTCCTAAATTTTCCCGATGGCAAGCATAAAAGCCTGTATCATTCCGATACAGGCTTTTATAGATTGCATTAGTCTTCCACGATGATATCGCGGATCAGCTTTTCCACTTCCTTATCCCAGAACGCCCAGGAATGGCCCATATTGCGTTCCTCGTGGAATTTCACCTGATACCCCAGCGCCTTGGCGCGGTCGCGCATATCCACCGCAGAGGGGAACAGCGTATCCGCCGACCCGCAGGAGATATACAGCTTTGGCAGCGGCTTACCCTGCTTTACCGCCTGCTCCAGCAGGAAGTGCAAATCGTTTTTGCTGCCCTGTATTGTGCCATGCGGCCCGAAGATAAATTCCTTGGTTTCCAAAACCACCTCGGTATCGCTCTTTTTGCCGCGCAGGTTCTGCCCTTCATGGGCAATGCGCTCTTTATCATCCTGCATGAGCGCCACGATGTCCAGCGCTCCGGAAAAGCTGGCGGCAAAGCCGAACTTTTCAGGATACGTCAGCGCGATTTTCATCGCGCCGTAGCCGCCCATCGACAGCCCGGCCACATAGGTGTTTTCCCGCTTGGGGGAAACGCGCAGGTAGGTTTCGATGATGCGCGGCAGCTCCTCCGCCACATATTTTAAGTACGGCCAGCCGATGGCCTGGTCCGTGTAAAAGTTATTGTGCATTTCCGGCATCACGACTACCATCTTCTTTTCCGATTCATACAGATAGCGTTCAATGCTGGTGTAGCTGGTCCAGGTATGCGCCGCCCCCTTTAGGCCGTGCAGCAGGTACAAAACCGGGATCTCTTCGGAATCCGGACCGCCCGCCAGCGCGCCGTAGATGTTGGCGTCCGGCACGAGCAGGTGCACGGTCTGATGAAAATCCAGCACTTGGGAATGAAAGTTAAATGTAATATGCGCCATGCTTTACGCCCTCCTCAGCTCTTTGCGGACCGGCAGCCAGTCAATGAGCTTTCTGCCTTCGCTGTCCCAGAAATCCCACTCGTGGGCCATGCCCTCCTGCTCAAACTCGGTAAAGTCCACCTTTTCCTCCTTGAGGAATTGGCAGAAATCCTTGTGTACGCCGTACAGCTCATCTGCCGTACCGCAGGAGATATACATCTTGGGCAGCTGCTTGCCGCTTTTTACCGCGCTGTCCACCACATGGTAAAGGTCAAACTCCGTGCCCTCCAGGTCCTTAGGGTTCTCCGTGCCGAAAACAGCCTTCATCTCCATCGGCGTCACGGCGTCTGCCTCTTTGCCCACCGACATATGCGCCACATCCAGCCCGCCGGAGAACGAGGCCACCGCCGCATAGCGGTCCGGGTTTTTCATCGCGATCTGCAGCGCGCCGTAGCCGCCCATCGACAGCCCGGCGATAAAGCGGTCCTCCCGCCGGCCGGATGCACGGAACACCGTTTCGATAAAGTTCGGCAGCTCCACGGTCATATAGGTGGCATATGCCCAGCCGTTGACCATATCGGTATACCAGAAATTCTGCATGCCCGGGCAGACGCAGATCATGTTGAGATCGCTGTGGTGCAGATAGGCCTCCATATTGCTGCGCCGCAGCCATGCCGTATGGTTGTCGGTATGCCCATGCAGCAAATACAGCACGGGCAGGTTTTCCGTAAACGGCTTTCCAAGCTGAGCCAGCTTTAGATCCTTCGGCTCCGGCAGGAAAACGGTGACGGTTTGGTCAGAATTCAATGCTTCAGAACGAAACGTCAGTTCCATCAACGCCATAAAGAGTTCCTCCTTATTCCTTATAAAAGCGGACATGGCCTCCGCTCCCATGACAATGAAAACAAAACACAAGCGAACATGGATCAATACAATGCTTACTTATCTATTATATCTTGCCGCAAAGGGAATGTCTAACGAAAAAGCGCGCCGCCCTTGTTTATTTTTTCACCATAGCCTTGGCAGTGCTTTGGCGCGCGTTTCCGATCCGCCCCGGATTTTCTCCCTTTGTTTCCCCTGCCCGATGGTGTATAATAAGCTGAATCCCGTAGTTAGTTTTCAAGAAAGGCGGTATGACACATGGCATTTGTGACAACCAAAGAAATGTTCAAAAAAGCATACGAAGGCGGCTATGCCGTAGGCGCGTTCAACGTAAACAATATGGAGATCATCCAGGGTATCACCGAGGCGGCCATTGAAAACCGCGCGCCGTTGGTGCTGCAGGTTTCCAAGGGCGCCCGCGCGTATGCAAAGCATGTCTATCTGATGAAATTGATCGAAGCGGCCATTCAGGACGCCGAGCAGTCCGCCGGGTTTGACCTGCCGGTCTGTGTGCATCTGGATCATGGCGACAGCTTTGAATTGTGCAAGAGCTGCATCGACGGCGGCTTTACCTCCGTGATGATCGACGGCTCCTCCAAATCCTTTGAGGATAACATCGCGCTGACCAAGCAGGTCGTGGAATACGCTCACGATCACGGCGTGGTGGTGGAAGGCGAGCTGGGCACGCTGGCCGGCGTGGAGGACGAGGTCTGCGTTTCCGCAGAGGATTCCTCCTACACCCGCCCGGAGGAGGTAGAGGAGTTTGTCTCCCGCACCGGGGTGGATTCCCTGGCCATCGCCATCGGCACCAGTCACGGCGCGTATAAGTTCACCGCCGCACAATGCACCCGCAACGAAGAAGGCATTCTGATGCCCCCGCCGCTGCGCTTTGATATTTTGGACGAGGTATCCAAGCGCCTGCCCGGGTTCCCCATCGTGCTGCACGGCGCTTCCTCTGTGCCGCAGGAATTTGTCAAAATCATCAACCAATACGGCGGCAAAATGCCGGATGCCGTGGGCATTCCGGAGGACCAGCTGCGCATCGCCGCCCAAAAAGCGGTCTGCAAAATCAACATCGACTCCGATCTGCGCCTGGCCATGACCGCCAGCCTGCGCCAGTATTTTGTGGAGCATCCGGATCATTTTGACCCGCGCCAGT
>OFMJ01001065.1_pt1 | contig 22487 bp, 20 predicted proteins | sample 1541801 | NCBI WGS metagenome assembly OFMJ01 (sample SAMN04209234, study PRJEB22552) | human gut metagenome | biome: gut; material: feces | host: Homo sapiens | place: USA: Oklahoma
AGGTGGTATTGTATGTTTAAATTAAAAAAAGAAGCTACTGAGTACGAAAACAAGTCACTTCGATTGCCAAAGGATCTCATAGACGAAGTTCAAGCACTCGCTAATAAAAACAATCTTTCTTTTAACAAAGTAGTTATTCAATGCATCGAATATGCATTGGACAACATGGAACCAGAATAAAACAAATAATCAAACTTCTTGTTAAAAAGGCATTGCTGATAATACGCTATGTCTTTTTCTTTTTTCAGCATCTGGTCATGTTTCTCTAAAGAGTATAACTCACTTCTGATATATTAGTCAATATATAACTCATTTTAATATCTGATTTTTATTACTCTTTTTTATTATACTGATAATATCCTAACGAAAGTGAGTAATAACATGATTGAAGATAAAGTATTTGAGCGTATTGACTATATCCGTAAAACAAAACATTTTTCTATGTACCGTCTGGCGAAAGAAGCGGATATCCCCTACTCCAGTTTGAACAATATCATCCACAGACGTACCTGCCCTACAATCGCAACTCTTGAAAAACTTTGCAAAGGATTAAATATCACATTATCAGAATTTTTTGACTTTGAATTATATCCACTGCAAAATGAAAATCTGACACCAGAAGAGGATGAACTGATTAACAAATACAGGTCTTTAAACAAGAATAAGCAGGAACGCCTTCAAGCATATCTTGACGGTCTGAGTGAGTCATAAAAATATCGGCAGGAACAAGCCCTGCCTCGGATACCCCCTATCAAAGTATTAGTTTGCACACAAGTCTCGTAGCCAACGTTCCACTTCTTCCATGTCATACGGATACTTTTCGTGATACTCTTTGTATAACTTCTCAGCCTCACCTACCACTTTAATTACACCATTCTTCACATGAAAAGCTGTTTGATAAAATAAATCTTCAATCTTACTTGGATACCAATCATGTACTACGAATACAATATCAAGGTCTGGACAAACACAGAGCCAATCCAATATACTTTCCAAAATCTCAAGTGGTTCTGGATACTTAAAAAAGTTTGTGCCTGTATACCCAATCACTTTATTGTTGCAACAATGTTCAAAATCACGGTTTGGACACTTCTCAGAAAGGCACTTCTTACCACAAGTTCCTCGGACAGAATACAATGGATACTTCATATAGGAATCGTTGGCATCTCCCAACCCTTCAACTTCAGTTGTCATCAATACCTTAACAACTTGACATTGCTCCTCCTCTGATTTGTCATAAAGCAAGTCTTCCAAAATTCTAAACTTATCATCATAATTATATGTATTTCTTGGAAAGAAACTTATGTACTGATAATAATACTTTCCATCTTTATTCGTGATGAAGAAGTACTGAAAGTCCTTCTTGTATTCAATACAAGTCATACTCTCTTCTGTAGCAGTTGTCTCTCCTTCTTCCACTATAACGTCTGCCAAAAAATTTAATACATTCATATTAGATACCCTCCTTCTTCACTGATTTTGCAGGTTCTGACGCAGGAACTTCTGACTTCTTATCTGATTTTGCAGGTTCTGCCACTGGAACTTCTGACTTCTTATCTGATTTTGCAGGTTCTGACGTAGGAACTTCTGATTTCTTTGCCGGTTCAGCAGGCTTCTTATCAGATAGTTTGAAATATGTTTCCATGCTCTTACAAATGGTAGACAGTCTGCCCTCTGTTTTGTTTTTCTTAACATTGCCTGCCCCAGTGTTTTCCTCATATTCGTATGGTATATGCTCCGCAAAGTAGTCAATAAATTTCTTGAAGTCCTGCGGAGTGATATCGTGCTGCATTGCAAGGTCTGCTATAACGAATACCATGACTGCATTTGTCTTTTTCAAGAACTTCGTCTTTTCTTGGAATGCCTCCGATAGATATTCAATAATTGTTTGAATAACTTGCCGTCTACTTTCTGAATAATTTCCACGAATATCACGACAATACTTTGTCACTTCACGCATGGAAATTGCCTTGTAATTATAGCCGACATCTTTGGCGTCCATTAGGAGCATAGACTGTAACAAAATTTCCAATTCACTTTCTCGGCGAGCCTGTGCAAGTGTCAAAGGAATTGCCTGTTGAAAGAATGACATATTAGTCATTTTGCGAGTCCACTGTGCCAGTTCTGTTCCCATCTCTGTCCTTGCTTTCTGAATCAGAGTTAATGGTGTACTGGCATTTAAACGTGCAAAAGCCTCCTCAATCTCTTCATCGGTGGCATCCTCCAATAAGTAAATGGTAAATCGATATCCTGAAATAAGGTCTTTAATATCATCCGACAAATCATTAAATTCTTTGTTTGCTAATTCAACTTCTTTGTCGTAAATTTTTACCTTCGGCGTACTGGCATGGAGTTTATAATCACCACTAATAAACTCAAATATAGAAGTACATCTTTGTTTCCCATCAAGTGCCTGATAGGTTACGTTATCATCTTCCCCTTTATACTTGATAAAATATAATGGTGGCACAGGAAAGTCTGCAAGCAGGGAATGGATTAACAGAGATTTCTGAAGTGGACTCCACTGTCCAGACGCTCTCTGGATAGGCAAATCAAACTTCAGAGTATTGGTGCTATACCATTTTTCTAAAGTTCTTACGCCTTGTGGCAGATTTGATTTTTGCATAGATAAATCCTCCTTTGTTCTTATATAGTTTTTCGAGGTCTTATCTATCGCTCTGAACGAAGAAGAAGTCAAGCTATTCTTTTATATTTATCGATTATCCACAAAAAGGAAGTTGCAAATTTATCTATTCTGCTTATGTTCTTGACAGGCTAAAACCTGTCTTAGTACCCCCTACCTGTTAAATGACGATACCACATCTCAAGCATACAAAAAGACTGCCAAATACATCTCTGTAAATGACAGCCTGTTCTGATACCCTATTTTGTTGTCAGCATATTCTTTTTGATTTCTTCGATTTCCTCTTTGGTTAAACCAGTACCTTTCATAATCATAAGTGTATCTACACCTGCTTTAATAAGGTTTTCCACAATCTGTGCTCTTTCGTCTTTCCTAGCAACAATCATAGCCTCTTGCTTCTCTTCTTCTAATATCTGAAATACTTTTATCATACTCTGATACCCTACTTTGTTATCATCATATTCTTTTTGATTTCTTCGATTTCCTCTTTTGTTAAGCCAGTTGCCTGCATAATCATAAGCGTATCTGCACCTGCTTTGATAAAGTTCTCTATCATATTATTAGAAGCTTTTTTCTTTGCAATGTTGATTGCCTCCTGCTTCTCTTCTTCTAATATCTCAAATACTTTTATCATACTCTGATACCCTACTTTGCTACCATCATATTCTTTTTGATTTCTTCGATTTCCTCTTTGGTTAAGCCAGTACCTTTCATAACCATAAGTATGTCTGCACCTGCTTTAATAAGGTTTTCTGCAATCTGCAACTGAGACTTACGCTGACCTTCTTTCTCTGCAAGGTTGATTGCCTCCTGCTTCTCTTCTTCTAAAATCTGGAATACTTTCGTCATGCTCAAATACCTCCTTACTGACTTCGCATAGTCTCTGTCTATAAATTTATCACTGCTCACCAAAATACCAGGATAACAAATGCCTGTGTGTTTTCATCTTCAATCTGTTTCGCCAAATCTACTACTTGCTCAATCATTTTCTGCTTCGCTTCTTTACCTTTCTTTGCAAGTGGAAGAATGATAAGCTGCATAAGTTCTTTCTCTGACAAAGTTTCATTGTTCTCCAGTTTCTTTTTAACAGATTGGTAGATTTCAGCATCTGGCAGGCTATGAATGAACACCTGCTCCATTTTTAAAGTTAAGCATGGTATTTCCCATGTATCTTTTGCCGTCTCCACATCTCCCGTATAGATTACAATCATACGCAATTCTGGTATTCTTATACCTTGTGAATCATATCTCTGCATAATCCTACCAATATAGTTAATATACTTGACACGATTGGAAGTCTTATCTTCTGACTCATAATCTACGATTGCCACTGTATCATCTTCCAGTAAAAATAAATTGTCGATACGCATTTCATTTGCCGATACTGCTGGCAAATTCGTAGGCAATACTTCCTTAATCTTTGGTAGTTTCAAGCCGTAAGCCTCAAAAGATTTTTCCTTGTAGGTTTCACTCATCAACTTGAATTCAATGTCTTTGTTCTGGTACGCGATTCCTTCTGGCACTGCCAATCCCTCCTTTTTCTAAGTATAGCATCCCCTTACGGGGGGAGTCAATATCGACAGGCAGAGCCTGTTTTACCCCCTTATTGTGATGTATCGACAGATATGATTTTACCCAAAAAGACTACCAGATACATCTTGTAAATGGTAGCCTTCTCTTGATATTCTATTCGATTGTTTGCTCGATCCTTTCAACATCTGTCCTTGATAACTCAGCAATACGCATGATAATAGGTACATCAATTTTCTCTGCAAGCATTTTCTTTACCAATTCTTTTGTTGTTTCATTGATACCCTCCTTCTTTTCATTTTCCAGACTCACTACAAGTGTATCAATCTCATGTTTCAGCAGACCTGTAATCCGCATGACACGCAAGCGGTCAATTCCCTCTGCAAGTAACTTATAGCCAATTTCATACTGTGTTTCCAGAATTTCTGTCTGCTTTCTAATACACTCATAATATTTGTTATCATTCTCGACAGCCATAGAAATTCCTTTTTCTACTGCCTTACGCAGTTCTGTGTTGATTCTCTCCTGCTCATCTTCATCAATAAATCTCTTCGCCATTGTTTTTTCCTCCTTGACCATTTCATTTTATCTTAGTACCCCCTATATCGAGAGCGTTTCTGTGCTGCCTTAACCTCTGCCAAGATATTTCTTCCGCTTCATTACCCAATCCTTGAATGTTTCCTCCGTAATGTTATGCTCATCAAAAATACCTTTGTAATATGTATACAAGTCTTTCATGTGCTGACTGTCAGATATAGACTCAGCAGAAACAGCACGATAATATGTAGATTGACTGATACTCAGCGTGTTACATATATCTTCCATTTTTTTACCCTGTATCATCATGCAGATAATAGATACTGTGTAAGCATTTGACTTATCCACCCGTTTGTTGATAGCCTGCGTGGTCGTTCGCCCACGCTTAATGAAATCTAATTCCTCTCTCAGCTTTCTGTTTTCCTCTTGCAGGGATTCAGCCTGCTTCTTAAAAGTATGAGCCTGCTTCAATACATCATCCGCATTATCCTGTCCTAATAATGCATTCCTTAAATTGTTATTTAGGTTTCTCTCATGTTCCAACTCCTGCTTCAGTTTGGTAATTTCATTTACCATAAATTGCACCTCCAAATTTTTGTATTAGTACCCCAAGTTATTATCTCAATGCCAGACAATGGATTCTCCTGTTGATACCAGTTAAATTTTATACTTGCTAATTTTTGTCTTTCTGCAAGTCTCTCAATTTTAATAAACTGAGCTGTTTGTTTGGAAAACTATTTAAGCTACTGCATACTCAAAAACCCTTTTTGCAAATATACTGCTACTATACTCCCCTCTCCAGTATTCATAATTAAATTTACGTGCCTCATCCTTCGTAACATCTTTAAAAATATCCCTATGTATAAGCAAGTGTATACCATACTCATGACTAAAATCATTGCATATATCATACAAAAATTCTTTATAGATTATTTTCTGTGCCGCTTTCATATTTGCAAACCATGTATTCTTATCCTTATAAACAGGACTTGTAATCTCTGTTTTGTTTCCCTTTTTATTTAGTGTAAGACCTAAACCTTTCAACTTTTTATCCTGTCTTTTCGTTGTATGGACACAGAATTGAAAACACAGTGAACAACTATACGCACAATCTAATACTTTAGACATATTTCCAGTATTCTGTTGACTTGTTGCAGGTCTTAGATTTTCAATGTTACAACAATTTCTGCACACATTGATGTGGTCATAAGATAAGTCCTTTGCATAACCTTTAGATTCCATCATAACTTTATGCAAATATTTATTTTTGTTTTCGTATCTTATCATTGGCACTGCTTTGTCGTTATACTTCCTACAATTAAAGAAGATACTGCAATATCCAATTTCTTTAGGTAACCAACTTGGCATCAACACCATATCATCCTTAATAAAAGCAACTGCATAGTCACAATCTGGATTGATATAATATACACAACTACCTCGTGTAGTTACCTCTTTAAATCCTCTTTTTCTCAAGTCATCTGCCGTAACAATTAATCTAAAACCGTTTACTCTCCCATTCGTTATTCGATTGATAAGAATTTCTGCTGTCTTTCTTTTCATATTTAATTCCTCCATTAAATTTGTCTTGATTATTGAAATACATCTCTGATTTTTTACACTCAGAGTTTTCTACGAAAAATTTTGTGAAAAATTTTCTACACAGAATACTTTCATATCGAAATGCGATAAAAGGTCTTAGCAAACAGTCTGATCAACTCGCTTTGCGTATGATTCATTATGAACGCAGTAGGGTCTTGGGCGTTTTTTTAACGGCTTACCCCCTATTGTTTTTTCAAATACAAAAATAGCTACCCTACTCTCGTAAAATAGCCTGTTATCGATACCCATCTGAAGAACACACTTATTTGTGAAGCTGCATCGCATCGTCTGTTTCTTTACTGCCCCAAATACAGATACATATTCATACCTAAATCGTAAACTGAAAATACAGACTGCAGAACATACCATTTTCGTTGTTTTCTCCAAAGCACTGCATAACAATCTGACAGATAGACTTTCTATTTCATGCGTTCTTTGCGATTATCTCACTTCTGTTCTCACCGGCATTCCACAATAGAATTGAAAAGGATGATTCCTATAAAAACAGACGATTCTTTATGGGTTATCTTGATATGTTTGTCTTAGAGGAATATTTTTTATTCTTTACCCCCTTGTTTGAGAAGAAATGTATACCATTCTTAGATGCAAAGAAAAAGGATATGCTCTACACATACCCTTCTGCTTAAGATAATTTACAACTTTAAATTCCATCGAAACTTTACTGCTGGCTCCTGTACCTGCATGTTATAGATACTCCGAAAGTAATCCGCTGTCTCATTCGGCGGTATTTCCTTTCTCTCAAATGGTGGCACGATAATCACATCATAAATGCCGTCTGCATTTAATACCCTTCTGCACATAACAGCATCTTCATACGTGTCAGTCAACGCTAGCACAAAAAACTCTTCTGGATTTCTACTTTTTACAATCGCCACTACATAGCTGTTCAGCCGTTGAGCACGCTCAACAAGTTTCTGCAATTCCATACACAGACACCTCCCTGTTTCTAAGATTTTATAAGGTTCTGTATAGCTTAACTCCATCTCTTTTGAAAAGCAATAGAGCCTTTCAAAAAAGACAGATATCTCATAAGAATATTAAGTACCCCCACTAGGATTGATTTTCTGAAGCGTAAAATACCAGATACTCCATCGTATTATCCTCTGACTTGCAGCTCTGATACACTACATAATCACCCACATAAAACTCTTTCACTTCCTCTCTCAAGGGAATAAGTTCTTTCTTTGAAAGGTCAATGAAACTCACATCATATGTATTGTTCTTCATAATACTGTCTGAGCAGTTTTTGCATAAAATCTGGCTCATTTCCTCTGGATCTGGCTTGCTGTCATCTTTGACTCTCAATGTTATATGTGAAATCTTCCGCTCACTATTGGTTCTTACTTCCACCGTAGTCCTGTTTTCTCCATTACTATTGATACAGTCTGTATTGCCACTTCCTTCTTCCATCTTAAGCGTATATACTTCAAATGTATTCAGATTGAGGACAGCAACACCATCTTGATACAAAGACAGCAAGCCTCTATCCCCACATAGAAAGCAATCCTCTTTTAACGCATACTCTGTCGGCTCTTTTACGTTCTCCAAAGGAGAACAGCTACATACCCCCATTAGAAGCAAACTTGCTACTGATACCAGAAATGCCTTTTTCATCCAAATCCCTTCTCTCACAGAACTATAGTGTCTATACCCATATTATAGTGTCTGAACACCAGTTATTACAATATATTTTTTCTTGTATTCTTAAATAGTGTCTGGAAACACTATACTTGTAGGGGGGATACTTATTGATACGTCTCAGAATCAAAGAACTATTGGTATCAAAATCGCGTACGAAATATTGGCTGCATAATCAGCTACACATGGACTACCACAACCTGTCTCGTTTAATGGACAATGAAACTGACAGCATACGCTTTGAAAATATAGAAAAACTCTGTACTGTCTTGGAATGTACACCAGATGAATTGTTTGAAATCATTCCAGATGAAAACCATGATATTATGCTTTAAGCCTCTCCTAAAAGAATTGGGAGAGGTTCTTTTTTCTTGCTATGAAAACAAAAGATAAGATTTACAAACGGAAAAAATGATACCTTATCTCAAATAAAGTGAGTTGTTGTAAGAGCCAAAGAAATACCTTCAAAAAATAAAAAGAACTTGAAGCAGATTTTTGTTGATATTGAGCACTGATTCCAGAATGTATATACGTTTCTTAAGGTATCTGCTGTTTTGGGTTCTTTCCCATGAAAGCATTTTCTCTACGGGTTAGAAGAAAATAGAAAAATGATGTGTCTGACTTGACTGCATAAAAAAGGCGGTAAGCCACATGGACTTCCGCCAACTTGATTACCCCCTTGTTTATCTCAACATATCATTTGTTGTAGCACTAGGGATTTTAAAATCTGCACCACTTACATACAGATTATGAATGAGTACTGTACCACCTTTGAAATAGTCTGTGTTGGTTTGTACCCTGCCTTTATTCGGCTGATACCTCTGCTCTTCTGACAGATACAAATTACTTTCTTTCTTCGTATCATTTTTAAAGTACAGAGTCAAATACCATTTGCCTTCATAACTATTGTAACTCTTCTGCTGTGCTGAGTTCTTGTTATCACGCCCTGCCGTACTATCTGGTGTCAAACCGTAATCTATCTTATCTGTTAAAACAATGTTCTTAAATTCAACAGGGTCACTTTCATACCTTCTGATAACGAATGTTTTTACCTCTTCATCGTACCAGTTATCTTCCGTGTCCTCGGTTCTAACGGCATGAGTTCCGCCGTCCTCAGTATTTACTTTCTGGGACTTGTTAAAGGCATCTTTTGTGTCCTCAACAGCCTTTAGGATTGTCTGGTACATATCAGACTCTTCAAAGAGTGCTTTTGCCTCTTCTTCAGAACACTGATAATCTGTCTTAATCTGATTTAGCAATGCCTGATACCCCAATCCTTCCGTATCGATTGCTCCTCTGCGGATGTAAATAGGATACTGAGTGGTCTCCCTGTGTTTTGTTGACTCATGCTTATCTACCAGACTACTCATAGAAACATTGAAATTGTTATATTCTTTTTCGCTGTTCTTGCCTGCTACTTTGAGAGTTACATCAGCATACAAGTTCTTCTTTACGGATGTTACCCATTCCACATACTGTTTGAACAAGTCTTCCGTTGAGGATTTATTTCCCCATGCGGTGTATGGATCTCGATTCTCCACACTCGTATCGTTTACAACAGAATAATATGGGATAACGTTGTCTTCAGACAATTTAAATCCATTCTTGTCCTTATCATAATTTACCATGTCAAGGGCATATCCATACATCTTAAGCTGTGGTTTTACTTCCTTCACATTCAATGTAATATCTGAACCGCCGTAGATGACTGGCAGGTTCTTGTTGTTACCCCCTTTGATGTTTCTTGCCCTAGTTCCAGTACCCATTGTATCAGAATAAATACTTCCAGATACTAAGTCTTTCTCCGCATCTGTATCGATTCTCATCAGATACATGGATTTAGGCTGTACCTTCCGTATTTCTTCTGACATGGTTAATACAGTCCTTGGAATAATGCTGCCTCCACTCAATGTATCCGTACTATTCGTGAAATACGCCCTCATTCTAACTTCTGGGTAGAAAGACAAAGGTTCACAGGTGGCATTTGCACCAACTGCGATACGATACTGCTGTTCCTTTGGAAGTGTGTCTTTATATGCCTCTGTATTCAGTCGCATTCCAGTCTTGAGTGTGCCGTACTCCTTATCACCGGAGTAAAGTGTCTTTCCTACTTCCATCGTATCTGTACTGTATTTGTAAATCGTTTCTTTCACGTCAACATCCAGTCTGTAGATTGGGAAGTCATTATATTTCAACGGTCTTGCACCACTACTTGTGAGTACTTGATAAGAATCCTGTACATCTACATCGCCATCTGCTGTTTGTTTAATACCTTTATGGGTTAAAACAGATACGCTGTTAGGCTGTGTACCGCCTTCCATCCAAAATGAGTTGAATGAAAATCTATCTTTTATCTTTGATAAATAGACTGCCTTGGAATCACGGACGGGTGAAACAGTAGTCTTACCCCCTGTTGGTGTAATACCGTAGGTATTACCATGTACTCCAGTTAAAATATTACGTTCTGCTTCTGGTAAGGAATTCATACTCAATGCTGATATTGTTCTCTTATCACCATGAAGCCCTCTGGATAAGTTGAAAGCGTAAGTATACCTTTTTGTTGTTTCTCCAGAAATATCATTGATACCCTTATCAATGTTATCTCTCGTGTAGGACTCACCAAGAAGTGTGTTATAGTAAATCAGCCTCTCTGTCGTACTCTTCTTATCGGCATCCAATGTGATACCTTTCTGATAATCCGTAGTACCCAGATGGTAAGTGTTAGTACCCTCATATGATTGATGTGACTCGTCACTAAATACGCAGGTTCTGTTTACCACGTTCTTAGGATTTACTACGCTTTCTCCACTGTTTGTAAGGATACCATTCTTTGAAGCAAGGATATCTGCTTCGATTTTATTTAACTGATAATCCTCTAAGTGGATATCCGTTGATACTTTGATTTTCTCTGGTACATCTATTTCAAGTACAAACACGCTATACCCATCTCCATTTTTACTTCCGACAGATACGGTAGCTCCTTTTGTTGTACTCTCCAAAGTTGTGTTCTCCTTTGAAAGGAACTGATCAACTTGAGACTGATACTCTTCAATACCAAACATATCTCCAGGAGTAATACTTTGTGCCAGTGTGTTCCAGAATGTACCACCGGAGTTCTTGTCTGATAATTTATACTTCTCATTGGCATCACTGTTAGCTACCATAGCAATGTAGTATCTGGAACTGTCTACCTTGAATGTTCCTTCTTCAGCTAACGTGTGTTCCACACTATCTTTACCCCCAATAGAGAGTTTACCGTTTAAATCCTCATCATAGGAAAGTTTGGCATAACTGATATAGGATTTTACTGGCTTGGTTTTCACTAAATACTGGACTGCGATACCCAGTTTCTGTTCCTCACCTGTCAATGCTATTTCTCCAGTACCTGCTGTACTTCCGTTGGATGCCTGTAACTCCGCTGATGATATCTGACTCTTATTGTTTACCATTGCAGTCAAGTTGTACTGTAAATTTACTGGTTCTGCCTGCTCCTTTTGTCTCATGTTCTGTATGAGCTTATCTGAAACTCTACCAGACAGTGCAGACTGTGCAAGAAAGTTTGCCGTATCTTGTGGTGTTCTGTATTTGTAGACTGGCTTGTAATTACTTCCTGCATTAAAGTTACCAGAATTTACACTGGTTATCTGAGCCTTGGTACTTCCTTCTAACTGCTTACGCAGGGAATCGAGGTCTTGCTCTACTGTTATCTTGCCACTTCCATTGGCTAAAAATGCACCGTAAGCGCAGGTCTTGTAGCCTTCTTGATATGTATTGGTAATGTTTGTGACAAGGACGGGAACGCTACCGCCGTTCTCTGACATACCCCCTTGTATATCGTGATTTTCAGTAGTACCTGCTGTCAGATTTCCGTCAACTGGCATGTTTCCACCTTTCTGCGAAATAGCTGATACCCTTGAATCCATGTTGTAGTTTCCATCTTCTGTCTGGGTTGCTCGTACTGTGATACTTGTTGCTGCTCTTGTTGTTCCTTCATAACTCAATCCAAGCACGCCGAAGCCGTAACGCCAATTCAAACTTTGGTGTTTTCGTGCCAGTATATCGGCAACACTTCCCGACTTGTTATCGATTGGATTGTTATTGAGGTCATGCATCGTATAATACTGTGCTAATTCCGTTAATCCGATTGTACCATTGGAATCTCCATAAGGTACTTGCTTATCGGAGTAATGATTTCCAGTGACATCATACACTGTCTTGAATACAGAACTGAGTCCTTTGTCTACGATTTCATTGGCTGTAGGGAAAGACAGGTAGCCTCCGCCGTTAAATCCTATTACCGGCGTAATAACGAGTACCCCCGACTTGGAAATAAATTCCTGCTTACTGATACCACATGTAAGTCCTTTCTCAGCCAGTAAAGCAGTAAATCTGTCATAGAACTGAGAACGCTTTTCAGCGTTATAAAGCATACCATCGGGATTATGTACATCTGTGAAGTTCTGATTGATATACTCAGCCAGTCCTTCAAATCTGAAGTGAGCATGTACGTTTGTACTCTGCTGTCCAGACAAGTCTCCATCACCAATCATATTTCTTAATGTGTTGTCTAAGCTGTTCGCATCTACTGACAGAATCGTGGCTGCCTCCTGCGTGGTAACATTCGCATTATTCACCGTCACCAGTTCTCCGTTGTCTACAATAAACTCTGGAGCATTTGTACTGATATCATTACGGTTGGCTGAAGTACTGTATAAGCCTTCTCCGTTCTTTAATACTACGATACCTGCTCCGCCTCTGGTGTAACCTGCGTAGTTGCCACGATTTATATCTCCTTCTGTAAGCAGGTCTGCTCTTCTTGCAAGTGAAAATTTCACACCGTAAGTTGCGTAAGTACCATTGCCCGTAACCACACTATCATTGACACCACCAGAGCTGCCTCCGCCCGTCCATTCTGCTCGTGCTGTCTGACCTCCCAGTAATAACAGGAATGTCAGGGCTATCAGTGACTTCTTTATCCTCATTTTGACACCTTCTTTCTCAATGTGTGCAGTAGGGCAAACAGTCGATCTCTGTTTGCTAAACTCATACCCCCTATTATGAAGATTACTCCAGATAATACTGCGACTACCCAGCTTACTCCGCCTGTCTGTGGGAGCATGGTACTGCCTCCAGTTCCATACATATTCATATCAATGTCTTTCACACTATCCACGAATCCAGTTACTTCTATGGTTTTTGATACCTCAATACCAGAACTGGTAGTGGCTGTTATTTTATACTTCCCATTATGACTGACTGAGAATGTATATTCCTTACATGGTGTCTGGCTTGACTCACCATTCAACATCAACACGCTGTCAATATTACTGTAGACTGTAATCGGAAAGTTCGTGCCTGTTAGAATACCATTCGGTAACTCACTGTAAGAAATATCTGGCTTGGCAGTTGATATCTCTTCCTGTTTGGGAGCGGTTACCCCCTCTATACTGAAGTCTAAAGTAATCGTTCTGATATTAGTACGCATACTGACTGTAAAAGTACCATTCATACTGATAGGGAATACCCTTGTTACTCCTTTTACAGTGTTACCAGTATCAATATACTTCTTTAGGGCTTCATCAGAACTCAATACCAAATTTCCTTTGGAATCCTTGATATCGAAGTTCATCAGATATTCTCCGCCAAGCTGTTCTGGATACTTACTAAAATCATAAGCAACAGACACGTTAGCCTGGGTCTTGTCATCAGCTAGTGAAGAACTGATACTGATACTTGGTGTCTCAAGGAATGTATCATCATAAAGCGTATTGGCGGCTTCTTGGGAGTTGACATCCATGTTTCCTAAGTAATCTCCTTGTGTAGAAAATACTAATACTGTAGTGGGTGATTCAGTTCTTAGTGGAAAGGATATTAAATCTTTACTGGAAGCTGTTTGGATCTCGCCAGTGTGCTTTTTGATGTACTCCGTCAAAGAATCAAGGTCTTTCAGACTATCGTCTTTCTTTAAGTACCCCCACGTAAATACTCCATCAGAATTGTATTCTCCAAAGGAAATGTCAGATACCTTATCCGCTGTTTGATTGATACTTGGAATGAGAAAGCCTTCCTCTCCTCTACTACTATCTAAATACCCTATGAAAATAAGGTCTTCAGTCAGTAAATATCTTCCTGAAGATACTTCCTCTTTAAAAGGATTTTTTAGCTTCTGTTTAAGAACATCTAAGTTCTCATTGACTGTGATACTGACTGGGGCTTGCTCTTCTGTCTTAGTAATGGTGTCCTCTTTAGGGGCTGTCGCTGACTTCGTATTCTGGATTGCATCAGTTGTCCCTGTATTGGAATGCTCCGTTAGAGTTTCCTCAGTTTGCTCTGCTGCTAGGACTATCTGGGGCGAATAAAGACTACTCGATATAGATAAGGCTAACAGCGTACATACGATTGTTCTCTTCATGTCTAACCTCCTTATGTAATTTTCAAAGTTCCTTTCGGGGGAAAACGCATACCCCCTATGTAATCTTGCTATCGCAAGGTGATACAACTGTACACTCTACTCCGTACATGACAGAAGATAATACAGCGTCTTTTCGGTTGTTTTATTTGTCTGTTATACTTCCTGCTTGGATTCCACATACCTGTCACCTCCCTCTACGCTACTCATGTACTTTTGGTACACTCGATTGACTTCGTTCTCATCAAATACTCGTACTCCGCTTGGTAGGCGTCTGCACTTTAATCTTCCAGTATCTACCCAGTTTCTTATGGTTACACTGCTGACTCCGAATAAACGAGCTACCTCCGATACTCTCATCATATAAACTACCTCCTTACCATCTCACCTGCTCAGTGGTTAGAACTTACTCATTGAACGTGTTTACTCTCATCTTTATTCTTATCTTACACGTTGGAAATTCGCCCAACTGCGGAGAGATTTTCTGTAATGTTTCACTTACTATATCCTCATCTCTATCCTGTCATACAAAGCATTGAGTTCTTTTCACATTTTGATGACAGTCCGCCGTATCTGGGCGAGTACGCATTCTGACTGTTCCTATAAAAAGAGCCTGCTCATGCGGTCTTGACATAAACAGGCTCAGACTGATAGGGTCGCATATGAATACGGAAATAATGGGTTTAGCTGATGATGTGCCTTGCGGGCGAAACTGCTAATCTGAGAGAGCTTGCCGAAGACTTGGGGAATCTTCAGACTGCTAGACCAACTTCTTATATACGTCTGGAATCTTTATATCAATAAAAGAGGAAAGAAAAAGTATGAACAAAACTATGATATCCATATGAAGTTCTATATCTCTACTGTATAGCAATCGTTTTCCTATCAGTGATTCCATCATCAACTCACGATTGATAATGCGTCTCTACTGTGGTTCTCTATTCAATTCGTATCTTAAAAATTATAAATTGGGAAGTTTTTGAAAAAGGCGGTTGCCCCAAAAGTGACACCGCCTTGAATAGAATTTTAAGAACTGATACCCCCGTGTATTAGATATTGTATTTGCAATGATTTTTGAAGAATGATTTGAACTCCTCACACTTAAAATTATATGACTTTAATACCTGTGCATCATCTTTGTTTGGTGGAATGTTACTTATCATAATTTCATAATAATTATCCTCCAGAGGTTCTGCGTAATACACATATAACTCTCTCTTTTGTGTGATACCCTTATCAGTATCAGCAGAAACTTCTATGTATTTTTCACCATCTTCTTCTTTTTCTTCCTCCAACTCATCGTAAAGGAACAGTTTAAAATACTCCTCAAAGAGTTTGCCTTCCTTTGTATGAATGTATTTTTTCTTGTTATCATTCTCATCTTTCTCATCTTTCTTAGCTTTCTTACTACGCTTTATTAAACTTTCGTTTGTTTCCTTACTCTTACATGAAAACACCCAGTTGTACTCTGCATTCCTAAGTCTCGCTAACATCTTAAGATGATCTTCATCAGAAAAACCACAAGCATACTGATTAGTAAGAAAATAAGGTGGGTCTAAATAGTATACCTTGTTATTATCTTCCTCACCTGACACTTTGGGTACAATATCATTGAAATCCTTTGAAGTAATATCGACTCCTTGCAGTCTATCTGAGAACTCATCAAGCCATGTATTTTCTTCTGACAAAAGTTTCTTAAACCTTTTGATACCTTTCGGGTCTACCCCCGACTCAGAAGATTTTGATACAATGTAACTTGCAAAACTATGCACATACAAAAATGCGAATACCAGTAGCCTGTCTCTGGGAGTTAATTTCAATGTATCACTGTTAATCTGGTCTTGCCAAGCCTCTCTCTGTTCCTTAGTGGTTTTCTCATCATCATTCATTTGTTTTATGTAATCTTCAAAGGACACATACAATGCAAGATACATCTCAACTACGTTTTGTACTTCAGGCTTTTTCAATACATCTTCCAAAATCAGCAGTTCCTCGTACCTTTTTTCAAGATACCCCCGTTCCATACTCATAATCTTTAGGTTTTTAACACCGACGGCTTTATACAGACTTTTTCTGTTAGCAGTAATTCTCTGCTGCTTATAATCATACTTAGTATCATAGTTGATACCCTTCCAGTTATCTATTATATCCTTTACACCTTTATCTTCGGTGGCATCTTTACCATATCTTTCTCTATACTCAGTGTTTTCAAATATAGACTTCAGATGAGCATACATCTTCTTCTGATCGATAGATGTCTTCATATCCTTTATGATGTCATACCATTTATCATTAAACTCAGCAAAAGTTTTCTTGAAATCATCTGGTAATCTGTGTTCATACTTCTTAATGAAGTATAGAGCCTTAGCTACTACTACATCAAACTCATTCAAATGCCGTTTTCCTTTTACTGTATCCTTCAGCGAAACAGTCATAGTCCCTGTTCCACCAAATACATCGTAAAAATCAAAGGTATCTGAGTAGACGTTTTGAGCTACTCCACCCTTTAATATGAGTTGTAACAATTTAACCAAGTTCTCACGCTTGCGACCATCTCTATACAGTCTAATTCTAAAATAATCTGACTCGGCTATATCTTGCTTTACTTCGGCGGTCTTCATGTAAAACTGTTTGAAGTAAGCCTTGAAATAAAGTTCTGATACCCCTAATTGATTACTCTGATTGGAAAGAGCAGTACCATACTTCTTCCACTGTTCATTTAAAAAATCATCTATCTCACCTTGAAAAGTACCTGTGATAATTTGGTAAGCAATCTCACACAGTTCTGGTTTTTTGTAGTCAACAAAACGTTCTACTTCGATATCCTGCTCCTGCATCTTCTTGATTGCTTCATCTTCCTTACCCTTATTTACCTCAAATATATAAAAAAGTATGGTGTGAACATAGTTCCAGTAGATGTTCTTATAAGTGTTGTCTCTAGGGATATTATTCAAAAGTGTATAATCATCTAAATATTGTATATGTTGTCTCAATGAAGTAGCGGATATACCATACTCATCCCACAGCTTTCTTAGGTCGTTTACCCCCAATGAGTTAAGAGTATTTAGTATGACTTGAATGAGGTCTTTCGTCTTATTCCATACAAGCAGATACCTCTGCCCAAAACTTACATACCCTATTGGAATGTCAATACGAATGACTTCATTTGGAATGATTAAATCTCCCTCATCGGCAGGACTGGACTGCATTGGCATATAATCACACAGATTCTTGATAATATCAGATACTTTAGCGTTATTAGCAATAAGAGCATTAAGAGCCTCTAAATCAATCATATTTAATCCTTTAGAAGCAATATTGCCTGCTGTAACTTGCATACCAAGTAAAATACTGTGCTTTTTAAGGAAATCTTCTAAATTATCTCTTTCTGGTACTTCCCAAAGTATCTTATTAAGCTGTTCATCTTCAAATTCAACTAAATATGCCTCCGAGGTCCCACCTTGCAGTACACCCCTTAATGCTCTGCCTACCATCTGTGTGACTGATATTTCTGTAGAACTGTCTCTGGCAATAAATACTGTCTGGGTCTTAGGTACGTCTACTCCTTCTTTGAACTTGTCTACACTAACAATAACTGGAAGTATGTTTTTTGCATATCTCTCCTCGTATATCTTTACTATCTGGTCTGAGGATAACGCTTTATCCTTCCTGTTTTTCATATTTTCTTTTATTCTTTCTATGTAGTCTTGGAGATTCTTATACTGCGTCAAGTCATTATTTCCATCTGTACTGATTGATATACCACAGTCTATCTCATGAGCAAGGAATTTACTCCAAAGAAGCCTGGCTACCTCCCTACTCTTTACGAATATCACTGTTTGACCAAAGGAATTGTTAGGATTTAATTCTTTAGGAGCTTTTGTGTCCTCGTCCTGTGAGGACGGGGTCTCTAAAGCTAAAGCACATACCCCCTTTTCGTAAGTATCTATGATACGATTACACAATTCCTCATCAGATAGTTTCTCAGGACTTGAGTCCTTTTTCTTCGCAAGAAAAGGCTTGGCTAGATACCCTTCAGCTATCAACTGATTTATTGATACCCTACTTGCATAACAAGTCTTGTCTGTAGGCTGCTTGCTCTTAGGGTCTATACCATGAAGAAATATCTCTTCTATGCGACTTCCATTTGTATTCTTCGGTGTAGCTGTTAGACCTATAATATGTATCTTTGCTTGTGCCATATACAATAAAGCATGTATGATACTACGATAATCATCTCCTACCGCATGGTGTGCCTCATCTATGATTACTGTCAACTCATCTGTATTTTCTAACCAGTCTTTAAAGGACTCATCTATCTCTTTTTGCTTACCACTGTTATCTGCAAAACCAAACATCTTACACAACGTCTGTTTTGTTACGAATACCATCTGTACATCTTCTGATTTGTACTCTTCTCTGAATGAGGTATCTTGACTGGAGAACACATGGGCTGTTATCTCCGAAGCCTTAAAAGGTTTACCCCCATGTTCTAGGCTGTCTCTATACGTGTGGTCTACAAAAGAATGGTGAGCCTGTGTCAATAGTGACAGTCTCTCACATATCCAGAGTACCTTAGTACCCTGTCTGTTTAACACATTTCTATTCAGATATTCCACAGCAATTCTAGTCTTACCCCCACCAGTAGGTACTACTACCAATGTTCTGTATGTGTCATAGACTTTATCTAATTTCTCTAAGTTCTTAATAGCTTCTTCTTGGTATGGAAACATCGAATACTTTTCTTTGCCTTCTTTAATTTTAATATTAGTATTCTTAAGTAGTCTGTTCTCCTTAGTTGCCATTGTTAAACCTCTTCATATTCATCGTCTAACTCTTCAGTGATTTCATCATACTCTGGATCTTCCTCTATAGTCTCTCGTATCAGTATCTTAGTATAACTGCCCATATTCGTCACCCCACTATTCTTCAGTATCATTTCCAAATCTTTGAATATTGGAGATTCCTCTACTTCTGGAATGAAAAGTACTCTTTTGTCCTTAACAGTGTCTTTATCGTTATCCTCTTCTCTATCATCTATTTCATTCTCTATTTTAGTACCAGCCAAAATATTTGTTATCAGTACCTTTTTAACGGAAACTTCATTGAAATAAGCTTCTGAGAAAAAGAAGTTCTTGAACTGACCATCCGTATTCAATTCATAACTGTATCTGCCTTCACCTTTGAATAACTCACGTACAATGAGGTCATCTTTATTACAAACTGCCATCCAGAAGCAATCATGCGTATCGACAAAGTTTGCAAAACTCACCATATCCTGTGTGTTTCTTGTTACTGTATAATCGTAAAACAGCACTCCTTTCTTACGTCTCGGAGAAATATTCTTCATACTCTTTAACTCTTCAAAATGACCTTCTTTCAAAACTCTTAATGAATTTTTAATATCAATGTCAGATACCTTACCTTTCACTGCATCTTCAAAATCAAGCAATCTTATTTCTTTTTCTGTGATGCCTTCCAACAAGCTATTCATTGTGCCCCACACAATAATTGTGTGTTTTAATCGTTCACTTAATGATTTCAATTTTTTCTTTGCACACTCAATTTCATCTTGCGTTGTAAGCCTTTCTTTTGAGCAAAAATATTCAACTGCTCTTCTTATTCTAGTACCATCATAATTAAATGGATAAGTAAATACATATTTTTTTGCTTCTTCTAATGGATTTGCTGTATACTCAAGGTCTTTTTTAACACCTTCCGGCAATAATTGAAGCCAATCTATCTTAGTTGATTTTTTATTCTTCTTTGATTTTTCATTTTCATTCTTCGCTTTTTTACTTTCCTTCTTCTTCGGCTTACGTTTAATTTTACTATAAATCTCTAATTCTTCACAGAAATCACTGAACTCATTTTTAATTACATAATAGAAATCACCTATATTACTGTCGCTGACAAGCATTATCTCACGTTTTTGTGGATATATATCCTCAAACAAAGTAACATCTCCAGACAAATCAATCAGCATAGAACAGAATTTTTCCTGTAATACCCTTACTATAATACGTCTGAATAAATCACCACGCATCTTCAAAGAGAACATATCAACTGGGTCATAAATGTTTGACATGAAATCATCATAGGGTGACATTCCCCATTTTTCCTGTATCGTAGAACTACCACCAGTAACTCTTTTAAATACGTCTGTTGTAATACCTATTCTCTTTTCACCTTGCATTAAACCATTTTTACCTAACAGCTTATACTTACCATCTGGTGCAGTTTTATACGCTTCTTTTTCTTTTACATACAACTTACGACAATCCCTGTATATCACGAAATAAACTGCCTGCAATAATTCTTTTGGGTAGACCTCTAATCCTTTATAATTCTCATATACTTCATTCAGAACACAGCAAGCATTTTCTGTATTCATCCCCACGATTGAGCACAGTTTTTCAGCATCACCATCTTCCAGTTTGGTTGGCTTCTCCGTTTCAGTTGATTTTTTCACAATGGCACTTTTATCTAGCATTCTAAAAAACTCCTCTGGTGTCATAATAAATTTCTCCTTTTTAAGTCTTTTCTTTCCAGTATATTATACAATTCTCGACAGATAAATAGTTTTTCCAGATTTTTACAAATAAAAAGCAATGCCAGTAATGTGACATTGCCTAATAATTTTAATCTTCAATTTTTCGCATTTCTGCTTTCAGTTCTTCAATCTCTCTATGTGTGTATGTTTTCTCAGTATTATCATTGATTGCATGTCCAACTATACGCTTTAAAATGTATTCTTCCATCCTTACTCTTTTAGCCTTTGTGATGAACGTATGTCTCGTTTCATGCGGATGATGATCCATTTGCAGTCTTTCCACAACCTTATTGAATCTCCCCCTATATTTATCATACGTCATATAAATGCCTTGCTGACCGTTAATATCATTAAACAAATAGTTGCTGCCCAACTCTTTCGCTTCTGCGTATCTTTTCTCAATTAAAGGTTGAATCAATGGGTGAATGGGTACGCATCTGTCCTTTCCTGCGTCCGTCTTCATACCCCCGTACATAACTTGTAGTTCCAAATCTATATCTTTGATTTTTAGTATTGCAAGTTCCTGCGGTCTCCAACCAGAATAAATACCACATAACACCATATCTACAAATGCAATTTTATCTACATTCTTCCACAGTAAATCAATTTCTTCCTTTGAAAAGATTGTATTCTTACGCTTTTCTCTTACTTGTTTTATTTTCGTTTCTTTATCAAGTTCAAATGCCCTTGCATAATTTCTATCTACTATCTCACGTGCGTATGCCCAGTCAAACATCAAGTTGAACATAGACTTAATACGTCCTTTCGTGCAGGCGGATGCGTAGCGTTTTTGACCCTTTTCTTTACCTCTATCTGGTATTATATACCCTTTGTCCATACATTCTTGCAAATGATAAATTCTAATATCACGCATTTTCATGTTATACAGACCACTACAATAACGATAAGCAGATGTTATGGTTCTCTCAGATGATATACTCGTCAATTTCTTAAAGTAATCTTCTGTCCACTGTTCATACAACTCTTTAAATGTAATATCCTTCGTATTCAAATCATAAGGACATTCTTGATATGCGACTAAGGCTGCCTCGGCTTCTGCTCTAGAAGCGTAATACCCTAATGTCTTTAAATTTTGTTTACATCTTCCCGTTTTTGGATTTAACTCCCAACCGACAGTAACTCTCACACGCCACGGCTTTCTACGTTTCCCTCCTTTCATTTTGTATATGTTACCAGTACCATTTGCACGTCTCATTTAGACACACACTCCTTCCAAATAAAATTTTCACTTTATTTACATGAACTCCATGTGTATCTAGCATCTGTTTAAAAACTCCAGTTTAAGAAAGGCTTAACCCACCATAAACTCAAGTGTGGCTTGTGTGGCTTGTAGAGTGTGGCTTGCGTGAGTCTTTTATGAGTCTTTTAAGCAAAAAAACAGGACTTCCCAAGCCGAACTACGACTTGAGAAGCCCCTTAAAATCAAGGTTTTTCGCCCCTATATTAGAATTTGCCAGCCTGTGCTGATTCCTCAATCGCTACTGCAACAGCAACAGTCATTCCAACCATCGGATTGTTACCAGCGCCGATCA
>OFMJ01001067.1_pt1 | contig 22457 bp, 22 predicted proteins | sample 1541801 | NCBI WGS metagenome assembly OFMJ01 (sample SAMN04209234, study PRJEB22552) | human gut metagenome | biome: gut; material: feces | host: Homo sapiens | place: USA: Oklahoma
CAATTACACAGTTTACAACATTCCGGAGGGGCGCTTAAATTACATGGCTTATAACTACCAAAGCCCGAACATGAAAGACATCAAAGCGAGAAAAGCAATTGCACTTGCATTGAATGTAGACGAGATTATTACAGGAGCATATGGCTCAGAAGAACTCGCACTTCCTGCAAAGAACTTCTGCGCTCCACAGAACTTATATTATAATGATGAGATGGAAGGTTACAAACAAGACATAGAAGAAGCTAAAAAACTTGCAAAAGAAACAGGTTTAACTGAAAAAACATTACATTATATTTACAACCAAAACAGACCAAATATGAAAGAAACAGCACAAGTCGTGCAGCAACAGTTAAAAGAAATTGGTGTTAATGTTGAAATCGAGGGATTAGACTCGCCGGCATTCTTCCCGAAATTATTTGCTTCCTGGCTTACAGGAACGCCAGTGGAAGATACATCCTGGGATCTTGCTTCTAACGGTATGGATCAGTTAAATGCCGATCCGGCTTCTAAATTGACATCCTGGACAGGCGATAATCTAGAAATCGGATTTTACGTAAGCCCGGAGACAAAAGAACTTTGGAAGAAAGCTTCCCAGGCTCTTACAGAAGAAGACAAAGATAAATATTACAAAGAACTTCAGGTACAGATGAATGAAGACTACTCTATGTATCCAATGGCAAATACAAACTATGTTATGGTTGCAAGAAAAGAATTCAAAGGACTTGATGAGATTCAGAGAGTACCGATATTTGAGGATTATTTAAAAATTACTATGGAGAAATAGTAAATCAAAAAAAGACCGTTCGGGTGTGAACGGTCTTTTGCTGAATTTGAAATGTTTGCAGATAGAAGGAGATGCAAAGTGAAAGAATATATTTTAAAACGCTTTTTACAATTGATACCGGTAGTAATCCTGGTAAGTGTTTTTTCTTTTCTGATTATACAGGCAGCGCCGGGAGACCCCATTCAAAACTATATCAAGCCGGGAATGACAGAGGATGAAATCCAAGCGATCAGAGTAGAATATGGAGTGGATGGAACGGTTGCAGAGCAGTATATTGTCTGGTTGAAACATGTACTGCAAGGAGATTTTGGAACATCTATTTATAAACATCGTCCGGTAGCGGAGATGATCGGAGAAAGATTACCTTCCACATTGATACTAATGGGATCGGCGCTATTACTGTCATTGCTTGTCTCTATACCGCTTGGATTATGGGCTGGTTTGAAAAAGAACAAATTAGCTGACAATATGATTAGTTTTCTGTCTTATCTCGGAATATCCATACCACAATTTTGGTTGTCCATGGTATTGATCATCATATTTGCGTTAAAGTTACAGTGGTTCCCAAGTGGTGGAATGCATACAACCAATGTAGATACATTTGGCGATATGGTTTGGCATATGGTACTTCCGGTTATCGTGTTGAGTTTGAACAATACTGCAATATTTACAAGGTATATCCGATCCAATACGATCACACAACTGGAAGAGGATTATGTAGTGACTGCCATAGCCAAAGGAACAAATAAGAGAAAAGTGTTAAGAAGACATGTGTTAAAGAATTGTCTGTTACCGATTATTACATTGGCAGGGATTAATATTGCAGGTCTCGTATGTGGATCTTTCGTTGTGGAAAGTATTTTTTCATGGCCAGGAATCGGAAGGCTTGCAATGGATGCGGTAACATCTAGAGACTATCCGGTCATTATGGGATTCACAATGTTCTCCTGTATCATTTTGATATTAGGAAACTTTTTGGCAGATATATTGTATGCAGTAGTAGATCCTAAAATCAGACAAGGAATGGGTAGAAAAAATGGATAATAGAACAGAATATGAAATACAGAATGATAGTTTTCAACGAGTAAAAAAAGAAGAGAAAAAAATCAGTGCAAAATATGGCAGAGGATTGATCGGAGATGTGATCCAATCTTTAAAAGAAAATAAACTTGCAATTATTTGTACGATGATTTTACTGCTTATTCTGATCAGTGCTGTGATTGCCCCACTTTCACCGTACGATCCGGATAAACAGGATGTTATGCAGAAATTGTTATCGCCGTCTTCTAAACACTGGTTTGGTACAGATGAATTAGGAAGAGATTATTTCACGCGCGCATTGTATGGAGGAAGAATTTCTCTTTCTGTAGGATTTTTATCGATGCTTTTATCGACAACGATTGGTACATTAATCGGAACGATCAGTGGATATATGGGTGGAAAGATAGATATGTTACTGATGCGTTTTACAGATATTTTTATGTCCGTGCCAAGTTTTTTGCTTATGGTTGTAATCAACTCACTTTTTCCGCCAAAAGTATATTCCATGATTATTATTCTTGGATTGTTTGAATGGTGTCAGATTGCCCGGATTACGCGTGCAGAAACATTGTCTTTAAAGGAAAAAGACTTTGTTATCGCATCCAGGCATTTGGGAGCGGGACATTTTGAAATTATTTTCAAGCATATCATACCAAATATGACTTCTTCTATTATTGTTGCAGGAAGTCTTGCAGTGGCAAGAGCGATTTTGACAGAGTCAGCATTAAGCTTTATGGGACTTGGAGTGCAGCTTCCGAAAGCATCCTGGGGAACAATGCTTCAAGGAGCGCAGGTGTATATTATGGACATGCCCACATTGGCTATTTTCCCGGGATTATTTATTGTCCTTACAGTATTAAGCTTTAATGTGATCGGAGATGCGCTTCGCAATGCGCTAGAACCGAAAATGGTCAAGTAGGAGGTAGGGAAATTGGAAAAAATATTAGAAATTGAAAATTTAAGAGTATCTTACCATACTTACGCAGGAGAGGTTCAGGCAGTAAGAGGAGTATCCTTTGATGTGAATAGAGGAAAAACACTTGCAATCGTAGGTGAATCCGGATGTGGGAAATCAGTAACGTCCAAGACGATCATGGGATTGATTCCAACTCCGCCGGGAGAAATCAAAGAAGGAAGCAAGATTTTATTTGACGGGAAAAATATATTGGAACAATCGGAAAAAGAATGGTGTGATTACCGTGGGTCTCAGTGTTCCATGATATTTCAGGATGCACTCACTTCTTTAAATCCAACGATGAATATCGGAAAACAGATTGTAGAAAACATACGAAACCATAATAAGATTGATAAGGCAGAAGCAAGAAAACGTGCAATGACAATGCTTCGTCTTGCCGGAATTCCAGATGAAGAAATGTGTATGAAAAAATATCCGCACGAATTGTCTGGAGGCATGCGTCAGAGAGTAATGATTGCAATTGCACTATCGGGTAATCCGAAAGTTCTGATTGCAGATGAGCCGACAACAGCTCTTGATGTTACGATACAGGCGCAGATTATCGAGCTTATGAAAAGCATTCAGGAACAGTTTGGAACAACGATTATTTTAATCACACATGATCTCGGAGTTGTGGCAGACATTGCAGACCGAATCGTAGTTATGTATTCGGGTAAAGTTGTTGAAGAAGGAAAAAGCAGAGAAATTTTCTTCGGTCATAAACATCCATATACGTGGTCGCTTTTAAAAGCTGCACCAAGTCTGGAACTTGGAAAAGAGGAAAAATTAGTATCAATCGAAGGTACTCCTCCGGATCTGATTGCTCCACCGGTAGGTTGTCCGTTTGCAGCAAGATGTAAATACTGCATGAAAGCTTGTCTGGAAGCAATGCCTCCGCAATTTGAATTCGAAGAAGAACACAAAGTGGCCTGTTGGCTTTACCATCCAGAATCGGGATACGCAAATATTCGGTTTGAGGAGGAAACAGAAGATGAATAGACAAAATCCAATATTGGAAGTAAAACATTTAAAGAAGTATTTTCAAATCGGTCCGAAAAAAGTAGTGAAGGCGGTAGACGATGTTTCTTTCACTATCTATGAAGGAGAAACATTGGGCATCGTGGGAGAATCCGGATGTGGGAAAACAACTTGTGGAAGAACTTGCGTCGGTGTGTATGACAAAACAGATGGACAGGTATTGTATAAAGGGAAAGATATTCATAAATTAAATGCTGCCGGAAGAAAAGAATTGACGAAACACGTGCAAATGATTTTCCAAGATCCGTATTCTTCTTTGGATCCGAGGTTAAAGGTGCATGATATTGTTGCAGAAGGAATGAGAATTCATAAGTTAACAATGTCAAAAGAGCAGGAAAGACAGGCGGTACAAGATTTGTTAAGACAAGTCGGATTGAATCCGGAACACGCAAGCCGTTATGTGCATGAATTTTCTGGTGGACAGAGACAGAGAATCGGAATTGCCAGAGCGCTTGCCGTGAATCCGGAATTCCTTCTGTGCGACGAACCGATTTCAGCACTGGATGTATCTGTACAGGCACAGGTTGTTAATCTGCTTGTGGAATTACAAAAAGAACGCGGATTAACAAGTATTTTTATTGCACATGATCTTTCTATGGTAAAATATATTTCAGACAGGGTTGGTGTAATGTATCTTGGAAATATGGTAGAACTGGCAGAAACAGAGGAATTATATTCGAACCCGCTGCATCCTTATACAGAAGCATTGCTTTCCGCAATTCCTATTCCGAACCCAGATATAGAAGAGACACGGGATAGGATTCAACTGGATGGGGAAGCTCCAAGTCCGGTGAATGTAAAAGAAGGATGCCGTTTCTGCACAAGATGCAGATTTGCGGAAGATATTTGTAAATCAAAAACGCCACAGCTTCAGGTAGTTAGAGAAAATCATTTGGTAGCCTGTCATTTGTACGAACAAAAAATGGATGAGAATCAGGAGAAAAAAGATGCATAATTTTGACAGAAAAATTGAACGAAGAGGATCGAACTGCGTAAAGTGGGACGCCGAGTTTGTAACAGATAAAGTAATGCCAATGTGGATCGCAGATATGGATTTTGAAGTGGCTCCGGCAATTCAGAGAAATTTACAGGAACGGGTTGCACACGGTGTATTTGGATATCAGTTTTTGTCAGACAGATATTATGAAGCGACCATGGACTGGATGAGGAGAAGACACGACTTTCATGTGGAGAAAGAATGGATCGCTTATGTTCCAAATGTAGTACTTGGAATCGCGCTTGCGATTCAGATTATTTCGGAACTGGGAGATGAATTTATTATCCATACACCTGTATATGGACCATTTTACCGGGCGATTCAGGATACGGGAAGAACAGTTGTGGAAAGTAGGATGAAAAATGAAAACGGTTACTATACCATCGATTTTGAAGACTTTGAAAGCAAGATCACAGAGAAAACAAAAGCGGTGATTTTATGTAATCCGCATAATCCGGTCGGACGTGTATGGAAAAAGGAAGAATTGGAAAGGGTTGCAGAAATTTGTGTACGTCACCATTTATATATTATTTCAGATGATATTCATAGTGAGCTTGTTACAAAAGAACATAAGCATACATTTATCTCTTCAATCTCAGAAGAGGTGGCAGAGAGGTGTTTCACATTTACTTCTCCGTCAAAAGCATTTAATCTTGCAAGCATTCATGTAGCAAACTGCTTCATACAGAATCAAGAACTGCGGGAAAAATTCAAGGAAATCTGTGAGAAGTCCCATGCAACAGAAAACAATGCATTTTCAGAAGCTGTATTATTAGGCGCGTATGAAGAATCCGAAGAGTGGCTGGATGAATTGAATGCCTATATTGAAGGAAACTTAGATTATGCAGTAGACTATATTCAGAAAGAACTTCCCAATTTGACAGTATACAAACCGGAAGGCACATATCTTCTTTGGCTAGACTGCAGAAAACTGGGCTTGAGTGATGATAAAATTCACGATTTTTTTCTGGCAGAATGTCATATCGCGGTGAATGACGGCACATTTTTCGGAGAAGAAGGGAAAGGATTTGTGCGTATGAATGTGGCTTGTCCGAGAGCGTCTATTGCGGAAACTTTGAAACAATTGAAAGAGGAGATTGAAAAACTTGGATAAAACAGAAGTAAAGAGGGTGCATTGCGGAATTTGTTCTCCCTGCTGTCCGATGGATGTATATGTGCGAGGTGGAGAAATTGTATCGATAGAAGGAGCACAGGGAGGACTTTGTTCGAAGGGCGCTTCATCGAAACAGTATATCTATAATAAAGAACGGATTTTATATCCGATGAAACGGTGCGGTGAGAAGGGAAGTGGACAGTTTGCAAGAATTTCGTGGGAAGAAGCCTATGAAATCATAGCAGAGAAACTTCTGAGGATTAAGGCAGAATATGGTGCGAAATCCACAGTATTTTATACCGGATATCCGAAGTGGTACAGACCGGCGCTTCTTCGGCTGGCTAATGCTTTTGGTTCTCCGAACTATTGTACCGAGTCAAGCACATGCTTTCAGGCAGCCAATCTAGCATGGAAATCTATCTATGGAAATGATATCTGTTTCCCGGATATGATGCATGCGAAGACGGTTTTGTTTTGGACATCAAATTTATATCATTCTAACACACCGATGAGTCAGATGTATCAGAATCTGAAAGCAAAAGGTGTGAAAATTATTGTAGTGGATCCACGCAAAACGGCAACCTCATGCGAAGCAGACGTTCATCTTCGAATCATGCCGGGAACAGACGGCGCTTTGGCGCTTGGATTGGCACATGTGATCATAGAGGAAAATCTCTACGATAAAGAATTTGTAGAAAATTATGTATATGGGTTTGAAGAATACAAAAAATATGTAGAGCAGTTTACGCCGGAAAAAGTTGCAGAGATTACTGGAGAGCAACCGGAGAAAATCAAAGAAGTTGCAAGACTTTATGCAACAAATGGTCCGGCGGGAATTATGTTTTCTGCCTGTACGATTGTGCATCATATCAATGGCGTACAAAATTACAGAGCGGTGCAGATTCTTCTTGCGCTGACCGGAAATTATGATGTCATAGGCGGTAATCCAGTGATGGCAGGCCCAACAGTATCTTGTAATGAATTCGATCAGGTAAAAAGATATGACAAAGAAGAAGCAATCGGTGAAAAAGATTTTCCGGTCTGGTTTGACCTCTCTTGTGAGGAAGCGCAGTGTACAAGGCTTGCAGATTACATTTTACAGGAAGATCCATATCCGATAAAAGCGATGGTTTCTTTTGGATTTAACCGGAGAATGTGGCCGGAACCGGATTACTTGCAAAAGGCAATGAAAGAATTAGACTTTTTTGTAAATGTGGATTTGTTCTGGTCGGATTCCTGCGATACGGCAGATTTGGTTCTTCCGGCATGTACATCATTTGAAAGAGATGAAGTGAAGGTTCTTCGTGGTGGAAAAGTTGGTTTGTCACAGAAGGCAATCGAACCGTTGGGCGAATCGAAAAATGATATCGAAATCATTATGGGAATGCTGAAAAAGCTCGGACTTCATGATGAAGTGTTAGAACAAGGATATGAAAGTTATATGAACTATATATTGGAACCATCCGGAATTACGACGGAGGAATTGCGCCTGCATCCGGAAGGACTTCCTGGTAAAAATTTGATTTTCCCGGAAGAAAAAGGATACTTAAAACGAGGATTTGACACACCTTCCGGGAAGGTGGAGTTTTTCTCACAAATATTGTGGAAATATCATGATACCTATGGGTATCAGGGATTGCCGGAGTTTTTGGATTTTCGGGAAACGAAGGAAGTGGATCGAGAAGAATTTCCACTAGTTTTAAATACCGGAACGAGAAAACCGCATCGTTTTCATTCTAGAGTGTATAGAATTCCTTGGCTGGCGGGTCTAGAAAAAGAAACATTGATCGAAATGCATCCCCAGGACGCAGCAAGGTATGATCTGGAAGAGGGAGAAGAGGCAGTTGTAAGTTCGCCTGTTGGTAAAATGCAAGGAACTATTGCACTTTCAAATAATAATTATCCGGGAATTGTTCATGTTTATCACGGAAACAAAAAAGGAGAAGCCAATGATTTGATCTCGAAAGATTATCTGGATCCAATTTCTGGATTTCCAGGATATAAAAGTTATTTTTGTAAAGTAGAGAAAAACAAGGGGAAAGAATGCAATGGCATATAGAATAAAGTTTGATCGTTCAAAATGTGTTGGCTGTTATGCTTGCCATATGGCTTGTCTGGACGCGCATTATAAAGCGGAGGAAGAGAATGCTGTCAGTTTTCGAACAACCGTGAAATTTATAGATCGTGAAAAAGACTTTGAAAAAAATATTTGCCCGGGGTGTATCCATTGTGGGAAGTGTATGGCAACCTGTCCGGAAGGTACGATTTATAAAGATAAAGAGACAGGTTTCATTCTGGTAAATCAAGAATTGTGTACCGGATGCAGAACATGCGAATCTGTTTGCCCGATTCATGTCATTACATTTGGTGAAAATGGGACAATGAATAAGTGTGACGGATGCATTGACAGGGTCAGAGAAGGTAGAAAGCCGGCATGCGTGAAAGTGTGCTGTCCGGGGGCGATTACATGGGAAGAAATACAATAGCAGGTTATCTGCTGGCCGGAGGCGAAAATAAACGGATGCAAGGTGAGGAGAAAGCATTTTTGATGTACAGGGGCATTCCGTTTTGGAAGCAGATTGTTGAGAAGATGAAGTTGACAGGAAAGATTTATATTTCGGTGGCAGCCAAAAGCGGGAACAGATCTTTGGCAAGAAACTGTTTTGAAAATTTTGATCTTATAGAAGACTTATATGAAAAGAAAGGACCGCTTGGTGGAATACTGAGCGGACTTTCTGTCTGCGAAGAAGATGCGCTTCTCGTCATGCCATGTGATATGCCGGAATGTCGGGAAGAGAGAATTGTGGAACTTGTGCAGAATTATTTGGAATATGGGATGCCTGTATTTTTTCAGGACGGGGAATATAAACTTCCATTTCCCGGAATTTATACAAAGGATATGATTCCGGCTATGGAACGGATGCTTCAGGAAAAAAAATATAGGATGCAGGATTTGCTGCAAGTGAAGGAAATAGGGATACGTCATATTCAAAGACCTGGAATGCGGGAAGAACTAAAAAATATTAATACAGTTGAGGAATATAAGGAGTTGCTTGATGATAACGATAAAAAAGGCGATAGAATATTTGCAGGATCAAATAAAAATAATAGATGAAGTAGAAGAAGTGGAATTAAAAGACGCAGCCGGACGAATTCTTGCAGAAAACTTAAAAGCAAAAACAGATCAGCCTCCGTTTGCTCGTTCCCCGCTGGATGGATACACCTTTTGCGCAGAAGATAGTATTGGTGCATCCAAAGAGCATCCGGTGCAGCTTGCAGTGATCGATTCCGTGTATGCAGGCGGTTGGACTGAGAAGACTGTGAGAAAAGGAGAAGCAATTCGGATCATGACAGGAGCGCCGATTCCGAAAGGGGCGGATACCGTGATCCGACAGGAAGATACAGATTACGAAAAGATAGTTGCTGAAAAAGAGAATGTGAAAATCTATAAAGAACAGAAACCATATGAGAACTATTGCTTTGCAGGAGAGGATTTTCAAAAAGGAGACTGTCTTTTGAATGAAAATGAGAGATTGGATTCTGTGAAAATCGGACTTGCGGCAGCAATGGGATATCAAAAAATATGGGTGAAAAGAAAACCGAAAGTAGCTGTTCTCACAACGGGTACGGAATTGGCAAATCCGGGTGAGCTATTAAAAAACGGACAAATTTACAATTCGAATTTATTTACAATATGTGCAAGAATTGAAGAATTAGGTGGGAAAGTAAGTTTTATGCAGACAATTCCGGATTGTGCAGATGCGATTCGGAATTGGATAGACCATGAGATAGATCAGGTGGATCTGTTGATCATAACAGGTGGTGTTTCTGTAGGGGAAAAAGATTTAACAGAAGTAGTTTTGCAAAAGATGCATGCAAACATATTGTTCCATGGAGTAAAGATAAAACCAGGATCGCCGATGCTTGGAGCGCTATTGCGGCAGAAATGCGTGCTCGGGCTTTCCGGAAATCCATTTGCAGCTTTTGTGACTTTGGAAATATTTCTACGCCCTGTTTTGCAGAAACTTACGGGAAGCGATTCTTATGAATGCGAGAAGAGAAAAGGCATTGCACAGATGACGTATGAGAAAACTTGTAAAAATCCAAGATTTGTACGTGCAATATGGGAAGATGGAAATGTGTATTTTCCTCCGGCACATGCGTCTGGAGTCATGAGCTCTCTTAAAACATGCAATTGTCTTGTTGAAATTAAGGAATGCAGGGATGGAATAAAAAAAGGAGAAGAAGTGTGCGTAAGAATGATTTAAAAAATCCGTTTGTATTTGCAATAAGTGGTTATAAAAACAGTGGAAAAACTACTTTGATAACAAAACTGATACCAATTTTAAAAGAAAAAGGGTATCGAGTTGCTACCATTAAGCATGATGGACATGATTTTTTGGGGGATGTCCCAGGAAGAGATAGTTATAGACATCAAGAAGCAGGTGCTTACGCAACTGCCGTATATTCCCAAAAGCGTTTTCAGATCATGAAAGAAATTTCGGGGATTACAGAAAAGGAATTGATCGGATGTTTTCCGGAAGCGGACATTATTCTTTTAGAAGGACTCAAGAGCAGCAGCTATCCGAAGTATGTGTGTGATTTTCCGAATACAGTACCAGATGCATGGGAAATTGCAGAGGAAATTGTATCCTATATAGGCCATGACACACTCATAGAAAAACTGATTAAGTAGTCCTATTTTATTTGAATTATCAATTTGTCAGTCAAAAATGATTATGCTATCATTTTTGTTGGTAATATTTATAAGGAGGATTCTAACATGAAGAAGAGAGTTGTAGCAGTTCTACTGAGTGCCACAATTGTCGCAACACTGGCATCAGGTTGTGCGGATTCGGCAAAAGGGGGAGACATCAAAAAAAACACAACAGAAACAAAGACCGAGGAGTCTGAAGAATTAGGAAAAAAAGAAACTTCGAAAACAACAGATAAAAAAATTGAAGTGGATTCTGCCACAGAGGAAGAGGTACTGGCATTCATGAATGATTCTGATGAAAAAACAGTACTTGTAGATGCACGCCCTCAGGAAAATTATTCGGGATGGGCTTTGGAAGGTGCAAAAAACGGTGGGCATTTAAAAAATGCAGTATTATTTTCAGCAAGATGGCTTGACTGTGAATACGCAGATGAAGCACCAAGGGATGCATATTTAAAAAGAGCTATGAAAGACCAGAAAATCACAAAAGATACAGAGGTAATCGTATATGATTATACCGGAAAACAAGCTGATGATGTGGCAAGCTATTTGAAAAATCAGGGAATTGAGAAAGTAACAAAATTTCAGGCAAACAAATTGATTGACGTTGGAAAAAATTTAGAAACATATAAAAATCACGATATGTTTCTTCCAACAGAAATTGTTAAGAATATTTCAGATGTAAAGACAGGTAAAGAAACAGAACTTACAGCAGAAGCAAAAGCAATTGTGGGAGAAGATGTAAGCAAAGTTGTCTTAGTAGATGTAGGGTGGGGAAATGCAAAACAATCTTCCTATTTTTCAACGGGGCATGTGCCAGGAGCCATTCATATTAATACAGATTCCTACGAAAGACCACGTGTCTATGTTCCCGAAAAACGTTCTGAGTATGCAAAAGAATGGCGCTTGATTTCCTTGGAGGAATTTAGAGACAGCCTTTGCCCTCAATATGGCATAACAAAAGATTCTATCGTAATCATGACAGGAACAGCAACTTCTCCACAAGGACGTCTTGGATTTATGTTAAGATCACTGGGTGTAAAAGTATATGCCATGAGTGGAGCACTGACAGCCTGGACCTATAACGAATATGAACTGGATACAGATTCATCGACATTAGTTATTCCAAAATCTGTAGAAAACTTCGGAAGCGATACGATTGCAAATCCAGATGAAATTCTTTGGATGGACGATATCAAAGCAATCTTAAGTGGTAAAATAGAAGGTCAGGTTGCAGATAATAGAAGTGAAGAGGAATGGAAGGGAAAGTCCTCCGGATACAGCTACCATGATCTTGCCGGAAAGATTGAAGGAAGTATATGGTGTCTTCAGGGAGATTCTGAAAATGGAGAATATTTCGACAACGTAGATAATACTCCAAGAACTCAGGAAGAACTGAAAGCCTATATGGAAGGAAATGGACTCGATACAAGCAAAACAGTGGCATTTTTCTGCGGAGATAGTTGGGGAGCAGCTCATATTGCTTACTTCAGCCAGTCCGTTGATTTAAACAATATCAAAGAATGGGGAAATGGATGGATACCATGGTCAAATGAAGGAAATGAATTCATCGATCATAATGGAAAGAAAGTTCGTTACGATAAGTATCAGGATGCAGTCGTGGATGAAAATGGAAAAGTTGTAAACGACGGAGTAAATATTCTGAATGATGCTCCGACAGAATAATGAAATACGAATGTGCCCCTACTTCTACAGGGGCACATTTTGCCATTTACGCAAAAGCATCTCATCAATCATATAGCAGGAGAAAAATTATGACAAAAAAGAAAAAAATATTATTAATCGTGTTACTCCTTGTGTTGGGCTGTGCCTTTATTGGAATAGGAGTGCTGGTGACGTCAAGCACTATGGCAGATTCAAATAATCAGAGAGCTCGGACATCAGAAGGAACTCACAAAGCCGGAAACAGGGAAGGTGCCGAATCGCTGATTGATCAAACAGTTTCAAGAGAAGAAATCCAGGAAACCGTTGGCGAATGGGAAGATTTTGAATTAGATGGAAATGGATGTGAAAGAGGGGTCTATGCCGGGAGATTTTATTATGAAAATTTTATTTTATATTCCAGAACTTATGACAAAGGTGAGACGTTCCATGTAATGTCTATCAATGAGTAAAAAGGAGAATATGTGTATGAAAAATATTTTAGACAAAATCGGAGTAAAAGGAAAACTTCAGAAAAATTTTGGTGCAATTGTTATACTTGCACTCAGCGGTTCTGTTATTTTCGGACTGCCCTTTTTCCGATTTGACTATTACGATGCATATCTATCCACATATCATTTGACGAATACACAGATGGGCGCATTCGGAACTGTCATTGGGATATTTGGAATTATTTCATATTTATTTGGGGGTGTTGTTGCCGATGGGATGCCTGTGAAGAAAATCATTGTCTTTTCCCTTATAGGAACAGGAATTGGTGGACTTTTGCATTTACTCCCACTTGGATTTACCGGACTTCTTTGCATCTACGCGCTTTGGGGTGTCTCTACTACATTTGCATTCTGGCCAGCCTGTGTAAAAGCAGTACGAGTCATGTCAGATGAAGACAGTCAAGGAAAAGCCTATGGATTTTTTGAAGGAATTCAGAGTGTGGGAGGTGCAGTGACTGCGTTAGTAGCGGTGGCATTTTTTAACTGGGGGGCTTCTCAGATTGGAAATGAAGTTCTGGCAATGAAATATGTCATATTATTCTATTCATTCGCCAATATAGCCATGGCAGTATTTGCCTTTTTTACTGTGAAAGATGAAAAATTGATCCTGGATGGAACACGGGTATCTTTTAAGGGGATTGCAAAAGTGTTAAAAAATCCCGCAGTGTGGATTATTTGCCTTGTATCATTTTGCAATCATGTATTTTGTCTGTCTATTTATTATTATGTCCCGTATGTAACGGATATTTTGAATGCAAGTGTGGCATTCGGTGCAATGATGGGCGTGTTACGTAAGTTTGGATCAATTGGAGGAAATATTATAGGAGGTTATCTTGTAGATAAATTCGGAACAGCGCGATTGATGCTCCTTGCATTTATCGTAATGCTTGGAGGACAGATCGCTATGTTATTGCTTCCAGCTCAATCTTCAAGTGCTATCCTTGTAGCTATTCTCTTTGTGTTGATTCTTGTATTTTTCCATATGAATTATGCAATGGCATGGACAATGATGAGTGAAGGAGCCGTTCCAGTAGAATACTGTGGAACTGCTGCAGGCTTAATCTGCACAGCAGGAGCAATTCCAGAGACTTTTATTTCTATTTTTGCTGGAAACATGATTGATAATCATCCGGGAGCAACTGGTTATCATTATTTCTTCTATTTCCTGACGGCAGTAATTGCATTGGGACTTGTTTTGATACTAGTGTGGCGACAGTATTTGAAACATGCCAAGATTGATAAGTCAAAACTTGACGAAAAAGCAATAGAAGATCTAAAGCAGTATGTATAATAATTTAGGGAGAATTTTGGCTCTTTTTAAATCTGAAAAAGGTAGGAAAGAAAAGGATTCATGCGTATATCGTTCTTATAGACTTAAAAGATTTGACGTTATTTCATAAATAGATTATAATAAAAAACAGTGTTAAATTATTGAAAAAGATAAGAGGGCAATAGAAATGATTAAAAGTATGACGGGTTTCGGAAGGTGTGAAATCTCTGAAGCAGAGCGTAAATTTACGGTTGAGTTAAAAGGTGTGAATCATAGATATCTGGATGTGAATATCCGAATGCCAAAGAAACTCAATTTTTTTGAGTCATCTATCCGTAATCTCTTAAAACAGTATGCGCAAAGAGGAAAAGTAGACATTTTTATTACATATGAAGATTTCTCGGAAGGACAGGTTTTATTAAAGTACAATGAAGCTTTAGCGGAAGAATATTTAAAATATTTCAAACAGATGGAAGAGACGTTTTCTTTAGAAAATGACATTAAAGTTTCTTCCCTGTCGCGTTATCCGGAAGTTCTTACGATGGAAGAGCAGTCTATGGATGAAGAAGAACTGTGGCATGGATTAAAAAAAGCTTTGGAAGGTGCGTTTACACAGTTTGTGGAAACAAGAATTGTAGAAGGTCAGAATCTGAAGAAAGACATTATCGGAAAGCTGAACGAGATGCTTGTTCTTGTAGATAAGGTGGAAGAACGTTCTCCACAGATCATTGCGGAATATAGAGAAAAGCTGGAGACAAAAGTAAAAGAACTACTCACGGATACGCAGATTGAAGAGGGAAGAATTGCGGCAGAAGTGATTCTTTTTGCAGACAAAATTTGTACAGATGAGGAGACTGTTCGATTGAGAAGCCATATCAAGCATATGAAGAGTACGCTTGAGGAAAAAGAAGGAGTCGGTAGGAAACTTGACTTTATTGCCCAGGAAATGAATCGTGAAGCAAATACTATTTTATCAAAAGCCAATGATCTTGAAGTTTCTAATTATGCGATTGATTTGAAGACGGGTATAGAAAAAGTGAGAGAACAGATCCAAAATATTGAATAGTTCAGAATATAAGTTTGCTTGGCAGATGTGTAAACTTCCAAAACATGAAGTGTTTTTGAGAAGGGCTTCTGAACATTAAAAAATTATCTAAAACTTAAGAGGAAGAAGAATATGAGTAGAAAAGGAATATTGATCGTTGTTTCCGGATTTTCAGGTGCAGGGAAGGGAACATTGATGAAAGAACTGCTTCGAAACTATGATAATTACGCACTTTCTATTTCGGCAACTACAAGAAATCCGAGAGAAGGAGAGACGGATGGAAAAGAATATTTTTTCAAAACTGTGGAAGAGTTTGAAAAAATGATTGCACAAGATGAATTAATAGAGTATGCTAAGTACGTAAATAATTACTATGGCACTCCACGCGCATATGTGGAAGAACAGTTGGAAAAAGGCAAAGATGTCATTCTTGAGATTGAAATTCAGGGTGCCCTGAAAGTAAAAGAGAAGTTTCCAGAGACACTTTTACTGTTCGTGACACCACCGGATGTAGTTACACTTAAGAATCGTCTTGTGGGACGAGGAACCGAGACGATGGAAGTGATTGAATCCAGAATGCAGCGTGCAGCGGAGGAAGCAACGGGAATGGATGCGTATGATTATCTTGTCATTAATGACGATCTTTCCACTTGTGTGAAAGAGATGCACGGCATTATACAAGGGGAGCATAAGAGAGTGTCCCGCAATGCGGAACTAGTAGAAAAGATCAAAAACCAATTAAAAGATCATTTGAAAGGAGAATAAATTTATGTTACATCCATCTTATACAGATTTGATGAAAGTAGTAAACCAGGATGTTGAGGAAGGTGCAACAAAGATTGTGAATAGTCGTTACTCCATCGTACTTGCTACATCTAAGAGAGCAAGACAGCTTATTGATGGTTCAACACCGCTTGTGCGAACAAAAGAAGGAGAGAAGCCTCTTTCTGTTGCAATTGATGAATTGAACAGTGGAAAGCTGAAAATTATTGCAGAAGATTCACAGAAATAATAGAGATGAAAAGGGGCAGGTGCCAAAAGGTATCTGCCCTGCTGAATGTAAAGGAGAATTGCATGAATGTATTATTTATTTCCCTGGGCTGTGACAAGAATCTTGTAGATACAGAGGTCATGCTCGGGCTTTTAGCATCAAAAGGACATCAAATGACAGATGATGAGACGCAGGCAGATGTAATTGTGATCAATACATGCTGTTTTATTCATGATGCCAAGGAAGAAAGCATACAGACGATACTTGAGATGGCAGAATACAAAAAAGAGGGAAAACTAAAAGCGCTGATCGTGACCGGATGTCTTGCACAACGTTATAAGAATGAAATTGTAGAAGAGATACCGGAAGTCGATGCGGTACTTGGAACCACATCCTATGATAAAGTTGTAGAAGCCATTGATGAGGCGCTAAACGGACATGTTATGGTAGAGATGACAGATATCGATGCCCTTCCAATTGTGGAGACGAAACGTCTTGTTACAACGGGAGGACATTTTGCGTATTTGAAAATAGCAGAAGGGTGTGATAAGCATTGCACGTATTGCATCATCCCGAAAATACGTGGAAATTTCAGAAGTGTTCCAATGGAAAATCTTTTGAAAGAGGCGAAAGAACTTGCGGATCAGGGAGTAAAAGAACTGATTCTTGTTGCGCAGGAGACAACACTTTACGGAAAAGATATTTACGGAGAGAAATCTTTACACAAACTTTTGAAAGAGCTTTGTAAGGTGCCGGGAATCCAGTGGATCCGAATTCTTTACTGTTACCCGGAAGAGATTACGGATGAATTAATTCAGGTGATAAAAGAGGAAAAGAAAATCTGCCATTATCTGGATCTTCCGATTCAGCATGCAAGCAATGCTATTTTAAAGCGAATGGGAAGAAGAACGTCGAAAGAGCAGCTTGTAGAGATTATAGAGAAGCTTAGACGGGAGATTCCGGACATTTCACTTCGCACTACTTTGATTACGGGATTTCCGGGAGAGACAGAAGAACAGCATGAAGAACTGTTGGATTTCGTAGATGAAATGGAATTTGACCGTCTTGGAGTTTTTACGTATTCTCCGGAGGAAGATACGCCGGCAGCAGAAATGGATGGTCAGATTGCAGAGGAGGTAAAAGAAGATCGCCAGGCAGAACTTATGGAACTGCAGCAGGATATCGCCTTTGATCGCGCGGAAGATATGATCGGAAGAGAAGTGCTTGTGATGATCGAAGGAAAAGTTGCAGATGAAAATGCATATGTCGGCAGAACGTATAAGGATGCGCCGAATGTGGATGGATTGATTTTCGTAAATACGGATGAAGAACTGATGTCTGGAGATTTTGTGAAAGTGAAGGTAACCGGAGCATTGGAATATGATTTGATAGGAGAGATAGTGTAATGAATTTACCAAATAAATTAACGGTTTTAAGAGTGCTGATGATTCCGTTTTTTGTGGTGTTTATGTTAGTGGACATCGTGCCGGGAATGGATAAATGGATTGCGTTGATCATATTTGCAGTGGCAAGTCTGACAGATCTGTTAGATGGCAAAATTGCAAGAAAATATAATCTTGTAACAAATTTTGGAAAATTTATGGATCCACTTGCGGATAAACTTCTTGTAAGCTCTGCCATGATCTGTCTTGTAGAAATGGGAAGATTGCCTGCATGGATCGTAATTATTATCATCAGCCGTGAATTTATCATCAGCGGATTCCGCCTTGTAGCATCTGATAGCGGAATCGTTATTGCGGCGAGTTACTGGGGCAAATTCAAAACAGTATTCCAAATGGTGATGATCATTGTGATGATCATGGATCTTGGATCTTCTTTCGTCATGCTTGAGACGATTCTGATCTACATTGCGTTGATCCTTACCGTAGTTTCGTTGATTGACTATATCGCGAAAAACAAAGAAGTACTTACAAAAGGTGGAATGTAATATGACTTTGGAAGAAAGGGTCGTAAAGAAACTCTTACAAAGAGGATATACGGTTACAACTGCAGAATCCTGTACCGGAGGTCTTCTTGCCGGAAGACTTTTGAACGTTTCAGGAGCTTCCGAAGTATATAACGAAGGGCATATTACTTATGCCAACGCTGCAAAAGAAAAAATACTTGGTGTAAAACATGAGACGCTAGAGCAATTCGGAGCAGTGAGTAAGGAAACGGCAGAAGAAATGGCGCGCGGTGCGGCGAAGGCTGCCTGTGCAAACGTTGCGTTAAGCACTACCGGCATTGCGGGGCCGGGAGGAGGAACGCCTGAGAAGCCGGTGGGACTGATTTATATCGGATGCTGCATAGAAGAAAATGTCCGCGTGAAGGAACTGCGCCTTCACGGGACAAGAGAACAAAACAGATCTGATACTGTAGAAGCGGCATTGCAACTGTTGCATGAAATGCTGCAGAAAGAATAAAATCAGGATGGGTCGGCCGGCATATGCATCATGGTAAGGAATTCTTCCATAGCACGTGTTTTGTACTTGTGATTCTTGTAATAGAAAAACACCTGGCGGTTTGCACTTGATCCATCCAGTTTGTAGTAGTCAAGATTTTCAAACGATGGAAGCTGACTTACGAGCATATCACTGATAAATGTTGCGCCAAGCTGCGTGGACGCAGCCATGTAGGCTGTAGATTGCTGATTCAGTTCCAAGATGATGTTCGGATGAAATCCGGCTTCTCTGCATAGTCTGTCTCCACGTATGCGGGTATCATTGCCAGGGGTGAGCATGATAAAAGGAAGAGAAGAAAATGCTTCCAATGGAACAGTCGGATACGTATGATTCAGATAACTTTTGTTTTTGATACTCTCATGGGTGAGACGGTACTGCTTTAAGGATTCTTCGACAGGCAGATTTTTCGGAACTGCAAGAAGAATGTTTTCTTTGCAATAGAGCTCTTTGCTGTATAAAGTTCTGTCATAATGATAGTTGTCAATGACAAAATCAAGGGAATTATTACTTAACATGCTTTCCAGCTGTGTGGTGTTTCCCTCTGTAATCTGAATATGCACATCCGGAAACTTCTGCTTGAAGTCTGTAATGAGTGGTGGAAGAACATAAGCTGCAAAAAGATTGCTGGCTCCAATAGATAAGCTTCCGATTTTTAGTGTAGAAAGGTTGTTGATATAGTTTTCTACACGTTGTTCAATTTTAAAAATTTCTTCAGCAGCCTCGATGTAGACTTCGCCTACTTCGGTAAGCTGCAGAGGACTGGTACTTCGGTCGAAGAGCGGAAATCCGATACGCTCTTCGACTTTTTTTACGCGGGCGCTTAAAGAAGGCTGACTGATATAGAGATTTTGTGCGGCTTTTGAAAAACTTTTTTCCAAATAAACTTCATAAATGTATTTTTTCCATGTAAACATAGCAAACTCCTATTATAGCTAAAATGATATAACTTATATACTAATATATGTATTTGATTATATTATATCTCTGTTATATGATGAAAGCAATGAAAAATATGTTACAGATAAGAAGCTGCAACAAAAATATAGAAATAAGTGGGGAAAAGCAATGGAAAATATTATGAGATCAAAAAGAATGGAACATGTACACTCAGATATCAGGGGACCGTTGTATGTGGAAGCGATGCAGATGCGGGAGCAAGGAAAGGATGTATTAAGACTTAATACTGGGAATCCTGCAACCTTTGGTTTTGGTCTCCCGAAGAGTATTGAGAATGCTTTGAAGAATCACATAGATGATGGAGTGGGTTACTGTGATTTCAAAGGAATGCCAAAATCCAGAGAAGCAATCTGCGAGTACGAAAAATCAAAAGGGATCAAAGGAATTACACCGGATGATGTATTTATTGGAAATGGTGTGAGTGAAGTGGTTTCTTTTGCGCTGATGCCGCTTTTGAATGATGGAGACGAAGTACTTGTGCCGTCTCCAAGTTACTCCCTTTGGGGAAATTCTGTATATCTTGCAGGAGGGAAACCTGTATTTTATGTCTGTGACGAACAGGCAGATTGGAATCCGGATATACAGGACATCCGGTCTAAGATTACGGATAGAACGAAAGCGATTGTTGTGATCAATCCTAATAATCCGACTGGAATGTTATATTCGAAAGAAGTGTTAGAAGAGATTGTAAAGATTGCAAGAGAAGCAGGAATTATGATATTTGCAGATGAAATTTACGACCGGCTTGTGATGGATGGACTGAAGCATACATCTTTGGCATCTTTGACAGAAGATATACCGGTTGTAACAATGAACGGCTTATCAAAATCTCATTGCCTATGCGGATATCGGTGCGGTTGGATGGTAATCAGCGGACCAAGAGATTTAACGGAAGATTACAGACAGGGAATCATTCAGCTTACATCTATGAGACTTTGCTCTAACACATTGGCACAGATTGTAATACCTGCGGCACTGGAGGATATGGAGACCCCTGCATCCATGGTAAGACCGGGGGGAAGGATTTATGAACAAAGAGAAGCTACAATCCGCGAACTGGAGAAAATAGACGGGATTTCCTTTGTAAAAAATAACAGTGCATTCTATGTATTTCCAAAGCTGGATGTAAAGAAATTCGGAATTACAAATGATAAGGTATTTGCGCGTGATCTACTGCATGCCACAAATATTCTGCTTGTTCCAGGCAGCGGATTTGACTGGCAGGAACCGGACCATTTCCGAATTGTCATGCTTCCGGAAGCAGAAGTGCTTGCAGATGCGATAAAAAGAATCGGAGGATTTTTAGACGGATATAAGCAGAAATAGATGAGAAGTTTTGCGTCGGTTGAAAAAAATATGGACAAATAAAGAACTTTGTGAGAAAATAATATCGTATGAGGTGTTAAAGATATAACGACCACTATAAAGAAAATATTTCATATTTGAAAGGAGTCCTTAACATGATTTATTCACATGAAGTACAAATGATGTGTCCTGTAGCATCAGGCGCAAATCACGGACCAGCTCCAATCCCAGAAGAAGCAAAATGGGTACAGGCAAAAGAAGTAAAAGATATTTCCGGCTTAACACACGGCGTTGGCTGGTGTGCACCACAGCAGGGAGCATGTAAATTAACATTGAACGTAAAAGATGGTATTATCCAGGAAGCTCTTGTAGAGACAATTGGATGCTCAGGTATGACACACTCAGCAGCAATGGCATCTGAGATTTTACCTGGAAAAACTATTCTTGAAGCTTTAAATACAGATTTAGTTTGTGACGCTATCAACACAGCAATGAGAGAATTATTCTTACAGATTGTATATGGACGTACACAGAGTGCATTCTCTGAAGACGGACTTCCGATCGGTGCAGGTCTTGAAGACTTGGGAAAAGGTCTTCGTTCACAGGTTGGTACAATGTACGGAACACTTGCAAAAGGACCTCGTTATCTTGAGATGGCAGAAGGATATGTAACAGGTATCGCCCTTGATGCAAACAATGAGATCATCGGTTACAAATTCGTAAGCCTTGGTAAATTCACAGACTTCATTAAGAAGGGTGACGAACCAAATGTAGCTTGGGAAAAAGCACAGGGACAGTATGGTCGTGTTAATGATGCAGTGAAGATCATTGACCCAAGACAAGAATAATCGATAGGAGGACTTTAAAATGGCTTTATTTGAATCATATGAGAGACGTATTGATAAAATCAACGCTGTATTAAACAGCTATGGTATCGCTTCTATCGAAGAAGCTGAAAAAATCACAAAAGACGCTGGACTTAATGTTTACGATCAGGTAAAAGGAATTCAGCCAATCTGTTTTGAAAATGCATGTTGGGCTTACATTGTAGGCGCTGCGATTGCAATCAAGAAAGACTGCAGAAAAGCTGCAGACGCTGCTGCAGCAATCGGAGAAGGTCTTCAGGCTTTCTGTATTCCGGGTTCTGTTGCTGACCAGAGAAAAGTAGGTCTTGGACATGGTAACCTTGGTAAAATGCTTCTTGAAGAAGATACAGATTGTTTCGCATTCTTAGCAGGTCACGAGTCTTTCGCTGCTGCGGAAGGAGCAATCGGTATTGCTGAAAAAGCAAACAAAGTCCGTAAAAAACCATTACGTGTTATCTTAAATGGTCTTGGAAAAGATGCTGCTAAGATCATCGCAAGAATCAATGGATTTACATATGTGCAGACAGAGTACGATTACTACACAGGAGAATTGAAAGAAGTAGCAAGAACAGCATATTCTGATGGACTTCGTGCAAAAGTTAACTGTTATGGTGCAAATGATGTACGTGAAGGTGTAGCGATCATGTGGAAAGAGGGCGTTGATGTTTCTATTACAGGTAACTCTACAAACCCGACACGTTTCCAGCATCCGGTTGCAGGTACATATAAGAAAGAATGTGT
>OFMJ01001087.1_pt1 | contig 22087 bp, 23 predicted proteins | sample 1541801 | NCBI WGS metagenome assembly OFMJ01 (sample SAMN04209234, study PRJEB22552) | human gut metagenome | biome: gut; material: feces | host: Homo sapiens | place: USA: Oklahoma
AGGGCCGCCCCACCTATCTCTCCCTTATCAAAGCCGATGTGGATACTGCCATCCGCCAATCTATGACGGAACGGCAGTTTTTTTATCGCTTGCGGCAGATGGGATACGACATCAAGGTGGGCAAGGACATCACAGTTCGTCCATTCGATTACCCCCGTGGACGCAAACTCATGCGAAACTTTGGCGAGGACTATTCTCTGGAAAATATCCGCAAACGGATTCTGGCCCAGAGCCGCCCGCAGCGGGAATTCAGGCCGGAGCCAAAACGGTGCAGACTTCATGGGGATTGGAAACAAGCCAAAAAGGTAACGGGTTTTCGCGCCCTTTACTTTCACTACTGTTATCTGTTAGGAGTGTTCCCACAAAAGCAGAACCGCCCGCCCAGGCGGGTATCTCATACTTGCCGGGAAGATTTGATCCGGGCGAAAGAGTTGACCGATGAGGCGCGGCTTCTTTCCCGCCGCCGTATCGATACCATGCAGCAGCTTACAGCGTATCAATCTGAGGCGGACTCCCAGCTTGCCAGCGCCGCAGAGCAGCGAAAAAGCCTCTATCGAAAACTGCGTACCAAGGCGGTGCTTGCCGATCCAGACCGGCAGGAACAAATACGGGCGGAGATCGAGGCTCTTTCCGCGCAGATCAAGGCCCTGCGCCGGGAAATAAAACTGTGCAGGGACATCGCGGCGCGTTCCCTCTCCCTCAAAGAGAAGATACGGGATGCACGGGAGGAACATCAGGATAAAAATGCGGAGAGAAACCGCCGGGAAGAACCGTTAAAAGGAAGGAGATGATTTGGCATGTATAACTCAGGCGAGGCAGCGGAGCAGATCGTGCGAATGAGTTTGGAGGGGACGGAATTTGCCCTGAAGATCACGGGCGCGGCTGCCAAGAATCTGGCCGCAGCCCTTTACACGATTTTGAAAGACCAGAAAAAGACCAAGGGGAAGGCGCGCATTGAAACCATGCTGCGGGAAAAGCGCCCGATGACGGTCTATACCATCAAGAAAGAAGACGCCCCGGAGTTTGCCAGACAAGCGAAAGGATATGGGATTCTCTATGCGCCCATTCCTGTTAAAAAGCATGATGATACCATCGACATTCTGGTATTCGAGGATGACGCGGCGAGAGCCAACCGTATCGTAGAGAAATTCAATCTCACAGTGGTGGACACCGCTTCGATCAGAGAGGATATTGAGAAGTCCCGTGAACAGCGCGGCAGTGAGCCAGCCGCTCCGGAACAGACCACCCCGGAAAAGAGCTAGGATGATAAACTTCTCGATGAGTTGATGGAGAAGCCGTCCCAAAAGGAAAAGGCACAGCCGGAAAACCCGGCAGCGGAGAAAAGCGCCCCTTTTGCTCCAGCGGAGGAAAAATCCCATCCGTCCGCGCCTATCTCAGAGAACAGCAGCAGATCCGAAAGGGGTACTTCTGATGGGGCGCAGAAGCCTTCTGTGCGCCAGGAGCTTCGTGATATTCAGGCCCAGAGGAAGAAAGAGGCGGAGGCTGCAAAGGTGGAAGAAGCTGTGCCCAGGAAGAAGCCTGCGCAGAAAACCACGCAGCACCAGCCGCCCAAGCCCAAAAAGAAACCCAAATCGAAAGAGAGGTAGTCTGTGAACAGCAGCCGCAGAAAGAGGCGGCACCGCAGAAGCAGGAAAGCCAAAAAGAGCGCCCCAAGCGCCAGTGGTGGCAGGTCCGCGAGGAAAAGCAAAGAAAAGAAGCCTATGCTACGCTGGATCGGGTATTTCATGAGTTTTCAGAGGGTCATGGTAATATGCAGGCATATCTGGATACGCAGAGCAGGTTCCCTTTCCACTCGGCGCGCAATGCGATCCTGATTGGAGAGCAGTTCCCATCCGCCCAGCGCGTGGGCGGCTATAAGGAGTGGGCTTCCCAGGGCATTGAGATTCTGGAGGAGGAAAAGCGCCTGCCAATCATCATTCTGGAACCGGGCAAGGCATACCGCCGCGAGGATGGCAGTGTGGGACAGAACTTCTATGCCAAGGAAGTGTTTGATATTCCCCAGACCACAGCGCGGGATGAGGCCCAGCCCCAGGTGAGCTATGATGACCGCCTGCTTCTAAAAGCGCTTATCAGTAATTCCCCGGTTCCCATCCGGGCGGTGGAGGAACTGCCCGTCCAGGGGCGCGGAGCCGTATTCGATCAGGAGCAGAACGCTGTCCTGGTGAAAAAAGGCATGGACGCGCCGGATATTTTCCGCTGTGTTTCTTTGGAGCTTGCCAATGTGCAGCTTTCCAGAAACAATGCCGGATATTCCCGTGAGACAGACGGGTATAAAGCCTATGCCGTCAGCTATATGCTCTGCCAGAGATACGGCGTTGACACAGGCGGCTACAACATTTCCCGGCTGGACAGCGTATTTCAGGGCAAAGACCCCAGGGAGGATTTCCCGGCAGCCCTTACGGATATGCACAATGCCTTTAAGGAGATCAACGGACGCATGGCCAGAAATATGGGGCTTACCCGTGTCGGCAAACAGAAACGGTGAAGGAGGTTTGAATGATGGAAAGACAGGATAAGGTTGTCCTCACCCTGGACAGTTACGAGCACGGCATTATGATCCGCGCCCTCAATGAACTGCGCAACGATATGCTGGAGGAACAGCGCGACCCCGGAGGACAGTGTAAAAACTGTCCTTATTTTTATTGCCGCTTACGGGCTGGGCATTGGCATTTATCTTTCATCCAGGCGCAACTACCGCAGGGGCGAGGAACACGGTTCCGCCGAATGGGGCGATCCGCGAGCCGTGAACAAGAAATACCGGGATAAAAACCCGTTTCAGAACCGCATTTTTACCCAGCATGTCCGCATGGGGCTGGACGGACGAAAACACCGCAGGACGCTCAATACTCTGGTCTGCGGCGGCAGCGGCGCAGGAAAAAGCCGCTTTTATGCAAAGGTCAATCTCTGCCAGGCGAACACCTCGTTTTTCATCCTGGATTCCTACCAATCCCCGCTGGACGATCTGTTTGAACGGCTGGAAATGCGTTTCCCCGACCATATCGCGGTGAAGTATTACAAGGACTACCGTTCCGGCAGCGCAAAGACCTTAAAATCCATCCAGATCACGCTTGCCTCACGGCTGGAGAAATTCAATCTTTCGTCGGTGGCAGCTCTTACCGCTACCGATGAACTGGAGCTGGCCAGCCTGGGAGAAAAGAAAGTGGCCCTCTTTGCCCTTATCCCGGACAATGACGGCAGCTTTAACTTCCTGGTGAGCCTTTTGTATGCCAGCACCTTTAAGGAATTGTTTTATTCCGCCGACCGTGTGCATGGCGGCAGCCTGCCCGTGCCGGTGCATTTTTTGATGGACGAGTTTGCGAATGTCAGTTTGAACGATGATTTTGACAAGCTGCTGGCAACCATGCGTTCCCGTAATATTTCCGTATCCATCATCATCCAGAATATCGCGCAGTTAAAGGCGCTGTATGAAAAGCAGTGGGAATCCATCATGGGCAACTGCGATGAGTTTCTCTATTTGGGAGGCAACGAATCGTCCACCCACAAGCTCATCTCGGAAAGTTATCTGGGCAAAAGCACCTTATGGCTGGACACCTACGGCAAGAGTGCCGGGCATTCCGGCAGCTATTCCACCAACAACCAGATCACGGGCCGGGAGCTTTTGACCCCGGACGAGGTGCGTATGCTGGACAACCGCCTGGCCCTGCTTTTTATCAGGGGCGAGCCGCCGCTGATGGATGAGAAATATGAACTGTTAAAGCACCCCAATGTAAAATACACCACCGACGGCGGCGCACCGGCCTACGCACACGGCGGTACAGAAAACGCGGTGGCGGGCATGACCATTGGCCGCCTTGCGCCGGGAGAGCTTGCAAAGCTCCAAGAGCCGGATACGACCTGTGAACTTCTGTCCGATGAGGACATGGAGAAAATCTTTCAATTCAAGGAGGAAAAGCAAAATGAAGCTGTTTAAGAAGGAAACCAAGAAGAACAAGGAAACCCACAGCTTGCCCATGGGCAAAAAGAGCCGGAGAATTTTTGTTGTTTACGCGGCGATGGTGCTCACCTTGTGCTGCGGCGCTACCACGGCTTTTGCCGCCGGGGACCCTCTCACGGTTATCAACAACCTGTCTGAATTTATTTTCGGGCTGATCCGGGCTGGCGGTATGATCCTGCTGGGCTTTGGTATCGTGCAGATTGGTTTGTCCCTCAAGTCACACGATCCCAGCCAGCGCGCTAACGGCTTTCTGACGCTGGCCGAAGGTGTTGTCATCACCTTTGCCAAGGAGATTTTGACCCTGATTACCGGCTGATTATTCCGGTGGAAAGGAGCCTGCTATGAATCTGAAATGCGAGTGCTATATCCACTCTTTGAAGCAGGGGGAGAAAAATGTGCTGGGAGAAGCCGCTATCCTCAAGCGCCTGGGGGATAACGACTACCTGGCCGAGTACAATGGTGTGAAATGCCACGCGATGTTCAACCCCTTTGTAGGGCGCAATTTTGTGGACGATGTGTACGGCATTGTCCACAGTTCGCCGGAGCGCGGTGAAAGGTAAAGTAAAATACGGCAGTACGGGGGCGGGCCGATGTGGTCCGTCCCTGGTTATGCCGGAAAGAGAGGAGGCAGCCATTTGAAAAAATATCAAATCATTTATGCAGACCCACCCTGGCAATATAAAGTCTATTCAAAAAAAAGGGCAAGGACGCAGTGCGGAAAGCCACTACCCGACAATGGCTCTGGAGGACATCAAACGCCTTCCAGTGCGGCAACTGGCTTCTTCAGACTGTGCCCTCTTTTTGTGGACGACGGTTCCCCTGTTACAGGATTGTTTCTCTGTCATGGAAGCCTGGGGCTTTATCTATAAAACTGTGGCCTTTGTGTGGATCAAGAAAAATAAGAAAGCCGATTCCCTCTTTTGGGGCATGGGGTACTGGACAAGGGCGAATGCGGAGCTTTGTATGCTGGCCACCGTCGGGCGGCCAAAACGCCGTTCCGCCAGTGTCCACCAGGTCATACTAAGCTCTATTGAGGAACACAGCAAAAAGTCGGATGTGGTGAGGGAACGAATCGTGGAGCTTTTAGGCGACCTTCCCTGCGTGGAGCTGTTTGCACGGAAAAAAACAGAAGGCTGGGACGCATGGGGAAATGAAATAGAGAGCGATTTTTCTATGCCGCCCGGCTTCGGGGGAATGGGAGGTGAGCGTTTTGTCCGATAACTGGGTTGTACAAAATCTGCAAAACGCCCTCGACACCTGGAACAAATATCTTTCGGAAATCTGGCAGCTTATCACACAAAGCCCGGAACAGTTTAAGGGCGGTTCCATCTGGAGCGTGATCGTCAATATTCATGACGCGGTGCGGGCTATTGGCCTGGTGCTTCTGGTGCTCTTTTTTGTGGTGGGTGTGATGAAAACCTGCGGCAGCTTTGCAGAGGTAAAAAAGCCGGAGCATGCCTTAAAGCTGTTCATCCGGTTTGCCATCGCCAAGGGGGTTGTAACCTATGGACTGGAACTGATGATCGCTCTGTTTAATATTGTGCAGGGCCTTGTCTCCACCATTATGAACGCCGCAGGGTTTGGGACCGCACAGCAGACGGTTCTCCCCCAGGAGATCGTTACGGCGGTGGAGGATTGCGGTTTCTTTGAGAGTATCCCCCTCTGGGCGGTAACGCTCATTGGCGGGCTGATCGTTACTGTGTTGTCGTTTATTATGATTATGACCGTCTACGGGCGCTTTTTTAAGATTTATTTATATACGGCCATCGCGCCGGTGCCTTTCTCCACTTTTGCGGGAGAACCCACCCAGAATGTGGGCAAGAGCTTTATCAAAAGCTATGCCGCCGTCTGTCTGGAGGGAGCCGACCGCGTGGTGCGCGAGATGATGGGATTATAAATAAGGAGGAAACCGAATGAGTTATCAAGTTTATGTGCTGCATTTGATTGACGGAACTACCATCCAAATGGCCGAAGATTACGACCTGCCTGTGGAAAAAGGAATCGTGGGCCAGTTCTCCAAGGCGGCGCAGGACGATGTTTTGACCGTAGGCGATCCGATTCTGGGTTTCACCTATATCCCGAAACGAAACATCGTTTATATGAAAACCGGTGATGTGATTGTGAGGTGAACTTATGGAAGTCAAGATCAACCGCGAAATCCGCAACTACACCGAATCCATGTTTTTCGGCTTGAGTATGCGGCAGTTTATATTTTCTATTCTGGCCTGCGGCGTTGCCGTGGGCCTTTATTTTCTCCTGCGCCCCTACTTTGGCGTGGAGACTCTTTCCTGGATGTGTATTCTGGGTGCGGCCCCTTTTGCCATGCTGGGGTTCATCACCTACCACGGCATGACGGCGGAACAGTTTATCTGGGCATGGCTGCGCTCGGAAATACTGGAACCCAAGGAATTCCGGTTTGAAGATAGAAACTACTACTATGCGGCTTTGAAAGATGTGATCGAGGGGCTGCAAACCGGGCGACCTGCCAAGAGACAGCCCAAAGGACCGAAACATCTCCACAAGCGGAAGGAGGAAAAACATGATTAAAACATTGAAAAACCTGTCCAAGCAGGAGAAAGAGCGATATACTGTTCCGAAAAAAGTGCAGGATGTGATCCCCGTCCGCCGTATCTGGCAGGACGGCATTTTTTTGAGTGGGAACAAGTTTTCCATTTCGGATATTAACTATCTGGTAGCCAGCCGGGAGGATAAAGAGAGTATGTTCCTCACTTATTCGGAACTGCTCAATTCGCTGGATTCCAGCGCGGTGACGAAAATCACCATCAATAACCGCCGCATGAACAAGGCGAACTTTGAACAATCCATCCTCATGCCGATGGAGGAGGACTTCCGGGACGAGTACCGCAGGGAATACAATCAAATGCTGCTGGACAAGGCCACCGGAGCCCAGGTGCTCTATGGCATTACCGGAGGGGACGGCGAGATCGTTACCATCGCGCTTTCCCAGGTGGGGAATGTCGGCGGCGAACCGTACTGGAGCTGGTATGGCTTTGGCAGCCGTATGGAATGGTGCGCCTACTTTGTGAGCTGGTGCGCGGATCAATGCGGCTATATTGAAGCTGAGGTTATCCCGAAATTTGCAGGCTGCGTGCAGGGTTCCCAATGGTTCAAGGACCGGGGGCAATGGCAGGATCGTAATTTTGAACCGTCTGCAGGGCAGATAATCTTCTTTGATTGGGAGGGTGATGGTGTAACCGACCATGTGGGAATTGTAGAGTGTGTGGAAAACGGAACGGTTTACACCGTTGAGGGCAATTCCGGTGACGCTTGCAGGCAAAACAGTTATTCCATCGGCAGCAGCGTCATTTACGGTTACGGCTGCCCGGCTTATTAACTCTCTCAAAAAAGAAACCCAGCCACATATGCGGCTGGGTACATAACGAAAAAGACAATCGCATATTTTCGTTTTTATTGTTTTTCGTATATAATAGATTGCGTATATAAGAAAAGTATGAAATAAAAAAACCTGAATTAGGACATTTCTGCAACATTTCAGCTTTAAGATAAGAGGTGCAGACGAAAAAGGAGAGGAAGTGAGTGCATGAGAAAAATATTGATTGTGGAGGACGATACCCTCCTGAACCGGACTCTGGGATATAACCTGGCGTCTGATGGCTATGAAATCACAGCGGCCTATAACCACAAGGACGCTGTTTCCCATTTGAAAGAAACCGAGTTTGATGTTGCGCTCCTGGACATCAATCTGCCGGATGGCAGCGGTCTTGATCTTTGCGAAGAAATCCGGGGGCGCGGCCAGCACACCTACATCATTTTCATTACGGCCAACGACAAGGAAAGCGATATGCTCAAAGGCTATGAGGCGGGCGGCGCGGACTATGTGACGAAGCCCTTTTCTGTGACAGTGCTGTGCAGGAAGGTGGCGGCGGTCTTTGCCAATCTGGAACTGCGCACGCCCCGGCACGATCTGTTTGACGACGGCTTTCTGAAAATCGACTTTTCCGAGCAGCGGGCGTCCCTTGCCGGGGAACCGCTGGACTTCACCCCAAAGGAATACCGCACCTTGTTCCTGTTTGTAAAGAATCCCCGGATTATCCTGACCAAGCGGCAGATTTTAGAGAAGCTGTGGGACATTGACGGGGACTTTGTGGACGAGCATACCCTGACCACCATCATCAGCCGTATCCGTAAGAAAATCGAAACGGACGAGCATAAGTATATCAAGACGACCTATGGCATGGGCTATCAGTGGATCGGCGGTGAGCAGGCATGAAGCTGGAAAATCTATCCGTCAAAAAGTTTCTGCGGCTCATTACGGTTGGCCTTCTGGCAACCTCTTTTCTGGTGCTGCTCTGCCTGTTTTTGGTCACGAAAAACCTGCGGGTAGTTTTGTACGGCGGGCTGCTGACCGCTGTGTTTCTGGTATGGGGCGGGATTTTCCTGCACTACTTTCAAAAGAAGCTGACATTGTTCACCGACAGCCTGTGCCGGACGCTGGATGACATGATGGACAGCGCCGCGCGGCCGGAAATGGACTATGAAGCGGAAACGCTGCTGGCGAGGATCAGCCACCGCCTGGAACGGCTCTACAACATCATACAGAAAGACCGGAATACCGTCGCAAAAGAAAAGGCCGATCTGCAATCTCTGTTGTCGGACATTTCCCACCAGACCAAGACCCCCATTGCCAACCTGAAAATGCTCAATGAAACCATGCTGACCCGTCCGATCTCGGAGGAACAGCGACGGGAGTTTTTGCAGGCAACCGGCAGCCAGCTTGACAAGTTGGAATTTCTCATTCAGGCAATGGTGAAAACTTCCCGGCTGGAGGCCGGTGTGATTACGCTGGAGAAAAAGGACGCTTTAATAGAGGAAACTTTGGTGAACGCCATCAACGGGATTCTGGCTCCGATGGAGAAAAAAGGCATCGAACTGACCATAGATTGTCCAGAGGGATTGTCCATTTCCCATGACAGCCGCTGGACTTCCGAGGCGCTGTTCAATCTGCTGGACAATGCGGTGAAGTACACGCCTGCTGGCGGCAGAATCCATGTGTCCGTTCAGAATTGGGAAATGTACTGGAAAATTGATGTGACCGATACGGGCCGGGGCATCCCGGAACAGGAACAGGCTACCATCTTCAAGCGGTTCTACCGGGAAGAAGCGGTGCATGAGGTGGATGGCATCGGCATCGGTCTGTATCTGGCCCGTGAGATCATCACCATGCAGGGCGGGTATATTCTGGTGACTTCCGAGGTTGGGAAAGGTTCCCCCTTTTCGGTGTTCCTGCCACAAGAATAGTCAAGCGGTGGCCTGTGTGGGTTGCCGCTTTTTAGCCTAAATTTTTTGGAGGATACTCTTGCTTGTTACGCTGCGTAATGAACTATACTGTAAATGGAGGTGTTATCGGAAATGGAAAAACATAATGCCATTCCACAAGGATATATGACTGTTGGTGAGCTGGCAAAAAAGATGGGAGTTACTGTTCGTACACTGCAACACTATGATAGAGAGGGATTGCTTCCACCATCATCTATCAGTGAAGGTGGCCGCAGACTTTATACAGATAGGGATGTTGTCAGGCTGCATCAGATTTTGTCACTCAAACATTTGGAGTTTTCTTTGGATGATATTAAAAATCGGGTGGTATCGCTTGATGATCCAGCCGAGGTTGCAAGTGTTTTAGCAGAACAAGCATTGGTCATACAAAAACGGATCGAGAATCTATCCGAAGTATTAAGAGAACTTCAGGCGCTGCGGGATGAAGTATTGCAAATGCGAAGTGTGGATTTTAAGAAGTATGCAGACATCATCGTAAACTTGGAAATGAAAAATGATTTGTACTGGATGATTAAGCATTTTGACAATCAAACACTGGACCATATCCGCCGTCGGTTTGACAAAGAAAGCGGAGAAGCATTTATGCAGAAATTCATGCAACTACAAAATGAGGCCATCGAACTTTCTGCAAACGGAATATCTGCTGCAAGCGAGCAAGGGCTACAATTTGCAGAGAAATATTGGGCGATGATCACTGATTTCACGGGCGGTGATATGAGCATACTTTCCAGATTGGTTGAATTTGGACAATTAGATTGTTTGGATCAGGATTGGAAAGAAAAGCAAGAGCTTGCCAATACGTTCATCGAGCCAGCACTAAATGCTTACTTTACAAAACTGGGAGTCGATCCCTTTCAGGAGGGTGCGAAATGAGTAGTGCGATACAAGTCAATGATTTGAAAAAAAGTTATGGAAATCATGTTGTCCTTAAAGGTCTAACCTTCAATGTTGAGCAAGGGGAAATATTTGCGTTTCTGGGAGTGAATGGAGCCGGGAAAACAACGACTCTGGAATGTATGGAGGGGTTAAGAAAGTATGATGGCGGAACCATCGCTATAAACGGCAAAATGGGAATACAGTTACAATCCGCTTCCCTTCCAGAACACATCAAAGTAATTGAGGCAGTTCGACTGTTCGCAAAGTGGAACAAAACAGCAATTAACCAGGCAATGCTGGCTGACCTCGGCATAAACGAACTGGCTAAAAAACAATATTTTCAGTTGTCAACCGGACAGAAAAGGCGGTTGCATTTGGCTCTTGCCCTGATTGGCAATCCAGATATTATTTTTCTTGACGAACCCACGGCGGGCCTGGATGTTGAAGGACGGATTTCTCTCCACAATCAAATCCGCCAATTAAAAAAGCTGGGAAAGACTATTATATTAGCCAGCCATGATATGACGGAAGTGGAAAGTCTGTGTGACCGGATTGCCATTTTGACAAATGGCAATATTGCCTTCATTGGAACGATTGAGGAATTGAATACCACCGTTGGGAAACATTACACCATTTCCATCCGAAGTGAGCAAGGTTTAGAAACTCTTGAATCGGACAATATAGGCGACGCCCTGTTAGGTTTGCTGAAATGCTATAAGGAAAAAGGGCTGACAGTTCAAGATATTCAAGTAAGCCGCGGTTCGCTGGAGCAGCATTTTATGAAGATTGCAAAGGGGGAATAAAAGTATGGCTGCGTTTCTGTATGGCGTATTGTTACAATGGAAACTGGATATACGGAGCAAAACCTTACTGATTACCTGTTACATAGTTCCGCTGTTGTTTTTTTTCATTATGGGGGGAATATTTACTTCTGTTATGCCAGATGCAAAATATACGCTGATTCAATCTATGACAGTGTTCGGCGTGACAATGGGCGCACTGATCGGTTTACCGCCTTCTCTGGTCGAAATTTACGGAGGCGATATAAAAAAAGTTTATTCTGCAAATGGAGTTCCAATGTATCTTGGCTTGATATTGACAAATCTTTCGGCCTATATTCATTTGTTCATTATGAGCATTATTCTATACATCGTTGCGCCGATTGTATTTGATGCTGTAATCCCGGAAAGCCCACTGTTGTATTTTTGCTCTTTGGCAATTTTTATTGCAGTATCACTCAGTATAGCAAGTATTATTGGATTAGCAGTTAAAGATCAGGCCAAAACTTCGATGTTTTCCATTTTGATTTTTTTGCCTTCAACAATGTTATCAGGAATTATGTTCCCGTCAGAATTTTTGCCACAAGCATTTATAACTGCTGGTAAGCTATTTCCGGCTTCGTGGGGATATTCGCTGATGTGCGAGAACTCTATGCGATTTGAAAATTTGCTGCCGCTGTTTATCATTTTAATTGCTGCGGTAGGCGTATGCGTTTTGTTGCTGAAAAAATTACAGTTGAAATAACAGGCAAGGTGAGATTTTCGGTGTTCCTGCCATAAGAGTAATCAAGCGGCGGCCTGTGCAGGCTGCCGCTTTTTTCAAAAAACATTGCAGCATAGATTTTAGGACATTTCTGCAACATTTGGGAGGTAGGCTTTTTACAAACAATGAAAGGAGTTAAAGTCACATGGCTATCACAAAGATGTTGATTCTCAATGCGATTCAGCTCTGCCTGCCGCCTATGATTGTCCTGGGTGTTTTCAAGTTCTTTTCTGTCCGGCATATCCGATGGGCAGCCGGAGTAGTGGCATTGATTGATGTTGCTGTCTTTCAGACACAGCTATTCTATTATGAGAGCATCTGGCTTGTGCTGTTCTTTTTGGTGATTCAACTGGCAATTACCGGCTTGCTTTCCGTTCGGCTTTACAAAAAATACTGTCAAAAATAAAATGTCCTAAAATTGAAGCAATTCAGTCCAAAACCAGATGGCATTTAGGACATTTCTGCAACAATTCAGTTTTAGACCATAATGGAAAGGAGATGGTAGGTATGATTTTACCATTTGAAAATGATACCCATAGGGTAGAACGGAAAATAGCGTATCATAGCTTGGCGGCAAATAAGCAAAGGAATTTTTTGAGTGGCATCATTATATTTGCTGCGGCTCTCTTGCTGTCCTTTGCTACGATCCTGTTGTGTAATGCCACGATAGACACACAGATTATCTCTCGTGTCAATAATGTGCAGGAAATGGTCGGCGTAATCTTGGGAATCGCTGTTGTACTGCTATTTACTGCGGGAATTGCAATCAAAAATATCATGTATATTTCCGTACTGCAACGCACACGGGAATTTGCACAGTTGAGAACCATCGGAGCGACATACCGGCAAATTAAAGCGATCATTCACAATGAGAGAAAGCAATTATCCCGAAAATTTATTTTGGGTGGTCTGCTTTTGGGATTCCTTCTTAATTGTGCGCTGCCCTTAAAACTGTATTTGGTTCCAAGCATTGCCTGTGCCATTTTCTCCGGTGCTTTTGTATGGTTTATTGTTTTCTGGTCATTCCGAACACCAGCCAAGATAGCCGCTTCTTTCTCTCCTATGGCGGCTCTGCGGGTGGAGCATTCAACAAGCATAGGCTCCAGAAGAAGCAAACACATTACTCCCAATGCCATTGCGCAAAAATATTTTTTCAGCAACCGGAAAAAGGCATTTTACACATTACTATCCCTCATATTAAGTGGCGTGCTTATGTTTACGGTATTTTCTGTCACTTCGGCTATTGATATTGAGGGACTTGTTCGCCAGTCATACTATGAGAATAGCAGCGTTTATCTCATGCTGAACTCAACTGCTGAAGAAAACTCCACTGCTAACTTGATGAAGAATAGTCCTTTTACAGAAGAACTGCGCGAGGAAATTGAGGCTATCCCTGGTGTATCAGGAATCTACCCATCAAAGAAGCTGGACTGTGAAATCACGGTTCCCGATCAGTCAATAAGCACTCAATTTGATATGTCCCTCATTAGCATCATCGGTACATCAAGTTTTGAAGGACAGTTAATCGAGGGGACGATGCCTTACTTACAAAACACGATTACCACCATTCCAGTAGTAATAAATCGTTCTTCACCTTACTATGAAGAAACCGGACTTAATTTGAAATTAGGGGATCACCTTTCAGCATCGGTACATACAGGCCAATCTATGAAACAGATGGACTTTTCTGTTTGCGGCTTCATTGAGAATAAGGATAAAGGCAGTGTACTCTATACTGCGTCTGAATACTTGGATTACATGGCAGAAATGAACTGTGATCTGGCGTGGTATATTTGCACGGACAACCAGCGAGATACCGCTGCTGTTGAGCAAATTAAAGCCCTTGTTACATCGGATAATCGTCTGGTTTCTTCTGCTTTTTCAGATGATTTGGCGGAAACAAACGCATACTTCCATAATGCAAAAATCATTATTGCGGCAGTATTGATGTTGATTTGCCTATTTTCCTTTATCAACTTGTTGAACACCTGCATTACAAATGCAGTCATGCGACGCCATGATTATGCGTTGTTAGAAGCTGCCGGCATGACAAAGGAGCAAATTCAACAAACGCAAAGTTCGGAAAATAGAATTTACTTTTCTGGCGGTTTGATTGGAAGCTGCATGATTGGGATACCGCTGGGGCTTTTGCTATGCAAGAAGATTGCAGAACTCCCTGGCTTGTCCTATATTTCCTATCAATTCCCGTGGGTGTTTTTGCTGTTGTATTTTGTAATTGTGTTTGCTGCAAATATCATCGTCACACAGTATCAGCAGAATTTCTTAACAAGATATTCCGTTGTAGAGCAGCTAAAAGCAGTAGAGTAAAAAGTTCGGAAATATCTCAAAATTGAAGCAATTTACTCTTGAATTAGAGCGTATTTAGGACATTTCTGTAACATCAGCGTTAGACTTCTTTTATCAAAAAATAGAAAGGCGGTATTCTTATGAGTATCTTGAAAACAACTGATCTGAAAAAATATTACGGCACTGAGCCGAACATTACCCGCGCTCTGGATGGCGTGACCTTTTCCGTGGAGGAAGGTGAGTTTGTGGCTGTGGTCGGTACATCTGGTTCCGGCAAATCCACCCTGCTGCACATGATGGGCGGTCTGGATACCCCCACTTCCGGCAGTGTGGTGGTTCGGGATAAGGAACTGGCGAAGATGAACGATGAGCAGCTTACCATTTCTCCAAACTGAGTGAAAGTGAATGGAGGGATTACCTGCATTACAGGAAGGTACAGGGCTTTAATGTTGTCCAGGTAAGCCTTTTCCCTCTGGATCATGACAATAGTGCGGATGAGAACGAATTGTTGCCGTTTATGAAAAATGAAGATGGCACTCCTGATTATTATGTGCGGAATGATGCTTATTTTAATAAAGTGGAAAAGATGATAGCTGTTGCAGCGGAATATGGGATTACAGTTGCACTTCACCTGGTTTGGGCGCACCATATTCCCGACAGCTGGGCGTCAAAGGGGCATGAGGAGCGGGCGATACCTGAAGCACAGCTTTATCCGATATACAGCTACGCAGTGGAACGGGTGAAAAAATATCATCCTGTTTATGCGATATCGGGAGATGTGCGTTTTGAAAATCAGGCTGTCACCGATTACTGCATGAAGGTGTTAAAAATTGTCAATGAACTGGATAATGGGGCGCTTACAACTCTGCATATTGCGCCAGGGGAGCAGCCTGATGACAGTCTGATTTATAATCCTGCCCTTAAATTTTATTCCTACCAGTCCGGTCACAGCTTTTTAGATCAGGATAATCCGGATAAATTTTCTGCCCAGTTTTTGAAGCAGCCGGTGAAACGTCCGATAGTCAATACCGAGCCTTCCTATGAAGGGCATAAAGACGGATTTCGGGAAGGGCGATTCAGGGCGGAGGATGTGCGGAGGATGGCGTGGAGCAGCCTGATGACTGGCGCAAAAGCAGGAATTACTTATGGCGCGCATGGGATCTGGTCCTGCCACAGAAGAGAGAATTTTTTCAATAATGCCTCTTTTTCCGGCATTCCCTATGATTTCGGAACGGCGCTCCGATTTCCCGGCGCATGGGATTATTCCTTTGCAAAGGCTATCTTCGAAGATGCAAAGCTATATGATATACAACCGGCGCAGGAACTGCTGGAAAATCCCATTCCGGGCTGCTATTGCTGTAAGGCGGAGGATAAGCTGGCTGTTTATCTTCCCTATAACAGCGATGTTTTATACCTGTTTAGCAGGAACTGAGCATAAAGCTCAGTTCCGTTTTGATTTTAAGGGACAGGCAGGCCTGGCTGAAGCCGATATGCTCCACATGGGATTCTGCGGCCGGATGTATATTGATATCTTAATCGGATAAAATCCGACAGGAGGGAAGGAATTGATTTATATCCTGTAAAGGCAGTATAAAAACTGTGATTTATGGATTGTACTGATTTTATACTTTTGCCTTCAATCCTGATGCTTTATGATAAGACTGAACGGAAAATGAAGTTAAAAGGAGATTGCTATGAAGGAGTTTATGCTAGGCGTTAATTATTGGGCCTCCCATGCTGGTACTGATATGTGGCGGGATTGGAACGAAGATATCGTGGAAAAGGATCTGAAGCTGCTTGCGGATAATGGGCTGAATGTTTTGCGCGTATTTCCCAACTGGAGGGATTTTCAGCCCGTGAAGCCTGTGCTGGGCGGCGGCCACAGTATGCGGGAGTATCGGATGGAAAATGATCAGTATCCCGGGAATCCCTGTTATCTGGATGAGGTGATGCTTGAACGGTTTGAACGGTTTTGCCGGATTGCTGAAAAAAACGGACTGAAGCTGATTGTCGGACTGATTACCGGGTGGATGAGCGGAAGATTGTTTGTTCCGGCGGCTTTATATGAAAAAAATATTTTTACAGATCCCACTGCGCTGTTTTTCCAGCAGCTTTTTATCAAAGGCTTTGTAGGACGGATGAAGGGACAGAAGGCAGTCTGTGCGTGGGATCTTGGAAATGAATGCAACTGTATGGATCAGGCGCATAAGCGTGAGGAGGCATATAGCTGGTCGTCTGTCATCGTAAATGCGATTAAGAGCTGTGATCAGACCAGGCCTGTTATTTCCGGCATGCACTCGCTGGAACTGGAAGGTGTCTGGAATATTCAGGATCAGGGGGAGCTGACGGATATTCTGACCACACATCCTTATCCGTTTTGGGTGGAGCATTGTCAGCGTACGCCGTTAAACAGCTTCAGGACCTTGATGCATGCAACCGCACAGACGCAGTATTATGCTTCTGTCGGCAGGAAGCCCTGTCTGGTTGAGGAACTGGGGAGTATGGGGCCTATGATTTGTGAGGAAGAAACTGCGGCAGATTTCCTGAAGGTGAATTTATGGTCCAACTGGGCCAATGGTTCGCCGGGGGTGCTGTGGTGGTGTGCCTTTGATCAGACGCAGCTGACAGCGCCGCCCTACGACTGGAACATGTGTGAAAGAGAATTGGGTATGGTGGACGTAAACAGGCAGCCCAAGCCATCCCTGCTGTGCATGAGGGAATTTAAAAAGCAGATGGATTCCCTGGAGCTTGAGCTTCCGGAAAAGCAAACGGATGGCGTCTGCATTTTAAGCAGGGGACAGGATCACTGGGGGATTGCCTATATGAGCTATATCCTGGCAGCACAGGCCGGGCTGACACTGGATTTTGCATACTGTGAGCAGGAGCTGCCGGAGTCCGGGATGTATTTTCTCCCTTCCATCTGTATGGATGTGATGAGTAAAAAAAGCTATTTTGATTTAAAAAAGAAAGTTTATGACGGCGCTTCACTGTACATTTCCATGAAGGACGGTTTTCTCACAGAGTTCGGGGAATTTACCGGATTGAAGGTGATAACCGCCGAAAAGTCCTCCAGACAGGGAACCTTCTGGTGGGAGGAGTCCAGCTTTGCTTACCGGAAACCGTATCATATCAGGCTTGCAGCGGAGCGGGCGGAGGTTTTGGCAGAGGATGACGGGGGCAATCCTATATTCAGCGTGGCTTCTTATGGGGCAGGCAAAGTATATTTTTTGAATTTCCCGATGGAAGAGATGCTTTTAGAAGAGGAAAGCGGCCTGGAAGCTCCCTGTTATCATTTCTATGAGAAAGCGGCGGAAGCGGTTCTGGGAAAAAGGAAAATCAGGAAAACAAATCCCTATGTTGGTATGACCCTGCATCAGGGAACGGATAACACCTATGCAGTGCTGGTGAATTATTCGGCAGAAATACAGGATGCGGGAATCCTTTGCCCGGGTTCCGAAAAGACAATAAGCTGCCTTTTCGGAAATGTGGAGCAAATAGAGCCTTTCAGCGCCGCAATCATCCGTTTTTAACGCGGTGCGGGAAGTTTTATCCGGCCGTATTCAGCCTCTGTTATTTCCGCGGGTAACGAGCCAAACGGATGCACTCGTGCATCCACTTGGCGACTGCCGCGAGGGTCAAATACTCCGCAGCTTGTGCGGGGTATTTGACTTCTTAACAGAGGCTGAATACAGCTTTGCGGCTGGTGGTACTGTCAGAACCGATGAATACCTCAAACCGGCCTGGTTCACTTACATAGTCCATAGTAATATTATAAAAACGGAGCATGTCCTCCGTAATCGGGAAAGCTACGACACGGCTTTCACCCGGCTCCAGAAATACTTTACAAAACCCCTTCAGCTCACGGACAGGACGGGTTACGCTTGCGGACACATCATGAAGATACATCTGGACGGTCTCTGTTCCGGGACGCTCTCCGGTGTTGGTCACGCGTACAGATGCGCAGATGCTGTCATCTTTGTGCAGGATATCCGAATCCAGGCTGATGTCTGAATATTCAAAAGCAGTGTAGGTCAGACCATACCCAAAAGGATAAAGCGGTTCGTTGGGGATATCCAGATATTTGGAGTTATAGCGGGTGGTACGGTAATCACCCGCAAAGGGCCTGCCGGTACTTAAATGGTTATAATGTACGGGAACCTGCCCCACACAATAGGGGAAGGACATGCTGAGCCTTCCGGAGGGGGATGAGTCTCCGTAGAGAATTCCGGCCAGCGCATTGCCGCCTTCGGTCCCGGGCAGCCAGGCTTCCAGGATGGCCTTTGCCTTTTGGTTTATTTCACGGATGTCCAGCGGGCGGCCATTAAACAGCACCACACAGACATTGGGATTTACTTCGCAGATTTTATGGAACAATTCCAGCTGGCAGGACGGCAGCGTTATATCAGCGCGGCTGGCGCCTTCGCCGGAATAGTCGCGGTGCTCTCCAAGGGTGAGAACGACTTTATCCGCCTTTTTTGCAAGTTCCACCGCTGTGTCCAATGCCTCCTGAAGATCAAATTCTTCTTTCGGGGGCGTTTTCTGGAAGCCGAGAACTTTTGTGCCGGGGTCTGCGGTAGGGCAGCCCTGGGCAAAAAAGACATCGGCATCAGGATAGTTTTGGGTCACTCCGGCTTTTACGGTAACACAGTCCTGCTCATCTCCAAAGAAGGACCAGGAGCCGTACAGCAGCTGATTGTCCGTAAAAGGCCCGATGAAGGCAGTGGATTCTTTCCCTTTTTTCAGGGGAAGGAAGCTGTCTTCATTTTTTAGCAGGACGAAGGATTTTTCCGCACAGTCCCTTGCGGCCTCCCTGTGGGAAGCACAGAGGAGCAGTTCTTTTTCGTCCGCCTCACTGCCGTCCTTATAAGGATTTTCAAATAGTCCCAGTTTGTTTTTTAAAGTGAGAATGCGCAGGACGGATTCATCAATCTGTTTTTCGTCGATTCGGTTTTTCTCCGCCAATTCTTTCAGGTTTTTCAAGTAAACGGGGCTGGCCATGTCAATATCCACACCGGCGTTCAGCGCGAGGACAGTCGCCTCTTTTTCATCCGCGGCGATGCCGTGGGGGATTAGCTCGCTCACCGCGCACCAGTCGGAAATCACCACTCCGTCAAACTGCATTTCCCCGCGCAGAACCTCCCGCAGGAGCCGGCGGTTTGCTGTGGACGGAATCCGGTTTAAGGTATTGAAGGAGGTCATTACCAGTGCGCAGCCTGCATCGATTGCTTTTTTATAGGCAGGGAGATAATCCTCAGCCAGCGTGCGTTCCGATAATTCCACGGTATTGTAATCCCTGCCGCCGTCGGGTGCGCCATATCCGGCAAAATGCTTTAAGCAGGCGGCGAGGGCTCCTTTTTTTGAAAAATCATTGTTTTCCCCCTGATAACCGCGCACCATGGCGGCAGCCATCAGGCCATTCAGGTATGTATCCTCTCCTGTGGACTCCATAACCCGTCCCCAGCGGGCATCACGGACCAAATCCGCCATGGGGGAAAATGTGACATGCAGACCGGCGGCGGCAGCTTCGCGGGCAGCGATGGAAGCGCATTTTTCCGCCAGCCCGGGATCGAAGGTACAGCCCTGTGCAAGGGGAATCGGGAATACGGTACGGTATCCGTTGATGATGTCCGCCATGAACAGCATGGGGATATGGTGCGGGTGTTTTTCGATATGCCTCTGCTGAATTTCATGAACCCTTTCCGCACCGGCGACGGACAGGCAGCTTCCGGAAACACGGAGATCATCCGGGGTGATTCCCAGTTCCCCGGCAGGGCCTGTAACCATGTCGCCGTTAAAAAAGTAAGAGGGAAGCTGAAACAGTTCCCCGATCTTTTCTTCCAGTGACATGTCTGAGAGCAGAGCTTTTATTTCTTGTTGCTGCATGAAGAAACCTCCTGGCTTTTTTTCTGGTCAGCTGCTGCGTCCCTCTCCTTCGATGAAAAGACGGAGCAATGATACATTGTAACTGTGAGGGTACAGAACAGCTACCATTAAGTATAATAAAAAAGTCAGGCCGAAGAAAGTATAAAAACGGCAGCCGATGGAAATCTGCTGATTTTTCAGTCACAGTCAGGACTATAAATTCGAGACAGCGCGGGGAATACGGATATTGAACTGTTTTTCACGATAGCCGTTTGATAAAATGGCTGTAAAACCAATGCGTAAACCAGGAGGAAAAGGCATGTTATATCCTATTGAAAACCGAGTCAGGGAAGTGAAAAATTTAAGCGGCATCTGGAACTTTAAAATTGATAAAAACAACTCCGGCATATCTGAAAGATGGTACGAAGCTCCCTTAAAAGACGCCGTATTAATGGCTGTCCCCTCCAGCTATAATGACCTTGTTACGGATGCGTCAGAGAGGGAGCATGTGGGTTATGTCTGGTATGAAACCAGTTTTATCATTCCGGCGGGCTGGGAGGGAAGGCGAATTGTAATCCGCTTCGGCAGTGCCGCACATCATGCGGTGTGCTGGATAAACGGACAGGAAATCCTCCGGCATAAAGGGGGATTTTTACCTTTTGAAGCGGAGATTACCGAAATTGTGGAAGCATCCGAAGAAAAAGAATTCCGCCTTACGGTTGCCTTGAGCAATGTCCTGGACTGGACCTGCCTTCCCAGCGGAGAAGTCGTGACAAAAGAAGGAAAGGGATATCCGGAAGGGTATCATTACCAGGATACTTTTTTTGATTTTTATAACTATTCGGGTATACACAGGCCAGTAAAGCTGTATACGACCCCCAAGAGATATATTGAGGATATCGTGATTACGACAAGCCTGAACCAGGAAATGACGCGGGCCGAAGTTGTATGCAGGATTACTGGAACGGATAAAATTAAAAAAATACAGATCCTTGATGAAAACGGACTGGCGGCTGCGGAAAGCACCGATACGGCGGAGACAGTCACTTTGACTGTTGAAAACCCGAAGCTTTGGAATCCGGGCAAAGCATATCTGTATCGCCTGCGTGTAGAAGGGGAGGAAGACTCTTACACGGAAACCTTCGGTATCAGAAGCGTAAAAGTGACGGATAAGGAATTCCTGATTAACGGGAAGCCCTTTTATTTTAAAGGCTTTGGAAAGCATGAGGACAGTGAGATTCATGGAAGAGGCATGGATCTGGCTTTGAATGTGAAGGATTTTAACCTGCTTAAATGGATGGGGGCAAATTCTTTCCGTACATCCCACTATCCCTATTCTGAGGAGCTGCTGATGATGGCGGACAGAGAAGGTTTTGTAATCATTGACGAGGCGCCGGCTGTGGGCATGTGTTTCTGGCAGGAGAAGAAGGTTTTTGACGGAACGAGGGTTAATGAAAAGACCCTGGAGCATCATCTGGACACTCTTAAGGATATGTATTCCCGTGATAAAAACCACCCCTGTGTTGTCATGTGGAGTGTGGCCAACGAAGCTGATACCAGCGAGGACGGGGCCGTGCCCTATTTTAAAAAGGTAATTGATACCATGCGCAGCCTTGATAATACCAGGCCGGTGACAATGGTTCATACCATGTGGCCCTCTGCGGACAAAGTCAGCCAGTGGCTGGATGTGATCTGCCTGAACCGGTATTTCGGATGGTATTCGGATCACGGACATACGGAAGTGATAAAAGAGCAGGTGACAGGTGAAATGAAGGAATGGTATGAAAAATACCACAGGCCCATGATTATGACAGAATATGGGGCGGATACGATACCAGGCCTGCATAAAATGCCTGCGGTGGCCTTTTCGGAGGAATTCCAGTGCGAATTCCTGAAGGAATATCATAAAGCGTTTGATGAGCTTGATTTTATGGTGGGAGAGCAGGTATGGGCGTTTGCGGATTTTCAGACCAAGCAGGGATTAAACCGCATTGACGGCAATAAAAAGGGCGTTTTCACCAGGAACAGGCAGCCTAAGATGGCGGCCTGGCTATTGAGGGAAAGATGGACCAGGGAAAAAGGGTGAAGCCCTGGAAGCCCCGGGATGAAAGGGCGGGGGATTACATCATAACCCGCTTTTCTTTCCGGTATTTATTCCCGCGAGCAACGAGCCAAGTATCCATGCTTGCATGGATATTTGGCGAC
>OFMJ01001090.1_pt1 | contig 22055 bp, 19 predicted proteins | sample 1541801 | NCBI WGS metagenome assembly OFMJ01 (sample SAMN04209234, study PRJEB22552) | human gut metagenome | biome: gut; material: feces | host: Homo sapiens | place: USA: Oklahoma
GTGGGGGTGGGTTTTTCGGTCGGTACAGGCGTAGCGGTCGGCTTTTCGGTCGGCGCTGGCGTCGGTACCGGCGTGGGCTCTACATAGCCATGGTACGGATTGCTGGGGTCGGGGTCCGTCGGATCCCAGCCGCGGTACTGGGCCCCGCTGGCCAGGGCGGGCTTGGAGCCGCGCGGGCCGCTGCCGTTTACAATTTCCACGGTGGAGCCGCTGGCTACATTGTTATAGATCCACAGCGCGTCGCCGCACAAAAGGCGGATACAGCCATGGGAGGCCTTGCGCCCTAATTTGCTGTAAGAAACCTCATTCATGCTGGCGGGGTTTTTGTTGACCTTATACGGCACCGAATGAAACAGGATGCTGCCGGTGATACGGCTGCAATACTGCCCGTATACACTGCCCACCAGCGAATGCCAGCGGTACTTGCCCTGGAGCTTGAAGGTGCCGCGCGGCGTGGCGTTGCCGATGCCGGTAGAGCAGGTCATGGTTTTCACGAGCTTATCGTAGGCGGTGCCTGCGTCGTTCAGCGCATAGACACAGACGCTCTGGCTGCCGATGTATACGCGCACCAAATATTTTTTGGAGGCGTCCGCTACCGGCTGGCCGGATGGGTTGGCGGCATCCGGCGAAGCGCTGGCGAGCAGCGCGGGGTCGATTTCCTCCGGCGTTTCGTCCGGCGCGTCGGTGATTTCCGGCGCTACCTCATCCGCAGCAGAGGCGGAAGGCTCCGCTTCGGAGACAGGCGAGGCCGGGGCGGCGGAAAGGGCGTAGGCCAGCCCGCCGACGAGCGCAACAGCCAGCACGCAGCACAAGACGACGACGGCGGTATGCGTTTTCAAAAATTGCATTGGTTTCCCCCCAGTAAGAATGATAAAGATGATAAAAATATTATACCGTTGTTGGGAAGAAAGAATCAACCGATGTTTTGGCTTTTTTCAGGATTTTCTGATTTTGCCCAGGCAGGGGAGGCTGGGGGCGCAGGAGGGGCCAAGCGCGTTGTTTTTTACCGGCCCTGCTTAAAAAATATCGGCAAAATGGTTGACAAGGCTAACCTTCGGGCCTATACTTGTAAAAAAGCAAAAACGAAATTGACAAAGGAAGGACGGAATAAAAGCATGGCTCAGCTGCATGCCGCAATGAACTATACCTTTTATTTTTACTTCCGGGGCTTTACCTTTAGCGCTGGCTATTTTACCTGCGCAAATCCAAGCGATTCAATGAGTTTTTGTATGAAGAAGGCGGCCTAGGAAGGAAAAAGGCCCCATAGCAAAGTACAGCAAAGGAGAGCTCATTGAAGAGCTCTCCTTTTTGATTTTAGGTTAGGAGGAACCAAACATGATCGTCATTATGAAACCCATGACAGAGCAAACGGAAATCGACAAGCTGGCGGAAAGTCTGACGGCGCAGGGCGTGGAGGTAAACCCGGTATACGGCACGGACCTGACCATTTTGGGCCTGGTAGGGGACACCAGCAAAATCGACCCCAGCCGCATCGAGGCCAACCGCAATGTGGAGCGCGTGGTACACGTGGCGGAGCCGTTCAAAAAGGCGAACCGGATGTTCCACCCGGACGACACGGTGCTGGATGTCGCGGGCCGCACGGTGGGCGGTAAAAAGCTGATGATGGTAGCGGGCCCCTGCTCGGTGGAATCGGAGGAGCAAATCACGGAGATCGCGCGGGAGGTGAAAAACGCGGGCGCTGGCTTTTTGCGCGGCGGCGCGTTCAAGCCGCGCACCTCTCCCTATGCGTTCCAAGGCCTAAAATACGAGGGGCTGGAATTGCTGAAGCTGGCCCGTAAGGAAACGGGGCTGCCCATTGTAACCGAGCTGATGTCCCCGCATGATATTGAGCGCTTTGTGGAGGATGTGGACGTAATCCAGGTAGGGGCGCGCAACATGCAGAATTTTGACCTGCTGCGCGAGCTGGGGCACACGAGAAAGCCCATTTTGCTAAAGCGCGGCCTGTCCGCTACGATTGAGGAATGGCTGATGAGCGCCGAGTACATTCTGGCGGGCGGCAATGAAAACGTCATCCTGTGCGAGCGCGGCATCCGTACCTTTGAGACGTACACCCGCAACACGCAGGACCTAAGCGCCATCCCGGCGGTGAAAAAGCTGAGCCATCTGCCGGTCATCGTGGACCCGAGCCATGCGGCGGGCAAATGGTGGATGGTGGAGCCGCTGGCCAAGGCGGCCGTGGCGGTGGGGGCCGACGGGCTCATCATCGAGGTGCACAACAACCCGGCCTGCGCGCTGTGCGACGGGCAGCAATCCATCAAGCCCAGCCGGTACGCGGCGCTGGTGGAGGAGCTGCGGGTCATTGCCAACGCCGTAGGGCGCGAATTGTAAGCGGGGCGCGGCATGGAAACCAAGCTGCATGTAGAGTTGGGAAAAAACAGCTATGACATCCGCATAGAGCCGGGGCTGCTTTTGGACATTGCGCAGGGCATCAAGCCGGTATACCCGGAGGGCCGGGTGTTTGTCATCACGGACGAGCACGTGGACGCGCTGTACGGGGCCAAGGTGATGGGTTCTTTGGAAAGCGCGGGATACCAGCCTGAAAAGCTGGTGCTGCCGCCCGGCGAAAAGACAAAGGCGTACGCGACGATGGGAAAGGTCTATCAGGCCATGGCGGCGGCGAAGCTGACGCGCAAGGACCTGGTCTTGACCTTGGGCGGCGGCGTGATTGGTGATTTGGGCGGCTTTGCCGCAGCTACCTACCTAAGGGGCCTGCCCTTTGTGCAGGCGCCCACCTCGCTACTAGCGCAGGTGGACAGCTCTGTAGGCGGCAAGGTGGGGGTGGACCTGCCGGAGGGCAAAAACCTGGTCGGTGCTTTTTACCAGCCCAAGGCAGTGCTCATCGACCCGCGCAGCCTGGATACGCTGCCCGACCGGTTTTTCCGAGACGGCATGGCGGAGGTCATCAAGTACGGATGCATCCAGGATGCGGCGTTTTTGGAGGAGCTGGAGGGCTTTTCCTCCCGGCAGGCTGCTGCTGCGCACATGCAGCATATCATCGCGGTATGCTGCGATTGCAAGCGCCGGCTGGTGGAGCAGGACGAGCGCGATATGGGCCTGCGCATGCTGCTGAATTTCGGGCATACCATCGGCCATGCCATTGAAAAATGCCATGGCTATGAGGACTATACCCACGGGGAAGCGGTATCCATCGGCATGGTGGAGATGACAAAGCGCACAGAGCGGCGCGGGATAACGCAGCCGGGGACGGCCCAGCGCATAGAAAACCTCTGCCGGCAGTACGGCCTGCCGGTGCGCGATGAAAAAGCGGACTTTACGCGCATAGCGTCCGCGATTACAATGGATAAGAAGAATTTAGGCAAGACGCTGAAGATCGTGGCGCTGGAACGTCTGGGCAAGGGCGTTCTGGTGGATACCGATCCGTCTTTTTTGGAGTGGTAAACCCATGGGGCAGAAAATGATACAGCCGGCGCTGCTTTCCGGCCGGGTGAAGGCGCCGCCGTCCAAGAGCATGGCGCACCGCGCCATCATCTGCGCGGCGCTGGCAGAGGGGCGCAGTACGGTGGAAAACATCGCGTTTTCCGATGATATTTTGGCGACGATGGAGGGCATGCGGCGCTTGGGCGCGCGCATCGAGGACCTGGGCGGCGGCACGCTGGCCGTCGACGGCATTGGGCAGGCGCAGGCGATAGGCGGCCTGCCGGAGATAGACTGCAAGGAATCCGGGTCCACGCTGCGGTTTTTGATTCCGGTGGCGCTGGGCCTGGCGCACGGGGCGCGCTTTACAGGCCGGGGCAACCTGGGCAAGCGGCCGCTGGATGTATACACGGATATTTTTGACGAGCAGGGCATTGCGTACCAGGCGCAGGGCCCGCTGCTGGATTTCCGGGTATCCGGGCATCTGCACGCAGGCACGTTTTCCATGCGGGGGGACGTAAGCTCGCAATTCATCACGGGGCTGCTGTTTGCCCTGCCGCTGATGGCGGAGGATTCCGAGCTGGTCATCACCACCCACATGGAGTCCCAAAGCTATGTGGATATGACGCTGTCGGTGCTGGCGGATTTCGGCATCCGGGTGGAAAACGAGGCTTACAGGCGCTTTGTCATTCCGGGCGGCCAGAAATACCGGGCGGGCCGGTACCGCGTGGAAGGGGATTTTTCCCAGGCGGCCTTTTTCCTCTGCGCCGGCGCCATGGGCTCTGCGGTGCAGGTGGAGGACGTAAAGCGCGGCTCGCTGCAGGGAGACAGCGCGGTGTTGGATATTTTGCAGCGCATGGGCGCTAAGGTATGCTGGGAGGACGGCGCAGTGCGCTGCCGGGCCGGCGTGTTGCACGGGACGGACATCGACGCTTCGCAGTGCCCGGACATCATCCCGGTGGTGTCGGCGGCGGCGGCGCTGTGCAGGGGCAAAACGACGATCCGCAATGCCAGGCGGCTGCGCATCAAGGAATGCGACCGCCTGCATGCCATCTTTGCAGAGCTGACCAAGCTGGGCGCGCGCATCAAAGAACAGGAGGACAGCCTGGAGATCGAAGGCGTAGAGCGCTTTACCGGCGGCACGGTCTGGAGCCATAAGGACCACCGCATCGCCATGATGCTGGCCATTGCCGCCACAAGGGCGGAGGGCCCGGTGGTCATCGAGGACTGGGAATGTGTCTCCAAATCCTATCCGAACTTTTTTGAGGACTATACCATGCTGGGAGGGAGCTGCCAATGAGCGGGCAATGGGGCCAAAATCTCCGCGTCTCCATCTTCGGAGAATCGCACGGCGCGGGCATCGGCATTGTCATAGACGGCCTGCCCAGCGGGCTGGCGGTGGACTGGGACGAAGTGGCGCGCGAGCTTAAACGGCGCGCGCCGGGGCAAAACGCGATGTCTACCACGAGGAAGGAGGCGGATGCGCCCAAGATTCTCAGCGGGGTCTTCAACGGCTATACGACGGGCACGCCGCTTTGCGCGGTGATCGAGAACACCAATACGCGCAGCGGGGACTATGCCGACCTCAACGACACGGTGCGCCCCGGCCATGCGGATTATCCGGGCGCTGTGCGCTACGGAGGATACAACGATTACCGGGGCGGCGGGCATTTTTCCGGGCGCATCACGGCGCCGCTGGTCTTTTGCGGTGCGGTCTGCAAGCAGCTGCTTTCGCAAAAGGGCGTTTATGTGGGGGCGCATATCCAGCGCATCCACGATGTGACGGATGCGGAGATGACGGCGCAGCATTTGACAAAAGCGCAGTTTGAAGCATGGAAAGCCCAGACGCTGCCGCTAATCGATGAGAGCAAGGCGGAGGCGATGGCCAGGGCGGTGGCCCAGGCGAAAGCGGCGTGCGATTCCGTGGGCGGCCTTGTGGAATGTGCGGCCATCGGGCTGCCGGCCGGCGTGGGCGAGCCGTTTTTCGATTCGGTGGAATCCACGCTGGCGCATCTATTCTTTTCGGTGCCCGCCGTCAAAGGTGTGGAGTTTGGCCTGGGCTTTGCCATGGCAGCGCGGTATGGCTCACAATGCAACGACCCGTACACCTGGAAAGACGGACGGGTGGAGACCACGACCAACCACAACGGCGGCGTGCTGGGCGGGCTGACAAACGGCATGCCGGTGGTATGCCGCGTTGTCATCAAGCCGACGGCCTCCATTGCCAAGGAGCAGCGCACCGTTTCGCTAAAGCGCAAAACCGAGGAAACGCTGGTGGTACGAGGGCGGCATGACCCCTGCATCGTACAGCGCGCCGTGCCGGTGCTGGAAAGCGTGATGGCGCTGGGCCTAACGGATCTGCTGCTGGGGCATTGCCAGAGAAAGGGCTGGAACGGGCGATGAAAAAATACGCATTGATCGGCGAAAAGCTATCGCACAGCCTTTCGCCCTGCATCCATGAGGCGGTTTTCGGCGAGCTGGATTTAGACGCCGGCTATACGCTGATGGAGATTCCGGCACGGTTCAAAGGGCACATTGTGCAAAAGCTGTGGTATGAGGGCTATAAGGGAGCCAACGTCACCATCCCCTACAAGCAGACGGTGCTGCGCCAGCTGGATGTGCTGTCGCCGGCGGCGGAAAAGATCGGCGCGGTCAATACCATTGCGCTGAGGGACGGCAGGTTTTACGGGGACAATACCGATTACGACGGGTTTGGCAAGATGCTGTCCATCCACGAGATAGAGACAGAGGGCAAAACCGCAGCCGTGCTGGGCACGGGCGGCGCGGCCAAGGCGGTGGTGGCGTATTTGCTGGATCACGGCGTGAAAAGGCTGTGCCTTGTCAGCCGCCGGGCGCAGAAAAAGCCGGGGTTTGAGCACCCTGGCATCGAATGGATGGAGTATGCGGCGCTGCCGTCGCTAGAGGGGGACATCCTCATCAACTGCACGCCGGTGGGGATGCACCCCCATACGGGTGTTTCGCCGGTGGACCGGGCGGTGGTGCAGCGCTTTGAAGCGCTGGTGGATTTAATCTATAACCCGCGGGAGACGGAGTTTCTGCGCTTAGGGCGGCTATGCGGCAAGACGGTGTGCGACGGGCTGTATATGCTGGTGGCGCAGGCGGTGCGCTCGGAGGAGATCTGGCAGCAGCGCACGCTGGGGGATGCGCTGATCCGGCGCATCTATGAGGCCTTGGATGCGCGGCTCAGCGGCCCACAGAAGGGCAACGTCGTCTTAATCGGCATGCCGGGCAGCGGCAAGACCACCCTGGGCAGGCGCCTTGCCAAACAGCTGAACTATGCATTTTACGATATGGACGATACGGTGGTATCGCTGGCGGGCCAGAGCATCCCGGCGCTGTTTAGGCAGGGGGAGGCCGTGTTCCGCGACTGGGAAACGGAGGCCTGCCGCCATTTGGCGCAAAAGCAGCACGCGGTCATTGCCTGCGGCGGCGGCGTGGTGCTGCGGGAACAGAATATAGCGCTGCTAAAGCAGAGCGGTGTGGTGTATTATTTGGATCGGCCGGTGGAGCGCATCGCAGGGGATATCCGCCTTTCGACGCGCCCGCTGCTAAAGCAAGGCAAAGAGCGGCTGTATCAGCTGTACCGGGAGCGGGCGGAGCTGTATGAAAATGCGGCGGATGAGATCGTCTCCAATGAAGGGACGGCCAAGGAAACGGTGCAGCGGCTGATGGACAGCATCAAAAGAAGGGAAGCGCTGCTATGAAACTTAGGGTAATCAACGGACCCAACCTAAACTTTTTGGGCATCCGGGAGAAAAATATATACGGTACCATGCAATATGACGACCTCTGCCGGTATATCACGGAACAAGCGCAGAAAAGGGGGCATGCCGTTTGTGTGCTGCAAAGCAACAGCGAAGGGGCGCTCATTGATTTTTTGCAGCAGGCTTACCGGGAGCATGTGGAAGGCATCATCCTCAACCCGGGCGCGTACACGCATTACAGCTATGCCCTGCATGACGCCATCAAGGGCATCGAGATTCCGACGGTGGAGGTGCATTTGTCCAACGTGCACCAAAGGGAGGATTTCCGGCATGTGTCGGTGACGGCGCCGGCCTGCATCGGGCAACTGTGCGGCTTTGGCGCGTTTGGCTATGTCATGGCGATGGAGGCGCTGGAGGCGTACCGGGAAGGGAACAAAGCATGAACATTGTCATCGTGGGCCTGGGCGTCATCGGCGGCTCGTTTGCGCTGGCCTTAAAGCAGGCGGGATACGGGGACGTATACGGCGTGGATAGCGATGCACAGACGCTGGAAAAGGCGGCCGACATGGGGATCATCCGCAAAGGGTGCACGGAGGGGAAAGCGTTTTTCCCGAAGGCGGACCTCATCATCCTGGCAATCTATCCCACGCTGATCCGCGCGTTTGTGGAGCAAAACCAGGCGCTGTTCAAAAAAGGGTGCGTCGTCACGGATACCACCGGCATCAAGCGCCCGTTTATCCGTGAAATCACAGAGGCTCTGCCGGAGGGCGTGGATTTTGTGTTTGGCCATCCCATGGCAGGGCGCGAGAAAAAGGGCATTGATTTTGCCAGCGCAGAGGTGTTCAAGGGCGCCAACTACCTGATTACCCCGACAGAGCGCAACAAAGAGCACAGCTTAGCTTTGGTGGAATCGCTGGTAAAGCAGCTGGGGTTCAAGCGGGTGCGCCGCATCACGCCAGCGCTGCACGATGAGATGATTGGCTACACCTCTCAACTGCCGCACGCCATGGCGGTGGCGCTCATCAACAGCGACAAGGAGGGGCGGGATACCGGCAGCTTCATCGGGGACAGCTACCGGGACTTGACGCGCATTGCCAACATCAACGAAGCCTTGTGGAGCGAATTGTTTTTGGGCAACAAGGAAAACCTGCTGGCAGCCATCGGCCGTTTTGAAGCGGAGCTGGATAAAATCAAAGACGCTGTGCAGGCGGACGACGCGGACGCGCTGCGCCGGATGTTTCAGGCATCCACCCGGCGGCGCGAGCGGCTGGACGGATAAAAGGGCGCATGCGTCCTTTTTTGCTTTGCCGGGCGCTGCAAACGCGGTATACTACCGATGGGAGGCGGTATGTTATGCAGGAGATCCAAACGCTGCAAGCTTGGATGAGAGAGGCTAAGAACATTGTATTTTTCGGCGGGGCCGGGGTATCGACGGAAAGCAATATCCCGGATTTCCGCAGCCAGGACGGATTGTATCATCTATCCTACCAATACCCGCCTGAGACCATTTTAAGCCATCGGTTTTTCATGCAGCAGACAGAGGAGTTTTTCCGCTTTTACCGGGCGAAGATGCTGTATCTGGAGGCCGAGCCGAACCAGGCGCACTTGCAGCTGGCAAAATGGGAACAGGAGGGCAGGCTAAAGGGCGTCATCACGCAGAACATCGACGGGCTGCATCAAAAGGCGGGCAGCCGCCATGTGGTGGAGCTTCACGGCTCTGTGCTGCGCAACCATTGCATGCGCTGCGGCAAAGCGTATCCGGCAGAGCGGATTGCACAAAGCCAAGGCGTGCCGCGCTGTGATTGCGGCGGCATCATCAAGCCGGATGTCGTGCTGTACGAGGAATCGCTCAACAGCGCGGACATTGAGGAGGCCGTGCGGCTGATAGAAGAGGCCGAGGTGCTGATTGTGGGCGGCACGTCGCTGGCGGTGTATCCGGCGGCAGGGCTCATCGATTATTACAGGGGGACGCATCTGGTGCTCATCAACCGCGACGCCACCCCATACGACAGGAAGGCAAACCTGCTGATCCAGGACAAAATCGGCTGGGTATTGGGACAGATCGACGCATAAAAAAGCGCCCAAGCGGGCGCTTTTTTGCAGCCGTTCATGGCTCCCGCGCAGAGGCAAGCTGCGCTTGAAGATGCCTTGGGGCCACCCATGCAGGCCGGCAAACAGGACAAGGATTTGGAAGGGGCTTTGCGCCTAGGCAAAAAAGAACCGGCGGCGGGCTTTCCCACAGGACAGTGCAAAGCGGTAGGCCGCGGAGACAAGGCCGGCCACCGCGCCGACGGCCATGGCCTGGAGGACAAAGCGGTAGCGGTATTTTTGCGAGAAAAGCGCGCGGAGCGGCTGGCGGGGCTTCCTGGTAAAATTGCCCTTTTTTGCAGAGATGTCAACGGGGCAGGATAGCGCGGCTATGCGCGGCAGCGCAGCGGGAGGCATGAAAAAAGGAGCGGAGAGCCGCCCCTTTGGAAAACGATGTTCGGGATGCCGTCAGGCGTTATGCCCCAGCTTTTTATCCACAAACGAAAGGATGAGATCGGTACAAGCTTCCAGGCCGATGCTGTCGCTGTATACGGACAGGTCATAGTTTTCCGCACGGCCCCATTTTTTCTCCGAATAATAGCGGTAATAGGTGGCGCGCTGCTTGTCGATTTTATTGATCTCGTCGCCCGCTTTAACGGGGGAAAGGCCGTATTGCTCGGTGGCGCGCTTGATGCGGCTGGCCAGATCGGAATGGATAAAGACGTTGACGCAGTCCTTGCGGTCGCGCAAAACATAATCGGCGCAGCGTCCCACAATCACGCAGCTACCCTCGTCCGCGACCTTACGGATGACGCTGGCCTGCGCCAAAAAAATCTTATCGTTCAAGGGCAGATCCTGCATGGCGGTGCTGCTGCCGAACAGGGAGAGGTTGTAAAACCAGTTGCTGTTGTGCTGTTCTCCGATGTTTTCAAACAGCTCGGCCTCGTAGCCGCTTTCCTTGGCGGCCATCTCGATGAGCGCACGGTCGTAAAACGGAACGCCCAGCTTTTCAGACAGCCGCTGCGCTACCAAGCGCCCGCCGCTGCCATACTGCCTGGAAATGGTGATGATTGTTTTGCTCATGATGAGAGAATCCCTCGCTTTCATACGCCTGCACTTGCAAAGCTTTGCCCCGCTTTATTTACATTATGAATCGTTTATGATAACATGTCAAATGACGACAATGGACAAAACTGCATAGAACCCCATGTTTGTATTGGAAATACAAACGGGCTGATTCAGACTCCCTCTGTCCTTGGGTTCCCAGGCGTACAGAGGGGTTTTATTCAATTTTATTTTGAAAGCGGCGGGCCTGGCAAGAGGCCCGGCGGCAAAATCGAAATGGGGATGGGGAGGAAAGAGAGTGGAGCAAACGAGAAAAGAGAATAAGATGGGGGTTATGCCGGTAGGCAAGCTGCTGATGAATATGTCGCTGCCCATCATGATTTCGATGTTCGTACAGGCCTTGTACAATGTGGTGGACAGTATCTTTGTGGCGCAGATCGGCGAGCAGGCGCTGGCCGCGGTTTCGCTGGCGTTCCCGATACAGACGCTGATGATTGCAGTGTCGGTGGGCACGGGCGTCGGCATCAACTCGCTTTTGAGCCGCCGGCTGGGCGAAAAGCGGTATGAGGACGCCAATGCAGCGGCGACCAACGGCGTAGTTTTATGCGTGGTCAGCTCTTTGGTGTTTGCGCTGTTCGGCCTGTTTTTTGTGGAGATGTTCTTCCGCGCATTCACGGCGGATGAAACCATCATCGAAATGGGCAAGCAGTATCTGGGCATTTGCACGGTCTTCAGCATCGGCGTATTCGTGCAGGTGGCGATGGAGCGCATTTTGCAGGCTACGGGCGTTACCATTTACAACATGCTGATGCAGGGCGCAGGCGCCATTACCAATATCATCCTGGACCCCATCTTTATTTTCGGCTGGTTTGGGATGCCGGCCATGGGCGTAGCGGGCGCGGCCGTCGCGACCGTGACGGGGCAGATCGTAGCCATGGCGCTGGGCATCTATTTCAACCACAAGAAAAACCACGAGGTATCCATGAGCTTTAAGGGATTCCGGCTCAATGGCCGCATCATCGGCGAAATTTATAAGGTGGGCGTGCCGTCCATCGTGATGCAGGCCATCGGCTCCGTGATGAATATCGGCATGAATAAGATCCTGATGTCGTTTACGGCGGTGGCGGTCAACGTATTCGGCGTATACTTTAAGCTGCAAAGCTTTATCTTTATGCCGGTCTTTGGCCTGACAAACGGCATGATCCCCATTGTGGGCTACAATTTTGGCGCCAGAAAGCCCAAGCGCATCAGGGGCACCATCCGCTATGCCATCCTTTTTGCGCTGGCCATCATGGCGGTGGGCATGCTGCTGTTCCAGCTGTTCCCGCAGGTATTCCTCAAGATGTTCAACGCATCGCCGGATATGATGAGTATGGGCTGCATTGCGCTGCGCGCCATCAGCACAGGATTTTTGTTTGCTGCGGTGGGCATCGTGATGTCGGCGGTGTTCCAGGCAGTGGGCAACGGCGTGCTGAGCATGATCATGTCCATTGCGCGCCAGGTAGGCGTGCTGCTGCCGGTGGCGTACCTGTTTGCGCATACCATCGGGGTCAACGCCGTATGGTGGTCTTTCCCGATCGCTGAGGTCGCATCGTTTGCGATTTGCCTTATCATGTACCGGTTCGTAGAGCGTAAGTATTTCAAAAATCTGGAAAAGGGACAGGCGCCGGAAGAATTGGAGGGCCGGGAGCCCACAGAGCCGGCGGTATAAAAAGGAGGATGCGATGCAAAAGCTGATTTCCTGGAACGTCAATGGGCTAAGAGCCTGCATGACCAAGGGGTTTTTGGAGTTTTTCCGCAATCAGCAGGCGGATGTATTCTGCATACAGGAGACCAAGATGCAGCAGGGGCAGGCGGAGGTGCCACTGGAAGGGTACCACCAGTATTGGAACAGCGCGGAGAAAAAAGGGTATTCCGGCACGGCGGTTTTTTGCAAACAAGAGCCGCTCTCCGTTTCCTATGACCTGCATAAGCCGGCGCATACCGGCGAGGGGCGGGCCATTACGCTGGAGTTTGATGCCTATTACCTGGTAAACGTGTATGTGCCCAATGCGCAAAACGAATTGAAGCGCATCGAATACCGCATGCAGTGGGAGGATGATTTCCGGGCCTATGTATCCATGCTGGATGAGAAAAAGCCGGTGGTCATCTGCGGGGATATGAATGTGGCGCATGAGGAGATCGACCTGAAAAACCCCAAGACCAACCGCGGCAATGCCGGCTTTTCCGACCAGGAGCGCGGCAAGATGACGGAGCTGCTTTCGGCGGGCTTTGTCGATACATACCGCTATCTGTATCCTGATAAGGAGGGCGTATATTCCTGGTGGAGCTACCGCTTTCGCGCCAGGCAGAACAACGCGGGGTGGCGCATCGACTATTTTCTGACCTCGGAGCGCTTAAAGGACAGCATAGAGGACAGCATCATCCATACCGAGCAGCTGGGCAGCGACCACTGCCCGGTGGAGCTGAGGCTGGATGTGTAAAAAAGGCCCAGGGGCCTTTTTTTCTTAGGCTGAAAAAAAGCAGGCAAAATGCAAAATTTCCTCTAGCCTATTTGGCGAAAGTGTAGTATACTAGCACAGTAGTACGCTAAAGCGTTAGTAAGGGAGAGGATCAAGTGATGAAAAAAACGACAAAAACACTGGGCCTGCTGATGGCGGTTTTGATGCTGGGCACGCTGCTGACGGGCTGTGGCAAAAAACAGGAAGCAACGGGCTATGTGGTATTGGAAGAGGACCTGGGCGCAGAGCAATACGGCATCGGGTTCCGCAAGACGGATGTGGCGCTGGGGCTGGAGGTGCAGGCACAGTTGGATGCCATGATCCAGGACGGCACGGCGGCAGAGATTTCCCAAAAATGGTTTGGGGAGGACATCCTGCTCAAGGATGCGGACTATCTGGAGGAGAGCACCGCGGCGGCAGGCGACGATTCCCTGCAAAAGGTAAAGGACAAGGGCACCTTGATCCTGGGCTTGGACGACAGTTTCCCGCCGATGGGCTTCCGCGATGAAAATGACCAGGTGGTAGGCTTTGATATTGATTTGGCGACTGAGGTAGCCAAGCGCATGGGCGTAGAGCTGGTGGTGCAGCCCATCGACTGGGATTCCAAGGAGCTGGAGCTGGAGACCGGCCGTGTGGACTGCCTGTGGAACGGGCTGAGCATCACGGATGAGCGGCTGGCGGCCATGTACTTTGCAAAGCCGTACATTGCCAACAAGCAGATTGTGATCGTGCCGGAGGGCTCTGAGATCAAGACGGTAGCCGATCTGAAAGGGAAACGGGTAGGACTGCAAAAGGGCTCTTCCGCGCTGGATGCGCTCAATGCCAACCCGGTGTCCAAAGAGCTGTCTGAGCTGGTGGAGCTGGCGGACAATGTCACGGTATACTCCGAGCTGAAGGCTGGGCGCATTGATGCGTTTGTTGTCGACGAGGTGGTAGGCCGTTACCTGATCAGCAAGGATGCGGAGCAGGCAAAATAAAATTGCCTGCACAAGGAAGAAAGACAAGCGGCAAAGTTTCCAGAGCCTTTCTGGAAACTTTTGCCTGTAAAGGAGTTTTGAACCGATCATGAGTGCAGACTATCTGTTGCAGCTGTGCGGGAGCCTGGCGGGCGGGCTGAAATACACCGTGAGCCTGTTCTTTATCACAGTGTTGGTATCCATCCCGATTGGATTGCTGCTCAGCTTTACGCGCGTGGGGCGCAGCCGGGTATTAAAGGGCGTGGTAGGCGCGTATGTATGGGTGATGCGCGGCACGCCGCTGCTCTTGCAGCTCTATTTCTTTTGCTACGGCATCACGTTTTTGCCGGGCATCGGGGATTATTTGGTGATGGACCGGTTCCAGGCGGCCATTCTGGCCTTTATTCTGAACTATGCGGCCTATTTCTGCGAGATCTTCCGCGGCGGCATCCTGTCGGTGGACAAGGGGCAGTACGAGGCGGCCAAGGTGCTGGGCTATTCCAAATGGCAGACCACCACCAAGATCGTCATTCCGCAGATGCTCAAGGTGTGCCTGCCGCCGGTGAGCAACGAGTGCATCACGCTGGTCAAGGATACGGCGCTGGTGACCGCCATCGGCGTGACGGAGATTTTGTATTTTGCCAAGGCGTCGGTAAACCGTGACGTAAACGCCACGGCCTATTTGGTGGCGGCGGCATTCTATTTGCTGATGACCTACGGGCTGACCAAGCTGTTCCAGTATCTGGAAAAGAAATACAGCTATTGAGGAGGGGAAACGCCATGCGTATGATCGAGGTCAAGGGGCTGCAAAAGGCCTTTGGGAGCGAGCAGGTATTAAAGGACGTTTCCTTTACCGTAGAAAAAGGGGAAACGGTGGCGGTGATCGGGTATTCCGGCGCGGGCAAAAGCACGATGCTGCGCTGCTTGATAGACCTGGAAAAGGCGGACGGCGGCGATGTGCTCATTGAAGGGGAGCCGCTGATCCAAAACGGCCGGTATGCAGACGATAAGACGGCACGGCGCATCTGCGGAAAGATGGGGATGGTGTTCCAAAGCTTTAACCTGTTTCCGCACATGACGGTGATGGGCAACCTCATCGGCGCGCCGGTGGCGGTGAAAAAAGAGGACAAGCAGCAGGCCATGGCGCGCGCCAGGGAAAAGCTGAAGCTGGTAGGCCTGGAGGATAAGGCGGACGCGCATCCCAGCGAGCTGTCCGGCGGGCAAAAGCAGCGCGTGGCCATTGCACGGGCGCTGATGATGGACCCGGATATGCTGCTGTTTGACGAGCCCACCTCGTCGCTGGACCCGCAGTTGACCGCCGAAGTGCTTTCTGTTATCAAGGAGCTGGCAAAGGGAAACATGACGATGATCATTGTGACCCATGAAATGGGCTTTGCCAGGGAAGTGGCGGACAAGGTGCTGTTTATGGGCCAAGGGCGCGTCATCGAGCAAGGCCCGCCGCAGGCGCTGTTTGGCAATCCCAAGGACCAGCGGGTCAAGGATTTCATCCAAAGTATTTTATAAAAAAAGAAAAAGCCTTGCGTAAAGGCTTTTTTTTGTGGAAAGAATAAGCGGTACAGACAGAAGTGGTCATGACAAGATATGATGATATTTAATTAAATATAAGAAAAAGAGAGTTGATGGATATGCGGGATGGATGGATCAAAGCGGCCGCTGCTTCGCCCAAAATTCGTGTGGCGGACTGCCGGTACAATGCCGGGCAGATCCAAAAGGCCATGCAGCAGGCGGAGGAGCAGGGCGCGCAGTTGCTGGTGCTGCCGGAGCTGTGCCTGACGGGATACACCTGCCAGGACCTGTTTTTGCAGCAGAGCCTGATGGAGCAGGCCGGGCGGGCGCTTTCGGAGCTGGCGGCGTTTAGCCATAAGAGCAGGATGGTGACGGTCGTCGGCCTGCCGATGCAGTGGGAGGGCAAGGTCTACAACTGCGCGGCGGTGATATACCGGGGCAAGCTGCTGGGCGTCGTGCCCAAGACGCACCTGCCGAACTATGGCGAGTTTTACGAGCGGCGGCACTTTATGCCGGCGCCGCGGGAGAACGGGCGGCTTGCCTGGGAAGGCGGCGCGGTGCCCTTTGGTCCCAGGCTACTGTTTTGCTGCGAGGAGCTGCCGTCGTTTGCCCTGGGTGTGGAGATTTGCGAGGATCTATGGGTACCGGCCCCACCCTCCGTCCGCCATGCCATGGCGGGGGCCACGGTCATCGCCAACCTGTCCGCCAGCGATGAGGTGATCGGCAAGGATGCGTTTCGCAGGCAGCTGGTGGCGGCGCAGTCCGCCAAGCTCATAGCAGGCTATGTATACGCGGATGCAGGCGAGGGCGAATCCACGACGGACCTGGTGTTTGCCGGCCACCACCTGATTGCGGAAAACGGCGCAGTGCTGGCGGAAAGCCCGCCGTTTGACGACGCGATGACGGTGACAGAAATCGACGTGCAGCGGCTGGCACAGGAGCGGCAGCGCATGACGACCTACCCGGCCTGCCAAAGGGAGGGCTATGAGGTGGTGCCGTTTTCCATGCCGCTGGTGCATACCGAGCTTTCAAGGCACATTTCGCCGCATCCGTTTGTACCGGACAGCACGGAGGACCGGGCGGCGCGCTGCCGGTATATCCTGAACATCCAGGCGCATGGCTTAAAGCAAAGGCTGGCGCATACCGGGGCGAAAACGGCGGTGGTAGGCATTTCCGGCGGGCTGGATTCCTGCCTGGCGCTGCTGGCGGCCGCTCATGCAATGGATCTTCTGGGCAGGCCGCGCACGGAGATTTTGGCGGTGACGATGCCGTGCTTTGGCACGACGCTGCGCACCCGCTCCAATGCCGAGGCGCTTTGCAGCGCGCTGGGCGTGACGTTCCGCACCGTGGAGATTGCGCGCACGGTGCGCAGCCATTTTGCGGACATCGGCCATGAGGAGTCGGTACGCAATGCCGTCTATGAAAACGCCCAGGCCCGCGAACGCACCCAGGTGCTGATGGACCTGGCCAACCAAACGGAGGGCCTGGTCGTCGGCACGGGCGACTTATCCGAGCTGGCGCTGGGGTGGGCCACCTACAACGGAGACCAGATGTCGATGTACGGCGTGAATGCTTCCGTCCCAAAAACGCTGGTGCGCTACCTGGTGCAGTATGAGGCGGAGCATGCCGATTCCCCAGCGCTGCGGGAGGTATTGCAGGATATATGCGATACGCCGGTCAGCCCGGAGCTGCTGCCGGCGGATAAAGAGGGAATTGCGCAGAAAACAGAGGACCTGGTAGGGCCGTATGCGCTGCATGATTTTTTCCTCTATTACATGGTGCGGTGGGGCTTTTCGCCTCAAAAGATTTTCCGCATGGCCCAAAAGGCGTTTAGAGGGCAGTACGCACCGCAGGCCATTTTGCATTGGGAGCGCTGCTTTTACCGCCGGTTTTTTGCCCAGCAGTTCAAGCGCTCCGCCATGCCGGACGGGCCGAAGGTGGGGACGGTGTCGCTGTCTCCGCGGGGCGATTGGCGTATGCCCAGCGATGCCAGCGCTGCCGGCTGGCTGGCGCAGCTGGATGATTTGGCAAGGGATGGGATGCAATGCGGCCAAACGCGCGCAGGGCGCTGATCGTGGTGGACTATCAAAATGATTTTGTGACGGGGCCGATGGGGTTTGCCGGGGCGCAGACGCTGGAGCGCCCCATCGTGGCAAAAATACAAGCCGCAAAGCAACAGGGGGCTGAGGTACTATTTACGCTGGACAAGCACCCGCCTGCCCGATGGCAGGACCAGGCATGCCAAGTGCCCAGGCACTGCATAGAGAATACGGAGGGCTGTGCGCTGTACGGTGCGGTGGCCCGCCATTTGGACAGCGGGACGCCGGTCTTTGAAAAGCAGACGTTCGGCAGCCTAAAGCTGGCCAAATATCTGGAGGAAAGGCAGTTTCAGGAGATGGAGCTCGTGGGGGTTTCCACGCATTTATGCGTGCTCTCCAACGCCGTTTTGGCCCAGGCTGCCTGCCCGCAGGCGCGCATTTTCTTAGACGCCCGCTGCGTGGCCAGCCCCACGGAAAGCGACCAGAAACGGGCGCTTTGCGCGATGCAGGCGCTGCATATGGAGGTGCTTGCCCCAAAGGAGTGGGACAGGTGAACAGACAAGACCAAACCATTGAACAACTGTACCAGACGTTGACCAAAGCGGCGCTGACGGGGCAAAAGGGCGTGCTGCCAAAGCGCCATGCGCAGCTGGACTGCCTATTGCACCCGGAGGCATACGCGCCGGTATGGCATAGAGGGGCCTGCACGTGTGAAGAGGACAGCCCGCCCTGCCAAAGGGCGTGCCTTTACCAAGCGATTCGCAAAGACGAAACGGGCAAAATCATCATTGACCCAAAAGCCTGTACCGGGTGCGAAAGGTGCATTGACGTCTGCCGCGGCGATCAGCTGCTGGCCAGCCGGGACACGCCTGCCATGCTGCTGCGGATGAAGGAGCATACCGGCCCGGTGTACGCGATGGTGGCGCCTGCGTTTTTGGGGCAGTTTGGCAAGGCGACGCCGGGGCAGCTGCGCACGGCGTTCAAGCAGCTGGGCTTTACCGGCATGGTGGAGGTGGCGGCCTTTGCCGACATTTTAACATTGAAGGAAGCGTTGGAGTTTGACGCCAACATCCATACCGACCGCGACTTTTTGCTGACGAGCTGCTGCTGCCCGCTGTGGATTGCGATGATCCGCAAGGTATATGCGCAGCTCATCCCGCATGTGCCCGGCTCTGTTTCCCCGATGGTGGCGTGCGGGCGGGTCATCAAGCGGCTGCATAAAAACGCGATGACGGTTTTCATCGGGCCGTGCCTGGCGAAAAAGGCGGAGGCGCGTGAGGAGGACATCCGGGACGCGGTGGATTTTGTTTTGACCTTCCGGGAGGTGCAGGATCTGTTTGCGTTTGCAAAGCTTCGGCCGGAAACGCTGGAAGAGGACGAAAAGGAGCATTCCTCCGCAGCGGGGCGCATCTACGCCAAAACAGGCGGGGTAAGCCGGGCTGTGCAGGCGTCTGTCAAGCGCCTGCGCCCGCATGACCCCATCCAGGTGCACGCGGTGCAGGCGGACGGCGTACCGGGCTGCCGCGCGCTGCTGGAGCGGCTGCAAAAGGGCGAGATCTCCGCCAACTTTTTGGAGGGCATGGGCTGCGTGGGCGGCTGCGTGGGTGGGCCGCGCGCCATTGTGGACAGGCAGCAAGGCGCAAAACACGTGGAGTGCTATGCCGCCGAGGCGCCGTACCCTACCCCGATGGAAAACCCGTATGTGGTGGAACTGCTGTCCCGGCTGGGCTTTGAGACCATCGAGCAGCTTTTATCCCAAAGCGAGCTGTTTGAGCGGCACTTTTCTTAAAATAAGAGACGCGCGGCAGCGGACAAGCGGCGCAAAGCAGCGGCAAAGGAGACGGCCGCTGTTTTTTTATGCCAAAAGGAAAAATGAGGACAAACCCCGCATAGGATACAAACAGGCGGGCCGGCCGGGCCGGTTGACAGGAGCAAAGCGCGTGGGTAGAATGTAAGCCTAGGCTAACGGTTGCTTGGGATGGGGGCGGAAAACGATGACATTGGATGAGCTACACATTGGAGACAGCGGCGTGATTACGGCGGTTGGCGGCGAGGGCGCGCTGCGCAGGCGCCTGCTGGATATGGGGCTGACGCCCAAAGCAAGGGTGACGGTGCGCAAGATGGCGCCGATGGGCGACCCCATCGAGCTGCATTTGCGCGGCTATGAGCTGACGATCCGCGCCGAGGACGCAAGGAAAATAGAGATTTCCCCTGAAAACGCGGCCCGGCCCAAAGCGGCGGCTGCCCGCCCGCCCCATGCGGCCGGCCGCAGGCGCCGCCATGGGCATAGGGAAAACGGCGCAATCCAGGCGAATTGGCAAAAGGACGGCGCGGCCTGGCCGGAAGAGGAGAAGTGAAGATGGTCTTTGCATTGATCGGAAACCAGAACTGCGGCAAGACCACGCTGTTCAACCAGCTGACGGGCAGCAATCAGCACGTAGGCAACTTTCCCGGCGTTACGGTAGAGAAAAAAGAAGGGGTCATCAAAAAGGCCAAGGATGCTACGGTGGTGGATCTGCCCGGCATATACTCGCTGTCTCCGTATACGGCGGAGGAGGTGGTAACGCGCGATTTTTTGATTCAGGGCAAGCCGGACGCCGTCATCAACATCGTGGACGCGACCAACATCGAGCGCAATTTGTACCTGACGCTTCAGGTCATAGAGCTGGGCCTGCCGATGGTGCTGGCGCTGAATATGATGGACGAGGTGGCCGCTTCGGGCGGCAGCATTGATATACAGTGCCTGGAGGCGGCGCTGGGCATCCCGGTGGTGCCCATTTCGGCCAGCAAAAACGAGGGCGTCAGCGAATTGGTAGACCGCCTGCTGCGCGTGGCCAAGGAGCGGAGGCGGCCTAAAAAAATGGATTTTTGCACCAACGAGGTGCACCGTGCCATACACTCGGTGGCGCATTTGATCGAGGACCACTGCGCCGCCGCCGGCATCCCGGGGCGGTTTGCCGCGACCCGTTTGGTGGAGGGAGACGAGCCCACCGTGCGCGCGCTTAAGCTCAACCAGAACGAGGTGGAGACGCTGGAGCATATCGCCCGCGAGATGGAGGACGCGCTGGGCATGGACCGGGAGGCGGCGCTGGCGGATATGCGCTATCAATTCATCGAAAAGGTGAGCGCCAAGGCGGTGCACAAGCCCAGTGAGACCAAAGAGCAGCAGCGCTCGGTGGCCATTGACCGGGTGCTGACGCATAAATATTTTGCCATCCCCATCTTCCTTTGTATCATGGGCGTGGTATTTTGGATGACCTTCGGCCTGGTCGGGGCGTTTTTCAGCGACATCATGGAAACCGGCATCCAGGTCGTGACGATGTGGGCGGATACGCTGCTGACAAGCCTTGGCATCAACCCGATGGTACATTCCCTCATCATAGACGGCGTGTTTGCCGGCGTGGGCAGCGTGCTGTCGTTCTTGCCGACCATCGTGGTGCTGTTTTTCTTTCTTTCGATGCTGGAGGACAGCGGGTACATGGCGCGTGTGGCGTTTGTGATGGATAAGCTGCTGCGCAGAATCGGGCTTTCCGGCCGTTCGTTTGTGCCGATGCTCATTGGGTTCGGCTGCTCGGTGCCCGCCATCATGGCCACGCGCACACTGGCCAGCGAACGGGACCGGAAAATGACCATCATGCTGACGCCGTTTATGTCCTGCAGCGCCAAATTGCCGATCTATGCCGTGTTTACCCAGGCCTTTTTCCCGGACCAGGCAGCCTTGGTGATGATCGGGCTGTATGTGCTGGGCATGTTCGTGGGCGTGCTGTACGGGCTGGTCCTAAAGCGGTTTTGCTTTAAGGGCAAGCCGGTGCCGTTTGTCATGGAGCTGCCGGCCTACCGGCTGCCGAGCGGCAAGAGCATCGCCCTGCATATGTGGGAAAAGGCCAAGGACTTTATCCACCGCGCCTTTACCATCATCTTTGTGGCAACGATCCTCATTTGGTTCTTGCAGAGCTTTGATTTCCGCCTGAACATGGTGGCGGACAGCGCAAACAGCATGCTGGCGGCCATCGGCGCGCTCATTGCGCCCGTGTTTGCGCCGCTGGGGTTTGGCTCGTGGCAGGCGTCTACGGCGCTGCTGACCGGCCTGACGGCCAAGGAGGCGGTGGTGAGCACCCTGGCTGTGCTGATGGGCGCGGGGGATACCGCCGCGCTGACGCCGTTATTGTCGCAGATGTTTACGCCGCTGAGCGCGTTTACCTTCCTTTGCTTCACGCTTTTATATATGCCGTGCGTAGCGGCGCTGGCGGCCGTAAGGCGCGAGATGGGATCCCGCCGGGAGGCGGCGCTGGCCATGCTGGGGCAAACGGCGATTGCCTGGCTCGTGGCGTTTATCGTGCGGCAGATCGGCCTGTTGCTGGGGCTGGTGTAGGATGGGCGCGCTGGACTGGCTGCTGCTGGCGGCGGTGCTGGCCGGGGCGGTCATCTTTGAGGGGTATTCCCCCTTCGGGGTGGCCCTGGTCGGGGCGGCGGGCTCCGGACTGTGCGGAGGGGCGGCTCTGCTGGGAGCCTGCTTCGGATATCTGTGCCAGATGGGCTTCGCGGACGGGCTGCGGTACGCCTCCGCCTCCATTCTCACCTTTGCTGTGGCCTTCGCCTTCTACGATCTGAAGGCGATCCGTCGCTCCTGGACCATGCCGCTGCTCACCGCCGCTATCAACGGGGCGGCGGGTTTTATCTATCTGTCCCAACAGGGATGGAAGACAGTTGACGCCATCTATTTCTCTCTGGAGGTCTGCCTGACTGCAGCGGCCGTCTGGTGCTACCGGGCGGTCCTGGTCCCTATGCGTGTCCACCGGGAGGACAGGCTCCTCTCCC
>OFMJ01001098.1_pt1 | contig 21881 bp, 24 predicted proteins | sample 1541801 | NCBI WGS metagenome assembly OFMJ01 (sample SAMN04209234, study PRJEB22552) | human gut metagenome | biome: gut; material: feces | host: Homo sapiens | place: USA: Oklahoma
ATTACGACGGCGCAATGGGCGTCCCCATCACCTTTCTCGACAAGTATTGCCCTGACCAGTTTGAAATTATCGGCATGGCAAAGCGAGGGGCGGGGGACCCTGCCTTAAAATCTCATGTGTATACAAAGGATGAGTATCCGAATTACAGCGATTTGAATGCAACGCCCACACTCTGGGTAGACGGAAGGCTGAAAAATACCTATCCCCGCATCCTAATTCGCAAAAAGGAGGGTTCGCATGAAAATCAAACTGCATGAAATCCCCGTCCGCGACGTGGTGGGCTATGGCGGCAGGCTGAATATCCGCCCGGCCTTTCAGCGGGAGTTTATCTATAAGGAAAAGCAGCGTCAGGCGTGGCAAAAAGAAAAAAACAGCCGTTTTGCGGCTGTTTTTGCATGAAAGGCGTCTATGCGTTTTCGGCGGACTCGTGCAGGGCGGCGGGCTCGTCCAGCACGGAGGTGCAGTGCGGGCAGCGCACGGCGGGTAGGGGGATCTCCGTGCAGCAAAACGGGCAGGTCTTGACAGCGGGCGTGGCCGCCTCCTCTTTTTTGCGGCCAACGGATATGAGGCGGTTGATGGCGCGCATCAGGCAGAAAAGAAGAAAGGCCATGATGAAAAAGTTGACCACAGAGGATAAAAACGCCGAAGCGAACCCGGCGATGTCCGCCCAGGCATAGGTGGCGGCGCCGGTAACGAAGGCCAGGATGGGGTTGATAAAATTATCCGTCAGCGAGGTGACGATGCCGGAAAATGCGCCGCCGATGAGCACGCCGACGGCCATATCCATCACATTGCCGCGCAGGGCAAACGCTTTGAATTGAGAGATGAAATTTTTCATGCGGTTCTGTCCTTTCCTTTGTCTTTTGCATGCACTAGGATACCATAAAGGGAGCATGGGGACAGGGCCTAAGCGCGAAAAAATAAAAAAACAGCCGGAGAATGGCTGTTTTTGTCGAAAGGATAGGGTCAGGAGAGGCCGCAGAGGGCCAGCACCTCGGCGCTGACGCGGGCGGATAGGCGGTTTAGCTTGGCATAGTCCATCTCGCTGGTATAGAAGTGCTCCAGCTTATCATGGAAGCCTTTGGCTGCGGCGATGGACTGCACGGCGGCGTTGACGAGCGAAGCAAACAACGCCGCGTTTTGCTCCAAAACGGGCTGAAATTCCGACAGCGCCTGCTGATCCATCAGCGGCTCAAACGCCACCGTGCGCGTCACGCCGGCGGGCGAGACGCTGTGAAACTCCGAATGCGTGGTGACAAGCAGCCCCTTTGCCGGCAGGTACAGGTGCTCGATGCGTTCAGGGTCGATGGCGCAGTGGTACGTTTCCACCTCCAGCCCGCTTTCCAGCGCCCGGCGCCGCAGGCTTTCCAGCGCCCATTCAGCGGGAAAGGCCCAGGGGCCTGCCAAGCGCCAGCATTCCGTGCCCTTGAGCGATTCCAGCGTGGAGACACAGCCGCCCGGCGTGATAGCGCCGGCAAACAGCTTGCGCTCTGTGCCGGGGCCTGCGGGGCGATGCGGCAGCTTTAAGGCCTTGAAAAGCGGGGCGAGCGCGTCGTTTAGCGCGGTATGGTCGGTATGCTGGGCATAGAGGGCATGGGTATCGGCGCGCACCTGGGAGGCGGCGGCCAAATACCGGTACGCCCGCTGGAACTGGGCGGAGATGCGGCGGCTGGTCGCAAAGATCTGCGGGGTTTTTTCGTGCAGGGCGGCCTGGTTCAGGCATTCGCCCAGGTTGATGATGCTGTCCACCGCGCCGGGCAGCACGGGGTCGACGATGTGCGGCGCCGTGCCGTCCACCATCATGAGCCCGGCAGAGGGCACGACGATGCCGTCCAGGCTGTCGTTGTCCGAAGAGCAATGCAAAAATTCCACATCGGTATGCTCGGCGATGCGCTCGCCCAGGCGGCGCATCAGGGTGGATTTGCCCACCCCCGGGCCGCCCTTTAGGATGAAAATGCGCGTGGCGTCCTGGGGACGGATGACTTGATCATAGTAGCTGTAAAACCCGCGCGACGTATTGCCGCCGGGATAAAGATGGCGAATATGCGGCATGATGCAGCACCTCCTGCAAAGATTCGGAGCAGCGCTCCAAGGCTAGGATATGCAGGCGCGGCCCTGCGCATACCGATGCAGGCAGAAAGAGGGATACGGATAGAAGGAGAGCCGGGATAAACACTGGGCGGAAAAGGATGGATGACGGCGGATAAGCGACCTATCCCCGGGGCACAGCGCATGCTAAGCACAGGGAAGGGCCGGACGAGGAGCCGCCTACTGGGCGGAAAAGGATGGATGACGGCGGATAAGCGACCTATCCCCGGGGCACAATGCAGGCTAAGCACAGGGAAGGGCCGGGCGGGGAGCCGCCCACTGGGCGGGGATCAGCCAAGCGCTACATCCAAAATCATCATGAGCACAAAGCCAAAGATAACGCCCAACGTGCCGACGTTGCTGTGCTCGCCCAAATGCGCTTCGGGGATGAGCTCCTCGACGACGACATAGACCATCGCGCCGGCGGCAAAGGACAGAAGCCAGGGCATCAGGGGCTCGATGGCGCCGGCGATGAGCACCGTTAAAATGCCGAAAATAGGCTCTACGATGCCGGACAGGCTGCCCATGACAAACGCGCGGCTTGTCTTGGCGCCCTCCTGGCGCAGCGGCAGGGAGATGGCGGCCCCCTCCGGGAAGTTTTGGATGCCGATGCCCAGCGCCAGCGCCATGGCGGAAGCGTACAGCGCCGTTTGCCCGCCGCCCTGGGCCGCCAGCGCAAAGGACAGGCCGACCGCCATGCCCTCGGGAATGTTGTGCAGGGTCACGGCGGTCACCAAAAGCGTGGTGCGCTTCCATTGGGAGGATAAGCCCTCCGGCTGCTTGGCGCCGAGATGCAGATGCGGCAGCAAGGAATCCATGGCAATGAGAAACCCGACGCCCAGCAGAAACCCGCCGGCCGCCGGCACCCAGCCCAAAAGCCCGGCTGCCTCGGCCTGGTCGATGGCAGGGATCAAAAGCGACCAGACGGACGCGGCGATCATGACCCCGGCGGCAAAGCCCAAAAAGACCCGCTGCAGGCCGGCGGAAAATTGTTTGCGGAAAAAGAAGACCATGGCAGCGCCCAGCGTGGTCATCAAAAAGGTGAACCCAGTGCCGGCGGCAGCCCATAAAACGGCGGTGTGCATACAAAATCCTCCTTTGGTGGGACTATAAGTTAGCTATAACTAACTATCTACCTTCCACTATACCTTATTTTGCCCCAATGTCAACGGCAGCGTAAATGAATTTTCATGGGGCACACTAGAAGGGGAGGTGAAAAGCATTGCCGGATACCTATGACGACGTATATAAGTCCTTGCGGCCGAAGGAACAGGATTTTACCGGGCTTACGGCAGAGGATGAGGAAAAGCAGACCAAGGCGTTGTTTGATATCATCGCCTAAGGCAAAAAGAGCAGCCTGCGCGGCTGCTTTTTGCATGAGGGGGCATAAGGACAGCGGAGAAGCGGCCCAAGAACGCGCGGGCCTGCCCGGCGCTGCCTGTGCCCGGGGGCCAGCGCTTTGGGCTTTGTGGCGGCAGGGCTTTGCCTTAAGGCGGCAGAGGATGCGCTTTATCCGGGCCATGTGCGCGATGTCCCGGCGTCCCGGCTGCAAAACAGCGCCGCGCAAGGCTTTGGGCAGGCGGCCAAAGCAAGCCCGACCGCCAAATTGGATACACCCGGATACCCACGGGCGGCGCATACTAAAGCAAAGACGGACAGCAGGAGGATTTGCAGCATGAACTATCTGGAGCAGCTCAACGCATTTTTTCTGAAAAAGGAGCAGGACGCGCTTTCCAGCCGGGCGCAGTGCCTGTATTGGAACCTATTGGGGCTGAATAACCGCTACCGCTGGGCCGCGTGGTTTTGCGCATCCGGCCTGATTTTGCAGGGGATGACGGGGCTTTCGCGCAGCCAACTGGCCCAGGCGCGCGCAGAGCTGGCGGAAAAGGGCTACCTGCGCTACCGGGCAGGCGGCGGCGGCCAGACAGGACGCTATCATTTGGAGGATCTCGGTGCGCTGTACCGGGACGAGCCCTGTGCGCCGGGCGAGACGCAGACGGAAACGCGATCCGATACACAAGCTGATACACAAACCGATACACGACCCGGTACACAAGCTGATACACGGCCCGAACGCGAGGCAGCCCCCCTTCTTAAAATAAAAACAAAAGAAAAAGAAAAACAAAGAGAGCCCATCGGCGCGCGCACGGCAGAGCCCTCGGAAGAGGAGGTGCGGGCGTTTGTCTCGCAAGCGGGGTACCAGGTAGACCCGGCGCTGTTTACCACCTATTACCAGGCCCGGGGCTGGCAGGCCGGCGGACAGCCCATCCGTTCGTGGCAGGCCCTGGTGAAGGTATGGGACAGGCGGGATGCCAAGGGGCAGTTCGGGGCCCCGTACAATCGGGGCAACCCGGCGCTGCGCTATGCCCAGCGCGCCCCGGCAGAGCGGGCGGCGCTGGATGCTGTGGTGCAGTATTAGCGGGAAAGAACGGACGGCAGCAGATAAGCAGCCTATCCCCGAGGCACAGAGCGCAGGCTCCTCACAAAAGCATAGGCCGGGCAAGGCAGCGCCTACTGGGCGGGAAAGAACGGATGGCGGTAAATAAATGGCCTATCCCCGGGGCACAAAGTATGCCTGTCACAAAAGCATGGGCCGGACATGCCCCGCCTACTGGGCGGGAAAGAACGGATGGCAGCAGATAAGCAGCCTATCCCCGGGGCACAGAGCATGCCCGGCACAAAAGCATAGGCCGGGCAAGGTACCGCCCACTGGGCGGGCGGGAAAGAAAAAAGGCGCTCTCCAAAGGGGAAAGCGCCATCGGGGCACAAGGGGGCTTTAGTCCAGCGTGTAACGGGCCTGCACAAAGGAAGCATCCATCCCCTGCACCATGTGCGCGACGAGCAGAGAGAGGTTTTCAATGTCGTCCAGGTCCGCGACCTCGGTGGTGGAATGGGCATAGCGCACAGGCGCGCCGATCTCGATGCAGGCGGGGCCGTCGCCGGTGAGCTGGGAAAAGGCGTTGTCGCCGAGCGAGGAGTAGCATACATAATGCTGCAGGCCGGTGCCCTGCTCTGCGGCGGTGCGCTCGGCCAAGGCATACAGGCCGGGATGGGCGATGGTGCCGTTGTCCACGCCGTCGCTGTAATTGTAGTGCGAGGCCACGGGGCCGCGGCCCACCGTAGCTTCAAACACGCCCTTGACATCCGGCGTATCCCCTGCCAGCAGCATATCCATGCTGATGGCGGCCATGGGGTTGATGCGGCGCACGGCCATGGCGGCGGCGCGCTGGTTGTATTCCTCCCAGACCGTGGCGGCCAGGTAGGCGGTGCGCTGCGGGCGGGCCTGGTACAGCTGGCGGGCGATGCCGATGAGCGCGGCCACACAGCCGCAGTTATCCAGCGCCGTGGCGGCTACACGGCGGCCGCCTAACGGCTGGTATACCGGCTCATACACCACGGGGCAGCCGATGGCAAAGCCCATGGCCCTTGCCTCTTCGGCGCTGCCTGCGCCCACATCCACCAGCAGCTCCCGCAGGGGCTGCACGCGCTGCTTTTCCTCCTCTGTCATCAAATGCTTGCACTTGGTGCCGACCACGCCGCATTGCCAGGCGCCGGACTGCGTGCGTACCCGCACACGGCTGCCCGGCAGCACCTTATCCGGCACGCCGCCAATGGCCTGCAGGCGCAAAAAGCCGTCCTCCGAGACATACGATACGATCATGCCGACCCTGTCCATATGCGCATAGACCATCACGGGCGCAAGCGAGGGGTCCGTGCCGTCGATGCGGGCGATGACATTGCCGACATTGTCCACCGTGATGCTGTCGGATACCGGGGCCAGGTAGTCTTTTGCCTTTTGGGCGATCTCCTGCTCAAAGCCGGAGGGGCCGGGCGTGGTGCAAAGGTCTTGTAAAACGTCGTTGAGCACTGGTTTCATAGCAAGGGCCTCCTTTGGAAACAAAAAGGTGTGTTGCAAAAATTATCCCACCTTTTGCACGGAAAAGCAAGCGGAACAGGTGGGGCAACAGCGGGCGCTTGCCCGGCGCCGCATCACCGGCCGGGCAGGGCAGAGAGACGCCCAAAGGGAAGGCAGGGAGTTGCCCCGGGAGAGGAAAACAGGCAAGCACGAGAGAAAAGCCGGGCAGGGCGACAGAAGCGAAAGCCTTGTCTGGGGCAGGGAATGCGCCTGGCACGAGAGAAAAGGCCGGACGGGGCACCGCCTACTAGGCGGAAGAAAAGCAGGGTAAGGAGATAAAGGCAAAGGCTTTGCCCCGGGGCAGGGAATGCGCCAAGTACGAGGGCATTGGCCGGGCAGGGGGTCGCCTACTAGGCGGAACGGAACAGCGGCCAATCGGGCGGGGCAAGGGTGAAAACAAAAAACAATAGGCACAGCGCCGCGGCCCCGGCGCAGCACCAGGGCGCCCAGCCGGGGAGCGGGCCGCTGCGCTGCGCCAGGCGGCAGGAAACGGCAAACATGACAAACACCCAAGCCGCGCAGCTAAGGATATCCACCCATAGGCAATGCACGCCGAAAATGCCGGTGTAGGTGTAGTAAAAGGCGATCATCAAGGCCGGGCCCAGCAGCAGCGCACAGCTTTTAGCGGCCCAAAAGGGCATCGGCGGCACGCGCAGCAGCAGGCGCTCGGCGCACGCCGCCAGCAGAAAGGGGAAAAACAACAGCTTGCCGTGCTCCCATACGCTTTCATTGACCGGGCAAACCAGGCCGATGAGGGGATTTTCCCCGGTCCAGCGATAGAGAAAATGGCAGACAAAGCAGGCGCAGAGCACTGCCAGCGCGCCATAGAGCTCGGCTTTGGCAAAGACGGAGCGGTCCATAGGCAATCCCTCCTTGAAAATACGGTATGGCACAGTGTATCCGTTTTTGCAGCGGCGTATGAGCGCGCAGGCAAAAAAAACAGCGCAGACAGGGGAGCCCGCGCTGCCTGTAAGGCGGGAGAGGCCCGGCATGGCCGCACAGGCTGCCTGGGCAGGAAACGACAAGGCTTTGGGAACGCGACCGGCATAGGGACAGCGGCCCGGCGCGGGGGGCAGGAAATATGCTAAGTACAAGGACACCGGCCGGGCAGAGCGCCGCCTACTAGGCGGAAGAAAGAGAGGCCCAACGATAAGACAGGGCTTTGCCCAGGGCGAGGAACGCGACCGGCATGGGGGCAGCGGCCCGGCGCGGGGGTATTTTCAGCGAAACGGTGCATACTAGCAGGGGAGGGAAGCCTATGAGATACCAAGACCTGCATGCGCTGATAGAGAACAGCCGCAGCAGCCGTGCCTATTTTTTGTCGCTGCCGCCGTCTGTGCAGTGCGCCCTGCATGCGCAAAACGAGTTTGTGCACTCCGCTCAAGAGCTGAGAACCCTGGCTGCGGCGGCGCAGCGCACCCTGCACTATGACAGCCTGGGCGGCTGGCGGTAGCCCATGCCCGCCCGTATGGAGGGGCCTTTGGCGGCCGGGAAACCGGCCCCGCTTGATGCGCCAAGGCAGCAGGGCACTGAAAAGCCGTGCCAGCCCCGCCTGGGCCGGACCTGCGCGGGAAGGACGGCGCAAACGGCGGCGATGATCGGCACGAGCGCAGTCATCTCCGAGGTGGACTGGATGATGGCGGCAAGCGCGTCGGTGCTGTCTGGATTGTTGAGCCTATTGACAAGCGCGGCGGGCCTGCCGGAGCTGAAAACAGAATAAAGGGAAAAGGCCGGGGCAACCCGGCCTTTTTTTGATGGGCCAAAGCCCGCGGAAAAGCCTGCGGGCCTTGCACGAGATAAATGGCAGGGCGGCGCAAGGGAATCGTCGATGCGCGTGCGCCGAAAAGCAGGGCAGCGTTCCTGGGCCCTTCTTGCCATCTCCTGGCTTTCCTTCCCCAAGCGGGACGGCCAATTTCCTATGATAGGACTGCGAAGCGACTGCAAGCGCGGCAAGCGCGGGCAACAAGCGGGCACTGCAAACGGACGGAGCCATGGGCCTGCGCCCTGTGCGCCGTGCGCAAAGCCAAGACGGCGGCGCGGCTGCTTTGCAGCGCCCGAAGAGGGCAGGGGTTGGGCCTCTCAAAGGGCAGAGCCTCAGGGGGCTGTTTGCAGCATATCCCGAACCGCCTGCGGCGTTTCACCGAACTTTTCCTTAAAAATGCGGTAGAAATTGGAGATGCTGTGGCAGCCCACCGCCTTGGCGATTTCCTGCATTGTCAGATCGGTTTTCTCCAGAAGATCCAGCGCAAGCTCCATTCTCAGCGTCCTGGCATACGCCCCAATGCTTTTCCCCTCGGTGAGCCGGAACGCCTTTTGCAGCTTGTTCTTATTCAGGGAGACTTTTTTGCAAAGCTCCGGGATGGTGGGAACATCGGCCACATTCTCCCGAATGAGTTGCTTTGCTTTTGCAACGGCGGCCCTGTCCCCTTCATCCAGATAAACAGGGGGCGCGGCAGCGGCGCGCTGCACCAGCTCCAAAAGGTAGCCGGCGGCGGCCAGCCCCTGCCCCCGCATCCAGATTTGGAACGGCTCGCCTGTCAGGGGGCATGTTTCAATGCGCTGGAAAATGGAGAGAAGCTCAGGGGCATGGAGCTCATGGGCGGTGAGGGCGTGCTTGGCGTCCTCCCAAAAGCTGTCATACAGCCGCAGCCCATTTTCCCGAAAAAAGGATTCCTGGAAATACATGCCCCGGAAGCGGAGCCGCTGCCCGCCGGGTATTTTCATAAACAGGGGGACGGGCGAATGAAACACATAGCAGTCCATGCCGGTGCGGGATTCCCGCATGTCTGCTTTGCGGTTGTAGGTCACAACGCGGCCCTCTTGCGTAAAGCTGATGCCGATGTACCGCTCATGAAACTGAGAGCGGGTGATTTGCTCCTCCGGGAAAACCATGTCGACAGAGGCCGCGCAGAACCCGTGCAGATCCCCCCAAAAGCGGACGTAGGCGCTTGGATGTCCAAAGGTAAACAAAGCCCCGTTGCCGGTATCGGCCTGGCGCGCGCCAAGCGAGCCGTAAAAGCGGAACGTTTCATCGATGCTGTGTATCTTGATCATAAGGCGCTGCTTCCTGTGCGGATTTGGCACAGGCCTTTCTATTTTGGCACAAATTTTCGGTTAAATTTGCCTAACCTGCAAACGGGAATATACCAAAAAGCCCCGGTAAAATCAAGGGATTTTTTCAAAGGCCGAGGACGATGGCCTCCCTTTGAGGCACTTTCCCGCGTGTTGACGGCAGAGGGAGGGCTTTGGCATGATAGCTGGTGGTTAGTGTACGTTAACCGAATGAAACCGTGCCTTTGCGGGGCAGCCGCTTACGCGAAAGGCGAAGAAAGGAGAGTCATGAAAGAGGCAAAAAAGCATGTGGTCTTTCGGGTCTTTCACACAGCGCGCTGCAGCCCGGGCCGGTATGTGCTGGGCGTAGCGTGCCAGGCTGCCAGCATCCTGCTTTCCGCCGTCCCCTTTTACGCCGTTTACCGAATCGTGCGGCTCTTTCTGGAGGCTTCGCTGCAGGGCGCGGCCGTGCACGCCCCGGACGCCTGGCTGTGGGCGGGCGTCACGCTGGGGAGCATTGTCCTGGGCATTGCGCTGTCTGTTGTCGGGAGCTTTGTATGCCATGCCTGCGCGTTCCGCGCGCTATATGATTTGCGAATGCGGATTTTAAGCCATATGGGAAAGCTGGGCCTTGGTTTTTTCACGGGCGGCCGGGCCGGCGCTGTGCAGAAGACCATGAACGACAACATCGAAAAGATGGAAAACATCATCGCGCATGATGTTTCCAACCTTGTGGGGGCCGGCCTTTTGCTGGCGGTGCTGGCCGTGCTGCTGTTTTCCATCAACATACCGCTGGCGCTTACCATGGTCGTTGCTCTCGTGATTGCTTTTATCATCCAGTTTTCCGCATTCGGCGGGAAACGCGGACAGAAGATCTGGACGGATTTGAACCGCTCCTCCACGGAGCTGGACGCTTCCTTTTCGGAGTATGTATCCGGGATGGAGGAGGAAAAAATCTTTGGCCGGCCGGAGGCGGCCGCCCAGCGACTCACAGAGGTGGTGGAGAAAAACCGCAAGCATTGGCTGGCCTATCTCAAGCGGGTCACGCCGATTTACGGGGCATACAAGACCATCACGCTCTCGGTGCTGGCCTTTCTCCTGGCGGCCGGGTGCGTGCTGCTGTACCTGGACCCGGGCAACCATGCACTGATGATGGAGCTGCTCATGTTCCTGATTGTAGGCCCCGCCGTCATCAGCCCGCTGATGGAGCTGGTGGAGTTTGGCGCGGACCTGCGGAACCTGTCGGTGCGGATGGACCAAATCGACGACATCATGAAAATGGAGCCCGTGCCGGAAGGTACGGACGAGACCGTGCCCGCCTCCCCGGACCTGGCTTTCCGCGATGTGAGCTTTTCCTATCAGAAAGCGGCGGACCCGCTGCGCCGCATGGCCTTGGCGCATGTCACCCTGCAGGTGCCGGCGGGCAGCTTTGCCGCGCTGGTGGGCCCCTCCGGCGGCGGGAAATCCACCGCGGGGCAGCTTTTGGCCCGCTTTTGGGATGTGGAGAGCGGCAGCATTGCCATCGGCGGAAAGGACATCCGGGATTACACGGCAAAGGCCCTGATGGAAACGGTATCCTTTGTGTTTCAGGATACCTACCTATTTGCCGAAAGCGTCTATGACAACATCGCCATGCACAGAAATGTGAGCCGGGAGGCGGTGGAGCGCGCCGCAAAGGCCGCCCGGTGCCATGAATTTATCCAAAGCCTTCCGGAGGGCTATAACACAAGGCTGGGGGACGGCGGGCACAAGCTGTCCGGCGGCGAAGCGCAGCGCCTTGCCATCGCCCGCGCCATTTTGAAGGACGCCCCCATCGTGGTGCTGGATGAGGCGATGGCCTTTGCCGATGCGGAAAACGAGCTGGCCCTGCGGGAGGGCATGGCGGAGCTGCTGTGGGGCAAGACGGTGTTGATGATTGCCCACCGGCTGTATTCCATCCAGGACGCAGACTGCATTTTTGTGCTGGATCAGGGGCAGCTTGCGGAAAGCGGCACGCACAAGGAGCTGTTGGAGAAAAACGGGCTGTATGCGCATTTGTGGAGCATACAGAACGAAACGGAGGCATGGCAGATGAAAGGAGGCAAAGGGGATGCTTAAAATGATACGGCAGTTCACCTTTGATAAACCGAAGGAGATATTTCAGCCGGCCTTTTGGCTGTTTGTTTCCCAGGCCTGCAGCATGATTCCCGCCGTGCTGGCCTACATGGCAATCTACACGCTGGGGCAGGCGTTCATCCCGCCGTATACCTTAAATTTGCCCCTGCTCACCAAGCTGGCGGCGGCCGGGCTGGCGTATATCCTGCTCCAGTACGCCGTGGAGATGGTCTCCTATTATTTTACCTACGGCCGGGCGTACCGGGACACGGCAAATAAGCGCATCGCCTACATCCAAAAGCTGCGAAGGCAGCCGCTGGGCTTTTTCGCGTCCAAGGAGTCGGGCGAGCTCATCCGCTCGTTTGCCGACGACTTTGCCAACGTGGAGTATACGCTGTGCTACTGGCTTCCCTATCCCATCGGGGTGGGGGTGCTGCTGTTGGTGTCTGTGGTGTGGATCTCCGTCTATGACTGGCGCATGGGGCTTGCGATGTTTGGGATGCTCCCGGTCTGCGCCGTCCTGATGCTGGGGGTCGCCAAGGTCAAGGAAAAGCACAGCCGGCAGGTGATGCAGGCCAAGGCCCGGGCGGCTACGCAAATCAACGAATACCTGCGCGGCATGAAGGAGCTAAAGGCCTATCACCGGACAGGAGACGGCTTTGAAGCGCTGAAAACAGCGATGAGCCGTCTGCGGGACGCCTCCCTCAAGGATGAGGCGGTGGCGGGCAGCCTGTCCACCCTATGCGCTTCGCTGGTCAGATTCATTGTTCCGGTGACCACGGCTGTGGGGCTTTATCTGCTGATGGGCGGCAGCTTGTCCGTGCTGGATTTTGCGGGCTTCCTGGTTCTGGCCACAAAGCTGGCCGAGCCGGTGCTGATGGTCGTTACCAGTATTTCATCCCTGCGCGGCATGGCCCCCTCCGGAGAACGGCTGGATAAGGTGATGGCCGCCGCCGAGCCCTCTGGGCAAGAAACCGTGGAAAAGGGGACGGCCTATGAATTTGAAGATGTATCCTTTCACTATGGAAAGGGCGCAAACGTCATTCAGGAGGTTTCTTTCGGCACCCCGGCCGGTTCCCTTACTGCCTTAGTTGGGCCTTCCGGCAGCGGGAAATCCACCTTACTGCGGCTGATGGCCAGGTTCTGGGATTATCAAAGCGGCTGCATCCGAATGGAAGGCAAAGCGCTCAAGGAGATCCGGCCGGACAGCCTTTTGTCCCAGATTTCCATGGTGATGCAGCACACCTATCTGTTCCGGGGGACAATTCGGGAAAACCTTTGCTTTGGCAACGAAGCCATCACAGAGGAGCAGATGATAGAGGCCTGCCAAAAGGCGCGCTGCCATGGGTTCATTTCCGCCCTGCCGGAAGGATACGACACCGTGGTGGGGGAGGGCGGCGCGACGCTCTCCGGCGGGGAAAGGCAGCGTATATCCCTGGCACGGGCCTTTTTGAAGGACGTCCCCCTCCTGCTTTTGGACGAGCCGACCGCATCGCTGGACGCCGACAACGAAGCGATGGTGCAAAGGGCCCTGGATGAAATTTCAAAGGAGCGTACGGTCATCATGATTGCCCACCGGCTGAAAACCGTGCGCGGCGCGGCGCAGATCTTGGTCCTTCAAAACGGCAAAATCGTGCAGAGGGGCACCCATGGCCAGTTGGCTGGGCAAGAGGGCCTTTACGCCCGGCTGTGGGAATTGCAAAATCAAGCCGGAAGCTATACATTCAAACAATTTTAGGAGGGTATCCAACATGAAAGAAAGGGTTTTGAGTCTCAAGGAATTTGTCATCGTACTGCTGCTGGCCTGCGTGGAAGCGGCCATTGCCATCGTCATCGCCATGCCGTTTGCCGCCAATTTGCAGCTGGTCTATTTTCTGGTGCCGGGCTTGGCCGGCCTCATCAACGGCATCCTCTACGTGCTTATCATCCAAAAGTGCCCGAAGGTGGGTACGCAGTGCATCATCCCGCTGGTATATGGCCTGTATTTCCTGTTTTCCGGCAGCGTCTATGTGTTTATGTTCTTTGCGATTCTGGCGGTCGTCAATGAGCTCATCATGATTGGCGGATACGGGAAAAAGATTCGTCAGGCAGTTCCGCATGTCCTTACCTGGATGCTGAATGCTATGGGCAGCACGCTGACCCTGCTGCTGTTCCGCGACAGCATGGTGCAGACCTATGTGAATATGGGCATGGACGCGGCTTCGGCAGACGCTGCACTGGCCTCCTTGGAGGGCTTTTGGCTGGCGCCTCAAAATATTGCGATTGCGCTCGCTGCTGCAGCCGTGTTGTCCATCGCGGGCTACCTGCTGGGCAGGAAGATGCTGGGCAAGCACTTTCAGCCGGCCGGGGCGGCGCAATGACAGAGGAAAAGCAGAAGCGGTTCCGGCCAGACCCGCGCACATGGCTGCTGCTCTGTTTGATAGGGATTGCTTCGATGATTCTGATTCATTCTGAAATCGGCGGCCTGTGTGTGTTCCTGTTCTGTCTCCTCATTCATATTTCCACCGGGAAAGCGGGGCGCGCCTTCTCGTATCTTCTGTGCTATCTCATTTTCACCGGGCTTGCCTGGGCCGGCGTAAAATTGGTGGAGAGCGAGGTCGTGTTTTCCGTTAGCTCTATGCTGTCCAGCATCGGGGTTGTGGGGCGGAAGGCCCTCCTCCCCCTTTCCTTTGCGGTCTGCCTTTCCAAGGAGCCGACGGGTTCCTTGATATCCGCCCTGCAAAAATTGCGCTTTCCCAAGGCGGCGGGGATTGCGGCGGCGATTTTGCTGCGGTTTTTCCCCACGATTTCCGGGGAGTACCGGGCCATCCGCGCGTCCCAGCGGTTCCGCGGGATCGGGGTAGGCGTGTTTCGCACGCTGGCCCACCTCCCTTCCACGGTGGAATATATTTTGATTCCGCTCATCCTGCGGACGACCAAGGTGGCGGAGGAGCTCTCCGCCTCCATGACGGTGCGGGGGGTGCGCTTTTCCGGGGAAACGGTGAGCTATCGGGCGATCCGCTTTACCTGGAAGGATGCGGGCCTCTGCGCGCTGATGCTGCTCATATCCGGGCTGGTATTTTCCCTTGAGCGAGGTGGCGTGCTGTGATTACCTTAAAAGAGCTTTCGTTTGCATACCAAAACAGCCGTGAGGGCCCGCAGCTGCGGCAGATCAATTTGCAGGTGCAAAAGGGCGAGCTGATTCTTCTGGCGGGGCAAAGCGGGTGCGGCAAAACCACCCTGACCCGGATTCTCAACGGGCTCTGCCCCCAGTTCTATCCAGGGAACCTCACGGGCAGCTATCGGCTGGATGGGCAGGACGCCCTCAAAATGCCGGTCCATCAGCTAGGAACCGTAGTGGGAAGTGTCTTTCAAGACCCACGCAGCCAGTTCTTTACCACCAACACAACCGATGAAATCGCGCTCGGGATGGAAAATATCCCGTTGGAGCGCCAGGTCATGCAGGCGCGGGTCAAGGCGGTGTGTGCGCAGATGCACATCGAAGGGCTGCTGGAGCGTACGATTTTTCCGCTGTCCAGCGGGGAAAAGCAGTTGATTGCGATTGCGTCCGTTTGCGCCATGGAGCCCAAGGTCATCGTCATGGACGAGCCCTCCGCCAATCTGGACAGCGACGCGGCCATGCGCCTGGGCGCGCTGCTGCACCGGCTAAAGCAGGCGGGGCATACGATTGTGCTGTCGGAGCACCGCTTCCATTATGTCCGCGATTCCTTTGACCGGCTCGTTTTCATGGAAAAGGGGGCGATTTCCGCCATTTACAGCCATGACGAGGCGCTGGGGCTTTCCCGTGAACAGCTAACGAGCATGGGGCTGCGCCCTTTTGACGCGCCGGCGTTTCAGGCGGGCGGCGCCTTTTTGCCAAAGCCGGAGGACGCCCTGCAGGTCTCCGAGGTTTCCTGTATGCGGGACGGCCGGCAGATTTTAGAGGAAATATCCTTTTCTGCGCAAAGCGGCCGCATCCTTGCCATTGCAGGCCCGAACGGCGCGGGAAAATCCACACTGTGCCGGACGATTACCGGATTGTACCGGGCGATGGGAACCGTCCAAATCGACGGGGCGTACCTGAAGCGAAAACGGCGGACACAGCGTTCCTTTTTTGTGCAGCAGGATTCGGATTACCAGCTTTATGCCCCGACGGTGCTGGACGAGTTTTGCATTGGGCAAAAGGAAACCCCGGCGCTGAAGGAGGCGGCGCGGGGCCGGTTAAAGGAAATGGGCCTGGAGCGTTTGCAAAGCCGCCATCCCGCCTCCCTTTCCGGCGGGCAAAAGCAACGGCTGCTGCTGGCGCTTGCCGCGGCCAGCGGGAGAAGCCTTCTGGTATTCGATGAGCCCACCAGCGGCTTGGACGGGTACAACATGCGCCTGACCGTCAGGCTCTTCCAGCGGCTGGCCAAGGAAGGCCGGTGTATCCTGCTGATTACACACGATATGGACTTGATTGCCGAGGCGGCGGACTGCGTGCTCTATCTCGAACAAGGGAAAATCAGCTACCACCGGAATGTGCTGCGGCCCGCGGAAGGAAAGGGGGCAGGGGGATGCTGCTAACGGCGTCTATGGAAAATTATTTGAAAGCGGTCTATCTGCTCAAACGAAGCTGCGAAACGGTGCGCTGCGTGGACATTGCCCGCAGGATGGGGGTCAGCCTGCCTTCCGTGAGCCGGGCCGTGAAGGAGCTGTCGAAAAGGAAGCACTTGACGCGCGGCCCCGACGGCTCTATCTCATTGACGGCCTCAGGAGAAAGAATCGCCGAGGCGCTTTGCGAGCGCCATACCTTTTTCACCGAAACGCTGATCGAGGCAGGGGTGGACCCCCAAACCGCGTCCAAGGAGGCCTGCCGGATGGAACACGGCGTCAGCGAGGCATCGTTCCGAAAGCTGAGGGAGGCGGCCAAACGCTGAGGGGCGGAGGCTTGCAAAAGGGAGCGCGGGCTCAGCGAAAATCATTTCAAAAGCGGAAGGCGAGGAAGGCATAAAGCAAGAAGGGAGACAAGCCCGTAAGGCTGTTTTTTGGAAAATCCCATTTTTTTGTTTTAGGAGAGCAGCCAGCGATGATCTTTACGGCAATCCGGAATGCAGCCTGCATAAAGCGATATAATGGCGGAAAACACTGCTTTTGCGATAATATTCTGATAAAATTAGGATAAAATAAATGATATGAAAGGAGCGCTTGAACATGGTACAGATCCGTCCTGTTTCCGACCTAAGAAATAATTTCCGGAGATCGAAACCATTGTAAATAGTGGAAGCCCTGTTTATCTTACAAAAAATGGGTATGGCGCAATGGTTGTATTGAGCTTGCAAGAATACGAGAACCTGATAGGTAACATTGAAATAAAACTGGAGGAAGCTGACAGACAGGCGGAAAAGACAGAGGAAAGGCTTGCCCACAAAACGGTTTTCAGGCATGCAAGGAGTGCTGTACATGGGAAATAAATCCTATCAGCTTAGGTATTTGCCGATATTTGAGCAGGATTGAATCAGCGCGGCGAATGACATTGCCAATGTTTTGAGGAATGAGACCGCAGCGCTACGTCTGATGGATGAGATAGAAGCTGCCATTGTGGAAAGGCTGCACAATCCTGTTGCTTTTGAACCATACCGTTCCAAGAAAAAACGTGATCATCTATACGATCGGATTTACGTAAGAAATGATGTGGTGCTCGATGATGTGATGGAAGTACGCCGTCTGATATACGGCGCAAGAGATACAGACAGACATTTATAACGGAATCAAGAAAACCAACAACGAGGAAGCCCCCCCAAAAAGTGAAATAGGAGTGAAGCAGCAAAAAAGGACGAGTGAAGTAGCGAGTGAAATAGCACGGCATTTTATCCAGCTTTTCTCTACCTTCTTTTTTAGGCGTTTGCAAAAGCAAGAGCTTTCAGGCATCAAAAAAGCCCGAAAACTCGGCGTTTTCAGGCTTGTTGGCAGCGTACTGCGCAAATGTGAATTGCAAAAGCTGGGAGCGACAGTGAGCCGTTGAGAGGGCGTTTACAAGCAAGCGCAGCGCATTTTAGCGCGTGATATGCTGCCACGACAGATGCTGTTTATACAATGCGCGGATTGCGGTGCTTACTCTGAAACGTTGTCCAGAGAATCCTCATTGTCGTCAGGGCCGGAAATAAACATTTCCTCCGTGGTCTGCTGCGCCAGCTTCAGCTTTTCGGTAATGTCAACCAACGCATTGGTGGTTGCTTCCAGCGCATCAACAGCAGTGGCCATGCGCCCCGCCAAGTGATAATACATAGCCTTATAGTCTGGCATACAGATCCCTCCTAAACGAATTTTGAACAATGGGCACTGCTTGATCAAGCAGTGCCCATTGTTGTTTGGCGGAGAAGGAGGGATTCGAACCCTCGCGCCGGTACACCCGACCTACTCCCTTAGCAGGGGAGCCCCTTCAGCCAAACTTGGGTACTTCTCCAGGCTGCATAAAATCCCATTGGAATGCTGGCGGAGAGAGAGGGATTCGAACCCCCGGTGCCTCTCGGCATCACTGGTTTTCAAGACCAGCGCCATCAACCGCTCGGCCATCTCTCCAATAGAATGCCCTGAAAGTATACCAAACATTCGCCAAAGAGTCAATGAAGAATCGGAAATTTTCAGGGCAAGGGGGTTGGGACTGCACAGCCCGGCGTTTTACCAGGGCTCTATGGCCAGCGCGCGGATGGCATGGGCGATGATTTGCGCGTTTTTCACCAATTCGTCGATGACGATGTATTCATCCGCCATGTGCGCCGTGGCGGGCGTATCGGGAAATTCCATGCCAAAGGCCACCGCCCGGCCCGGCAGCTTGCGCGCGTAGGTGCCGCCGCCAATGGCCATGCAGTAGGCGGGCAGGCCGGTCTGCTCGGCATAGACGCGCAGCAGCTTTTGCACCAGCGGAGAATCCTCCGGCACATGATGCGGCTTTTGGCCTTGCTCGGCCGTTAGGGCAAACCCGCTGCCCGCAAACGCGCGGGATAGCTGCGTTAGGATGGCGTCCTGGCTGGTGCACAGCGGATAACGGAAATCCAGCGTAAAGCCCACGCCGCTTTCGTCGGCACTCAAAAGGCCGAGGTTGCAGGTCAGTGCGCCGGACAATGCATCGCGGCACGCCACGCCGAGGGAGGCTCCGTCGGCTTCGTCGCAGATCAGGCGCGATAGGGCCTTGACGGCGTTTTCCCGCGGCGCATCCGCAAGCGGCAGACAGGCGAGCACACGCAGCAGCAGGCTGGCGGCATTGCGCCCTTTTTCCGGCGTGGAGGCATGGCCCACAACGCCGTCGCAGGCCAGCGTGGCGGTATGCCCGTCGATGGACAGGTGCACGCGCGCCTTGTCCTCCAAGCCGAGCGCAGCGCTGCCAAGCGCCTTTGTAAGCGCGTCCGGGTCAGGCGCAAAGAGGACGGCCTCCGCCCTGCCGGGGATCACGTTGGGGCGCTGCCCGGCGGAGATGGACACCACCCGCAGCCCCTCTGCGGACACGGGCGCGGCGCAGCGCCCCGCCACATTCAGCAGCCCTTTTTCCAGGTTGATCAAAGGATAGCTGGCGTCTGGGGAAAAGCCGTAGTCCGGTGCGTGCTCGGCTTCCAGGTAATGGTCGATACACGTCATCCCCGTTTCCTCGCTGCAGCCCAAAATCAGGCGCACGCGCTTGTGAAACTGCGCTTGCTCGGGCAGCAGGGCGCGCATGGCGTACAGCGCGGCGATGACCCCGCCCTTGTTGTCCTGGCTGCCCCGGCCGTAGACCCGGCCGTTTTGCACCGTGCCCTCAAACGGCGGCAGGGTCCACCCGTCGCCCGGCGGCACCACGTCGAGATGCACGAGAATGCCGATCTCCTCTTCGCCCTGGCCCATCTCGATATAGCCGGCGTAGCCGTCCACATCCTTTGTCCGCGTAAAGCCCAGGCTTTTGGCCAGCGCCAGCGTGTGCAAAAGGCAGTCGTGCATGGCGGCGCCAAACGGCCGGCCCGGCAGCGCGGGCGCCTCCAGGCTGGGCAGGGAGATCAGCCTGCAAAGCTGAGAAACCATTTCCTCCTTGTAGGAGGCTACAACGTCGTTGAGCTGCATCGTAATTCCCTCCGTTTCCTATTACCTGTATGATACTGTTTGCACAGCGCCGCCGTCAATGGACAGGCCGCCAAAAAAATGGCGAAACGAGCCGAATTATGGTAAAATAAGAAAAATCCGGCGGGCTGCGCGCCCGCCCTGCAGAAAGGCGAACGATGACGACAACGCCAAAACATCCCCATAGCGGGCATAGAGCGCGGCTGCGGCAGCGGGCCCGGGAGGCCGGGCTGGAGGGCCTGGCCGACCACGAGGTGCTGGAGCTTTTGCTGACCTACGCCATCCCCAGGGTGGATACCAACCGCACGGCGCACCGGCTGATCCATACGTTCGGCTCGCTGTCCGGCGTATTGGAGGCCAGGTATGAGGACCTAAAGCGGGTAGAGGGCGTGGGGGAAAACGCCGCCACGCTGCTCACGCTGTTTCCCTCGCTGGCGCGGCGGTACCTTTTGAGCCGCAGCGGGGCAAAGCCGCTGTTGAATACCTCGGAGCGTGCGGGCGCATACGGGCAGGCGCTGTTTGCGGACTGCCGCGTGGAAACGATGTACCTGCTGTGCCTGGATGTAAAATGCCGCCTGCTGCAGGCGGTAAAGCTGGCGGAGGGCACCATCGACCGCGTGCCGGTGCAAAACCGGGAGATCATCCGCACCGTGCTGAGCACGCAGGCGAAAAACGTGCTGATGATGCACAACCACCCTTCCGGCTCGCTGCGCCCCACGGCAGAGGATATCGACCTGACGCGCCGCGTGATGCATGCGCTGGAAAGCATCGAGGTGCTGCTGGTGGATCATCTCATCATCGGAACAGACGGGTATTTCAGCTTTATGAACAACCAAATCGGCGGCGCCGGCGCAAAGCCGCGTCCCGCGCTGATGTATGCCGCGGAGGATGAGCTTTAGCGGGCTGTGCCAAGAGCAGAAGGTTATGGCAGGGAACCGGGAGGGGCCGAGGGCAGGAAGCTGAGACAGGGCGAGAGAAGAAAGCAAACACCTAGGATGGGGCGAGAGCAAATACAAGCCACGGCATTTGTTCAGATAACAGTGCATAGAGGAACGGGGAACCTTCCTTTTTTTGCCAAAAGGAAGCGAAAAAGGCGAGGGGGACAGGCAAGTGTCCCCCTTCACCCCCTCCTGCCCGGGGAGGGTTCTCCCCGGACTCCTCCGAGAGGGGAAGGATTTTACGTTTTTGGCGGGATAATGCTGCTTAGCCCGCCCGGCCCTATACCGCGCCGGGCTTGTTACGGTAGGTGCGTAGGCGGGGCGGACTGGACGGCGGCGGAATGGAGATGGGTAAAATCAAATTGGCTTGGCATAGGTGGGGGCGGCGGCTTTGCCTGGCGGCAGCAGGGCTGCTGGCGCTGGGGTTTTTGGCGCTGTATCTGGCAGTATGGATCAAAAGCAGGGAAGAGGACGATGCTGTGCCGTCGGACTGCATCGTGGTGCTGGGGGCCAAGGCGCACGGCCTGGAGCCGGGCCGGGTGCTGCGGGCGCGGCTGGATCAGGCGCGGCAGGCGTATGCGCAGGGCCTGGGCGGCAAGATCCTTGTATGCGGCGGCAAGGGCACGGACGAAACCGTGCCGGAGGCGGAGGCGATGGCGGCGTACCTCAAAGCGCAGGGTGTGCCGGATGAGGATATTTTGTTGGAGCAGGATAGCAGAAACACCCGCGAGAACCTGCGCTTTGCCAAGCGCATCATGGAGGCAAACGGGTACCAAACCTGCGTGTTGGTGACCAGCGATTCCCACATGGCACGGGCCAGGCTGCTGGCCAGGCAGGAGGGGCTGTCGGCCACAGGCAGCCGCGCTAAGAGCGAGGGGCCGGGCGCATGGCTTTCCCGCATGCGGGAATGCTTGAGCTGGATCAAATACGCATTGGGGCTTTCCAGGGGGTAAACGAAAAGCAGCGAACGCTTCGCTGCTTTTATGATTTGGAAAAGGAACCGCTGTCCTCTGTTCTGCCGAATAAATAGTCGATGCTGACATCGTAAAAAACCGCCAAGGCATAGATCACGTCGGGCGGCAGGTTCCTTTGGCCTGTTTCGTAATACGAATAGGTTCTTTGGGAGACCCCAATGGCTTGCGCGACCTGTGTTTGGGAAAGATCATGGTCAACTCTCAAATCGTGGAGCCTCTTGGTCAGCACGGTGCAGTTCATGTGCTTATCATATGTAGAATATTTTGTTCTATTGCATTTTAGAACAAAATGGTCTACATTAAACGGGGAGGACGGCAAAAGTCCGAACGATAGGGGGAAAATCTATGGTATCAAAGTTGGTTCGGATGTTTGGAGACATGGGACGCACAAGCCCTGCGGCAGAACGGGCCGTAGAAACATTGAGCGAATCTTTAACAGAAGAGCAGCAGCGTCTCATTATGGAAATCATCGACGAAAAGGACATGGAAACGGTGCGTGTGCAGGAGGAAAACTTTCGCCGGGGGCTAAGGCTGGGGCTGCGGCTGGGCTGGGAAGCGTTTGTCTGCGAGGATGAGCCGCATTGCTTTTAGGGGGTGGAGAGCAGGAAGCTGGGACAGGCCGAGAGCAGAGGCGGGGAGAAATGAAAAACCTAAGACAGGGCGAGAGCAGAGGCGGGGTACGGTGTGCGTTCAGGCCGCGGCGCATAGAGGAACGGGGGAACCTTCCTTTTTTTGCCAAAAGGAAGCGAAAAAGGCGAGGGGGACAGGCAAGTGTCC
>OFMJ01001104.1_pt1 | contig 21812 bp, 18 predicted proteins | sample 1541801 | NCBI WGS metagenome assembly OFMJ01 (sample SAMN04209234, study PRJEB22552) | human gut metagenome | biome: gut; material: feces | host: Homo sapiens | place: USA: Oklahoma
CACAGGAGAATGGATATCGTATCGATGAGATGGGAATCCTGGCGCTGTACAGCCGGATCGATGCGATGCAGAGAGAAGATCACGCAGTGACAGTTGCGGAAGTAAAAGACATTATGGATGAGGCGATGTCGCATTCACAAAAGGTATCCGCCAAGAAGCTTGTGAAGCGAGTTCTTGGAAAGAATACAGATGATGCAGACAGAATTATTCTGACAGAAAAAGATTTTAATATTTAGAATTAGGAGATATTGTGAAGTAGAAGAATCTACGAAAGCAACAGATCTTAAGTGTTCTGAAAAGAGGCTGTCTGATGAGACAGGAATTACCGGAGTAGAGATCAGACTGAGTGTTCTGATAGCTACTTCGGTTTTTGTTTTAGAAAACCAATATTTATTAGAAAAGTAGTAGCTGTCAGAGGAAATATGGCAGATGCCAGTGTTGTGATCAATGAGGCGGCAGCAGGCGTTAAAAATCTTGAAACGGTATGGAAGTCTGTGGAGGCGTATGTTGAAAATTCCATTGAGCAGCTAAAAGACGTAGATAATTCCACGTTGTTGCTGCAGTTTAAAATGAGAATGCAAAGTACAGTAAATTCATGGTCAGAGGTGGGGAATATTACAGCGGAGCTTGTAGCATTGTTTGAAGAAGCCCAGAGAGAAGTGAATGTCAAAGTGAGAAGTGTAAAAGATCCGGGAAAAGAACTGCAGTTACAGCGGAAAAAATTAAACAATGCAGTGATTAAGTTTGATATGGAATATCTGCCGGAACTAAAAAACAGCATGGAACAATTAAGAAGGTCAATTCAGAAATTTGACAATGATATTGAGAACAGCTATCTAAGATGTATTCCTGAGATGAAAAATTTAATCACAAGGCTGACGGAGGCAGAGAAAATATATGAAAGCTCGAACTGCACTCCGGAAATCATGGAAAAAGTAATGGAAATGGTACAAGAAGAGAAATCCACTATGCAGGATACTTTACTTGAAGCGGCAAAGACCATTCATAAAGGAACGCTTGGGATGCGGGATGACAGTTTGAAGGAGCAAATGGATGATGCCGTACTGATGTTGGAGGACATGATTAAAAAACAGGCAGAATATGCATATGGAATTCTGGAGCCTGAGTTGACAGCGCTTGCGAAAGCACTGGAAAGTGTTGATGCGACGCTTCTGGAAAAATTAGATGAAAATCCATTTCAAATCGTGATGGATCTTCTTCCAAAAGTGGAAACGATCGAAGGGCTTGATCTGACACAGCCGGAGATTGCGGCAATGAAAGCGGCATATGAAACAGCATTGTCTGTGTTGAACAGAATGGCGGGATCAGCAGATATCCTTAAATATATGTCAATTCATGACGAGCTGAAAAAGAAGTATGAAGATTTGGAACGGGTTTTTCAGGAAGCAAAAGCACTTTGTGATAAACTCGAGTTCCATAGCCGAAGCTTGAAAAACCTGTATCAGGTACATGAGGTAAAGGAATATTTTATAGAATGTGGAAAAACACATGAAATGAATTTGCAGGATCTTTTGAGACAGCTGAAGGAAGAGAATATGGAGCAGGCAGATGAGATGGCTGCTTGCAGAGAAGAGGTGGAAAAGGGACTTCGTGATCTGGAAAGTGCCCGAAGCGCATGGAGATAGAGTGATTAGAATTAAGACTGAGGGGGCGGCATACCCTTCAGTCTTTTGCGTTGTTCTGTAAGAACTTATCAGCATAGGAACTCACCAGGCGCGGATATTGACAAAAATGTGTGGGGGGGGGTAAAATAAAATGACATAAATCTTCAAAATCTGCACAAAATAGGGAGCAATCAACAATTTTGTTGAAAAATGTCCGGATCTGTAGTAGGATAAATAGGAGAAATATTTAGGGAAAAGGAATAGGATGAAAAAAGATGAAGGGGAAGAAGAGAGTACATGCTTTTAAAAACAGGATGGAACACTGGCAAGTTGTATCAATAGGGTTGACAGTTTATGACGCTATTGCTATGATACTTGCTTTTTTTATGGCATTATGGTTCCGGTTTGATTGCCGTTATACGATGATACCGAAAGAGTATTTGAATTTCTATTTTAAGTTTATTTTAATTTACGCTGTGATTTCAATCTTTGTGTTCAGAAAGATGCGTCTCTATAATAGCATCTGGAGATTTGCAAGCTACAGCGAGTTGCTTAGGACGGTTGTGGCAACCGGAATTACATTTGTGATCCATTGTGTGGGAATGAATGTATTTTTCGGGAAGATGCCACTTTCTTATTATGTATTCGGAATTATGATTCAGTTTGTGCTGACGCTGGGAGTGCGTTTTTCTTACCGGTTTGTACTGCTTGAGAGAAGCCGGCAGAGAAAGGCAGAGGAGATCGCGAAGGCGAAGAAGGTACTTCTGATCGGTGCGGGCAAGGCAGGTCAGATGATCCTGCGTGATATCAAGACAGCCAAAGAGCTGGAGGATATCGTATGTTGTATTATTGATGATAACCCGAATAAATGGGGCAGATATATCGAAGGAGTTCCTGTGGTCGGGGGAAGAGATGATATTCTCTCCTGTGTCGAACGATTCAAGATCGAGAAGATCGTTGTGGCAATTCCGAGTGCGACAGCGCAGGAGAAGCGGGATATCCTGAACATCTGTAAAGAGACCGGGTGTGAGCTGAAGAACCTGCCGGGTATCTATCAGTTCCTGACCGGTGAGGTGCGTGTCAGTGCGCTGAAAGACGTAGCAGTGGAGGATCTTCTGGGACGTGATCCGATCAAAGTCAATATGCAGGAGATCAATGCCTTTATCCAAGACAAAAAGGTCATGGTAACAGGTGGAGGCGGAAGTATTGGTTCGGGTCTTTGTCGTCTGATCGCAGAGTACCATCCGAAACAGTTGATCATCTTTGATATTTATGAGAACAATGCATATGATATACAGCAAGAGTTAAAGAAAAAGTATCCTGAACTTGATCTGGTTGTATTGATCGGATCTATCCGAGACTCGAGAAGGATCAATGCGGTATTTGAGACTTATCGTCCGGACATCGTCTATCATGCAGCAGCACATAAGCATGTTCCGCTGATGGAGGACAGTCCATGTGAGTCTATTAAGAATAATGCGATCGGTACTTACAAGACAGCTTATGCGGCAATGATGAACGGCTGTCAGAGATTTGTTCTGATTAGTACAGATAAAGCGGTGAATCCGACGAATATCATGGGCGCCAGCAAGCGTCTCTGTGAGATGATCGTACAGTCCTTTGATCGTATGATCAAAGAGAAGACACCGGAAAGACTGCCGATTCTCTATGCACATGCAGATGATGAAGACGGAGCTATGGTGAAAAAACATATCTTTTCGGAAGATATCAAGACAGAATTTGTGGCAGTTCGGTTTGGAAATGTACTTGGAAGTAATGGTTCTGTCATCCCATTGTTTAAAAAACAGATTGCAGCAGGCGGACCGGTGACGGTTACGCATCCGGATATCATCCGCTACTTTATGACGATTCCGGAAGCAGTCAGCCTGGTATTACAGGCCGGCACTTATGCAAAGGGTGGAGAGATTTTTGTTCTGGACATGGGAAGTCCGGTCAAGATCGATACACTGGCGAGAAACCTGATCAAGTTGTCAGGACTAAAACCGGATATTGACATTAAGATAGAATACACGGGATTGAGACCGGGAGAGAAACTTTATGAAGAAAAGCTGATGGCAGAAGAGGGGCTGAAGAAAACTCCGAATGATTTGATCCATATCGGATGCCCGATTCCTTTCGAGGTGGAAGGTTTTCTGAAGCACCTTCAGTCTCTGATGGAAATGGCGTATGCAAATGACGAACATATCAGAGAAAAGGTTTCTGAGATTGTAACAACGTATCATCCGGCAGGGGAACACGGCAGCGAGAAAAAAGGCGAAGTGTATGAAAGGCTGCTGGGTGGAAAGACAGCAGAGAATGGACAGAAATAAACACATCCGATTATTCCCGAATGACAGTAGAGACTGCCATTCGGGAATCTGATGTAAAACGGAAACAGAATTCGGGATCAGGTATCGCGAAATGGCGAAGCACACTCTTTTTTAGGAGAGATAGTATGTGGTATGTAATCCAAGTAGTGACGGGGAAAGAAGAAGAGACAAAGAATGTGATCGACAAAGAACTGAGCAGACAGTTTTTTGAAGATTGTTTCTATATAAGACGAGAACGGGTATGGAGACGAGATGGGCAGTGTATTGTTCATCTGGAAACGATGTTCCCGGGGTATCTCTTTATCAGTACAGACCAGCCAGAGGAGGTATACACAGAATTAAAAGCAATTCCTCAGATTACAAAACTTCTCCGGTCAGAAGAAGATATCTTTTTAACTGTCTCTCAGGAAGAAAGAGAATTTCTTGAGAATCTTCTGGATGATGATCCTGAGAATGTCGTAAGGCTGTCAAAAGTGACGGTGAATGAAGAAAAAGAGATTCTTACTGCAGAAGGTCCGCTCAGACATTATGTGGATCGAATCGTCAAGAAAAAATTGAGGCTGCGATATGTGATGATCGAAATGGAGTTATTTGAAAAGAAGCGAGAAATATTGATTGGGATAAAGTTGTAGGATTTCCGCTGGAGGGAGTCCTTTTTCTATGGAGGGATGAGATTATGTTTAATGAAAAAAATCAGTTTAAAGCATTCGAATCAAAAGTGTGGCTCAGTTCACCAACAATGCATGGAGATGAAATCGAATATGTAAAAGAAGCTTATGAGACAAACTGGATGTCTACTGTGGGTGCAAATATCAATGAAGCTGAAAGAATTACATGCGAAAAAGTTGGATGCAAATATGCAGTAGGGCTTTCAGCAGGAACAGCAGCCCTTCATATGGCAATGAAGCTGGCAGGAGTGAAGCGTGGAGATAAAGTATTCTGCTCGGATGTAACGTTTGATGCAACGGTAAATCCGGTAGTTTATGAAGGTGGTGAGCCTGTATTTATTGATACAGAGTACGATACCTGGAATATGGATCCAGTAGCCTTGGAAAAGGCATTTGAACTTTATCCAGAAGTAAAAGTGGTTGTAGTAGCACATCTTTACGGAACACCTGGAAAAATAGATGAGATTAAAGAAATTTGTGACAGACATGGGGCAGTGATTGTAGAAGATGCAGCAGAATCACTGGGAGCTACATACAAAGGAAAGCAGACAGGAACATTTGGAGCTTATAATGTTATTTCATTCAATGGAAATAAGATTATTACCGGTTCATCAGGAGGAATGCTTTTGACAGATAATCTGGAAGCTGCCAATAAAGTGAGAAAATGGTCTACACAGTCAAGAGAAAATGCACCATGGTATCAGCATGAAGAATTGGGGTATAACTACCGCATGAGCAATGTGATTGCAGGTGTGGTAAGAGGACAGTTCCCATATTTGGATGAACATATTGCACAGAAAAAGGCTATTTATGAGAGATATAAAGAAGGATTTAAAGATCTTCCAGTGGAAATGAACCCATATGATGGAGAAAATTCTGAACCGAACTTCTGGTTATCTTGTATGTTGATTAAACCGGAAGCAATGTGTAAACAGGTAAGAGGAGAGCAGGAAGCATTATATATTGGTGAGGCTGGAAAGAGCTGTCCTACAGAGATTTTGGAAACCCTTGCAAAATATAATGCAGAGGGACGTCCGGTTTGGAAGCCAATGCATATGCAGCCAATTTATCGGATGAGTCCGTTTGTCACAAGAGAAGGTAATGGAAGAGCAAATACAAATGCTTATATCAATGGTGGAGCATTAGGGGCTGATGGAAAACCGTTGGATACAGGAATGGATTTGTTTCATAGAGGACTTTGTCTGCCGAGTGATAATAAGATGACGGTGGAAGAACAGGATAGAATTATTGAGATTATTAAAGGATGTTTTGAGTAATGTATAAATTATTTGTAAAAAGAGTGCTAGATTTTGTTTTATCGTTAATTGCAATTATTGTTTTGAGTCCCGTATACTTGATTGTAGCAATACTTGTGAGAACAAAGTTGGGGTCACCAATCATCTTTACACAAGAAAGGCCGGGTAAGGATGAAAAGATTTTTAAAATGTACAAATTTAGAAGTATGACGGATGAGAGAGACGAAAATGGAAATCTTTTACCAGATGAAATAAGACTAACTAAGTTTGGCAAAGCACTCAGATCAACAAGTTTAGACGAATTACCTGAACTTTTTAATATTCTTAAAGGTGATATGAGTATTGTTGGGCCAAGACCATTATTGGTAAAATACTTACCTTTATATAATGAACACCAAAGGCATCGACATGATGTTCGTCCAGGATTTACAGGTTGGGCACAGTGTAATGGTAGAAATGCAATTAGTTGGGAAGAGAAATTTGATTTAGATGTCTATTATGTAAAACATCTTTCTTTTTTTCTGGATGTGAAGATAATTTTTAAGACAATAAAGACCGTTTTCTATAAGGAAGGAATTTCAAGTGAAACATCAGTAACAATGGAGGAATTTCGAGGAAATCAAAATGAATGATAAAATAATTATTATTGGAGCAAGTGGACATGGAAAGGTTGTTGCTGATATAGCAAAATTGAATGGATATAAAGAAATAATTTTTTTAGATGATGATATTTCCAAAAGGCAATGTGGAAGCTATTTGGTAGTGGGAACAACGAAAGAGATTAAATTATATATAAAAGAATATGATTTGATTGTTGCAATTGGAAATAATTTTATAAGAGAAAAAATTACAAGAATATTAGATCAATATGGAATTAAACAAAGAACATTGATTCATCCAAGTGCAGTTATAGATGATACAGTTACGATTGAAGAAGGAACAGTTGTAATGGCAAATGTAGTTATTAATGCAAATACAATAATAGGAAAAAACTGTATTATTAATACAGCATCTACGGTTGATCATGATTGTAGAGTTGATGATTTTGTACATATTTCTCCAGGTGTAAATATAGCCGGAACGGTCAGAGTTGGTACAAGAACATGGATTGGTATAGGCGGAATTATTGCTAATAACGTAAATATATGTAATGAGTGCATTATTGGAGCAGGTGCTGTAGTTATTAAAAATATTAAACAAAGTGGAACTTATGTAGGTGTGCCTATAAGGAAGGTGAAATAATGAAAAAAATATTAATGATAGCAACAGTTCCATCAATGATTGGACAATTTAATATGAATAATATTTCAATTTTATTAAATATGGGATATGAGGTTCATGTTGCTTGTGATTGGACAAATAGAAGTGTATGGTCAGACGAAAAAGTTACAGACCTAAAAAATAGATTAGAAGAGTTGAAAATTAAATATTATCAAATTGATTATTCTAGATCTATGTTTGACTTGAAAAAACATATAATCTCATATAAACAAACAGTACAATTATTAAAAAATAACGAATATGAATTTATTCATTGCCATACCCCCATAGCAAGTGCAATAGCTAGATATGCATGTAAAAAAATGGATACAAAGTGTATTTATACAGCACATGGATTTCATTTTTTCAAGGGTGCACCAAAAATAAATTGGCTTTTGTTTTATCCAATAGAAAAACTTTGTTCTTATTGGACAGATATTTTAATTACCATTAATAGAGAAGATTATCAAAGAGCGAAAAAGAGTTTTCATGCAAAAAAAATAGAATATGTTCCAGGAGTGGGAATTGATCTGAAAAAATTCCAAACAGGTCTTATTGATGTAGAAAAGAAAAGAAAAGAATTAGGACTTGGAGATACAGAGACTATGTTATTATCTGTAGGAGAACTTAGTACACGCAAAAACCACGAAGTGGTTATAAAAGCATTAGGTAAATTACAGAATAAAAAAATGCTTGAGAATGTACATTATTTTATTTGTGGTAAAGGAGAATTACTTACAAAATTGAAATTGCTAGTCCATGAACTAGAGTTGGATAGCGTGGTTAAGTTTTTAGGATTTCGTCAAGATATTTCAGAATTATGTCAGGCAGCAGATTTATTTATTTTTCCATCGTTGCAGGAAGGGTTACCAGTTGCATTGATGGAAGCCATAGCCTGTAAAACACCTGTTATTTGTTCAAAAATTCGAGGAAATGAAGATTTAATAAATTGTAAGGATGATATGTTTCAAGCTATGGATGTAGAAAGTGTTTTTATAAATATAAAAGAAAAGTGTGTTGACGAAACAGGAGAAATCCGCAGGGCTTTAGTAATGGAAAAAATGGAAAATAATGTAGATGCTAATTATAGAATATTGCAAAGATTTAGTCTTTCTTTTGTAGATAAAAGAATGCATCAGATTTATCAAGATATCATGTGAAAAATGTAGACGAAAATAACGTTATAAATTACATGCTATTTACAAGTATAGTAATAAATATTATTAGGAGAAAAAATATTGATGGAAAAGATACGAGTATTGCAGTGTATAAATGGATTAGGATCTGGTGGGGCAGAAAAAGATATTATAAATTGGATGGAAGAATTAAAATCAGAGAATATTTATTTTGACTTTTTAATCAGGTCTAATGACATATTTTTTGAAAAAGAAGTTTTAGAAGCAAAAGGAAATATATATGTTGTTGCCTCATTTCCAAAACATATTATTAGAAATATAAAACAGACATATGATTTTTTGAAAATCAATCATTCAAAGTATAATGCTATTCATGTACATGGAAATTCTACCTTTTATATAATACCATTAATATTCGCCAAAAAATTTAATATACCGATACGAATTTTTCATGTGCATAGTACTGAAACTACAAGTTTTATTTCAAATATGATACATAAGTTTAATTGTAAATTATTGCCTAAATATGCTAATAGTGGAATTGGATGCTCTGAAAAAGCGTTAAAATATGCAAATATGAAATATGGTATTGTAATTAAAAATATGATAAATAAAAAAGATTTTTTTTGTATAAATTCATCAAAAGACGGAATTAAGAAAAAGTATCATGTATCAGAATATAAGAATATTTATATACATATAGGAAGGTTTTTAGAAGTGAAAAATCATAAATTTTTACTAGAAGTCTTTAATGAAATTAAAAAAATTGAGCCATATTCATGTTTACTTTTAGTAGGAACGGGCCCTTTATTCGAAGACATAAAAAGAAGAGTTGAAATTATGAATTTAACAGAAAATGTTAAATTTATTGGTCAAACAACAAGTGTTAACGAACTTCTAAATATTTCAGATTTAATGATTTTTCCATCATTATATGAGGGAATACCTCTAACTATGATTGAAGCACAAGCAACAAAAACAAAAATTTTAGCTTCTGAAAAAATAGATAAAGAGAGTGCTATTAGTCCATATGTAAAGTTTTATAGTCTAGAAAATAGTGCAAAAGAGTGGGCAAAAGAAGCTATAGCATTTTTAAATAGAGAGGTTGATTGTGATATAGAAAAATGTTTTAAGCAGGCAAACTATGATTTTCAAACAGAAATTAATAAATTGCTGCAAATATATAAAGGTAAAGTAGTGTGGAAATGAGAAGCTAAAGAAGTATAAGTCCTTTTGTGTAGATTTTATAGTTTTTTATTTTGAAGAAAATTACATATTATTGATTTTGTATCAATTAAAGAACTTTAAAAGTAGAAGTGTTGAAAAAATTTGGAATGGTTTCATCACTATGGAGAGGCCGAAAAGCGGTAGAATGGAGATTAACATGAAAAATATTATAATATGTATACCATCTTTGGAATATGGAGGTGCAGAAAGGGTAACTGTTAGGTTAGCAAAAGAGTTTTCTAAAAAATATAATGTTACTATTATAACTATGCACAGTGCAGTTAATGAATATAGTCTTGATAAAAAGGTAGGCAGAATCAATTTAAGTAAAAAAAATATTATTCAAAAAAGCTTAGAGTTTCGAAATATTATTAAGGAGAAAAAGCCAGAATTCCTTATAGTTATGTTTGCCCCTATGTATGTTTTTGTACATTACAGTTTGGTTGGGTTAAATATTCCTAAAATTGTGTCAGAAAGGAATGATCCTAATAATTTCGCTGGTAAGAAAATTGTAAAATTATTATACCAGTATACTTTATCAAAGGCAGATGGAGCTGTATTTCAAACTAAACAAGCCAGAGATTATTATTTGAATAAATACAATATAAAAAATAGAATTATTTACAATCCTATTTCTATAGATGAATTACCTTTGTATTATGAAGAAATTAGGAAAAAAACAATTGTTAATGTCGGAAGACTTCATGAGCAAAAAAATCAGTTGTTGTTAATAGAATCTATAATTGCTATTCATGATCAAATACCAGAATATGAATTGCTAATTTATGGAGAAGGAGAATTGAGGGAAGAATTGCAAAGCCATATTAATAAAGCAAATGCGCAGAACTATATTAAATTAGTAGGAAAATCTAATAAAGTTTTAGAGTTAATAAATGATGCTTCATTGTTCGTATTATCATCAAATTTTGAAGGTATGCCAAATGTTTTAATTGAGGCTATGTGTTTGGGAATGCCAGTCATATCTACAGATTGTCCATGTGGAGGACCAGCTGAATTAATTGAGAATGGTGTAAATGGCATATTGGTTGACGTAGGGAATAAAGAACAATTATCTAATGCTATTTTAAAAATAATTAAAAATTCCCAAATGTCAAAGAAATTAGGACAAAATGCTAAAGAATTACAAAGGACTTTGAATTTAGAAGAAATAGCTAAACAATGGTTAGAATTTTGTTGTGAAATTAGGGAAGGTTTAGAAAAATGATCCAACTATTATTAGGTCTCTTGGCTATAATTTTTATAGGATTTTATAGTTATTATTTATTTAGAAAAAAATTATTATCGCCTACAATTATTTCATGTATTTCTTGGGGTGTATTCATTTTTATTTATATAATATTTTATAGATATATAGCATATGAGGTATCTTTTAAAACAATAAATATTATAATAGGATCGATTATTTTTACATTGATGGGTGAATTTATTGCTCGAAAAATTGTATTTAGAAAAGAAAAAAATATTAAAAAGAGAGAAAAAAGAAAGTTTTATATTTCTACACCTAAATATTGGACATATTTTATATGTTTTATGTCAATCATAATTGCTATATATAGATTTTATGACTTATATAAATTCTCGCTAACAATAGGAAATAATCAAGGAATACTCGGAACACTGTCTTCATCTAGATTAGCATATGCAATGGGAGAATATACAGGAGGAAATTTGTTTGTTTCGTTGTTGACTATTGTTTCTGAAATATTTTGTTATTCATATATTTTTATTTTATTAAATAATTTTATTTGTTTTAAAACTATAGAGCGTAGAAATATTCTTCCAATTGTTAGTTATTGTTTAATTGTTATTTCATTTAATAATAGAACAGAGTATTTAAAAATAGGTTTTGCCTTTATTATTGTCTTGATTTATTTTATATATTCGTATCCCAATATTTTTAATATAAAAAAACAAATTTTAAAAAAGATAGTACAAATTGTTTTCATTATTGCAGTTTTATTTTTTGTATATGGAAATTTAACTCGTGAAAAAGCAGAAGATTCTAAAATTATAAATGAAATTATAGCATATTCTTCTGCATCAATAGTTGGATTAGATCAATATTTAAATAATCCATGGGATAATAATCCGTATTTTGGATTCTATACATTAAAAGGTACGTATGATTTTTTGGGAATTAAACATGATAGTGTGGCGCCTCATCATTTGAAATTTTTTTCATATGGTGATGGAACATATTCTAGTAACATATATACTTCTTTAGTATTGCCTATACAAGATTATGGAATTATAGGAATGCTAATTTCTAGAATGATTATATCTTTTACTTGTACAAAAATTTTTAATAGAACAATATTAGAGAAAATAGGTAATAAAATGTTTTTGCTAATCATTATGTCATCTTTATTTGGATATATGTATATTAATACACCTATTGCAGATAGATTTTATGGATACCTATTATCTCCAGATACACTTATTAAGTATACAGTATATACATATATTGTTATTTGCTTTTTGTTAAAATATAAATTAATTATAGAGGAGGATACCAATCTCGAATAAAATATTAAGGAAATATATCTTAATGATAAGATTATGGTAATTGATTTTAGATCATTTTCAGTAGAGTTATTTGTAAATTTATATTTATATATAGAAAGTTTAAAAGAAATTTTTCGATAGGACATTGCTTTGTAAAGGATCATATATGGCGTCCAACTATAGAGAGACTGAATGAAGAAATTTAAAATTCCAACCGTAGCAGGGAGATGCTCCTGTTGGAGCTAAACTGTTTGTTATTATAGAGGAATGGAGGTAATAAGGTGAATATTCCGGATTTGATTTCCCCAGTTGTCAGGTCATAGGAAACAGTTTTTCTGAATCAATCTTTTGCTTCTAACAGTGAATCAAATCCAATTTGCTATTGTAAAGTCTGCTTCGCATCGCTGATGCGGCAAGGACTTGACAAAAACAGATTGTTTTGACAGTAATTAATTAAGTGAAAAATTGAGAGGGTGCGCATTACGAAATACGGTTTCCAATTTACTGGAATCATGGTTTCTTTCGGTAGGAATATTCATAGGGAGATTAGCATAAAAAGGTGAAACATATTCTTTTATGAACATGTTTTTATTTAAAATTTACTAAAAAGAAATGGAGAGGGATTATATTGAAAAACACTGTTTTTTTAGTCAGAAATAAAAACATTTATTTTTATCCTTTAGAAGAGAAGTGTGTTGAAGCATTTAAAAAAAATAATATATCAATCATTTTTAATAAGGTGTGTAAAAAATTAAATATAAAAATACCTATATTTATGATAGAAAAAAAAGTTATGGATGCTGATAAAATAGTTTTTACAGATTCTGGGTTTAACTATCCATTATACAAAAGATTAAAAGAAGATACAAATAAAGAATTGATATTGTATTATATGAATACAATAGATCAAACTAATGAAAATTTGATTAAGCTATTTGACAAGATTTATACATTTGATTTACAGGATTCAAAAAAATATGATATAGAGTTTAAACATACTCCTTATTCTGATAAAATAAAGAGTATAGGTAATATTCCACAATATGATACATTGTTTTTAGGCAGATCAAAAAATAGAATAGATGAAATTATTTCTATTAAAAAGTTATTAGATAACAAAAAGTTAAATAATAACTTTTTGGTTTTGGACACGGATATAGAAGAAGTAAAACTTAAACATTTTTTAAGTTATGCACAATATATAGATTTGGTTAATAAAAGTAGATGTTTAGTTGAAATAAATCAAGCAAATCAATATGGATGTTCTTTAAGGTTTATGGAATCTTTATTTTTGCATAAAAAATTAATAACCAATAATAAAAACATTATTCATGATCCATTCTTTGATCAAAATAATATGTATGTTTTAGAATGCGATAATAGAGACTTATATCAATTTATTTATTCACCATATATAAAAAATAGTCAAGACTTAAGAGGATTAGTTTTTGAAAATTGGATTAAGGAATTTTAAAAATGAACATATTAAATAAGTATAAAGCGTTATCAGTGCCTGTTAAGGCCTCATTTTGGTTTACAGTGTGTAACTTCATATTAAAGGGCATTAGTTTTATTACAGTTCCTATATTTGCAAAATACCTTTCCCCGGAAGAATATGGAATTGTAAGCATTTATAATGCATATCAACAAATATTTTTAATTTTTGCAACATTAGAATTATCATTAGGTGCATTTCAAAGAGGATTTATAAAATATAAAGATCATATTAAATTATATACAAATTCTTTACAGGTACTATGGAGTATTATCACCCTAGGGCTATTTATTATTACCTTTATTTTTCGAGATGTTTTTATAAAATTAACAGAAACAAACATTGTGATTTTAACATTGATGTTTACATATTTTTTGCTTCAACCAGCATATGACTGTTGGATCAATGAGAAGAGATTTAATTATGATTATAGATCAGTTGTTATTACTACAATTATATTTACTATTTTAACTACGGGAATATCATTATTTTGTGTTGTATTTATCAAACAAACAGCTATTGTTCGAATTACATCAATGTTAGTGGTTCAAGTTGTATTTTGTATACCTTTCTATTTAAAGAATATTTCTATTAAAAGTTTTTTTTCTAATAAAAGGGCAATAAGAAGTTTTTGGAGTTTTGCATTGAGTTTTCAATTGCCATTAGTTTTGCACTCATTGTCATATTTAATATTGGCACAATCAGATCGTATTATGATAGGTGCTATGGTCGGAAATTCAAAAGCAGCACTATATTCTGTTGCATATAGTTTAGCAAGTGTGGTAATTATTTTTCAAACATCTGTAAATCAAGTGTTAAAACCTTGGAGATATCAAAAAATGGAATCCAAGGATTATAAAGCAATCAGTAATATTACCAGTATAGTAGTTATAGCTATTGGTATAATTATCTTAATATTTATTTTAGTTGTGCCTGAAATTATGAAAGTATTGTTTGATCCAAATTATTATGAAGCAGTTTGGACTATACCGCCAGTAACCTTAAGCGTTTATTTTATGTTTTTGTATTCAATTTTCACAGATATAGAATCTTATTTATATAAAACTAAATATATTATGTATGTATCAATAATATGTGCATCTATTAACATATTATTGAATTATATTGGTATAAAAATTTTTGGATATATAGCTTGTGGATACGCGACGTTGATTAGTTATATATTTTTTGCAGTGTTACATTATTGTTTTATGAAAAAAAGTTGTAATGAAGTAGGTATAAAAGGGGGGATTATCAATACTAGAATTGTGGTACTTTTTAGTTCTTTTTTAACTATTGCTATAATTATAATTACTATTTTTTACACCAATATGTTCATTAGATATTCATTATTTATTTTGCTTGTTGCTTTATGTATTTGGAGAAAAAATAGATTAATATCTATTTTGGAGATGATTATAAAAGAAAAGTGTAATAAAAAATAGTATTATGAGAGGTCAACTATGAGTTTTATAGAATATTTTAAAATGAAAGTATTAAGATATACTAATCCAGCATTATATTGGAAAAAAAGAGGATTAACAATTGGACTAGATTGTGAAGTATACAGCTCTGCAAGCTTTGGGTCTGAGCCATATCTTATTACATTAGGAAATCACGTACGCGTTAATGGTGGAGTACAATTTGTTACGCACGATGGCGGTGCATGGGTGTTGAGAGGGTATTTAAATTCACCAGAACATGAAAAAATTGATTTATTTGGAAAAATTAGAGTTGGAAATAACGTTCATATTGGTACAAATGCAATTATAATGCCAAATGTTAGAATTGGAAATAATTGTATAGTTGGATGTGGTGCCATTGTAACGAAAGATATACCTGATAATAGTATTGCTGTGGGTGTTCCAGCACGAGTTATAAAATCAATTGATCAATACGCGGAGCAACATAAGAAAGAATTTTGTTACACAAAAAATATGTCTCCTATAGAAAAAAAAGAGTTTCTGAAAAATTTTTTCTAAATAACATAGGCGAAAATAGTTTCCAGATTTGGTTGAATTTACTGTAAAAAGTTTATGAAATAGAGATTTAGATTTCAATTAGTAATAAAAGATAAATGATATACTAGATATTTGAGGAGAGGAAAAGAACATGAATATTATTGTAACAGGTGGAGCGGGATTTATTGGGTCTAATTTTATTTTTCATATGTTAAAAAAGTATCCGGAGTATCGGATTGTATGTGTAGATAAGCTGACTTATGCGGGAAATCTTTCTACACTCGCTCCGGTAATGGATAACCCTAATTTTAGATTTAGCAAAACAGATATTTGTGACAGAGAAGCCATTTATAAATTATTTGAAGAAGAGCATCCGGACATGGTAGTTAACTTTGCTGCTGAATCCCATGTAGATCGTTCTATTGAAAACCCAGAAGTATTTTTGGATACGAACATCAAAGGAACAGCTGTAATGATGGATGCTTGCAGAAAATACGGGATTAAACGTTATCATCAGGTATCTACAGATGAGGTGTATGGTGATCTGCCACTGGACAGACCAGATCTGTTCTTTACGGAAGAGACACCGATTCATACAAGCAGCCCTTATAGCAGCTCAAAAGCAGGGGCAGATCTGTTAGTTCTTGCATATTACAGAACATATGGATTGCCGGTGACAATCAGTCGTTGCAGCAATAACTATGGACCATATCACTTCCCGGAGAAGCTGATTCCGCTTATGATCGCGAATGCATTGGCAGATAAGTCGCTTCCTGTATACGGAGAGGGATTGAATGTACGTGACTGGTTATATGTAGAAGACCACTGTAAAGCAATTGATCTGATCATCCATAATGGAAAAGTTGGAGAAGTTTATAATATTGGTGGACACAATGAAATGAAGAATATTGATATTGTAAAAATTATTTGTAAAGAGCTCGGTAAGCCGGAAAGTCTGATTACATACGTAACCGATCGAAAAGGTCATGATATGCGTTATGCAATTGATCCGACAAAGATTCACAATGAACTTGGATGGCTTCCAGAGACAAAATTTGCAGATGGTATTAAAAAGACAATCCAGTGGTATCTGGATAACCGTGAGTGGTGGGAAACAATCATTTCAGGAGAATACCAGAATTATTATGAAGAGATGTATGGAAATCGATAATATGAATTGATTTTCACCTGTATAATGCTCCAACTAATATGGAGTATTATACAGGGAGAAAATTTTAATCAACTTTGTAAAATATCTTATACCATTCTGCAAACCTTCTCAATCCACTTCGCAAACTTGTATCAGGTTTAAATCCATAATCCCGTTCAAGTGGTGTAGTATCTGCATATGTAACAGGTACATCTCCAGGCTGCATAGGTACTAGTTCTTTATGAGCTTCAAAATCATAATCATCTGGAAGTACTTTTGCGCGAATCAATTCTTGCTGAAGGATATCTACAAAATCCAGAAGGTTTTCCGGGTTGCTGTTTCCGATATTATAGACAGCATATGGTGGAATTGGAAGACCATCTTCACCTGCTTTCTTTTCCGGAGCGCCCTGCATAACGCGTTTTACGCCTTCTACAATATCATCTATGTAAGTGAAGTCACGCTTACAGTTTCCATAGTTAAAAATCTGAATAGTTTCACCCTTTAAAAGTTTATTAGTAAAACCAAAATATGCCATATCCGGTCTTCCGGCAGGACCATAAACAGTAAAGAAACGAAGTCCGGTGGAAGGAATATTGTACAATTTGGAGTAAGAGTGTGCCATTAGTTCATTACTTTTCTTTGTTGCAGCGTATAAAGAAACTGGATTATCCACTTTATCATCTGTGCTGTAAGGAACTTTTTTATTTGTTCCATATACAGAAGAGGAAGAGGCATATACCAGATGTTCCACACCGTCCGATCCATTGTCATAAGAATGACGGCAGGCTTCCAGAATATTATAGAAGCCAATTAAATTGGACTGAATGTAAGCGTCCGGATTTGTGATAGAGTAACGAACACCTGCCTGTGCTGCCAGATTTACAACAATATGAGGTTTGTGTTCTGCAAAGATCTGATCGATCAAAGCCTTGTCAGCGAGATCTCCCCGATAGAATTTATAAGTGGAATCATTGTGCTGTACAAGACATTTTTCTATTTCTTTAAGTCTCCATTCTTTGATGCTGACATCATAGTAATTGTTCATATTATCCAGACCGATAATGTTGACAGGAGACTGCGTTTTCAATAATTCAAGGACGAGGTTACTGCCGATGAAACCGGCAGAACCTGTAACAAAAATTGTTTTATTTTTCAATTCAATGTGCTGCATAAAAAATTCCTCCTTTTAATCTCTTCGGAAAAGATCACGTGTATACACTTTTTCTTCTACATCATCCAAACAAGCATCATATCTGTTGGCGATAATTGCCTGTGAAATGGATTTGAATTCATTCAGATCACCAATCACACGGCTGCCGTAGAAAGTAGATCCTGCAGGAAGTGTTGGTTCGTAAATCACGACAGTAGCACCTTTCGCTTTAATTCTTTTCATAACACCCTGAATAGAAGACTGACGGAAGTTGTCAGAGTTACTCTTCATAGTCAGACGGTAAACACCGATTACCACTTCTTTTTCCTTTGTTTCATCCCAGGAACTGTTTGCTTCATAAGCTCCGGCTATCTCAAGTACTCGATCCGCAATAAAATCTTTTCTTGTTCTGTTAGACTCAACAATCGCAGACATCATATTCTGAGGTACATCCTGGAAGTTTGCAAGGAGCTGTTTTGTATCCTTTGGCAGGCAGTATCCGCCATATCCAAAAGAAGGATTGTTATAATGAGTTCCGATACGAGGATCCAGGCAGACACCGTTGATGATCTCCTGTGTATTTAATCCTTTGGACTCTGCGTAAGTATCCAGTTCGTTGAAGTAGGAAACACGAAGTGCCAGATACGTGTTGGCAAAGAGTTTTACAGCTTCTGCTTCCGTAAATCCCATAAATAAGGTATCAATATTTTCTTTGATTGCACCTTGCTGCAGGAGTGCTGCGAAGAGATGTGCTTTTTCGGCAGATTCTTCATCACAGGACACAATGATGCGGGACGGATAAAGGTTATCATACAAAGCCTTTGACTCACGCAAAAATTCAGGACTGAAGATGATATTCTTCGTATTGTATTTTGCTCTGACAGACGCAGTATATCCAACAGGGATCGTAGATTTGATAATCATCATGGCATCCGGATTTACCTTCAGGACAAGCTCAATCACTGCTTCCACAGCAGAGCAGTCAAAGAAATTTTTCTTACTGTCATAATTAGTCGGCGCTGCAATGATAATAAAGTCAGCATCTTTATATGCAGCTTCTCCGTCAAGCGTTGCAGTCAGATCCAGTTCCTTTTCAGCCAGATATTTCTCGATATATTCGTCCTGGATCGGAGACTTCTTGTTGTTGATCAGCTCTACTTTTTCCGGAATAATGTCAACTGCAGTTACGTGATTGTGCTGTGCAAGCAGCGTGGCAATAGAAAGTCCCACATATCCGGTTCCGGCTACCGCAATACGATACTTCTTATCCAGTACCATATCTTTAGGAGTTTTCTCTTCTTCGACAAACAGATCCGTCACTTCAAATCCAAGATTTTCCCCAAGACGCTGCAGCTGATCAATAGAAGGAATATAATCAGAATTTTCCAGTCTTCCGATCATTGCCCGGTTGATTCCTGTTGCTTCAGCAAGCTGAACCTGAGTAAGTCCTTTTGCTTTTCTTTCGTTGATAACTGTGTTGACCAGTTTATCCATAGATAATTTTTTCATAAATACCTCCAAAAACCAGTTTTAAATATCATTTTATGTGATTCTATGCAAATAAAGTTTGTTTTTTACAAGTAGTATGATATCAAAAACTGGATGAAATGTCAATGAGAGAGAAAACTGAAGATAAACATACAGTGTAATGAAGTCAATCCATAACGTATAGTAGTTCAGCGGACTGATTAATTTCCAGTAATAATTGATACTCAATCAGTATGAAAATTGTGAAAATTTAATGGAAAATCAAATGTTTTATGTTAAAATTTGCCCGTGGTGTTCATAATTGTACAGGGTGAATGATTCTAACAGGAGGATTGGAAACATGGAGTGCGTAATCAAAAGCAGAGAAGTAGATGCATTTAGCTGGAAACATCAGGAGTCTTCAGTTATGACAACATCCCATTTTATCACGTTGCCATTTGAGACAAAAACGGAAAATATTATTTTGGGATTTGACATGTTTCATTTTGAATATCCGGATAAGGATCACCATGTAAAAGATATGGGGTTAAATATCCGGTATAATGTATTGAAAGAAAGGGCGGATACGATTATTTTTCATGCAGACATGTATATGCGGGATTCATCAGGTCATTTTATGAAGTATCCAAAGGGAGATCTGAAAATAAGGTTCAACGTGCTTGCATATTCACATACAACAGAACTTCCAAAAGATGGAGTGAAGATTGGTGCGATAGATACATTTGAAATAGCATATGCAGATGGCAGAGATCATCATGTGTCTGGTTATCAGGTAAATTCAGAAAAAGGAACAAGTTATATTTACGATAATTCGGGCAACAATGGAAAGAAAACATCCACCCAGAAGACGATCGTGATTCCACATAAGGATTTTGAGGAATTAAAGAAACAGTCGGTTCATTTTATTACAGGATTTAATCTTGCTATGGAAAGTGGGGACCATCATGTGAGAAGTACAGGATTTGATGCTCAGAATCAGGAAAACATGTTTGATTTGTCAGATGATTCTGGTCAGCATGCTTCTGCAATGTTGTCTTATCTTACATATGATATTTAAAAAGGGAGTCTATACAATAAGTGGTTTTATGGTAAAATAATCAGGAGGCAAAAGGATATTTATTTAGAAATGCCAATTAAAATTATATTTTCTATTTTTCATGCGTATGAAGCTTTTTGAAAAGCAGCAGAAAGAAAAAATATATTTTAAAATAAAGGAGTGATGTAAATTGGATATCTATCAGATTATTATCACATATTACCCGATATGGTCACTGTTTGAATGGATTATTTTTTTATCGGTTCTTGCTTTGGCAGTGTGTATTGCCGTAGTTCTGTATAAAAAACAGAAGATTACCATGCGGCAATCCATAGCCGGGATACTGTTATTGCTTTATTTGCTTTTAGTATTTGGTTCTACTGTGTTTACAAGAATGCCGGGCGAGCGCCAATACCAGTTGGAGGTGTTCTGGTCATGGAAGAAGATCCTGCATTATATTGAGCAGCATGGAATGGTCACAGGCACCGGGCTTTTGCGGGAGAATCTGTTAAATATCGTGATGTTGTTTCCGGCAGGAATGTTACTTCCATTTGTGTTTGGCAACAGAGGCAAAATCAGGTGGTGGCATGGTTTGCTGTTTGGTATTTTTATTTCCGGATGTATCGAAGGGTTACAGTTGATTCTGTGCCGGGGATTATTTGAGTTTGACGATATGATCCACAATAGCCTGGGATGTATGGTGGGGTGTGCGATCGGGGCGGGATGCCTGAAGAAATTCAATAAAAAGTGAGGCGAAACGCGTGGTCCGCCATGTAAGTTTTGCCATTTTTGTTTAGTCTTATCAAAGCTAAGAAAAGTGTATTGACTTCATAACCGGGTTTGCTATAATCATCTTATAGAATTCCTCTGCATATGGAGGAATAGAATGGGAAGAACAAAACGATTAAAGGAACTCACGATCAAAGATAATTTTATGTTCGGCGCAGTGATGATGGACGAAGATAATTGCAAAGGTCTTTTAGAAAGAGTGTTGGAGATACCGATCGATCGAGTGGATGTCAGCAAAGAAAAAAGCATAGTGTATCATCCGGAGTATAAAGGTGTTCGCCTAGATGTGTATGCAAAAGATGAGAAGCAGACGCGTTATAACGTGGAGATGCAGGTAGAGAGAAAGTCGGCACTTGGAAAGAGAAGCCGTTATTATCAGAGTCAGATGGACATGGAGATGTTGCTGACCGGAGAAGATTATACGGAACTTCCGAATACCTATGTTATTTTTATCTGTGATTTTGATCCATTTGGAAAAGACAAGTATCGTTATACCTTTCGGACAACGTGTCAGGAATCTGAAAATGTGGATTTGGAAGATGGGCGAACCACTGTGTTTTTAAATACCCGTGGAAAGAACGAAAGTGAGGTTCCGGGAGAATTGGTCACATTTCTGCAGTACATGAAAGAAGACCTTGAGGGAAGCGAAAAGGAGTTTCACGACCCATATGTGGAGCAGTTACAGAAGTTTATCCGCAACGTTAAGGGAAGC